>Ga0172369_10003442_pt1 | contig 20841 bp, 11 predicted proteins | sample LakKiv25m_FD_114539 | JGI IMG/M metagenome (GOLD analysis project Ga0172369, IMG submission 114539) | Freshwater microbial communities from Kabuno Bay, South-Kivu, Congo - kab_022012_11.25m | ecosystem: Environmental > Aquatic > Freshwater > Lake | place: Democratic Republic of the Congo...
AGCAGCAGGCTGGGGGCCAGGCGGTGTGCGGTCGCCAGCGAGGCAGCCAATTCGCCATAGCCGGTCGGCAACTCATACGCGCGCTCGAGATCGTAAAGGTTCACCGCGCGGCCGCCGGCGTGAATCAGGTCGCCGGAGAACAACACGCCCGTTTCACGCCAGTAGAATCCGATGGCATGCTTGCCGGATCCCGGCAGCGCCACCACTTCGAGCATGATCCCGCGCCAGTCGATCCGCTCGCCGGATTCGAGCGTTCGCCTGACTGCCAGGGGGGACAGCGGCGGACGCTCGGTGGGACAGCCACCGATGCCGTAGGGGTCTTCCCCCCGCGTCTGCCACTCCCGATCGGCGGCCCAGCGGGTGCGGCAGGCCGTGACATATATCGGTGAGCGCCGGGCGATCTCCTCGCTCCCGGCGGGCACCCACACCGGCGTATCGGGAAACGCTGCCCATTCCCGGCAGTGCTCGTCCTGCACCTGAGTATGCAGGACAAGCTCGGGCGCCGGCAATCCGCACCGCCGCAGCACTGCAGCAATATCTGTCGCGGGGCAATCGATCAGCAGGCTGGCGCCGTCCCGTATGATCAGATAGCCATTGGTTTCACCCTGGCAACGCCAGACTCCGGGAAGGATTGCCATGCAGCGGAGCGGTTGAGTTCTCACTGTATTACATATCAAAGTGAATACGCTCAGACCGGGCATGCCGCTAACAAAATGGGGTGCGGTGCGCTTGCCGTAAGATGACGCACATGCCCCCCGACCCCCCTCTCCCTGATGAGAGGGGGGTCTGCGGCAGGTCCTCCGAATGGCCGTTCATTTATTTTGGCGCTCATTATACTTTCGATTCCCCTCTTCATACTGACTCCTGGTCATCCCGAATCTCTTCAAATCGGCATCCGTCGGTACCTGTCCCGCCGATGAAGTCGGATTGGCGGAGGTCGCCGGCGTTGTCGGTGCTGTGGAGGCCGGTCCAGTCGCGCTGCCTCCGGGCATCACATTTCGCGTGGAGGACGCCTTTTTACACCCGGCACAGCACAGTAGCATAATCGCAGCACAGACGATAGACAGCACGGTGATACGCATGGCCGCACTCCTTTTCCGCTAAGACGTCTGGCGATAAGTCCGCGGACGCATGCCTGCCCCCGGCGAATGGCATCAGCAACCGCATTCATTCGTCGTATTGTAGTTATACGACCTTGTTTTCATAACGTCAAGAGATAGCACGCCGAGATACACAACCCTGGCTTCACCCCTGTCCAGACGAAAAATGCGTCTGATGCGCGACAGTGGATAATTACCGTGATATTATGTAATTGCCTTGCTTGCCCCTATTGACAAAATACACTACCCGCATTACAATGAGTGCGGTTGCATCCATTCCGATTATGGCTTGAAAGGAGGAGCTATGAAAAGCTGTCCTGCCCCCCGGTTGAAACCATCTCATGGCTTTACTCTCATCGAGTTGCTTGTTGTGGTTGCCATTATCGCAATCCTGGCAGCAATACTGTTCCCGGTATTTGCTACCGCACGGGAAAAAGCACGACAAGCCAAGTGTACTTCCAACCAGCGGCAGATCGCCGCTGCCATCTTGATGTATGTCCAGGATCATGAGGAACTGTTCATGACGGATCTCGAATCGCAATCCTGGTCCTCATCTCTCGGTTCATACAATGATGGGCATATCTATGATTGTCCCAGTACGGCGACTGTTGGATCGGCGGGAAAGCCTGAATACGGCTTTAATTTCTTTTTGCTCGGTGGGCCGTTAGGCGATATTGAGCATCCCGCCTCGATGTTGATGACCGCCGACCGCCTGCCCGGTCAGGGCGACTATGCATTCGTTGATCTGGATGAGGAACTCGACCCTCGCCATAATACCGGTTTGATCCTCTCCTGTGTTGATGGCCATGTGGCGTATGTCTCCACGAAAAACAGCACGTCGATCTCGAATGCGTTGCGGGGGTATGAATTTACTCCGCCGTTGAGTCCGTTTTACACGGATACGACTACATATACGGCGCACATCGAGAACGCCTCGTCCGATATGTATACCATGACACGCAGTGATTATGGCATGCTACCCAAAGGCGCCTATATCCCTACCGACGGGGAGCCACCGACCATCCTGCAAATTTCGTGCGATATCACTAACGAGCATGATTATGCCTTCAGCTTTACGGGCAACGGGTGGCAGTCGTTTGCCACCGCGTTCTTCTGTCCGGATGGTATCCCCACAAGGTTGAGCAGTACTCCGTGGGATTATAGTAAGGCAAAAATTGGGCGAATGCTGCCACTCGATCAGTGCGTCGTTGGGGAATACGCGGACAGCTTATTATCCGGGGCCTATTACACGTCGACACCGGAAACCTGGGGACTTGTGCTGGGCATGGAAGCACCGCCGGCCGCGTTTATTGATTGCCATACCGCCGGCGTTGCCGATAAATGGACATCGATACTGACGATTGTCAGGGGCACGAAGGTCACGCTATCCCTCTATAAAGGCGACACTATGATTGGTTCCTGTTCGAAAAAGCAGGATATCAGGGCCATCATGCACAACACCAGATTTTGCGTGGTACATTCCGCAGCCGATCAAACCTGGCGCCAGGGGACGAAGATCACGAACATCAAGTTTGCCAAACTCTGACCGGTGGCTCTAAGGGATAACGACCATCCGATTGACACGTTTTCATCTGCAAAGGAGGAACCCATGACAACCAGATACTCCCCGTCCGGCCCATCGAGTCAAAGGGGATTTACGTTAATCGAATTGCTGGTCGTGATCGCGATCATCGCCATCCTGGCCGCAATTCTCTTCCCGGTCTTCGCCAAAGCGCGGGAGAAAGCCCGCCAGACCCAGTGCATTGGGAACGAACGACAAATTGCTACGGCGATTATGATGTATGCCCAGGATAACGACGAGAATCTGCTCGTCGATGACGGTCAACCCTGGACCGCCAACCTTACCAAATATAATAACGACGTGAAACTCTACCGGTGTCCCACCAAAGGAAAAACCGGCTCGAACACGAATCCCGATTATGGTTATAATGCCGGCATCTATGGGAAGGCGCTGGGAGATATTCCCAAACCGTCGGCCACGCTCTTGCTCGGCGATCGCAAATACTCGCCGGAAACTAATAGTGCGCTCAATGACGTGAACACCGATCTGGATGCCCGCCATAACGGCATGGCGATACTCGCCTATGTGGATGGACACGTCAAGGGTGAGAATCTGAATGGCGTTGCGAATACGAACTACAATACGACGCTGACCGCTCGAGGGATTTTATTGGACCTGGGAAAATTATTAAAGAGCATTCCCGGGCCATTCTCGCTGCAGGTAATCGACCGATATGAGTCCCGCAGCGCGCTGTTCGAATTACCGGCTGGATCCTTCGACGTCTCGAACGTCAAATTCGAATGGGATCAGTCCCTGCCGGTGACAACGGCCAATGGATATTGGTATGCCGTGGGCATGGCCTTTTATGTCGATCCGGCGATGGTAGAATCTCGCACGACAGGTTTCAATACAGGGATCACCACCTTAAGCTCCACGTCGATGGCGGTACTCCAGAACGACTGGGATTACGGTTACCCCGAAATTGACACCGACATCCAGCCATTGAAGTTGGCGGATGTTTCACAACGAGCCGTCTTCGTCGCCGGAGATCGGTCGTCTCTGCTGGCGAAAACCGATCCTATCATAATCCCTGCCTTTACGGATTACCACTACACCCTCACTATTAAGGGAGGGAAGAATATCACGGTCACCGCCGGTCTAGCCGGAGGCCCATTATACACAGCGCAGGCTACCGTTGATGTGTCGGCATACATGCACAGTCCCTACTGCTGCTTCTTCCTGGCATCGGCAGCTACTTCACAGACGCACAATCCGGCGATGCCCGGAAACTACTGGTACGAACCAGGGGGACCATTTACCATGCATGATTTAAAGATCTTTTCGTTGTGATGACTTTCGTCAATCGAACGACGGAAGCCAGCGAATCTCACCGCCTCAGGCGATACCTGGGGCGGTGAGTGCACGGGGGAGTGTTGTTGGTGATCTCAGGCCGGCCATCGATCGGTTGCAGGTTGCGAGGTAATGCCATAATATACAAGAGCAATGTCGCGCTCCGGGAATGAACGCCGGCAAGGTATGCGTCCGGGGAAATGACCTTTCCGAAGGGAGATTGACATGAGATATGTGACAGTGATAACGATCATGGTCGTCGTTGCCGCACTAACGGGATGCAAACAAACCACTCCCCCCGCGCCGACCGGTTCAACCGGCGTCACGTCGACGGCAACAACCGGCACCAGGACACCGACACCAACAGGAACGACGCCGGCTTCGCCGGCGTCCCGGTTACCGGGCGCCGGCACGATGAAAAAAATTCCACCGGGTCAAAAAACCACTATGGGTACCTGCGCTCAGTGCGGGAAGCAAACGCAAGTCTATCAGGAGAAGGCCATCAACGGGAAAACGATTACCGTTTGCAGCCCACTCTGCCTGCGACGTTATAACGCAGCGAATCCACCGATGTTCAATAAGAGATAAGGGACCACTTCAGTATCAGCCGAAGTCAGATCGACACCGTGGGGAGGGTCGTCGTGTTATGATACAGGCAGCCTGATATTGCGCAGGTAATCGTCGTATGATCAACAGCAAGTGGTTATTTCCGATCCGTTTTGGGATTCCATTGGCACTCTGTGCCGGTATGCTCGCAAGTTTCGCTACTTTACGCTCGCAAGATTACCTGCGCTATCGGTTATTCTATACCGCGGATCTACTCCTGATCCGGCATATCGATGTTTATGCCCTGTGGTGCATCGCCGGCCTTTTCGCCATGGTGTTGGCCTTCAGTTTGACAGGCCGCCTGCCGTGGAAAACGCGACTCATCGCCAATGTGCTGCTCACCCTCGGGCTTGCCGCCAGCCTGTCTTTCACGGGTTACCTCCACCTCATTGACCAGCAGCTACGATTCGTGCTGGCTGATCTGCAAGCCTCGGTTGATCGGGGGTGGTATCTCGCAACGACCATCGTGATTCTGGGCTGGCTGACATCGAGCGCCTGGAAGCATTGGAGGTTTCATCGCCGGCAGGAGAACAGGGCAGCGTGTCAATCCCTGTCCGGAACCATCCTGAGTTTTCCACCACTCAATCTGATCACCGTCCTGCTGATCCTCGGTTTTATGAGCATCCATGTCGCCACAGGCTATTGCTGGCTGACAACAACCCTCGCACTCAAGAACAAACCGAATGTCATCCTGATTATGATCGATACCCTGCGGGCCGACCATCTGGGCTGTTATGGTTACGCTCGCAACACCACCCCGAACATTGACCGGTTTGCCCGGGAAAGCACGCTATTCAGTCAGGCATTTTCGCAGGCGCCGTGGACCGTCTGGTCGGTCAGCTCATTTATGACCTCACGATATCCAGACACCATGGGAATCGGTTTGCATGGGCATCTGGATGTCAGATTTCTCACCCTGGCCGAGGTGCTGCACGATAACGGATACTCGACGAATGCGGTCATCAGTAACTATCTGCTGCGTCCGCGTTCGAATATCGGGCAGGGATTTGATTATTACAATACCGCCAGCTCACAGTTGATGGACTCCACCAGTTCTCCCGCGGTCACGTCATCCGTTATCGCCCGGTTGGCACACTTGACTGACCGGAAGTTTTTCCTCTACATGGTCTATGTCGATCCGCATGCGCCATATATTCAGCATCAGGGGTTGGATTTTCACGGGTCCCCACGCAGCGTCAGGCCGGTGAAGATCGCCAAAGTGCCGGATACCTCGTCGTTGCGACCGCATTCCTGCGATAAAGTCACCGATGCCATGGCAAAATACGACTCGGAGATTGCCTTCACCGACCAATATGTCGGTCAGGTCTTTGCCGCATTGAAGCGTAATAACTTATATGATGATTCACTTATCATCCTCCTTTCCGACCATGGCGAAGAATTGATGGAGCATGGGAAAACAGGACATGCGAAAACCGTGTTCAATGAAGTGCTCTCTGTTCCACTCATCATTAAATTTCCCCGGCAGCAGCGAAGCCGGGTCGTGAGCGGCGCCTTCACCTTGCTCGATCTGGCGCCGTCTCTCCTCGGTTACCTGCATGCCAACGATCGGGCCTATCCGTTCCAAGGCGATGCCCTGATGCTGGATTACCTGCTGAGATGCCCGGAAAAATCGATCATGAGCTCCGGCATGCCGGATCAATTCACGGTACGCATGGATCAGTATAAGTATAACCTTTACACCCTGACATTCGCACAGGAGCTGTTTAACCTCTCAAAGGATCCCTGGGAACAGCAGAACCTGATCAACGACAAATCGCAGCGTGGGTGGGCGACAATTTTAAGCAGTCAATTACGCGAACGCAACCTGATACGGCAGCATGCCGGCAACACGGGATTAGCCCAAAATGATGCCGGCAACATGGGCTGGTCGGTCTTTCAACAGCAGTCACATGAGGAGCCCATGCCACTTGATCCGGAAGAAACGAAAAAATTACGGACTTTGGGATATTTGCAGTAATGATCGCTTATTCCCCCGGCACATGCCAATCCTCCGGACCGACCGCGACGGGCAGGCCCAACCGCGCCGATTCCAGGCATTTCAACGCCAGCCGGTTCACCGCGACCGCGCTGTCCACCGGGCAGGGATTCGCCCCATGACCTTCCACATGCCGCAAGAATCGATCGAGATGCGCGTAATGCCCTTTCTCGACGATGAACGATCGCGGCATTTCAGTCGTGCCCGTTATGCGTGCCAGCTCACCGGCCATCTCCTGGAAAAAGCCGGCTATCCCCGGGCACGGCGCCGGGTTCCCATCGGCATAATAGGGAAAGGTGCGCACCATCTGCTCGTCCGGCAGGCCGCACTGGCGCACTTCCAGGTGGTGGTCCATCGCGATGGTGATATGGTGAATGCTGGCCTCGATCAGCTCTTTCGGATAATCGAAGTGCCCGACCATGGAATGCTGCAGCGTGGTAATCGCGCCGTCATCGAAGCGGACGATCAGCGTGAAGTTGCCGCGCGGCGAGCCTTCCGCCACAATGCGCACCGGATGGCCGGGGTTGCACCAGAGGGCGAGATCGAGGAAATGCACCATCTCGGCAAACATGATCCCTTCCTCATCCCAGAAGATCCAGTCTTTCCAACTGCGCGCATCATCGTTCACCCGCAGCAGCATCTGCAAGCCGCGCTCCTCCGGCAACGGCGTGCGGCCGGCGGAACGATCCACGGACGGCGGCAGCGACGACGCACTTGCTTGCGCCTTTGCCAACAACCGCTTGAACTCCAGCACCGCCGGACTTGACCGGCGGTTATGCCCGACGCACACCGCCCGCCCGGTGCGGCGAACGGTTTTGACGATCTCCAACATCTCCGCGCGGTCCGGCGCCAGCGGTTTCTCGGTATATACCGCCTTCCCGGCTTCCAGCGCGGGGATGATGAAAGCGCCGCGCAGATTCGTGTGGGTGGCGAGGATACAGACGTCGATATCCGGCGCCTCAACGATCCTGCGCCATTCGGTTTCGGCGCGCTGCGCCCCGTACATCGCACGGCACTGCTCCGCGGTGGCGGCATCGAGATCGCACACCGCCACCAGTTCGACATCCGGATGCCGCCGGCAGTTGGGCAGATGGGTCATCTGCGCCATCGAACCGCACCCGACAACGGCGATACGATGCTTCCTCATGGTCGGCTCCTCTGCTCGGGCAAATAGCGGTCGGCTCTCAGGATCAGGACACAACTTCCCGCGTGCGTGATGGCTCCCTGTTTCATCTCAACTCCTTTTATCCGATGCCACGGGTTGCACGGCGAAGGCTAGGCGGGCACGCGCGCGCTTTAGGTATTGATTGCGTGTCTCCAACTCGTAACGCTCGATCAATTCCGGCAGCGAAAGGTCATCCAGCGCGCCCAGCGCAAACAGGCTGGCCGGGTAGACGTGATCGACGGTCACGCGACCGGCCTGCTCTCGCAGGAGGCGGTGCAGCTTCGGCTCACCCGCCGGATCAAGGTAATGGAAATCGCCGTGGAACAGGCGCCGGTCCAGGTTGAGGCGTACGGTCAATAACGGCGGTAACTGCCAGAGGCTATGCTGCTCATAACGGTATCCGGTCCGTGCCAGCTCGACCCCGGTCATATCGACCGCACGAGATTCATCGCGATACGCCGACACTATCGGGCAGCCTACGGTGAGCGCCCATTGTTCCAGCAGCGGTCCGCCGGCATACATGGAGTGAAAGCAGAGCAGATCGAGATCCAGCGCCTGCATCTCGACCGCCCGCTCGATGAAATTCAAATCGAAACAGATAAGGTGCCCGATGCGGCCGATATCCAGCTCGAAGGCGGCAGCCGCGCGGCCCGGCGCGATGCCGCTTTCTAGCTCGCCGATCGTCGGGTAGCGCTTATCATAGCGACCCGCAGGCTGTCCCGTCCGCCGGTCCAGCGTGACCACACTGTTGAAAACGCGGTCGCCTTCCCGAACCGGCAGCCCGAGCGCTATGTTAGCCCCGAGTTCCTGTGCCAACCGGCCAAACCGCTTGGTGACGGCATTGGGCAGCGACTCCGCGCGCTCGACCAGCGAGCCGGCGCCGTCGGCGTGCAAGCACAGTTCGGGGAACAGCACCAGGTCGGGCCGGGAGGCGGCCGCCTGCCGCAGCAGCACCTCGGCAGCAGCGGCGGCAGCGGCGAGATCCTGCCCGGCATCCGCATGCCAGGCGATGGTGGTGATCGTCACAAAGCGGGCCATAACGGGCAACCTCCTTGCCGAGAGATGATCGTTGATAAACGACATGCGCATCAGCGATGATACCCGGGGCAGTCCTTTTCTTGTTTTCTATCCGACCGCCTTTCCCATTGACAGACCGGTTAAACCGACCTATACTAAGAATGAGTGCGGTTGCGCAATTCACAACCAGATAAGCGGGATAGCGCATCCTTATTCTACTACATTTAGCGGGAGATAAGCCATATTATCGATGCACACGCATTGCATTTTTAGTTGGCTCCCCGCCTGACAGCCGCCGGTAAAAACTGAAAACAGAGCGGAAAGGAACGGCAGGTATGTCGTATCGCATCGCAATGATTGGGGCAGGATCGATCGGTTTCTCCCGGGCGATTGCAGAGGGGTTGATTTGTAAAGAGCGATTCAAAGGCAGCACCTTCGTCATGATGGATATTGACGAAAACCGCCTGGAGGCATCAGCCGCCGGCATCCGGGAACGAGTGGCCGCATCCGGCTTCCCGCTGGGGATCACCACCACAACCAACCGCCGTGCCGCACTGGACGGCGCGGATTTTATCGTCACCTCATTCGCGCCGTCTCGCCTGCAGTTCTGGCAGCAGGATGTCGACATCGCGGAGCGCTACGGCGTCTTCCAGATCATCGGCGAAAACGGCGGTCCGCCCGGCGTCGTCCATGCGTTGCGCAACGTAACGATCATGAAGGAGATTGCCCAGGACGTCGAGGAATACTGTCCTCAAGCCTGGTTGATGAACTTCACCAATCCCATGTCCGTCCTCTGCACCTACCTGTATAATCATACGGCGGTGAAAGCGCAGGGATTCTGCCATCAGGTGCATGGCAGCTTCGGGGTGGTTGCCGAGATGCTCGGTTTGGCGCCGGGCGATCTGGAGGTGATCACCGCCGGCATCAATCACATGAACTTCCTGCTCGATATTCGCCGCCGGGGCAGCGGTGAAAGCTGCATGGAGGCGTTCGTGCAGGCGATCCGCCAGAACCCCCACTGGCATCAGAATGAGGATAATATCCCGGAACAAACCTTTAGTCTGGAATTCTACGAGGCGTTCGGTGTATATCCCGTCGGGTATGACAACCACATCTGCGAATATATGCCGTTTTTCTACGGGAAAGAAGAAGCGTTGCGGCGGGGATATCAACACATCAGCGTGCTCCTGCAGCGATCAGTCGTTCAACAGGCGACCACGGCGGTCATCAATAAGACCGTCACCCAGGCTGAACCGGAGTGCGCGGCGGTGGAAGGCATTTACCCCTTCCCGAAAGACCCGAACCATCCCTACTATCGGGAATCGCCGGTGTCGGTTATGGAAGCGTTGATTTCCAATACCCCGCTCTATCTCGATGCGGCAGTGGTGCGAAACGACGGCTGCGTCACCAATCTTCCGGCGGAAGCGGCGGTGGATATTCCCGCGGTCGTCATCGGTGGGCGCGTCCGCGGGGTAAGCGTAGGCGCCCTCCCCGTCTTCCCCGCCGAACTCTGCCGGCGCCAATCCGTGGTGCATGAGCTGATCGTGCAGGCGGCGTTGACCGGCGACCGCCGCCTGATGCTGGAAGCGTTATGCCTCGTGCCGGGTGCGCGCGACTTACAAACCAATCGGCAGTTGATGAATGATTACCTGACGGAGTATCGGGAATACCTGCCGCAGTTTTTTGCGTGACGGCGAGCGCTCGCACCCGTAAAGGGATGCGGCTACATGAATCATCCGGGTTAACAGTCCCGACATAGGGCGGGAAATAGTTCCGCACGTCTCTTTGCACCCGGTTATTCCACTTTCGATTAAGGAAAGGAAGGAACGGCGATGCGACGGTTACACCTGTTAACACTGGGCTTCCTGGCCTGCCTGCTGCTGTGGGCCTGCGCGGGGTGGGGTAAGGATCCGGCATTCGTTATTTATCCCCAATACTACGCGGATAAGGTTTACGCCAACCAGCCGCCGACGCTGGAGCAAGCCGCTCAATGGGCGGCGGGGCGCAAGCTGGAAACCTTCGCCGCGCAGGGAGAGTTCGCGCCGTTGAGTGTGGTCATTTACCCGCAGAACGGCGTGAAAGGCGTCATCGCCGCTGCGAGCGATCTGAAATCGGACGCCGGTAAAGTGATCCCGGCGTCGGCGCTGCAACTGTATTGGGTGAAGAACTGGTACCGGCCGATCGGTTCCAATGTCAAGTATGACATCAACGCCCGCTACCTCGCACCTGAGCTGCTGGTCAAAGACGCGAGCTGGCTGATCGTCGATGACACGAAGCGGCGCAACGAGCTGGCCGGCGGCTGGGATGCGCTGCCGAACGACGCAGCGACGCTGCAGCCGGTGGATGTGCCCAAGGGCTCCGTGCAACAGCTCTGGATCACCGTCAAGGTGCCGGATGATGCCGTGGCCGGTGTCTACAAGGGCATGGTGACGGTGACGGCGGGCGGCGAGAAGGTAGATACGCAGATTTCACTCGAAGTATTCGGCTGGCCGCTGATGCCGTCGGCGAAGAATATTTCGCTATATACCGGCGAGCGGGGTGGCTTGCCGGAGGATCAGCACCGCGCGCAGGATCGCGATATGCGAGATCATGGGCTGACCGTGGGCTACATGTACGAATCAACCGCCGACGCCCCGGATTATACGAATCATACGCTGGGCAAGCTGCCGGAGGTGTTCAAGCTCTACGGGGATTCCGGACTGCTGAACGATGAGATGGTGCTGTTGGACAACACAAACACGGGCATCGGCGTCTGGAATGAAAATCCTGATGATACCTTCATCGCCGACGGCAGGAATAAATCGCGCGAACTGCTCGCAATGATGCGCCAGTATGGTTATAAAGGCGATGTCTATGTTTACGGCTGCGACGAGTGGGGCGGCAAAATGCTGGCGCAGGCGGCAAAAACCTATCGCGGCATCGCGGAAGGCGGTGCAAAGGTTTACGTTGCCTGCGGCGACGACTACTATCGCTATGCCGGCGATACGTTGAAGCTGCCGATCATGGGGATTTCCGGCGCGAATCTGACCGAGCGGGCGATCGCCGATACGGCGCGCACCCACGCGGACGGCAACGACGTGTGGAGCTATGGGCTGTTCACGACCATCCCGGAGCCGACCACCCTTCGCTACCGGCTGGGTTTCTGGCAGTGGACCGCGCCTATCGACGGCACCTGCCTGTGGGCGTATATGGACAACACGGGGCCCAAGGCATACGAAGAATTCCCGGAAAAGAGCGATAGCGACTGGATGAACTCCATGCTCGCATACCCCACCGCGCACGGCGTGGTGGACACTATCGAGTTCGAAGGCTTCCGCGAAGGCGTGGACGACATGCGCTACGCCACCACGCTGCTCTGCATGGTGCTGAAGGCCGATAAGCTGGGCATCAAGGATCCGCAGATCGAGGCGGCGCGCAAGCTGGCCGTGAATATCCAGGTGGCTGACGAGAAGCAGGTTGCCCAGACACCGCCCACGCGCTGGGCCGGCGTCCTCGACATGAATCGCTTCGATGCCAAGCGCCGGGAGATCGCCGACGCCATCACGCAGCTCCGGGCGAAGTTCCCGCAGCTCGCGCTGGCCCCGACGACGCTCACCACCGGCCCGGTGAAGGAAGTGCGCGACTACCTGAAGACGACCTATCCGAAGCTGACGGGCACCTTCCCCTATGGCGTAGCGGGCTTCGCCGAGGGATTCAAACAGTTCCAGGACGAGATGCAGCAGAAGCGATGGTACCAGGCGATACAGACCGGCTGGCAGGTCATCCATTTGATGGACAGCGCGCGGGCCGCCAACAAAATCACTGCCGCGCAGTATGGCGTGCTCATCGAATCGTTCACCGACGATTTCTTCGATGCCGAGCTGGCCTTCGTGCAGCGCACCAAGAATGAGGACGGCACCTTCACCCCAAGCCCTATTGCCGGCGTGTATGACCAGATTCTGGACATGGGCAAGCTGGACTGGCAAATCAAGCCCGACTTTAAGAATGTGGGGCTTCCAGAGAAATGGTTCGCGCCCGATCTGAAGATGACGGATTGGCGCAAGGTCGATGTCAGCCAGTGGTGGCAATTGCAGGGAAAGGGCAATGAAGATCTCATCGATCTCGACGGCGTGGGCTGGTATCGCGTGACCTTCACGCTGCCGGAGGCGGTGAAAGGCCGCCGCGTCTTTCTGTATATCGGCGGCGCGGACGAGTGGTGCTCCGTCTGGGTGAACGGCAAGGACGTCGGCACCCATCCGGGCTACGGCGACGCCTGGGCGCGCCCCTTCCAACTCGAGATGACCGATGCAGTCAAACCTGGCGACAACGTGCTGGCCATTCGCATCTATAATACGGCGCAAGCCGGCGGTTTGTGGAGCGGGCTGCAGATGCTCGGTAAAGATTGGCAAGGCGTGAAGTTGCTGGCCCTGAAAGAGTAGCTCCCTCACCCCCCTGCCCCCTCTCCCACTGAGAGGGGGAGTATAATATGCGATAAAGAAGCGTTGGGAGGCAGCATTCGGTGTTGATCGACGTTCACCAGCATTTCAACAAATCATATTACCCTGATCGTGAGGCGTATCTCGAAGAGTTATTGCAAACAGCCGAACAATACGGCGTGGACCGGTTTTGCGTGAACGGGTTGGGCGAACCTTATGAGAATTTCACCGATGAGGATACCGAGTATGCTTTCAAGCGTTATCCGGAGAAGATCATCGGCTTTGCCTATATCGACCTGGACGACGATACGCCGGCTAAGGTAGCCGATTGCGCAGCGCGGGGATTCCGCGGGGTGAAGATCATCAACCCGAAGCGGAATTACGACGATGACGCCTATTTCCAGATTTATGAAGCGATTGCGGAACATCGGCTCGTCCCGCTCTTCCACACCGGCATCCTGGCGCCATCTCCGCTTGACCGGATCAAGCACACCTGCTCGGACCGCATGCGCCCGCTGCGCCTGGAGGCCATCGCGCGCACCTTCCCGGAGCTGCCGGTGATCGGCGCGCACCTGGGTGTGCAATGGTATGACGAAGCATTGACGGCAGCCAACGTGAATCCCAACCTTTATTTCGATACCAGCGCTATGGCCGTTGACGCGCTGCTGAAGAAGAATCCCGAACATCTGCCGGTCGAGAAGCTGGTCTTTGCTACCGATTGCCTGCCACGGGATTTCAACGTCCCATACGAGAATACCCGGCGCCTGCTGGACGGCTGGCAGATCGATGCGGAGACTCGGCGAGGCATCATGGGCGAGACGGCTGCACGGCTGCTGGGCTTGAGTTCCTGAATACATAACGAGCAAAAGTCCTGTTTGTTTCCTTGATGAAAGAGGGGGCAATGGTTAATCTTCACCTGACCACGCGACGACTCGCGACACCGGTTTACGGACTGCTTGTTCTCCTGATCCTCACACTCACCATCCTTCATGTCGGCGGTCCTGCACAGGGTGCAGGGACGCTGGTCGATGTAAAAAATAACCCGCCGGGCGTGCTGACACCGGCACTGCAGGCGAAGCTGGACGTGTTCAAACAGCGCGGCCTGGACTACTCGGACGCGCTCGCCTTCTGGCCAATGGGTGATGGCGATGGCCTGTTGCAACGCACGTTCGGGCACCTGGGCGACGAAAATCCCTGGCTGCTGGCAAGTGCCGCTATCGATACGCAATGGGCGAAAGAAAGCCGCTTCAAGGGGCAATACGCCATTCAATTTTCCCCTCCGTTGAGCTACATGAACGGCGGGGGGCGCCTGCTGCTGCAGGGTAATTTACAGCACACCATCGCGGCCTGGTGCCGACCCGCGTGGTTCCAGGGTGGCGGCATGATCTTTTTCGAAGGCGGTTCGGTGAACGGACGCGGCCTGTTCGTGAAAGCAGTGGAAGGCAAAGGTAGCGCGAACACGATCCTGACGCAGGATTCGAAATCCGAGACGCTGGAGAGCAAGCCGGTAGATCTGCCGGGGGGCTGGATGCACGTGGTCTCCGTCTACAACGGTCCGGCAGGGACGCAGGCGATTTACATCAACGGGACCAAGGTGGCGGAGCAACCGACCGCCTTCAAAACCTTCGTAGCCCCGGGACGCGGCTGGAACATCGGCGGCGGTGACCCCGGTTCCGGCATGGGCGGCCAATTCAACGGCGTCATTGACGAGGTGGTGATCTGGACCCGGGCGATGAGCGACCAGGAGATCGCGCAGTTATACGAGAAAGGCAAGCCGGATGCCGGCACGGAAGTCAAACCAGTGACGCGCCCGCCGCTGGCGCAGTTGACGGCGACGGAGCTGCCGTCCATCGACGATATCGCGTATCATTTCGATTTTAACCGTACCCTGGAGCCGCAAATCGTGAGCGGGCAGATTGCCGGACAGACCCAGGCGCAGCTCATTCGGGACTGTGAGGCGCAGATCAATCAGACGACGGTGAAAGCAAATGAGCCGCGCTATCAGCCGGGGCGCTTCGGAGATGGATTGTACCTGGGCGACACAAATGCCAACATGCCCAAGGGGGAGGCGCTGCATTACGTGCTGCCGCATCCGATACCGGAGAAAGAAGGCGCCATTGCGCTGTGGTTCAAGCCGGATTGGGAATGGGGCACGGGCATCCATCAGCTCTTCTACGCGCAGTATTGCATGCTGGCAGCGGGAGTCGAAGGCCCGCGCATTTACGGCTACACTGGCGGAAATGAAACGAACGGGAATCTGATTGCCTTTGCCTCACCCTGGGAGTGGCCGAAGCAGATGCAGACGCAAGCCGACACCTGGCATCTGCTGGTGGTCTCCTGGTACAAAGACGGCACCGCCCAATTTTTCCTGGATGGCCTGGCCGGCGAGCGATATTACGCGCCGTTGCGCAGCTTTGGCCGAGACCTGTGGCTCGGTTTTCCCGGTTGGCAGGCCGGCACTGATCGGGACCCGGGCACTAACCGCCCCGATGCGGTGCTTGACGAGCTGACGATTTTTCAGCGCGGCTTGTCGCCGGCCCAGGTGCTCACCCTCTACAAGCTGGACAGGCCATACCTGTCGGCAGTGCAGGGCATCCAGAACCAGGTGCAGCGCACCGCCTGGAAGCGCGGCGAGAAGCTGACCTGGGCCTTTAAATGTTTCACACCCGGCAAGTTCACCGCCATCCTGACGCAGGACAACTCGACCTGGCCGCTCTACAGCGCCGACGTGAAAACGGACGACACCGTGAGCATTCCCTGCGACAGCACCACCTTGCGTCCGGGGAGTTACACCCTGGTGGCCGCGCTTCAGCCCGCGCGGGGTGCGGCGTTCCAGCAGAAGGTGGACGTGATCATCAACGAGGACAAGGAGCCGCCCATCGTCTTTGGCCTGCTCTCCTTCGCCCGCGACGACGCCGATCGGGACCGCATAGCCCAGGCCGGCTTTTATCACGTGGGTCAGCAGGCGACAAGCGACGTGTCCGTGCTGGATAACTTCTACCGCCGCGGCCTGCATTATTCGCCGATCCTTAATGCCGAGCTGGCGTCGCGAATTCTGACGGACAACAACGTGCCCAAGGAGCAGTGGCAGCAACTGTTCATGAAGCCGGGCGCCGCGCCGGAATATTTTACCAGCCAGGAGACGCTTCCCCAACCATTTAGCCCGATGGTGCAGAACACCCTGCGCCGCATGGTGGATGATCTGGTTTCCCCCATGAAAGGGCATCCGGCGTTCCGCTATATCACCATGCACGATGAGCTGTATCAGCAGGTGGATGTCAGCCCGTCGGCACTGGATTATTTCAAACAGCAAACCGGCATCGCTCAGCAACCGGACTTCAAGCCGGTGCCCAACGGGAGCATCCTGCCGGATGACGACCCGCGCGTGAAGTGGATGGAGACCTTTGGGCAACCCAACTCGTGGACCAACATGAACATCGGCATGGTGGACAAGGTGGTCACCGATGAGCTGCATAAGGTCGCTCCCGGCGCGAAGACGTGGGCGCAGCCTTCGTCGAATATGGGCATGGCCGATCACGAAGTGATTGAGATCTATCCCTATCTGATCGAATCGCCCACCGCGCGCTTCACCGATGGCAAGCCGGAATTGCTGGTGGATCCGCAAATGGATATTGCCAACGCGTTGCAGCGGGTGACACCGCTCAAGCCGCAATGGCCGCTACTCGGCTGGCTGAATATGCCCGGTGCGCCGGAATTCAATCAGAGCCTGCAGGTGATGATCGAGGTGTGCCTGGCCAAGGGGGCCAAAGGCGTGCTGGTGGCGCCGGACACCTGGGTGCGCAATCGCCCAGATATGATCACAACCGTGCGCAGTCTGGTGGACTTCAGCAAGCGCTACGGCCCCATGCTGAATCAGCTTCGCCACACCGGCCTGGGCCGGGTGGCCGTGCTGTGGGACCCCTACAACAGCCTGAGCAGCCCCAATCTGGTCGCCGGCAACAACATCTGGCTGACCCTGCCGACGTTGCGGGCGAACAGCATTCCCACCGAGGTGGTCAACGCCCAGCAGGTGCTGGCGGGGACGCTGGACAATTACGACGCGCTGCTGCTGGTAAACCATACCGTCACCACCCAGAGCTTGCAGAATAAAATCATGGCGTTCACCCAGCGTGGCGGGGCGGTCTTCTGTGATGATGTCTCGCCGATGGCGCCTGCTCTGCTGCCGCCCGGCACGGTGCGCTTGCCCTGGCAACCCAACCAGAACTTCGGCGATCCCGTCGCGCTGCATGATGCGCTGATGAAGATGTTCACGCCGGTGCTGAAGTCCTGGCCGGTGCGGACGGATTCGGTAAAACTGGCACCATATTACGCGGTAGGCACAGGCTGCCAGGTATATTTCGTCATCAATACCGACCTGTATAATGCGCAACAGGGAGAAGTCTCTGCCGAAGGCCAGCCCGGCGTCGTCTATGACCTGATGGCTGGTCAACAGGTGAAGACGCAGGTGAAGGAAGGCCGGCTGACCTGGCCGACGCAAATCGAGAAAGGCGGCTGGCGCATCTACATGCGGCGCGCGGCGCCGGTGGACAAGGTGGCGTTAACCACCAGTGCGCGCGGAATGCATGTGACAGTGTCGGCACTGGTGTCTGCCACGGACAAGAAACCCGCGGCGAACGTGCCGCTGGAAGTGCGCGTGTTCGATACCACCGGCAAGCTGACCCCCTACGGCAGTTGCATTTCCACGGATGAGAAGGGCACCGCGGTGGCGATGTTCGACGTCGGCGCGCTGACGGATCGCCAGGGAGCCTGGCGGGTGGAAGTGACCGAGCTGCTGTCCGGCCAGCAGGCGAAGGCATCCGTGAACCTGAATTACACCTCACCGGTGATTTCCGGTTCTGCCAAATGAGCGTTGAATAGGTGACAGAAGTCAACGATTGGAACAGGAGACATGCGCGCGATCCGGAGCATGATGAGAACAGTCACCTTGCCCATCGTCACGATGGGTTTACGCTGTTTCGTGGCGGCGGCGGCGCTGGGCGTCGCTGCGCTGGCCGCCGGCATGCCGCGCGTGGACCGGACGGTCAATCTCAAACCCGATGAAGTGCTGGTGCTGGCAAACCGGTCGTCCAAAAACTCGATGGCGGTGGCGCATTACTATATGAAACGGCGGCACATTCCGTCACGCAACCTGTTCACCATAGCCTACGCGGATTTCGGCCAGCTCGATCCGACGGACCAGAATCCGAAATGGATGCCGTTTGACGATTTCCAGCATACGGTCGTCATGCCGCTGGAAGCCTATCTAACGAAGAGCGGGCTGCGCGAGAAGATCCTGTGTATCGTGACGGTCTACGACACGCCCTACCGCGTGGGCGGCTTCAACTTCAGCGCCGCCGAGGAAACTGAGCTGCGCGCGGATCTCGCGAAGGAGCCGAAGTACTGCGACGCCTCGCTGGAAGAGCAGGAGAAGCTCTACCAGGCGCGCGTCGAGGACCTGTGGGAAGCCAACAGCGCCTTTGACAGTGAGTTGGCGCGGCTCTTTGCGCCGCCCCCGCCCGGGGAAACGCCTATTGCCCGCCGCCGCCGGCTGGTGGGATGGTCGAAGAACCCGTATTTCGGCCAGTCAATCCCCTTCCGCGAGTTCCGCAAACAGCAGCTTGCCGCCAACACGCCTGAGCGGCTTTACCTGGTCTCGCGGATCGACGGGCTCTCGGCCGATAATGCCAGGGGGCTGGTCGATAAAGCCATCGAAACCGAGCGCAAAGGCGTCTCCGGCACCGGGTATTTCGACGCCCAGGGTCCCGGAGAGGATACCAATGGGTATGATCAGGGAGACTGGTGGATTCGCCGCGCGTGCGAGATTAGCAGGGACGCCGGAATTCCCGTCCGCTATGATATGACCGCGAAGCTGTTCGGCGCGGGCGAATGCGCCGACGCGTTGATCTACTGGGGGTGGTATCGCTCCTTCGACTACCAGGGCGACGCGTTCAACCACGCGTTCCCCGTCGGGGCCATCGCCTGCCATATGGCCAGCTTCGAGGCGGCCAACATCCATCACTACGGCCCATACAAGTATGGGCCGTACAATCAGGATATCAATAACAACGGCCCCTGGTGCTCCGGCTTCCTGCACGACGGGATCACCGCCACCATCGGTCCGGTGTCGGAACCCTACGTGGAAGCGTTTCCCCATACCGAGTATTTTTTTCCACACCTCTATGCCGGCTGGTCGCTCGGTGAAGCCTTCTGGACGAGCATCGAACACGCCAGTTGGCGCATGATACTCATCGGCGACCCCCTGTATGCCCCCTTCGCCGTCCACCCCGGTGGAATTTCAAATCACCAGTGATGCAACTATGAATAAACTCAATCGTCGTGCATTTCTGGCACAGACCTGCAAAGCGGCACTCTATGCGTTGGGCGCCTGGAGCTTCCTGCGGACTGGCGTTGCATGGGCGAATGGAGAAGGGGGAGGGCAGCCAAACATTGTCCTCATCCTTGCCGACGACCTGGGCTGGAGCGACCTGGCGTGTTACGGCAACACATTTGTCGAGACGCCCAATATTGACCGTCTCGCGGGGCAGGGAATGCGATTCACGGATGCCTATGCCTCCTGTCCGGTGTGCTCGCCCACGCGCGCCAGCCTGCATACCGGCAAGTATCCCGCGCGACTCGGCTTGACCCATATCATCGAACACGAGGCCGCTGTCACGGCGAAATGGAAAGAGCCGGCCATCACGCCATACGTGCGGCTGGAGGAGATCACGCTCTACGAATCGGTGAAGCGCGCTGGATACGCGACCGCCAATATCGGCAAATGGCACCTCGGCGGCGGCCCGCTCGGTTCGGCGGCGGGAGACGACTCGGAAGGCGATCCCCTCCGCCAGGGCGCGGACATCAGCGTGGCGGACACCGGCCAGCCTCCCGATTATTTTTACCCCTATCGCCGGAACCTGGCGGACGGCACGGTGCTGACCGTGCGGCGCGCTCCTGATGGGCGTGAAGGTGACTATCTCCCCGACCGGATGACAGATGAAGCGTTGAGATTTGTGGACCAACAACGCAACGGCCCCTTCTTCCTTTTCTTGGGACACTATCTGCCGCACACCTCGACAGGCGACCGGCTGCAGGGGAAGAAAGACAAGATCGAGAAATACCTGGCCAAAGCGGGCGTGAATGAGGTTAGCAACCGGATCGTGTATGCGGCGATGGTCGAAGATCTCGATGACAGTGTCGGCCGCGTCCTTCGTCAACTCGATGAGCTGGGGATGGCGGAGAACACTCTGGTCATCTTTGCCTCAGACAACGGCGGCAATGGCAGTAAAACCACCAACCTTCCACTGCGCGGCGCCAAGGGCGAGCTGTATGAAGGCGGTATCCGCGTGCCGCTGTTGGTGCGCTGGCCTGGACATGTGCCGCCGAGATCGGTATCGCACGAACCGGTCATCACTCCCGATCTGTACCCCACAATCCTGACCGCCTCGGGAGTTCAGCCGGCGCCCGGGCAGGTGTTGGATGGCGAAGACTTGCTGCCGCTGCTGACGCGCGGACAGGTGCTCCGGCGGAAGGCGATCTTCTGGCATTACCCGCATTTCAGTCCTGCCGCCGGCAGCGCGATCCGCGAAGGCGATTACAAATTGCTCGAGTTACTTGACGATCAGGGACCCAGGACCGAGCTATACGATCTGGCCGCTGATAGCAGCGAGCAG
>Ga0172369_10003448_pt1 | contig 20801 bp, 31 predicted proteins | sample LakKiv25m_FD_114539 | JGI IMG/M metagenome (GOLD analysis project Ga0172369, IMG submission 114539) | Freshwater microbial communities from Kabuno Bay, South-Kivu, Congo - kab_022012_11.25m | ecosystem: Environmental > Aquatic > Freshwater > Lake | place: Democratic Republic of the Congo...
ATAGCAAGAGTGAACCACCTGATCCCTTCCCGAACTCAGAAGTGAAACCTCTTAGCGCTGATGGTAGTGTGGGGTTACCCATGTGAGAGTAAGTCATCGCCAGCTCATTATTCAAAATCCCCCGAGCTTAAACAGCAGGGGGATTTTTTTATGGGTAAAATTTATCTGGGCTTCCTCATCTTGTTTAAGGTCGCTTTTGATTTTTCGCTGATCATTTCTGCTTCTATTTAAATAAATGCCTCATCAGCCAGTGCATAGAACCCAATTTTTTATCTAAAAATTAAAGCTAACAATTTAAATCCATATATATCTTCAGATTCAGCTAAAATCTTAAGAACAATATGATCAAATTACGATTCTAAGAGCACTTTATGAAACTGAATTCATTCTCTCCGATCCCTGAAGATGATGATGAACTGCATCTTCCTGAAATTGTATATTGGGCGTCACTCGGTGAGCTAGAGCAGGTACAGCAAGCCTTACAGCAAGGTGCAGATGCCAATGGTAGTGATGAGGAAGGCTATAGTGCCTTGCAGGCTGCGGCAGAAAATGATCATCTAGACGTGGTGAAACTGCTGATGAGCAAAGGGGCGGATATGGAGCATCGTAGTCCACATACGGCACTGGAACTTGCTGAAATGGCCGGTAATGAGGAAGTGGTGGCCTATTTAAAACAGCTCAAAGGGCTTTGTTAATCTCCCGATTCTGATAAAAAACCTCATCCGAAGATGAGGTTTCTTTTATGGATATGATTAAAAATCTTTAGGTTTCAGCTTCCAATTCTTGCACAATCGCCTGGTTAAATGCAGGAATATCATCAGGATTACGTGAGCTGATCAATACCCATCCACCGGTATTGCAGCGATGGACTTCTTCATCGACCCATTTCGCGCCGGCATTTTCCAGATCCAGTTTGATGGTTTTATAAGACGTCAGGTTTTTATCGCGAATCCGTTCGGCATTAATTAAAACCCACGGACCATGACAGATTGCGGCAATCAGTTTGCCCTGATCAGTAAAGTGCTGGATGATTTTATGCGCTTCGGGATTAATTCGAAGCGTATCGGCATTGACCGTTCCACCGGGAATGACCAGTGCATCGTAATCTTCCGGATTGACCTTATCGAGCGTTGTTTCCGGTTCGGTACTTAGACCAGGATCTTTATCAGCCTTGACCGTTTGAACTTCTTTTTGTTCTTCTGCTGCATGTATGGCTTCAATGCCTTTAGATTTCAAATATTCAAAGGGTTTGATCAGCTCATCCTGCTCCACACCCTGATTGGACGTAATGAATAATACTTTCTTTGGCATTTTCCCATCCTCGTTTCATGAATTCTTTTGCTACGTTAACAACTGAGGCTCAAGGCACTGTACTGGTTTTGACGGGAATATGTAATTGCTTGGCAATGATGTAAAAAAAAGCCCCATCAGGAGCTTTAAAAAAATCGCAGGATAAAAAGGCTTAGAGTGCGCCTTTTAAATCATTTTGGTGCTGTTTAACCTGTTTGGCATAGCGTTTGCCTTGGCGTTTCATCTTCCAGCTGGAATGATAACCGGTAGGGCCAACATTATAATAAGCTAGGGCTTTAGGCCAGCTGCCGGCTTTCGTGTTATAGCGATTTAAAATGTAAGAGCCGCATTGAATATTGGAAGATTCATCAAACAAATTACTGCCACAGCTTTGCTGCCAATAACGCGGAATGACTTGGGTTAAGCCCACCGCACCGGCTGGAGATACCACATGACTGCGGTAGCTAGATTCCTGGCGAATCAGCGCGGCCAATAACAGTGGATCAATTTCATAACGTTCTGCATGTTGCACAATCATCGGTGCAACACGGTTAGCGGTGTCAGGTGCAACCGAATAGGCTTTTTGGATCCCGACTGAAAGTTTAGCGGAACGTTTGGCAACGGAGCCACCTCCTAAAGGTGAGCAGGCAATCAGGCTAAGGGCACTGAGGCCAATAAAAGAGGTTTTCAATAATAATGCGATGGTCAGTTTCATTTTAAAATCAGAAAAAAGCGGTGATGCTGCACCAGATTAGCCAGTGCTCGCAAATATGTTTAAGGATGTTAGTGAGCTGGGCGATATCCGTCAAGCCAACGGCGGCCTAGATCTGCCGCTGTTTTGTTAAGTTTTGGCTCCGATACTCCTTGTTTGAAATATCTTTGGAGTGCATTGGAGGATCATCTCTCAACTTATTGTGCTGTTCATGTTGATGTCACTATGCAACTTTTAGGGTATAAAGCGGCTTTCATTGCATAATCTCTTATATACTTAGATGGTTGAAAATAAGAATATTTATTGGGTAGTTACATGCTAGAAGTGATTGCACAGTTGTGTGGCGGGATCGGTTTATTCCTGATCGGAATGACCTTAATGACAGACAGTCTGAAAGAGATGGCCGGGGAGTCATTGCGTTTATGGCTGTCTAAATTTACCGGTTCACCGATTAAAGCCATTTTTTCTGGCATCGGTCTGACTTTGGCCGTGCAATCCTCAACGGCAACCACATTGGCCACCATTGGCTTTGTTAGTGCCGGTATTCTGACTTTTAGTCAGGCCATTGGTGTGATTATTGGCGCCAATATTGGCACCACCAGCACCGGCTGGATGGTGGCCTTTTTGGGGGTGAAATTTTCCATTGCCCATATTGCCTTACCACTCATTGGCTTAGGAGCCATCTTTAAATTATTCAGCCGTGGACGACTGTCTTTATTCGGTTTAACCATTGCCGGTTTCGGCCTGATTTTCTTTGGGATTGACTTGCTGCAGGTGGCAATGTCCGGTTTTGCCGAGCGGGTCGATTTATCGGTTTTCTCCAATAATTCTTTTACCACACAGCTGATTCTGGTACTGGTCGGGCTGGTGATGACCGTGCTGCTGCAATCTTCCAGTGCAGCCATTACTGCGACCTTGGCGGCTTTGGCCAGTGGTGCGATTGATTTGTCCCAAGCCTTAGGCCTGGTGATTGGACAAAATATTGGTACGGTGGCGACCGCGATTCTGGCAGCCATGGGCTCGACTGCCAATGCCAAACGCACCGCAGCCGTGCATGTGGTGTTTAACGTGATTTCGGCCGTATTGGCTTTTATCTTGCTGAAACCGGCTTTTTTGTGGCTGGCGGAACATTCACAGGTCGGTACTTGGGATGATGTGATTATTGTCGCTGCGTTTCATACCGCTTTTAGTGTGCTGGGAACCTTATTTTTATTGCCCTTTTTAAAACAGTTTGAACAGTTGATTGTAGGTTTAATTCCAGACCGTACCCCATCAATTTTATGTTATCTGGATCAGGCCAGTTTTTCGGTGCCTGCTTTGGCGATTAATGCCGCTTCTAAAGTGATTTATTGGTCGATTGGGTATGTTCTGATTTTGCTGAAACGCGCGATTCAGGAAGGTCGTTTGCCCTCCAATAGCGAATTACAGCAACTGGATGAAATCTTAAAACGGGTGCAGCAGTATCTGGAAGATTTATCGGTCAGTGAAAATGAGCTGGATCAGCAGCGTTTAATGGCGATGCTGCGCCTGATGGTGTATTTACGTGTGCTGCGCAGTGATCTGGAAGCGGTGGAACATGCCGAGCATATCCGCACCCAGCCGACTATTTATCAGATGGGGCTGGATTATATTCATGTGCTGGACAATCACTTTCAGTATGTCGATGAGTTTAACCGCCTGACCGAAGTGGCATCTTTAAATCGTGAGCTGTTAAACCTGAAACAATGGGTGGAAGAGCAGCGTGCCGAAGCGCGTGAAAAAGTGATTGAATATGCCACGGTGCAGCATCTGAGTGCCGCGCGCAGTCTGGAATTGCTGGCCGCACAACGCTGGCTGGACCGTTTGATTGCGCATACCCAGCGTTTGGCCAATGTCTTGCAGGAAACCGAGAGTATGCTGGATGATGTGGAAAAGCGGAAATATCATGCTGCCACTCAATAGCCTAAGCTATACAGTGATTAACTTCTGCAGCAGAAGCTTTTATACTGCGAGGATGTTTATCACTGGGCAACTAAAATGACACCGGCCTGTAAAATTTTAAAATCCAATAAAATTGACTATAGTATTCATGAATATGAGCATGATCCGAACGCCAAAAGTTTTGGGCTGGAAGCAGCGGAAAAGCTGGGTTTAGCCCTGGCCGAAGTATTTAAGACTTTATTGGTAACTGATGATAAACAGTATTATGTGGCGATTTTGCCGGTACATGTGCAGCTAAATTTAAAGAAAGTTGCTACCGCGGTGGGCTGTAAAAAACTGCATATGGCAGAGCCTAAAGATGCCGAACGTTTAACCGGTTATCTGGTTGGCGGAATTAGCCCGATTGGGCAGAAGAAACGTTTAAAAACCGTGATTGATCAGAGTGCGCAAAGTCTGGCAAAAATCTATGTCAGCGGTGGCAAACGTGGACTGGACATTGGTTTAAAGCCGGATGATCTGGCCCGGGTGTTAAATGCCCAGTTTGCCGATGTGGTGGATGAGTCTTAATCTGCACTGATTTTATTTTAGCAGCGGATTCAGTTATAAAAACCGGACCACGCCATGAATCAGGGCAGGTCCAAAAATCACCATAAATATGCCAGCCAGTACCATACTTAAGCAGGCGGCCACACCTTCTTCACGATGGCGCATAAAGGCTTTAGAAGTACCAAAACCATGCGCGGCATTACCTAAGGCTGCACCCTGAGCAAAATGTGAATTCAGTTTGAGTGCGAGTAAGACGGCATCTGCCATAAAACCGCCGGCAAAGCCGGTCATCATGGTGAACAGGATTACAAGTTCAACCGAGCCGCCCACCTGTGTGCTTAACTCCATGGCAAAGGGTGTAGAGATAGAGCGCGCCATCAGGCTATATGTGGTTTCCTGATTTAGCTGAAACAGCTGCGCCAGATAAAAAGCACTGATAACGCCGACACACATACCGATCACAATACCCATGCTGATGGCCAGCAGATGGCGTTGAATCAGCGCACGATATTCATAAATCGGAATGGCAAAAGCCACCGTGGCTGGCCCGAGCATCCAGACAATCCAGTGACTGTACTGCATATAGCTGTCATAGGAAATCCCGAAATAGAGCAGCATGCAGATTAATCCAGCCGGAACTAGAATGGAGGGTAAAAACAGCAGCACCGGATAACGACGATACAGCTTTTTGGCTGCGATATAGCCCAGCAGGGTGAAGATGAAGCACAGGCTTGCGATCAGGTTCATCTTAATCTCCTGACACATATGCGGTGTTGTTGATATTTTTCCTGAGCCGCTGTTCCAGTTTAAAACCCCAGCACACGCTATAGGCTGTGGCGACCATTACCGCACAGGTGCCGAGCGTAATCGAGAGTAGCAGTTGCCAGCCTTGGCTCAGCAGTAAGTCGAGATCATTGATAATGCCGACCACACAGGGAATAAACAGCAGCATCAGCTCGGCCAGCATAAAATCGGCGCCTTGCTTGATCCATTGCAGTTGAAATACGCCACTTAACAGCGCTAGCAGTAACAGGATCAGGCCAATCACACCCGCAGAAACCGGCAGCTGGAATATCTGTTGGATCAGCGCACCGAGCCACCAGATCAGGATTAGCAGCGCAATTTGTATGCTGAGGACGGCAACACGGGAAAGTGACCACATCGCTGAATTACCCTAAAGGTTAAACACGACTGTATTTTAGATTTGACCTGCCTGGATGATTATGAATAATAAAAAAATAATTATGCCTATTGGGAATGATGGTGGATTTAAAAAGTCTGAAAATACTGGTCAAGCTGGTGCAATTGCAAAGTTTTACCTGCACTGCAGACGCCTTGTGTTTGACCCAGCCCACAATTAGCAAAGCTATTCGGGGGCTGGAAGATGAGTTGGGCACTGCGCTGTTTCATAAAGGTGAAGCTGGGCGTAAACGTGAAGTGCAATTAACTTATCTGGGCGAGCAGATTTATCAGCATGCATTACAGATGCTGCAACAGGAGCAGGCAATTTATGATTCGGTGGCGGAAGTTCATGCGCTAGAACGTGGTAAATTGACACTGGGTTTGCCGCCCTTGGGTTCGGTGCTATTAAGCCGGCTAATTGCCAAGTTTCATCAGCAGTATCCGGCTATTGAACTGAGCTTTTTAGAGGTAGGCGCCAGCGGGATTGAAGCCGCTATTCTGGATAAACAGATTGATGTCGGGATTGTACTCGGCCATTTAAAACCGGCATTGGGCGGAATTCCAATTATGGATTCGCCACTGTGTTTGTTATCTGCCCGGAATTCTGCCTGGCAGGGACGCGAAACGGTGTCGTTGCTGGAACTGAAAGATGAGTCTTTTTTACTGTTTGCCGACAGCTTTACTTTAAACCAGATGATTTTGCAGGCCGCACAGCAGCTGGGTTTTGAACCGAAAATTGTCTGTAAAAGCAGCCAGTGGGATTTTATTGCCAAAATGGTGGATTCCGGCGTGGGAATTGCACTGCTGCCTCAGGTTTATTGTGAGCAGTTGCCGACCGAGCGTTATCAGATCAGCCGCTTGTGCCAGCCCGAGCTGAACTGGACCTTGCGTATGGCCTGGAATACGACAGTCGCCATGAGTCCGGCCACCCGGGCCTGGTTGAGAATTATTGAAACGCATCCCGATCAGATTCATTTCTAAAACGCATAATCAGTGTGAAAATCAGATTCATCTACAGCGCTAAACCTCTGAACAGATGAATCATCTTCCAATTACAGGCAATTCGCCGGTTTGGGAATACCGGCCAGACGGCTTAAATGCCGCGCCACCAGTCCGGTGTTAAAACGCTCTTGCAAGAGGGCATTGTTAATCTCAGGGCTGACCGTTTTCATCAGAAACTTGATTAACGGGCGAGTCGCCGGAGAATGACCAAACTGCTGATAAAACTGGCGCACAGCCTGCAAAATTTCAAAATGCCAATCTTCCAGTTCCAGCTCCAGGCTTTTGGCCAACTCTTGCGCCACAGTTTCATTCCAGATGGTGTAATCGACCAAATGACCATCTTGGTCCAGTTCAAGATTCATAACACACTCAAAGCTTGTTTATTTTAAAGAGATACAACGGCTATAAGCCAGACACAGCTCGGCAAAGGTAGCATAGTTTAAACTGTGCAGATGGGCAGGCAGTGGCTGGGCCAGCAGCTCAAGATCATGCTCCAGTGCAAACAGGGTGCTGCATTGCTGGCAAAATGGATGTTCAATGGCCAATACTGCATCACCCATCAGCACCACTGCATCGCCTTCACTATAGAGACGTGAAACTTTGTCCAGCATGGCCGGGGTGGTATGGAAGCCAGATTGCAGCAAATATAAAGTATTTTGTGACATAACAGATTCCTTCCGGCTTACCAGTACAGCACGTGGTCAAAACGCTGGATAAAGTCCGCATTCAGTTCAATCAACTCGATTTCCTGCTGCGACTGGCTGACATAAGCTGAATGTTGATGCTGGTGTTCTACTAGAATCGGGCTTAAATCATAAAACTCAAAACTTTCGACCATATTCGAGGCCAGCTTGAAGGCATGTTTGAGCTGGTCAAAAGCCAGATCACTCTTGAGTAGGCTTAGGGCAGCATCCTGTAATAACACTTTGACTTCACAGCCAAAAGTGGCCAGTACCATAGTTGCAGACAGGCTTTCATGTACCTGTTGGCTGCTTAAATTGGCCTGGCTTAAAATGACGAGTACAGTTTTCACACAATTTACCTTTTAAATGCAACAAATTCTCAAATAGAACCACTTAGAATTGAAGAAGGCGATCTGCAGATTGCACTGCATCGGCAAGTTCGCCCAGACCAACCAATTCAAAGCCCGCGGCTAAATTGTGTTGATGAAGTTGATGACGTTTGGCATTGTCCTTATCGCTAATCCCGCGTAACAGTGCCGCACTGACACAAACCGGCAAACGAATCGACAGTTTTTGCCATTCCGATTTTAACTGTCGCTGATCATCGGGTAGCCATTGTAAATCGTTGGCCACCGTAACAGCGTCCTGATAGAAGAACACCCGGAAATCTTCATTCTTGCTCTGCAAGGCTTGAGCCAGACCCAATGCATGCCAGGCATGAATTGAGGTCGGCGCGGAGGTAATTAGTAATAAGGTACTCATCAAAATTCACTAATGAAATGTTCCCGCAACACAGGGGGCATTCAGACTTCATAAGAAAAAGGTAGTATACAATGATTTTAGGTGACATACCTTAATTTTTAGTCATAAATTAGAAAATAAGTGTGAAAATATACTTTTAAAAACAACTATTTATTAAAAATTTTTTGATTAGGAAAGAAACTAAATCCTAAATTTATCTGCACAAAATACCCTCTTTTTCCTTTCATTTTTCAGCTTTACAGTTAGAATAAAAACTAATCTGCACCAAATCTGCACCAAGAAAATGAAACTTCCAAAACCTATTCTGCGGGGTTCCAGCTGGCGAATTATTGTAACTTTTGATAAGAAAAGATACTCAGCTACACGCGACACAGAAAAAGAATGTGAGCAATGGGCGTATAATAAATTACTTGAGCTTCGCTCTGGTAAAAAAGCCATTGAACAAGGTGAAAAGCCTGCTTATCCATTTAGGGATTTGTGCGCTAAATACTATCAAGAGCATGGTCGTCATATGCGATCTGCACGGACTATTAATTTCAAAATAAAAAACCTTGATCGAATTGCACCAAATTTAGCAGACAAGTCTATTTATGACTTTAAGCCTGCCGATATTGCAGAATGGCGAAATAGCCGCAAGAAAGAAGTAAAGGTGGCAACACTCAGGAATGAGCATGCGATTTATTCAGCCGTGTTCACTTATGCTATGAAAGAGCTATTTTTGATTGATTCCAATGTGTGGCATTCAGTCACAATGCCAAGCAAAGAAAAATCAAGAAGTCAGCGTATCACTGAGGAAAATCAGGCGTTAATGCTTAAGGCATTAAGCTGGGATGGAACCACAACACCAGAAACATCACGCCACTATGTGGCATGGGCATTTCTATTTGCCTTAGAGACCGCCATGCGTCAGGGCGAAATCCTTGCCATGAAAAGACAGGATATTAAAGATGGCTTTGTGCATTTACCGATGACCAAAAATGGTGAATCCCGGAACGTTCCATTATCCAAAGAAGCCAAACGGCTTATAGCATTACTACCAAAAACCAATAATCAACTTTTGCCAATTGATAAGGATCAATGCTGCGCCACATGGGTGAGAGCTAAGAAAAGAGCAGGGCTGCCGCATATTAACTTCCATGACTCGCGACATGAAGCTATTACAAGAATGGTGAAAGTGAGGAAATTACCGGTAGAAGTCTTGGCCAAAATTACAGGCCATAAAACCATCTCGATGCTAGTGAATACTTATTACAATCCAGATGCCCAGGATTTAGTGGAGATGTTTAACGACAGTGAGAGCTAGTTAGCTCTCGGTCTGCCTCTTTTCACTTTTGTTGTGAGCAGGTCATGCGCTAAACGTGGATTGTATAGCGCTTTACCTTGCGTCCCCTGGTTGATTGATGCAAGCTTATCTCTGATTGTGGTCACAGACAGATTGTACTTCTGGGCTAGGTAAGCCGCTGAAACCAGTTCTATCTCAACTTCTTTTAACTCTTTCACTGTTGCACCGCCGATAGTCTGTCCTAGCATGATTTGGGGCGGTCTTTCAGCTTCAAGAGTGACTGTATAACGCGCCATCATGAAACCTCCTTTAAGCTCTCTACAACACCACTCGGCAACTTACTCAAATAACAAGTAAACAGGTGATACAACTGATCCGCATTCATTTCATTCACTTCAATCATTGCGCCGGTGCCGCTTTTAACTCGCTGTCTTGACCAGCCGCGCATGTTGTAAGTGAACTCATTGTCAAAATCCACCGCGTTTAAAATCGCATTGAATGAGCCAACATCACCGGCAGACCATGACTCAATATATGGCTTGTCTTTTGCGACAAGATTATCGAGCTGAAGCTGGGCGAATTGCACATTGGTTAATTGAATTTCAGTCATTGGCTGGCTCCTGTGCGGCTTCGATCATGGCTTTATATTTTGCAGCTAAGTTATCTGGCGCTGCATATCCGCAATAAAGCATTTCGCTTGTCGGCTCTTTCGGCACCAAAACAAACCCTTCCGGCACCACCCAGGCTTTCGCTTGCTGCCATGAAGAAAAGAAAAAATACTTAGCGACGCTTTTGTTATGGCTGCTACCATGTGTTTCACAGAAAACATTCCATCTTTCTTCAAACTCTTTGCTGCAAATTTGCATTTCTTTCTGTAAATCCTTCACTTCACCTTTCCTAATTTTTCAAAATCTTTTGCGAAAACCCAGCACATTTCTTTTCTACCGATACCAAGCAACTGTTCACCGTTTTGAAATTTGATTCTGCGCACTTGGTATATGCAGCCATCACGCTTGCTTTTGATGTGCTGGCCCAGGTTGATGTTCATCACGCCACCTTTAAATCAACGCTAATTAAATGATTTTCAAATTCTTGTCCGAGCTCGAAAGCTGCTTGGTTACCACCCAGATCCGCCGTCACTAACACATGGTGATGGCGTTTCTTGATTTGGCGGTCACTGGTGTTGGCAACAAAGCCTTGACCGGTGATTCGGACGACGTATCCTAATTTTTCAAACCAGATTCGGAATGCCAGGGCATTGCGTGGTTTGACCACCTTTTTCATGCGACCTGCTCCATAGCTTGTTTATGTTGTGCGTAGATCTGCAGAACAGCCTGGTGATCTTCCGGGGTTAATTTCGCTGCTGGAATGGCAGGGGCAAGACGTTCAAGGGCTTCCACACTATCCATTTCATAAATGCGATTAATCAGGGTTTCTTTCTTTTTGGTATAGAGCATGTCGGTCGGCTGGCTTGGCTCGCCACCATCAGATTCTGGCTCTGGCTGTTTTCCAGCAACGATATTTTCAGCTTCTTCCTGTAGTTTCTTCAGCTCTTCAATACTTAATTCATCACTGCAAACATTATATTGAGCACTTGAATCTGCAGGAGTTTCAGGTGCAATGGTTTCAGTCACAGCTGGTTTACCAACAGCATTCAAGTCTTCACGTTTTTCATTAATACGCTGTTTGAGCTGCTCGTATTCGACTTCAACTAGCTTGTACTTGTTGCTATCAAGATTGCGTTCAACACCTTGCAGCTCATAATCTGAATTGCATTTATTAATAGCTTCGATAACTTTCAGAATAGCTGGATCTGTTTCATCAAGTTCATTAGCCTCAGCAACTGTAACTTCAGTAGTAACAGACGGATCTTGTACTGCAACTTCGATAGGTTGAACTACTTCTAGCTCAGGCTGTTTTTCAATATTTGCAACAGTGGTATTAGAGTCAGCCGGAGTATTTAGCTGATCAGCATCATTCTTGGCTTTGGTTGAACGTTTCTTTTTGGGTTTTTCTTCATCACCGAGACGTACAACCAGACAATCACCAGTTTTCTCACGCCCTAACGCTTTAGATATTGCTTGCAATTGAAGCTTTGCATTTTCAGCATCATGCTGGGCAAATCCGTTATTAATAGATTCTATTAATGCTGTACAAGTCATCTTGCCAAATTCAACAACGTAGATAGATGAGCCATAAGTGTTGATGACATATACATCTTGACCTTCACGAACTTCCTCAAGTTTGAGAGGCTTAGCAAATGTAATACCAGCCAACTCCATGGTCTCAACCTTGATACAGAACTCATAGCCTGGCATAGCGAAAATCGTAGCAGGGAACTGAGACAGATCATCAAAATCCATTAATTCACCAACAGCGCGGCACATGATATTTCGGCCAGCCATCATTGCGTCAAAAGCTTCTTTGCTATTTAGAATATTCATGCGTTCACCATTTCTTTCGCTAATTTTTCAATGTCTTTTTTTACTGCTGGTAGTTTTTGAGCTTCGATTTCAGCTAAAGCATCCAAGCCCAGGTATTCACAAACGGTTTTAGTGTCCAGACCACGTTCATCAATAAAGCCCTGCAGATCTGCCAGCTGCTGATCATTCAGTTCGTTAAATTCCGGTGGATCAATCCAGGCGTTGCGCTGCTTATCAAACGTGCACCCCAGTTCTTTTGCGCGCTGGACTAATTCGGCACGCATAGCCTTGTAATTCAGATGCGTGTCATCAATCGCTTCAGTCAGCTGGTTTAAGTCACTTGCATACTGAGCTTCAGCACAGCTTTGCTTCCAGTTTTCAAGTTCTTCATTGGCTTTTGCCGCGGCCAGCTGGGCAGGGGTAAGCGTGTTGATATGGTCTTTGGCCTGCTGAATTAGATCCGCTAAATATTGCGGATGATCTTTCAGGTCTGGCACCCACACTTCACCAGTATCACCACCTAAGGCGCCTGAATTTTTGGCATGGTGAGTTGGCGACGGTCGAAAGCTGATTACCCGTGCATTCTTGCCTTCACCGGTAGTGACAGTGGTCAAATAGCCCATGATGTCTGCAATGCGGTACAGCTCATTTCGGTTTTTACCGCCCAGATCTGGACGATAGATAATCTGGTCGCCGTTTTGATCTTCTGAAGCGTGAGCAATAAACACGACATCTTTCCCCAGGCTGATCAGCATGTTGATGTAGTTCTTAAAGGTCTGGTTAGCCAAGCCCTGGGCTTTCAGTTTTAAAGCACCATCTTTCTGGCGGTTGTTGGCCGTCAGCAGCAGATGGGTTTTGATGCTTTCCAGCATCGCGCCCACGGTATCAATCACCACAGTGTTGTACGGTGCCAAGTCTTGTGGGGTGAGGTTAGTCACATCAGCCCATTGCTGGACCTGCACCACAGCACCGCGACGCAGCTCACCAGTACGGTGTGCACCACGGTCGAAGTCAAACGAGATTGCTTTGTCTGCAGTAAAGCCAAGTGAGGTTTTGCCCAGACCAGGGTCGGCGTAAATGTAAGTGATGATGGCGCTCACATTTAAAACCTGATCTGCAGTAATAATTGGTAAAGCCATGACTGATCTCCTTATCTAGCCCAACCCATACGACGCTTATATGCTTTGCGCTCGTAGGATGGGATGTGTGATGCCTGTAATGCCTGAGCTAAATTTTTACGACGCTGATAAGCAGCCTCACGTTCAAAATTGCTCATGATCCATGGGCGGGCAACGTGTGTTTCAAGCGTGACTAGCTCAAGACCATCATCGCGTTCGATGTAGAAGCGGTGGCCGATGCGTACATAGACATGAGGGCCAAGGCGCATACGCATATTGCCGTTGTCATCAGTGCCCAGGTAGTTAGAAAATTGTTTGGTGTTAGTCGTCATTATGCAGCCTCCACTAAACGGTGTTTTTCGATATAGCCTTTGATCAGCAGGTTGATGTTGTAGTGGTCCACGTGATCGGTGAAATCGTTATAAGGATTGCCATTGGCATCAAAAACTTTGATTTCACCCAGCTGCTGAACTTCAACCGCAGTAAATTCCGAGCCTGGAACGCCGTAGCTGTCCTGGAAGGCTTCAACAGTGAAAGGAACGTGAACGCTAAAGCCATCCAGATTGATGACTGCACGACCTTCGGTTTCAGAAGTCATGACCAAGGTGCTGATGCCGTACTCAGAAGGCGCAACCTTTGGCTGATAAACAGGAGCGTGGGCCGCCTGTTGTGGCTTGTATGCCAGGGCCAAACCGCCAACAGTTACAGAAGCTGTAACGATTGTGATGGCCAGGGTATTGAAAGGAGTGAATTTTCTATTCATACTTATCTCGCGTTTAGCAAAAGCCCAGTTCTCGTCCAAAGTAGCTGGGCTTTTTTGTCGTCTGGTGAAATAAATACTACTTTAAGTAGAAATAATGTCAATACTTAGTAGAAAATAATTCTACTTTTAGTTGTTTTTATTTATAGTAGATAAAAGAAACCCACCGATGGGGTGGGTTGTTTGGAGTTTTTTAAATGATTGGTATTACAAAAGAAGGGCAGTTAATAGAGATAATGGATTCATCTCCACTAACTGGGGTGAAACTTATCGGTGTTTTAATTACTAACCCTAATGATTTAAGCGAAAACCATTTAAATATCGCTAATCACTTTTACCACAAAGACTCTCAACAGCTTTGTAAGTTAGCTCTACACGCTTTACGTACAAATCAGAACCTGCTCCAACAGATGAGTGGGCAACTTTAATAACCTCATATATTACACCGTTATCATCCTCATCAATCTCAATCCACTCGCCAATACGGGGGTGGGTTTTGAACTCCCTAGCATAGAGTGGCTTTGGTTTAGATCCAGATACATCAATAACAATTAGGGTATGCATATTTTCTCCGATATTTATGGGTTTAAGATCAATGTTGGCACAAGGTCTTAAGTCCATAATATCAGGGAAAATATGGATTTTTATAAAGAAAACCCACCGCTAGGGTGGGGTGGATAGGATTTGTTATGAGTGAAAAGCTAGGAATGCATAGCATTACTCTCAAAAAAGGATCAAAAATTTAACCAACTTAAAAGTAAGTCATATCACTCAAAAAGCATGTTCTACTTCATGTAAAAGCCATAAACTGTCCTTTTTATTAAAGAAGTCTATTTGATTGAAGCTATTTTTTAAATTTTCAATTTCACAATCACATCCGTGAGTAAAGCTAGGATTTAATTTATTAAACATAATATAAAAGTTTCTAGCGAGTAAGAGGTAAAAAATTATCATAGAGTTTTTTGGGGAATTCTCCCTTATATCTAATGTATAATAAATTTCAGGATTAAAGTCATGGATGATATTAAAAATATCATTTTCCATGTTATCCTCCTCTAAATCTTCTAGGTGCAGCCAATAATCATTATGGTACTGGATCAAATTGCGATGAAAGGCTATGTCATTTGCATCTAATTCAAGAATGAAGCTTTTAAATTCATTTTCCCATAAAGAGTTTTTTGAAGTTCGAAAAAGCCTTTGAAGAATTAACCAAACCTCAATATGACCAATTTGATTAGTACCAATATCAATAATCTTAAAGTCTGAACTAATCTTTTTTTCATTACTAGGATAAAAGTCAATAAGCCAAAATTTATTTTGTATTTTTTTTGGTGTTATCCACACTCCACACATAAGCAAAATAGCTTTTGCCCAGTTTAAGCATCCATTATATGCAGAAATATTAGCATGTGTATGCTGCCCATTTTTAATATCTCTTAAGAAGCTTCGACCAGAAACTAGCGATTTAAAAGACAATTTAAATATCTCTTGCAGGAAGCTATGGCCTATATAGTCAATATTTAATTGCTTTACTTTTTCTGTAGAATTTAATTTAAATTCCTCATCTCTGCTTGATAAAAGATCAACAGTTTTGTTTACTAATTGAGGTTTATTTTGAAGATGAACTCTCCAGAAATCATTAAAAAATAGACCATTTCTATGGTTTAAATTTTTTAATGATTTTTCAATTTGATGCTCTTTAGATTTTGACATTCTTTTAATCCAGTGTAATAGACTCACTACCATCTTGACTAAAAGCATCTTCTATAGCGGTGATTAAGTCCATCCCAGCTCTTTTTTCAGCATCAGAGCCACTTCCCATTTTTTTCCAATTGTTAAAATCAAAATCAGTCGAATCAAGTTTTCTGAACCCCTCTTCTACAGTTTCGATTGTAAATTTACCATGATTTTCTTTAGTAACCCATTGGAAAAAGATAGGTAAAGCGTTCAATAGTGCGCCAAATCCTAATGTTTTAAAGAAAGGATTATTTTCGAAAGAAACAAAGAAATCTGGTTGATACTTAGATAGCCCTGTAAAATAGTTTGTTAAAATCTTTTGAAATTGTTGCATGCTATATGTAGAGAAATTTCCCTTTCCTTCTACCAAAAGTGGATGAACTTTTCTTACAAAATTTGTCAGTGAAACTTGTCCCTTTTTTAATGGTGTAACAGGAGAAATTCTTTCGTAAAAAATATTATCATCATCATCATTTTTTCGTAGTTCATTAGCGATAGATACGGTTTTTTCTTTTGCTAACAAAACTGGTGATTTATTCTCTCCTGGTAATTGTTTTAATAAATCCAAATATAGTGTAGATGGAACACTTTTAGCTTCCTGATTGATTGTAATAAACTGCTCAATTTGGTATTTAAGTGAAACATTCAGGTAGGATATTACAGGAAGTTCAATATCGACATTATTTTCACTTGCAATCTTGGCGCCTTTTAGCCGATGTTGGCCATCAATAACCCATCCAGCATCCGGTCTTTTGTGAATTTCTAGTTGATTTGTTCGTGGATTAAATTCAGCATAATTTAACGCAATAATAATTGCAGGAGCAATTGGTCTTTTTTTATCAATAATATAACGTGAAATAGATTTAGCTCGAGAGGGTGACAAAGCACGTTGATAACCTGCGTCTTTATCTGAGTCACGTTGATTGATTTCCACTAGATCATATAATTGGGAGGCTTTAATTTTAAAAAAATAAAGTTCATGATCCTGCTGATCTATTTTAATGGTATCTACTTTAACTTTCATTATATTCTCCGTTTATAAAGGGATCTTTTGCTACAGCCCCAGCATTGGCTGGATCAAAAATAGGTTTATCAATCTCTCTATATTTTAACAAACCAATATCAGCATCATTTAATCTTTGTTGAGCAATTCCAAAATAGTCGGAATTCAACTCAATACCAATAAAATTTTTTTCTTCTAGAATTGCTGCTGCGCCAGTTGATCCTGAACCCATGAATGGATCTAAAACAGTACCATGCTCAGGGCATAGAGCTTTGACTAGCCGTTGAGCCAAAGCAATAGGAAACTGGCAAGGATGTGCTGTTTTTTCCATGTGATTAGCCTTAACATTTGGGATTGCCCAAACATCACCAGGATTTTTTCCTAGTGGGTTTCCACTATACTCCCCTTTTTTAGGGCCTTTATAATATTTCTTTCCAGGGTACTTCTGTTTAACTCGAACAGCATCAAGATCGAAATAACAATCTTTACCTTTAGAAAACCATAAAATAGTTTCATGTCTACCACTAAATCGATTTCTACAGTTTGCCCCATGCTCAAAAGTCCAGATAATGCGATTTTTAAGCTTCATTTCAGGGCAAACACGCTTAAAAATTTCATAAACGATAAAATCTAGGGGAACTATTTCATCTTTAAGAACATGATGGCCAACTTGCCAACATACGGAACCCCCTGGCTTAGTTTTTTCACAAATAAGCTTTATGACTGGCTCATTAATTTCAATAAAGCCTTCGATTGTCGTATGTATATCGTAAGCTTTGCCAATACAATAAGGTGGAGAAGTGATCGTAAGGTCGATATGATCATCTTCAATGGATTTCAAGATGTTTAAGCAATCATCATTGAATATTTCAAATGCCATATATTCCACATACCAGAAAGTAAATTAAAAGTGAAGGATAGATCTTAGTGACTATGAAAGCAAGTCAGATGGGCATACTTTTCCTCCCTGATATAACACCGGCGTCAGATTCTCAGCTTTTTACCTAAATAAAAAGCTGAATACGCTTAAACTTTTTATTCGCTTCAATTTCTGTTTTATAAAATTTGTCTTTATCTTCAGAGTGTATAAATTGAGAAAATGTGTTTTCTTCTACGTTTCGGAATAAGAATCTTTCACCCGTCTGAAGTGCTACTGTCAGAAGGTTGTGCTGATAAAGAACATAGCTAATCTTGTGGGAATTGATCTGTATCGTTTGCACTTCTAATATCCCCCAAGCCAACAGTAATTCAACTTTTAAACATCCCGATACAACCCTACCACTTTACCAACCAACTTACATCCATCCACCAATGGAATCGTTTTTTCAGGCCAGTCTGGGTTAAGCGGTTGCAAATACATATTGCCGCTTTCAACAATCAGCTTTTTAAAAGTTGCCTCTAAATCACCTTCACAAGACACAATCACCAGATCACCAGTCTTAAGATCGTCTGGTTGAAAATCTGGATTCACATAAATTTTGTCACCAGGCCGGAAGTCTGGAAGCATTGATTCACCAACGACCTCTAAGCCATATCCATTCTTTCCACATTTAGGGTTAGGTGGCAGCCATTCTTCAAATTGAGTACCGGCTGGAACGGAGTCAACTGTGGTCCAAGATCCAGCTTGTACCCAGGAAATAACAGGTATCAATCGACCAGCGATAGGGAAAGGGGCAGTGACGTTTGGTTCTATACCTGTACCGTGGTCCAGATAACTAATATCTACATTAAATTTTTCAGCAAGTATTTGCATTTTCTCTTCACGAGGTTTTGCAATACCAAGCGTGTAGCGACGAGCCATTTCATAAGTAACCTGAATGGCATCTTTTAATTGGTTCACGTTTTTTATTGGTGAGCCTTCTTTTTGCATGAGGCTATTAAGCCGCGAAGCAAATTCTTGATATTTGGCTGTTTGCACCTTACGGACCTTCTCATTTTCTACGCTAGGTAGAATATTACCCCGTATTTTAGGTTGCACCAATTCTATTTTTGGTAGTATATTATCTTCTACTTTAAGTAGTTTTATTGGTAGCATTATGTCAACTCCAAAAGACGCTTTTGAAAAAGCAATCAAAATTGCAGGCAGTAAATCTGCTCTGGCTCGAAATCTGGATATAACGCCTTGGGCTTTAAGCAAGTGGAACTTCGACAAAATTCCAGAAGAGCGCTGCCTTCCAATTGAAAAGTTTACGAAAGGAATTGTTCGAGCGGAGCAACTGCGTCCTGATATTAATTGGGTGTATGTTCGTTCTACTCAAAATAGTAAGGAAGCCGTTATCTAATAACACGTTCAAAGGAATCGCAAATGAACATTGTAGACGCGGCTTATCACACGGTGCACGACTACCCAGGCGGTGCAAATGCACTGGCTCCACGTATGGGTATTAAAAGCCCGGCTGTTCTCAACAGCAAAGTAAATCCGAATACCGATACGCACCATATTTCACTTGTTGAAGCCTCAAAACTCATGGCCATTACAGGCGATCCACGCATTTTGCAAAGCCTCAATGCTGAACATGGGAAAGTCGCTATTGATTTACCGGTCATTCCCGAATGCCGGGATTCTGCACTGACAGAACTGATTTTGAATATGGGAATTGCTGGTGGAGATATACAGGCGGTTTTCAAAGAAATGATGGCTGATGGCCGGGTAACGCTGGGAGAGGCAATGGATATGTCCAAAGTCATCCACACGCTTCACATGGTCTTAGCTGAACTGGATGCACAGGTCCATGCCTGTGTTGATGAAAAAGAAAAAGCCTGACGGTCTAGGTCAGGCTTTTATGCTCACAAGTCATGAAGGAAAAATGAACATGAAATCAAATTTAGCATATGAACCACAGCTACCTCAAGGGCAAGTAGTTCATTTCCCAAAAAATGAGCGCAAAGCTATGTCAAATAAAGAAGAGCGCTACACAAGAATGCCTAACTCTTTAATTGACGACCAGATAATGGCGCAATTAAACGATAAAGCTTTTAAGTGCCTTATGTTCATTGTGCGGCAAACATCCGGCTTTGATCGTACATCTCACTCAATCTCAATTACCCAATTTCAGAAGTATTGCGGCCTCAAAAAACGTGACACGGTGATGGCCTGTATCAAGGAACTGGAAGATAAAAAACTCATCAAAGTTGAGCGTAAAACCGGCTGTTTAAATGTGTACAGTTTGTCCCTTAACCAGTCCCATGAAACGGGACTACCTTCAAACGGGACTAGTACCGTTGAACGGGAGGGGACTAGTACCACGAAACGGGACGGGGGTAGTCCCATCAAAGGGGACGGGACTAGTACCGTTGAACGGGACCCTATTAAAGAAACACTTAAAGAAAATATTAAAGAAAATTTTAAAGAGTGTAGCGCGCAAGAAAATTCAGTCGATCAGGTTTTACAAATCTGGACACCTGATTTGCACTCACTGAATTCCTGGTTACAGCGATCAGGTGAAGCCAAAATGACCCAAGAGCAGGTCGATCAAATTCTGCTTGAGGTGAATGCGTATTACGAACCCCGTTTGAACGCTGGCTCACTCACACCGACCCAGATGTATGCAAATTTCGTGAAGTGGGTGAAACGCAGCAAGGTTGGCCAAAGATCGGCTCAATTCGAAAAACCACTGAGTCAGCCGGACCATTCTCGAAACGTCAACGATGCCTGGGGAGAGATCCAGCACTACGCGCCATGCACCGATGACATTGAGCTGGGGGATTTGATATGAACTCAACCGCTGTTGCTCAACAATTCAATCTTGAAGTCAGTCACGAGCTTTGCGCAATCCACGCCGAGCCAAAGCTGATCACCGGTGGTGGCCCGATTTGCGGTACCTGTGCCAAAGAAAAATTGATCCAGGCAAACCGTGAACACCAGAAGCAGGTGGATACTGAAGTGCGTAAAAAACACTTTGCCGGTGCCAAGTTGCCAGCCCGTCATGCTCAAAGTGGCTTTGCTGAATACCAGACTCAGAACGATGGCCAGAAGCTGGCAAAAATGACCTGCGTGAAATTCACCAAGGATTTTATTGCAGGTAAAACCCGCAACCTCATCATGGTGGGCCGTACGGGTACCGGTAAAACACATCTGTCTTGTGCAGTGGCCAGAAACGTATTGGAGCACGGTAAATACGCTCGTTACATCACTTCTGAGGACATGGCTAATGAGATTGCTAACTCATGGAAAAAAGCCGATGACAGTGAAGCCCATGCCATTTACCGGTTTACAGAATCTGACCTACTGATCCTGGATGAATACGGCCTGCATGATCGACATGAAAACCGTCTGCAGCTGGTCCACAAGGTTTTGTATTCCCGTTACGACGAAGGCAAACCAACAATGCTGATTTCAAACTTTACGCTTGAAGAACTGCGCAAGGATTTGGGTGACCGC
>Ga0172369_10003463_pt1 | contig 20769 bp, 10 predicted proteins | sample LakKiv25m_FD_114539 | JGI IMG/M metagenome (GOLD analysis project Ga0172369, IMG submission 114539) | Freshwater microbial communities from Kabuno Bay, South-Kivu, Congo - kab_022012_11.25m | ecosystem: Environmental > Aquatic > Freshwater > Lake | place: Democratic Republic of the Congo...
AGTCCGAGCGCGGCAAGGTGGTCCGCGTTCTCGTGCAGCGTTGCCGACTGGACAGGGTCAAGCTCCGCCAGCAGCGGATCGAGCAGAGCCTGCCGGGGTGGGTTGGACGCAGCCTCCCTGCTCTCCAGAATGCGGTCGTAAACCACGCGCTCGTGGGCGGCATGCTGGTCAATGAGGTACATCCCGTCGGGGCCTTCGGCGACGACGTAGGTCGTGTTCATCTGTCCAACCACCCGCAGTAGTGGCAGGACCCCGCGCTGGGTACGCGCAGGCGTGCCCCGGGGAGAATCGAGATGATCCGGGAGAGGCCAATCGATGCGCGATTGGACTGGCTGCGGCCCCAGGAGGGCAGGACCGGTCCGTGGATCAAGGCGCGCCCGCAGCGACAGCGGTTCCTGCCGCGCCAAATCCCTGTCGGGTTGCACCTCGGAGTGCGCTGCAGCCGGCTCAAGCCACGACACTGCGGGCGACGATTCCAACGCGGCCAGCACGGCGTGCCGCACCGTACGCGCGACCTGCCGCTCATCGCGGAACCGCACCTCGGCCTTGGCGGGATGCACGTTCACATCCACCGCGTCGTCGGCCAGCCGGACGCTCAGTGCGGCCAACGGATGCCGACCCACCGGCAGCTGCGACGCATACGCATCAACAATGGCGAAAACGAGCGGGCGGCTCTGCACCCAGCGCCCGTTGACAAACACCGAGATGGCCGCGCGGTTGCCGCGGTGAACGGAGGGCGGCCCGGCAAGGCCGCTCACGCGAACGCCGGCTTCGTTGAGCTCGACGTCGAGCATCGCTGCTGCGATGTCCGCACCATGGACGGCGGCGAACGCGTGGCGCAGGTCGTCGTCCCCGCTCGTCGCAAGGGCTCGCCGCCCCGCCGACGAAAGCTGGAAGGCGATCCCCGGATACGCCAGCGCGTAGTGCGCCACAAGCGTGGTGATCGCGCGGGCTTCCGCAGTCGGCGAAGCGAGGAACTTCCGGCGCGCGGGCAGGCGGCCGAACAGTTCGCGTGCCGCAAAGCTCGTGCCTACCGGCGCCGGTTTCGCCTGGCGTCGCACGACCCGCGCAGCGACGAGCACCGCCTGCACGCCCACCGGCTCACCTTCGGCACGAGAGACGATTTCGACGTCTGCCGCGGCGGCAATGGACGGCAATGCCTCACCGCGGAAGCCGAGCGTGTGCACGTGGCCCAGGTCGGCGGTGTTCTCGATCTTGCTGGTGGCATGCCGCTCGAACGCGAGTTCCAGCTCGTCCGGCGGGATCCCGCGCCCATCGTCGGTCACGCGGATGAGGGTGACTCCTCCCTGTTCGACATCGACCGACACACGTGTGGCGCCGGCGTCGATGGCGTTGTCCAGGAGTTCGCGCACGACCGAAACGGGCCGCTCGATCACTTCCCCTGCCGCGATCCGGGCGGCCACTTCCGGAGCGAGGACGTGGATCGCTCCCAGGCGCTGCAAGATCACTGCTCCGGTCTGCCGCGGGCCAGCGCACGCAGCTCGTAGAGCTTCTGAATCGCCTCGATCGGCGTGAGGCCGTCCACGTCGATTGCGGCAAGAGTCTCTTCGACTTCGGACGGCGCGCCGAGCAGCGAGAGTTGAAGAACCTGACCGTTGCCTGTGTTGCCCTGGGCGCCGCGGCCGTTGATGCGCTGAGCTTCGAGTTCCACGAGCAGGTGCTCGGCCCGGGAGACAACGGCGGCTGGAAGACCAGCAAGCCGGGCAACGTGGATCCCGTAGGAGCGATCGCTCGGCCCGGGGACGATGCGGTGTTCGAACACAACGTCGCCCCCCTCGTCGTGAACCGCGATATGTGCGTTCTGCACCCGGGGGAGGACCTCGGCGAGGGCAGTCAGTTCATGGTAGTGAGTGGCGAAGAGCGTGCGTGCGCCGATCTCGCGCCGATTGTGCAGGAACTCGACCACAGCTCGCGCGATGGCCATCCCATCGAACGTGCTCGTCCCCCGGCCGACCTCATCGAGAATGACCAGAGAGCGAGGGGTGGCCTGGTGGAGAATCTGGGCAGTCTCGACCATCTCCACCATGAACGTGGACTGCCCGGCCGCGAGGTCGTCCTGCGCCCCGATGCGCGTGAAGATGCGGTCGAAGAGCGGCAGTTCCGCCTCGGTCGCCGGGACGAACGATCCCGCCTGCGCCATGAGGGCGATGAGCGCCACCTGGCGAAGGAACGTGGACTTCCCGCTCATGTTCGGACCAGTGAGGATGAGCACCTGGCAGTCGGCGCCAAGAACGCAGTCGTTCGGCACGAACCGCCCCGGGCCAAGGGCCTGTTCGACGACGGGGTGCCGCGCGCCGACGAGGTGCATTTCGCCGGCGTCGCTGAACACCGGACGGACATACCCGCGTGTTGAGGCGACCTCGCCCAGAGCGCACGCAAGGTCGATGACAGCGATCGCGTCGGCGACCGCCTGGAGCGCCGCCAGCCCCGCGGCGAGTGTTTCGACAAGTTGGCCGAAGGCCTGGCGCTCCAGTTCCACGAGGCGGTCGCGTGCCCCCACCAGGCGCGACTCGTACTCCTTTAGCTCCTCCGTGACATACCGCTCGGCGCCGACGAGCGTCTGCCGGCGCTGGTAGTGCTCCGGAACGAGGCCCGCGTTGGAAGAGGAGACTTCGATGTAGTAACCGAAGACCCGGTTGTGCCCCACCTTGAGCGAGCGAATGCTGGTGCGCTCCCTTTCCAACCGTTCGAGCCCGAGGAGGAAGCCGCGGGCGTCGCGCGTCATCGCGCGAAGGGTGTCGATCTCCGCGGTGAAACCGCTGCAGATCACGCCGCCTTCATCGAAGGACGTGGGTGGGTCTGGATCCAGGGCAGCGTCGAGCACGAGAAGAGCCTCGGCGGCGCCCGCGAGGCCGGCCGCGGCATCCATGAGCAGCCCGGGAGGCTCGCCACGGGTCATCATTGCACCCAGGTCGAACGTGGTGCGAAGCCCGCTCCGCAGACCGTGCAGATCTCGGGGGCCAGCCGAGCGAGCGCCGACCTTGCCGGCAAGCCGGCCCACATCCGGCATGCCGCGAAGCAGCGCCTGGCACTGTTCGCGCTCAATTGGGTGGGCAACCGCCCAGGCGATGGCGTCCTGCCGGGCCGCGAGCTTGCCGACATCGCGCAGCGGATGCGTCAGCCAGGCGCGCAAGAGACGCGAACCCATTGGCGACCGGCAGACGTTGAGCACGCCGAAGAGCGACGACGTCTGCACCGGTGACGGGAAGACGTCCAGGTTGCGGAGCGTGCGCTGGTCGAGTCTCAGCGCTCCATCGGCGGAGATGGACCGCACTCGCTGGAGCGCTCCCAGCACCGCAGGGTAGGTCTCCCGCAGGTAGAGGATCACGTGGGCGAGCGCGGCTGCCTCGGCATCGCCTTCGACCAGGGCGGTGCGGGCCTGGTCGCCAAACTGCCGGCCAAGCTCGGCGTCAACCGCAAGGTCGGTGAGCGAAGCGCGCGAGCGAATGGCAGCCGCCAGACCGGCCGGCGCGTCTGTCTCGTCTTCGACCAGCAGCTCTGCGGGCGCGCTGCGCAGAAGCTCCGCAAGGGCTTCATCGCCCCGCGCAAGGCGCACTTCGCCCGTGGTGACGTCGGCGAGCGCCGCCCCGGGTTCGTTGCGGCGAACGACGAAGGCAGCGAGGTAGTTCGGCGCGAGCGCGTCGAGTGACGCGTCGGCCGTCACGGTGCCGGCGGTGACCACGCGCACGACATCGCGGGGCACCAGGCCTTTCACCTCGGCGGGATCGGCCATCTGCTCGCAGATCGCGACGCGGTGGCCGCGTCCGACCAGCTTCGCAACGTGCCCGTCGATGCTGTGGTAGGGGACACCCGCAAGTGGCACCCGGAGATCCTTGCCCATGGGTTTGGAGGTAAGAGTGATCTGAAGCTCGGCAGCGACGAGCCGCGCGTCGTCGTCGAACGTCTCGTAGAAGTCGCCCAGCCGGAAGAAGAGAATCGTCTCCGGGTAGCGCTGCTTCAGCTCCAGGTACTGGCGGCGGATGGGCGTCGACACGCAGCGGGCTCCGGTTGGCGTGGGAGATGAGTCATTCTACCCGATGCGAACGCATGTGCGGGCAGGAGGGACCTGAACCCCGATTCAATGGGCCGCTCGTGTCATCAAAGTCAGGACGGAGCGCCACTTGAAGGTCCAGGGCCAAAGGGATTGCCCCGGGCAATTCGCTCGCGGACTTCGACGACCAGTGCCCTGAGCCAACCGATATCTGACGGGAGCATGTCCGTGGCAAGGACACTGAACAGTCCTTCTGTGTCGATCTCGAAGTGATCGAGCAATTGACGAATGTCCGCTTCGTAGATCGCGGCCTTGTCCGTCTTCCCGCGCCTGTAGAGCGACGGGAGCGCGAACAGCTTCAGGAAGACGAGTCCTGCCGGCGTTGCACATGGGATGTCAGCCCGACCGGAAATGCGGCCCGTCGACACGTACCGTCTCCGGAACTCCCGGAAGAGCCGGTTCCTCGTCAAAAGAACATCGACGCGGACCCCATCGAACACCGCGTTCGCGAAGTCTCGATCCTGGGTGAGGATCTCGAGTTCCGGCAGCCGCCGAAGTTCGGAGACCGCCATCACCAGATCCACGTCCTGGGTGTTCCGGCCCTCCACGTATTGGAGCATTGCCAGGCCGCCGACGAGGACATAGTCGATCTTGCGCTCGGCAAGCATGTCGAACAGGCGGTTGGCTACGCTATACAGCGAACCGTAAGACGCCGGGTCCTCCACCAACCAGCGGAGTGTGCCGAAGCGGGCTGCCTCAAGCACCGCAGGGATGTCTACCTCGTGGGGCGTTGCGCTTGCTGGTTCGCTCACCCATCCATTGTACCAGCGAGGGAACGGGGAATGCGTCTGGCGACTGGCGTCTACCCGCCGGCAGCTGCGGCTGCTTCCAGGACTGGCGCGGTGCTGCGATCGAGAAGCGCGATCGCACTCGGAGCGAGCTCCCGGCAGGCGCCGCAACGCACGCAGAGCGCATCGTCGATGCGGTAGCGCCCCTCTTCTTCGAGGACGGCGCCGGTAGGGCAGATCTCCTTCGCGGCGGGGAGCGCCGCATCGCCCTGGGCCTCGACACGGTACTCGACGAGCCCGGGGCAGACCTTCGCGCGGCACCGTTTCTCCTCGATGTGCTCGATCCATTCGGCGTGGAAGGCCTTCAACGCGGTCTTAATCGTCGTCATCGCGAACTGACCGTGGAAGCAGTTCGACGAAACCATCCAGCGCACGAGGCCTTCGAGACGCTCGATGTCGCCGTCGTGCCCGCCCCCGGACTGGATGCGGCGCAGAACCTCCACAGCGCGCTGAGTGCCGCCCCGGCAGGTTGTGCAGCGGCCACAGCTCTCGTCCTCGGCGAACGAGAGGAAGTAGCGGCAGAAATCGACTACGCAGGTTGATTCATCGAAGAAGACGATCCCGCCGCCACCGAGGAAGAGCCCGCGCTCGCGAAACGGGTCGAGCGTCAGCGTGATGTCGAGGTCATCGGCGTTGACCAGGCCGGAAAGCGGACCGCCTGGCTGAAACCCCTTGATCGGCCGGTCGCTGATCGGGCCGCCACAGTACTGCATCATCACGTTGCGCACCTTCGGGCCGAAGGGGACCTCGATGCAGCAGGCCTGCTTGATTGCCCCGGAGAAGGTGAACATTTTCGTGCCCTTCTCCTTTGCGTCGCTCACCGCGCTCCACGAGGCCGCGCCCCTGCGCAAGATCAGGGGCGCGTTGGCGTAGGACTCGACGTTATTCACGTTTGTCGGTTTGTTCCAGAGACCGGCCTGGGCCGGGAACGGCGGCTTGATCCGCGGCATGCCGCGGTAGCTGTCGATCGAGTTGATCAGGCCCGTCTCTTCGCCACAGACATAGGCTCCGGCGCCCTTGAAGATGATGATGTCGAAGCTCCTGCCGGTGCCGAGGATGTCGCCACCAAGAAGGCCTTTCGCGTACGCCTGGTCGACGGCCCGTTGCATGCGGTCGAAGGCCAGCGGGTACTCATAGCGCACGTAGACGTAGCCCGCCTGTGCGTTGGCGGCGAGCGCCGCAATCAGCATCCCTTCGACGATGAGATGAGGATCCCCTTCCATGAGGACGCGATTCACCCATGCCCCGGGGTCACCTTCGTCGGCGTTGCAGACCAGGTAGCGAGGCTCTGCGGTGGCGGTGCGCAGGAAGTCCCACTTGCGCCCGGCAGGAAAACCAGCGCCGGCGCGGCCGCCCAGGCCGCTGTCCAGCACTTCCTTGACGATCGCCTCGGCGTCCATCTCGAGCGCGCGGCCAAATCCGTCATATCCACCATGGGCGAGGTAGTGGTCGATGTTCTCGGGGTCGGTGGTACCCAGGTTCTCCATCAGACGCCGCGTCTGCCCCTGCATCCAGGGATGGTCGGCAAGGAGGGGAATCTCGCTCGTCGGGTTGCCCTCGACCACGCCGAGGGCAAGCCCGGGCATGTCCCCACCTTCGACGACGGTTCGCTGCAGGAAATCTTCGACGCGCTCGGCGGTGACATTCGCGTAGAGGACGGTGCGAGTCCCCGCCGCCGTCCGGACCGTGAGCGTCGGCTCCATCCAACAGAACCCCCACGACCCGGTAATCGCCAGGTCGATGTCGAGGTTCTTTCGCGCAGCGACATCCTTGATCGCGGCAATAGTCCGCTCTGCCCCGCGCGCGATCGATGACGTGTCGTGGGTGACGGTGATGCGCACACGGCCACCGGCCTGCGTTGCCGCCCATGCCTTCTTTCCGTCGTCGATGATGGCCTGGAGACGGGCGTTCATTCGGCGGCCTTCACTTCACGCGCGAGCCGGATGGCATCAGCGACCGTGAGATTGCCCTTCACTTCGCCGTTGACCCAGACCTGCGGCGATTCGTGGCACGTGCCCACGCACTGACCGAGGTGGAGGCCGTAGCGGTTGTCATCGCTATGGCCTCCCAAGGGCAGCTCAAGCGTGTTTTCGAGCGCTTCGCGGATGCGTTCACCCCCGGCGAGGCGGCAGGCCGGACCGCTGCACCAGGCGATCTCCGTCTTCGGCGGCTGATGTGTGCGGAAGTCGGCGTAGAACGTGACCGTGCCGTAGACGAGTGCCGGGGTGGTATTGAGTTGCCGGGCCACCGCGTCGATTGCATCGCGGGAGATGTAGCCGTACGTCTCCTGGACCCTGTGCAGCGCGGGGAGCAGATGCCCCTTCCCCGGCTCATACGCGGCGACCAGATCCCGCAATTCCTGCACGGTCGGCTCTGCCGCCATCGCGTTCCCCCGCTTGTGAATTCGGGCACGAGTTTAGCGCGAATCCGGCGCTCACGCGACCGCGGCTATGTCTGCGAATCGGCTGCCACGGCAGCCGCAAGGCTATCCTCGTGCATGAGCGCCGCAACCTTCTCCCCCAGGAGCAGGCTGTAGTTCTGTCCCCGGTCCTCGGGGTAGATCTGGGTCGTGTTCGCCAGGTAGAGGCCATCGACGCCCGTACGCAGCTCAGGAATGGAGCGCGAGTAGTTCGTGGTGATCACCGGCTGGCCTCCCGGGTCCTTGAACAACCATTGCTGTTTCACCCACGAAGGGTCGAAAGCCGGGTTTATCCGGCGGATGCCATCGAGATAGCTCGCGAACACCGCCTCAGCATCCATTCCCAGCACGGGATGTCCCGGGGGCACATAGTTCGAGAGGTAGACAACGTGATTACCGCCATAGCGTTCCGCGGGGATGAAGTTCGTGTGTTCAACGCAGGCCACAAACGGGAGCTGGTCGGCGATGTTGAGCCAGTAGATGCCGCTCAGCGGCCGGTCGAGGGCCAGGATCAGGCACGTCGCCCACTGGTAGCGGACGCTGTCGAGTACCTGCACGTACTCGGCCGGGAGGGCGGGTGCGATCTTCTTCGTGATGATGTTGGGGGTGGTCAGCAGCACCTGGTCGAACGCGTGGATCTGTCCCCCGGCGCGAATGCCGCGGACCGAACCACCTTCGACCACGACCTCGTCGACCGGGGAATCGAGATGGATGACGCCGCCGCGCGCCTCCACGCTGTCCGCCAGGGCGCGGATGTAGGCCATGAACGACCCTTCCAGGTACCCGAGTTGCTCCTTCAGGCCAGCACCCTTGCTGCGCGAGGCGAAACGAAGATAGACCTTGCCCCAGAGCCACGTCATGCCCACAGTGTCCGCCTGATCGGCGAACTTGCCCCGCAAGAGCGGCCCCCAGACGGCCGCAAACGCCTTCCGCCCCACGGCGCGTTCCATCCATTGGCGAGCCGTAACGTCCTCGTACTTGCGCCAATTGTGCTGACGCCGGAGCCAGAGGGCGGCAAACCCGAGCCGGACCCGGCTCAGCAGGGGAATGGCGGTGAAACGCAGGAGGTCCCAAGGCGTCACGAACGGGTAGATGCGGCCGTGGCGGAGGATGCCGACCTTCGAATCGACCCAGCGCATGCGCCCGCCCAAACCGAGTTCTTCGACGTAGCGGACAACGGTCGTGTCATTGGTGAAGATGTGGTGGTAGAAGCACTCGATCGGCTCGCCGCCGACGTCGAAGGTCACTACCTGGCCCCCGACGTCGTTCCGTCCTTCGAAAATGGTCACTGAGTGGCCCTGTTTCTGGAGCGCCCGCGCAGCGGCAAGCCCGGCGACCCCCGCGCCGACTATCGCGACTTTCACGAGGCAACCGGCTCCTTCTCAACGTCCTCCACTTCGACCCGGGTGATCCGTCCAAACGAGATGCCGAAACTCCACAGTAGGAAGAGCCCGAGGACGGTGGTGGGGATCAAGATGATCGCGTGAGCGACAATTGAGTAAGCGCCCGCCACGCTGTCGCTCACCCCCGCGCCCACGAGCACGAGCTTGGCCGCCCATTCGAAGGGGCCAGTTCCGCCGAAGAATGTGGGGACGATGATGGCCAGGTTCGCAGCTGCCAGCAGCAGAGCGTAGTGGCCAAAGCCAACGCCGAGATCGAACCCTTGCCCGACGACCGCGTAGCAGCCGGCCTCGATGGTCCAGGCGAGCATGCTGAAGAACACGACGGCCAGCAACGGGCGCCATTCGTGAACAGAACGCAAGCTCACTGCAAGCTGGTCTGCGACTTGCTCGGCCCGGTGTTCCAATCGCTCCGGGAGGAAGCGCAGGAAGAGGCGCATGACACGCTTGGCGCGCTCCTCCGAGAGCGTGATGACGTAGAAGAGGGTAACCGCAACCGCGAAGAGCGCACTCGACGCCACCGCGATCACGCGGAGACGGCTGTCTTCGAAGCCGACGAAGGCGCCGGCGATCAGGAGCATGAAGACGAGCGTGAGACCGTCGAACAACCGCTCGACGGCGATCGTGCCAAACGTGCCCAGCTTCGAAATGTGCTCACGGTCGCCGAGGACGTACGCCCTGACCACCTCGCCGGCACGGGCGGGGAGGAGATTGTTCGCCATGTACCCGATGATGGCGTAGGGGAACAGCCGTGCGGGGCTCATCGGCGCGACCGGGCGAATGAGCACTGACCATCGAGCGCAGCGCGCGCTGATCGCAACGAAGAGCACCCCCGTCGCCGGGATGAGGTACACGTAGTTCGCCTCTCGAAGCGCATCGGCGAGTTCGGACGGGTGCGTCGCTCGGAGGAAGAGGGCGATCAGGATCGCGCTGATCGCGAACCCTGCCCAGAAGCGGATTGAGTGGAGCAAGAAGGTGCTGCTCCTGCCGGGAGTTACGGGACCGCGAAGAGACGCAGCCGGCCGCTGCCCCCTTCCGCGATCCAGAGCTTACCATCGGCGGTTTCGATAATCCCGTAGGGCCGGTTAAGAGGCTCGTCCGTCGGCGCTATGGTCGAGACCAGCCTGCCCTGGCGGTCGTAGACCCGGACCTGGTTGAGGCTCGGAAGACTCACCGCAACCCGGCCATCCCTCAGCGGACGCAGATAAGGCTTGTCCTTCACTTCCTGTCCGCCCCAGCCGTCGACCTTGATTTCGCCGGAATAGTTCCCGCCCTTGTCAAGAATCTCGACCCGGCGGTTGTACATGTCGGCGACCAGCACTGAACCGTCCCCCGCGATGGCAACGCCAACCGGCTCATCGAACTGGCCCGGTCCGCTGCCCTTCGAGCCCACCTGCCGGATGAATTCGCCCCGGGCGGTGTACACCATCACCCGGCCGTCGCCGGTGTCCGTCACCCAGATGTTTCCGTCGGCGTCGAAGGCCGCGTCGCGCGGGCCATAGAGGTCGTACGGTCCGGGAGTCGTCGCTGTATCGGGGGCCTGGCCGAACATGCCAATCGGCTTCAGGTCGCGATCGAACAGGAGGACGCGCCAGCCGAAGGTGTCGGCAACCACCACCTGCCCGTCTCTTCCGACAGCGAGACCCCACGGCTCGGACGACTCCGCCGCGTCCTGCGGGTTGGTGCGAACGTCGACCGAGGCGAGGAAGTTGCCCTGAGCGTCGAATTTCTGGAGCTTCTTCGACGCCCTGTCGATGACATACAGGCTTCCGTCCGCATCCGATTCGACGTCGACGGGCGACACGAACTGGCCCGGGAGCGAGCCGATACCGCCGAACGTCGGCCTGCCCGACTTGTCGACGGTTGGCTTCGGCGGTTCCACGGGGCGCGTCGTGATCGCTCCGGTCTTCGGGTCGAAGTTGATCGGGAAGTAGGCAACCGCATCCACCGAGCCCGGCGGGCGGTGGGGGTCGTGATCGCGCCAGTATCCCGCCATGGTTCCGAGCCACCGGCCCTCGAAAATGCCGCGCGCGATCGTTTCCCACGTCGCGCGCTTCGGCACAAAGGTGGGCAGATCGAACGGTCCCAGCTGGTGCGCCCCGGACCACGGCCCGGTCGGGATCGCCGACCGGTAGGTCTCGTCGAACCACCACCGGTGGGGGTACGGGATCGGGCTGCGGTAGCGCGGATCGCCCGAAAGCTCCAACGCGTCAGTCACGCGAGCTACGTTGCTCTGATTTACCAGAAGCACGGAAAAGTCCCCCGTTGGTGGGCCGGAAGTGAAGTCCATATAGGAGACCGACTTGTAGTCGCGCAGATACCACGCCCATGGCCATGCGAATGAATCGGTGGAATCGACGGCGATGGGCAGGTTCAAGCCCTTGCCGGTGGCCGCCGCAAGCTGGTCGATCTGGTCCGCGAGTCGCGGAATATCAGGCGAACTCTGGGTGTAGATCAGCAAGTCCTTCGGTACATCGCCGCGTTCGAAGGCGGCCATGACCGAGGTGCGGACAGAGAACACGCCCAGCGCGCCGACCACGGCCACGACAACGATGGCCCCGGCCGCCCTCCGGCCGAAGGGCGACGCGGCATAGGCAATCATCGCTGCCGAAGCCAGGCCGACCCCGGCACGCACCAGGTTGTACGGGGTGCCGCCCGGGATATAGGCGACAATCGCCATCGCACCGAGCGCGATCATGGCGACACTGAGCAGCACGGGGAGCACACGCCGGTTCGGGGGCCGCGAATCCCACGCTCGCCAGGCGCGGCTGATCGTCCAGGCGGCGAGGATGCAGACCGGGAGGGTGATATGTGTGTTCAGCCAGGGCATCTTCTCTCCGGCCATCGAAAGCGTCAGCCAGGTCCCCGCCACCCAGAGCCAGACAAAGCGTGAGAATGCATCCCCGCGAATCGCCGACCACCAGATGCCCCCAACCGCAATCGACAGCGGTAGAAACTCATACGCGGGCATCAGCATGAAGTAGTAGAACCAGGGTTGGTTACCGCGCTTCACATCCTGCTGGGAGATCCAGTAGTCGAGGGAGCCCCAGGGTCCGCTGCACAGCCCCTCCAGGTTCATCCAGAACGAGGTCATGAGCGTCAGGTAGAGGAGCATTCCCGCGCCTACGGCAATCAGCCAGGTCTTCCATCTCCACTGAAGGCCAACCATCGCCGCGGCACTCGTGGTGACCGCAAATAGCCCTGCCATCGCGAGCGCGTCGCGCGCCGGATGATTCGGCCGGGACACGACCTCTTTGAGATCCGTGTCCCAGTAGCTCTGACACACGAGGCGCTTCTTCGCGACAAGCCCAAGGCTCTCCAGGGGCCCACGCAAGAGCACGGTCAGCATCGGCACAGTGAGTGTCCCGAGCAGTACGAGGAGATCCCCCGCGCGCGGGAGGTCGGACCACCGGAAGCGCCGGCGCAGTGGTCCCAGGATTGGCCAACCTGCGGCGATCACCCAGGCCCAGGGTGCCAGCCCTGCTGTGAGCGCCACCCGCCGCCACGGTTCGTTCATCTCGCGGGCTTCGAGCGAATTCGTCGCCAGGATCGCGGCCAGATAGAGGTCGAGGAAGACGAGGAAGACCGCGACGGACAGGTATGTCGCCTCCTTGGTCGCCATCGACGCCGCGAAAGCGAGCGCAAACGCGATGAGCCAGCGATCGCGGCCATCCTCGAAGTAGCGCCACATGCTTGCCACCATGGCCATCGTGAAGAACGCCATATAGATGTCTTCGCGGAAGAAGCGGCTGAAGTAGACGATCGTTGGTGAGAAGGCGAGGAGACTGACGGCGGCGATGGTGCCTGCCACTCCCAGCCGCTTTCGCAGCAGCAGGGGCAACGCGACGAGCAACGACCCGAAGATCGCTGCCGAAACGCGGGCGGTGTAGTCGCTCGCACCGAAGAGGAAGAAGACGAGCGCTTCGGCGTGGTAGTAGAGCGGGCCGTGAAAGATCGGATCGTGCCGGTAGTGTCCCTTCAGGAGTCCCCAGGCCCACTGGGCATGAATGCTCTCGTCGTGGTGGAGCGAGCGCGAGCCGAGATCCCAGAAGCGGAGGCCAACAGCCGCGGCGAGGATGAGCGCATAGAGGGCGACCTCCCAGCTCACCGCGAGGCGAACGTTCAGCAGCCGATCAAGTGCGGTCGGCCGCGCAGGCCGGAGCGCCCCACCCGTACTGACCGTCACTTCGTCGCCCTCACAAAGACGTTCACCGGTGCCTGGTGGATGGCGATGCGGTTGCGATCGGCCAGCCAGGCGACGTAATCGAGTACCCCCGACGTTGGTGGCGTGACGGTTTCGGTCAGCGCCCATGTCCCTTCGAGCGGCGCCCAGCCGGGCGGTTGGGGAAGATCGACCGGCCAGACCAGCACCGCGGCCTCATCGGGTTGTGCCGTGACGATCGCCCCGGAATCGCGAAAGGCCCAGGTGGCGTCCGCGGCGAGCAGGGGATTGATTCCCACCTTCCCGCCGCTGCTGGCAGCCGAGTCCAGTGTGAGCGCGCGCAGACGCGGTGCCTGGAGCGTCATCCGCGGCGACGGGATCGGCTCCTCGATCCCGCTGAGTGCAACCCCCAATGAGGCCGCCACCATGAACATACTGCCGACAGCGAGTGCCGCTATCAGGAGCGCCGGGGCACTGCGCCGATCGAGCGCCACGTAGCCCACTGCAGCCGCTGCCATCAGGAAGAACCCGGTGACAAGTGCCACTTCCCGGTTGTCCTGAACGTCGCCGACATCTGCCCACGTAAGCACATTGAAGCTGCCAACCAGCGCAAGAAACGCTGCAGCGGCGAGCAACACCCCCGCCAGTTGCCAGCCCGTTCGCGGCATTCGAGCCATCGCCTCTGTCCCCCGGGCCACCGCCGGACCGAGCATCAGCGCCAGTGGCAACGACAGTGCCGCCAGCGGGACGGTGTTCGCCGACCTGAGCGAGGCAAGGGACCAGAGGAGCGCTGCACCCGCCCAGACTGGCAGGAGGAGCGCCGGCGGGTCGAAAGTTCGGCGGCGGTAGGCCTCGAAGGCCGCAATCGCTCCCGCGGCAACTCCCCCAACCACCAGCGGCCAGGAGTACAGCTCGAAGGCGCCGAAGGCGGTGGTCGAGGACCATGGTTCGTCGAATCCGAGTGCAAAGAGGTCGATCGGCGCCAGCCGCAGCCCGTCCATGCCGAGGCCAAACCGGGCGGTGGTTGAGGACACCGCGACCAGCACTCCCGCGCCGGCAAATGCGAGGCGACGGTTCGTGTGCCGCCGAACGCGGCCAGCCGCGGCCATCACGGCCAGGGCCGTGACCAGCGGGAGCGAGACTGGCCCCGCAGACGCCACCGCAAAGCCGACCGCGGCCCACAGCCATCCAGGGATCCCCGGCCGCGACAGAGCGACGAAGAACCATGCCGTCACGGCCAGATCCAGGCCCATCGCGGACGCCTCCGTCCCGAGCGCGATCTGCGGCCCGTCGAACACAACGAAAACCAGGGCAAGGAGGGCTCCAGCGTTGCCCAGCTTCGGGCGGAGGAGGTAGAGGGCGACAGGGGTGGTTGCCGTGGCCAGGAACGCGACGAAGCGGGAGGGAACCTCGGAGTTATTCCAGTGGAGCAGCGCTGTGCTGATCGCCTGGAACAGCGTGGGGACAAAGCGCGAGTCGCTGACCCCTTCCCTCGCCTGCCATGCGCCGGACAGGTGAATCAGTTCGGGGCCGCCGACGGGCGCCTGCCAGACCGGCCCCAGTCGCATCAGGACGAACACTGCGGCCACCACCACCCACGCAAGCGTGGACACCGAAATGGTCGGCCCGCGAGGACCGGCCGGTTCAGGCGCCGCGGCGGTGGGCTCGGTCACCGCGCTTGCGCCGCCACTGCCGTGGGAAGGCGGTACACGCGCAGTCCATTCGATTCGAAAGCCACGTCGAGCACCGTGTCGAAGCGGGGCAGGATGTCCCCTGCATAGCGCGAGAGTTCGACGCGGCCAACGACCAGGTACTTCGCGCCAGTTTCGCGCATCACATCGACGGCATGAGATGGCTCGGCACTGTTGTAGACCGAATCAACCAGGTCCTGACGGCGCTGAAACTCCCGCTTGTTCGCACCGTTGTCGCCGCGCCACTGCACCTCGTGCGAGAACCAGCCGATGAGCGCCGGCCGGCCGGTCCGCGCGGAGATACGCCCTGCATCGCTGTAGTCGCTGCCACCGTCATACATGACTGGCTGGCCGTTCTGGTCGCGGCGCCACGCACGTCCTGTCGCTTCGATGATGACGTCCCCGGGCGCCGTATGGTCCTGCACCCAGCGAGTTAGAGCGTATTCCGGCGGGTCGCTGCGGGCGAGAAAGGCGAGTCCGTCAATGGTCGTTGGGAGGTCGAACCCGTTGGTGCGATTGGGCAACGCCGTGAGCGGATAGACGAGGCCTGCGGCGAGCAGCAGGCCAACGGGTAGTGCCGCGAGACCCGCGGCGCGTCGCTGCCACGCTTCCCTCAAAGCCAAGACCAACCCGACCGCACCCGCGACCGACAGCAGGATCCAGGCCTGGTAGGTCAACTTGAAGACCGTGTTCAGCCGAGGAGCGCCGCCGAAGAAGATGTCCCGAATAAGGAAGAGTTCCGCACCGTACAGGAGCAGGACACCGGTGGCGGCAAGACCGGCTGCAAGCGCCTCCGCGCGCCGCTTCCACGCGAGGAGCATGAATGCCGCGGCCAGTGACCAGGTGGCAAGACCGTACGCCGCCAGCGTCACCCAGCCCCCGGCGCCCCGCGCGTCGACGGCCTCTCCCAGGTCATCGTTGCGCCAGGCGAGGATCGCCCAGGCAACGAAAGGCACCAGGGGCGCCCAGAGCCCATACCCGAGGCAGCGGCCGACGTCTCTCCGGTCGAAGCCACGCACAACGGGGAGCAGCGTCAGCAGCCCGGCCAGCAACAACGGCCCGAACTGCAGGAACGCATGGGCCGGCCGCGTGCCCGCGCCCACATAGGGGAACAACCCCGACGCCTGCGAACTGAACCTGAGGTACCAGGGAATGTAAGCGGCCACCGCAAGCGCGAACACGGGCCCGAGGTAGCCCGCGGTCGCCAGCACGGCCGGGCCAGGCGACCGCGCACGCATGTTCCGCACGAGCACCGCGAGACAGAACACGAAGCTGAAGGTGGGCAAGTCCCAGGCGTTCTCGAAGGCCAACCCTCCAAACACGATTGCGAGCGCAACCCCCGGCCACGGGTTGCGACGATGTGTCCAGAGATCGAGGGGCGACCGTCCTCGCCCGGCCGCCGCACTCAGCGCGAGCGATAGCAGCACCAGCGGGATCGCCATGACGTGCGGGTGCATGTCGCCCAGCAAGAAGCTGAAGAACGGGAACTCCGTGATCGTGTTCGGGATGATCCGGGTACCGCGCCACCAGAACCAGAACTCGGTCGGGTACCAGCTTGTTGTCCGCGGGTTGAGCGGCCCGGAGAAGCAGTCCGCGACCACCCCGGCGTTGCAGGGGATGAGCCACTCAACCCCGAAAAAGTCGTACAACCCGCGGTTGTAGTGTCCGTGCGCCGCCGCCCATTCCACCACCGCCGACAGCGACCCAACCCCCAGGAGCATCAACACCGCCCCGATCGCCCCCCAGATGGCCCATCGACGGCCCCGCGGGCCGAGGCACCAGCGCGCGAGCGCGGCCACGAGGGAGGCGATGGCGGTTGCCGCGGCGGCGAACGTGTAGGCCAATCCCAGGTTGTAGCCCGTCGACGAGCGCACGCCAGAGACCGCGGTCAGAGCCCCAACGTGCAGATAGCCGAAGTAGTAATAGCTCGCCGCATGTCCGGCGAGCCAGGAGTCATGTGGCGGATAGTCCGGCGATTCCAGCGTGGCGTTCAGGTACATGAAGTCCATCGGCTGCTCGGTGCCGGTGATGTCAGGCACATACGAGCGGAAGGCCACGAAGCCGAAGAACGCCACCGTGAAGAGCCCAACGGTGACCATCAATGCAGGCCCGGTCCGCCGCGCCGTGGCCGCGAGGCGCCGATCACGAACCGCCGTGGCCACCGCTGCCAGCGCCAGGAGCACGACGGCGACCAGGTAGCCCGCCCGGCCCGCGGGCAGCACCTTCACCACGCGGAGCATGAAGTACCCGTAACCGAGCACCACGAGGCCCAGCGGGAACGCCAGCCCGGCGCCGGCATCGGGGAAGCGACGCAGCAGCGCGAACGTGAACGGCAGCGCCAGCACCCCAATCACCAGCGCCACCGCCCAGAACGCCATCACTGCTGCCATCGGCTACCTCTCAGGACAGGAGCGAATCGACGAACTCCTGCGCGTCGAAGGGGGCCAGGTCGCCCATCTTCTCGCCCGTGCCGATGAAGCGCACCGGGATGTCGAGGTCGTGGGCGATGGCGAAGGCGATCCCGCCCTTCGCCGTGCCGTCGAGCTTGGCGAGCACGATGCCCGTGACGCCGACAGCTTCGGTGAAGGTCTTCGCCTGGATGAGACCGTTCTGTCCCGTTGTGGCATCGAGCACAAGCAGTGTCTCGTGGGGCGCGTCCGGGTGGTTGCGCTGGATCACCCGGTTCATTTTCTTGAGCTCTTCCATCAGGTTCGTCTTTGTGTGCAACCGGCCGGCGGTATCGATGATCACGATCTCGGCCTTTGCCCCCTCGGCGGCGCTCAGCGTGTCGAAGACGACTGCGGAAGGGTCGGCGTTCGGCTGGTGGGCGACGACGCGCACGCCGATGCGGTCGCCCCAGACCTTGAGCTGGTCGGTCGCGGCGGCGCGGAACGTGTCGGCGGCGCCGAGAATGACGGTCGCCCCATCGCGCTTGAAGGCATGCGCCATTTTCGCGATGGTCGTTGTCTTGCCGGCGCCATTCACACCTACGACGAGGAGGATGAGCATCGGCGGCGGGTTGTCCAGCGCCCAGGCCGGGTGCTCGCGCGCGGGCTGTTCGAGCACTGCGATCAGCTCGTCGCGCAGGAGTTCGCGAACGCGGGCGCCCTGCTTGACACCCTCGTCTCTTACGCGCTGGCGAACGCGCCCGAGGATGGCGCCGGTGGTTCCGAGCCCGGTATCGGAGGTGACGAGGATCTCTTCGAGTTCGTCCCAGATCTCGTCCGTGAAGTCGGCCCGCTCGAAGAGGCCGGAGATGCGCCCGAAGAATCCGCGTTTGGTGCGCTCCACGGCGTGCAGCGTCTGCTCGTGGAGCTCGGCCGCCTCCCCAGGCGCCGCTTCGGGGTGCGGGCCCACGGCCGCTTCGGCCGCAGCAGCCTCCACGACGGCTTCCTCGGCTGACTTCCTGCGCCAGAGACGCACGGGCGAGTCTCCTCGGGGACGAATATGCAGGTGATGGTAGAGCCGCGGCGAGTAACCGTCAGGACGTGCCGGTTGCGTTGCAGCGCGTTGCGGCCGGTGTTTCCGGCCTGGGCGCCGCGCTGCGTTCAATGCAGGCGTGACCGAAGAAGCGTGGCCACCGGGCCGCAAACGCCACTCCACATAGTATCGTTCCCCCTTATTGACACCGGTCACCGTCAAGCAAAGACTCACCGTGGCGGATCACCAACTTCTGGACCTTCCCCGACCGGTTATCTGCCGCCACTCTGGGCCAGTACTTGGTTGAATATCGCCATGTTGGGAGCCACCGATCAGGCAAAGCGGACAGTCCGCGTCAGGCTGACGATCTTGCTGGCGTGTGTCGCTGCCTTCGACCTGGGCACGATGGCTGTGGTCGACAGGCTCGCAATACGCCCCGCAGCGATCGAAGCACTCGTCGACGCAGGGATGCTGGCCGTCCTGCTTGTTCCCGCTTTCTTCCTCCTGGTGGTCCGTCCCCTGACCGGCCAGGTCTCCGAACGCGAGCGGTCGGAGCTCGCCCTTCAAGCGTCGGAGCAGCGGCTCCTCTCCTCGCTGCAGGCGACCAGGGCGAGCGAAGCGCGCTACCGACTGCTGGCAGACCACATGACGGACACTATCTGGCTGCTGGACATGAACCTGAACATCACCTACGCCAGTCCGTCGGCACAGAGGATGAGGGGATACACGCCCGAAGAGATCATCGCGATGCCGCTGGAGCAGCATCTGACCGCCGGGTCGTTGCAGCGTGCCCGCGAAGCCTTCGCTTCCGAACTCCCGCGCATCATGGCCGACCCCAACTACGGGCCGCGGCGCACACTGGAACTCGAACATTGGTGCAAGGACGGCACGACCGTCTGGTCGGAAAGCACGTTCAGCGTCATCCGCGACGAGAACGGCAATCCGGCGTCGATCCTTGGGGAAAGCAGGGAAATCACCGACCGCAAGCGAGCTGAGGAAGCGATGAGGGACAGCGAACGGCGGCTGCGCACAATCATCGATGCCGAGCCCGAATGCGTGAAGCTCATCGATGCGGACTGCCGCCTGTTGGATATGAACCCTTCGGGTCTCGCGATGATCGAGGCCGAGTCGGCGGAGCAGCTCAAAGGTCGGTGCGTGCTCGACCTCATCCCGCCCGAATACCATGCCTCCTACCGGGCGGGCGTCGCTGCGGCTCTCGGCGGCCACTCGGTTACGCAGACGTTCGAAATGGTCGGGCTTCAGGGGACCCGTCGTTGGATGGAGCAGAGCGCGGTTCGCCTGGCCAACTCAAAGGGTCCAGACCAGGTCCTGGCCATCACCCGCGACGTCACCGACCGCAAGAGGTCGGAAGACGCTCTTCAACAGAGCGCAACCATGCTCGAGGCGGCTCAGAGGATTGGCGGGCTGGGCAGCTATGTGCTCGATGTCGCCTCGGGCACGTGGACGAGCTCCGGAGTTCTCGACGACATCTTCGGGATTGGACGAACCTACGACCGGTCGGTGGAGGGCTGGCTCAATATCGTTCATCCCGAATGGCGCTCCGCGATGGCCGCCTATTTCGAAGAAGACGTGATTTTGCAGCGGGGCCGATTCGATCGCGAGTACCAGATCGTCCGTCCGATCGACGGACAGGCGCGATGGGTCCACGGACTGGGCGAGCTGGAATTCGACGCCAACGATCAGCTCATCAGGATGGTGGGCACCATCCAGGACATCACAAGCCGGAAAGAGGCCGAAGAGGCACGCTCGCGGGCGCGGTCAGTCGAATCGCGATTGGCAGCGCTGGTGGAGTCATCCGAGGATGCGATCGGCAGCATCGACAGGAAGGGCAGGTTCACCTCATGGAACCCGGCTGCGGAGCGGCTGTTCGGATACTCGGCGAGTGAGGTCATCGGTCGCCACTGGGCTTTCCTGGATCCGAACTACCGTTCCGGCGAACTGGAGCCCGTGGGGGAACAGGTGACGTCGGGCCGGGTCGTGCACATGGAAACCGAGCGACGAACGCGCGATGGCCGCCTCATCCCCGTGTCGATCACCTTCTTCCCGTTAAAGGACCCCATCTCAGCGGACGACCGTGTCGTCGAGGTCGGCGTGATCGCAAGGGACCTGACGAACGAGCGACGGGCAGAAGCCGAGAGGGCGCGCCTGGAGGAACAGTTCCAACAGGCGCAAAGGCTCGAGAGCCTCGGCCTGCTCGCACGCGGGATTGCGCACGATTTCAACAACCATCTGTCCAGCATCCTCGGCTACACGCAGCTTGCATTGAGAGCGCTGCCCGCCGATGCGGACGTCCGGAGCGACCTGGAGATCGTGGAGGGGTCAGCCGCTGCATCGGCCGACCTCGTGAGACAGTTGATGCTCTATTCGGGCAACATCCAGCCGGCGAAGGCCAGACTTGACCTATCAGCCGTCGTCGCCGACATGACCCGGCTCCTGGCCGCAAGACTGGGCAGGCGGGTCACACTCGAGACGAGTCTCCAATCAGGCCTCCCGGACATCGAAGCTGACCCGGTCCAAATGCGCCAGATGGTTCTGAACCTCGTTTCCAACGCAGGCGAGGCAATCGTGGGGCGCGCCGGGCGCGTGGTCGTAGCGACAGGCACAGTGTGTGCAGGGCCCGACGAACTCTCGCGCACATACGGGCCATCCAGCCTTGAACCGGGTCCATGTGTCTTTCTAAACGTCGTTGATAACGGAACGGGTATTGATTCGCAAACAATGAGCCACCTCTTCGAGCCGTTCTACACAACCAAGGAAGGCGGTCACGGCCTCGGCATGGCATCGGTCTTTAGCATC
>Ga0172369_10003464_pt1 | contig 20761 bp, 13 predicted proteins | sample LakKiv25m_FD_114539 | JGI IMG/M metagenome (GOLD analysis project Ga0172369, IMG submission 114539) | Freshwater microbial communities from Kabuno Bay, South-Kivu, Congo - kab_022012_11.25m | ecosystem: Environmental > Aquatic > Freshwater > Lake | place: Democratic Republic of the Congo...
GAGTTTTCAGTTCTTCCTTGATCAGACACAATCGGTTCTGAACAGCAAAAATATAATGCACGAATAACTGGGTGTAGGTATTTGCCATGCTTATTAATTTGTTAATGTCCTACGGACAATATACCGCCTTAGGCTAACTATTCTTATTGATCTTGAAGCTCTACGGGCTAAACAATATACAATTTTCAATATCGTACGAAAATAAGAATTTATTTCCTCTGGACTTTTGGGGACATGAGTTTTCAGGATTACTTTCTGTCTGGCACATCAAATAATAATATAGCCAACTTTGTGAGTTCACACCTTTCAATAAAAATATCTAATTTCGCCCCCCTTATATCAATAGTACATCCATAGTAATTTGATTTTTTTCAATGGAATACAATCACCTCGAAATAGAAAAAAAGTGGCAGAAATACTGGGCGGAGAATAAGACCTTTAAATGTGTTTTAGACCCTAGCAAACCTAAATACTATGTGCTCGACATGTTCCCTTATCCTTCCGGGGCGGGATTACATGTCGGACATCCCCTCGGCTATATTGCTTCGGATATATATTCAAGATACATAAGGCAGAAGGGATTCAATGTCCTTCATCCGATGGGTTACGATGCTTATGGTTTACCGGCAGAGCAATATGCCATTCAAACCGGGACCCATCCAGCGATTACGACTGAAAAAAACATACAACGCTATCGCGAACAGTTGGACAGGATCGGTTTTTCATTCGACTGGGACAGGGAAGTAAGGACATCCGATCCTAAATATTACAAATGGACACAATGGACTTTTATCCAGCTTTTCAAGCATTGGTACAATAAAGAAACGGATAAGGCCGAACTCATTGAAGAACTCATAAAGAAATTAGAAAAAGAGGGAAATCAGAACATTCATGCTGCGACTGACTTTTCGGATAAATTCTCAGCTTCGGACTGGAACAACCTGAGTGAAAAAGATCAGCAGCAAATCCTGATGAATTACCGGCTGGCCTATCTTGCCGATACCTGGGTCAATTGGTGTGCTTCTCTGGGAACAGTTCTGGCAAATGATGAAGTAGTAAACGGAGTTTCTGAAAGAGGCGGCCATCCTGTTGAAAGGAAACTGATGAAGCAATGGTCGCTTAGGATAACGGCTTATGCCCAGCGTCTGCTCGATGGTCTGGAAAATATAGACTGGTTCGAATCACTGAAAGAAATGCAGCGTTACTGGATCGGCAGAAGTGAAGGCGGCGCTGTCTGTTTTAAAATCAAAGGACATTCGGAAATTCTCGAAGTTTTCACAACAAGGCCCGACACTCTCTGGGGTGCAACCTTTATGGTGCTTGCACCTGAACATGAGCTGGCCATGAAAATAACCACTCCTGAAAACCGGTCAGAAGTTGCAAATTACATAACCTGGGCAAAAAACCGCTCGGAGGTTGACCGGATGGCCGAAGTAAAGCAGATAACCGGAAAATTTACAGGAGCCTTTGGAATTAACCCGGTAAATGGAAAAGAGATTCCGATCTGGATTGCTGACTATGTACTGGCCGGCTACGGAACCGGCGCCATTATGGCCGTTCCGGCTCACGATAGCCGCGATTTTGCTTTTGCTAAATATTTTAAACTTCCGGTCATTCAGGTTGTGGCTAAAGACAGAGAAGATCCTTCTGATCCTTCAAACTGGACGGAATCCAATGATGCCAAAGAAGGAAAAATGATCAATTCCGGGTTTATCACCGGGATAGAAGTGAAGGAAGCAATTCGGCAAACCATTGAATATCTTGAAAAAGAGAAGGCAGGCTTTGGCAAAGTGAATTTCAAGCTGCGGGATGCGATTTTCAGCAGGCAACGTTACTGGGGCGAACCGTTTCCGATTTATTACAAGGACGGAATGCCCTATCCACTCGATGAGTCCGAACTTCCACTGGAGTTACCCCCGGTTGACAAATATCTTCCGACGGAATCAGGAGAGCCGCCGCTGGCCAGAGCCGTTAACTGGAAAACGAAAGAAGGCTATCCCCTTGAAACGAACACAATGCCGGGATTCGCCGGTTCGAGCGGATATTATTTAAGGTATATGGATCCGTGGAACGACAAGGAATATTTTTCGAAAGAAGCCAATGAATACTGGCGTGACATTGATCTTTATCTGGGCGGAGATGAACATGCCACCGGACATTTGATCTACAGCCGGTTCTGGAATATGTTTCTTTTTGACCTCGGACTGGTTTGTGAGTCCGAACCCTTTAAAAAACTGATCAACCAGGGAAAAATTCTTGGGCGGTCAAACCTTGTTTATCGCATCAACGGATCGAATAAATTTGTTTCATTAAATCTGAAAAATGACTTTTCTACTACAGCAGTTCACGTGGATGTGAATTTTGTGGAAAATGATGTCCTTGATCTCAATGCTTTCAGACGATGGCGGCCTGAATTTGAGAATGCCGAATTTATCCTTGAAGACGGCAAGTATATTTGTGGCTGGGAGGTTGAAAAAATGTCCAAATCAAAGCACAACGTCGTGAATCCGGATGAGCTTATGGATCGCTATGGTGCCGATACTTTCAGGCTTTATGAAATGTTCCTTGGTCCGCTCGAAAGCCACAAACCCTGGGATACGAAAGGAATCGAGGGTGTTTATCGCTTCATGAAGAAACTTTGGAGATTATTTTATAATGAGAATGCCGAATTACTCATCATAAACGAAAAAGCTGACAGCAGGGAGCTCAAAATCCTTCATCAGACAATCAAAAAAGTCCAGGATGATATAGAGCGTTTTTCTTTTAATACAGCAGTCAGCCAGTTTATGATCTGTGTAAATGAATTGACCGAACTGAAATGCCATAAAAGAGAAATTCTGCAGGATGTGGTTTTGCTGTTGGCTTCATACGCACCGCATATAGCTGAAGAATTTTGGGAAGTACTTGGAAATCTTCCTAGCGTTTCGACTGCTGTTTTCCCGGAATTCAAAGAAGAGTATGTTCGCGAGGATTCATTTGAATATCCGGTTTCATTTAATGGCAAGATGCGGTTTAAACTTGAACTGCCAAAGGAATATCCGGTTCAGGAAATTGAAAAGCAAGTTCTTGAAGATAAACGATCCCTGAAATGGACTGAAGGAAAGCAAATAAGGAAAGTCATCATTGTTCCCAATAAAATAATAAACATCGTACATTCATAGTTTATAACTCAAATTTCTTATTAGCCTCGAATGCACGAATACTCTAAATACGCGATTGACATTTTATTTTGGTGTATTCTCAATATTGCATCATTCATATCAAATACTCAGTTTTTAACAGCTCAGGAAGAATGGCGACAGGTAAAAAATGAAGCTTTCATGGCAGGTGAGAAACTGGAGTACCGTTTTTATTATGATGCCTGGCTCACTGGAAAAGTTACTGCCGGAACCGGAATCATGGAAGTAAAAGAAACGGATCAGCTCTACAACAACCGCAGAGTTTATCATATTGATGCGGAAGGACAATCGAAAGGGATGTTCAACTGGTTTTATAAAGTTTTCGACCAGTTTGATTCTTATATTGACAAAGAATTTATAGCACCTCATTATTTTGAACGCAGAACGCGTGAAGGTGGCTACAGAAAGGATGATGAATACAGGTTTGACCATGTCAATAATAAGGTAACCACACGCAAAAAGACCAATCCGGTTCCAAAATACACTCAGGATTTCATCTCGGCTGTTTATTTTGCACGCACTTTCAAAACGGATACTCTTAAAGTTGGTGATATACTTCCGGTCAATTTTTTTATTGACGATTCGGTTTATACATCCGCAATTATTTTTGAAGGAAAGGAGATCATTAATATCGAACTCGGTAAATTCCGTTGTCTCAGATTTAAACCCGGAATGGCGACGGGTGAAGTGTTTTCGAATAAATATCCGATGACCCTTTGGGTTACTGATGATAAAAACCATCTTCCGGTATTGGCTGTTTCGGCAGTTGTTGTGGGCAATGTCAAAGCCGAATTGACGGATTATGCGGGACTTGCCAATCCGCTCACGTCATTGCTTGAGAAGTTTAAATAATTTTTTATTCCAGCAATTACAAAATAATTATATACGCTTTGAAAATATACTTTACATTTGGACGTCTAAATGTGAAATACAGTTGCAATATCCAAATGGAATTAATTATTGTGTTTGTCCATTTTTAAGAGTAATTTACGCCAGAAGTTTTGGTATTCATAAGGTTGTTTTTACATCAAGTCCTTTTTCTGAAGAAACCCATTCCTAATATTTCTAAACTTTTGAAATAGTTATTATGGAATTTCTGAGTTTCAGGCATCAATTATCCAAAACAAAAAGATTCATAAAACAGTTAATTCTCAAAGATATCAATAATAATATAAGAAAATGAAAACAAAACTTATTCTTCTCTCCTCTTTGCTTGCACTTGCATTTGTCGCCAGCAGCCTAACTGTATTTTTCAATTCATATAACAAATCCGGATCAATGATATTGTCGCCTGATTTTGAGGATTATGAAAAAGATTGGAAAAAAGTGGATTCTCTTGTTGATGCCGGATTACCAAAATCAGCACTCGATATTGTTGAGGTATTATATTCAAAAGCACAAAAAGAAGCCAACCACCCACAATTTATCAAATCCATTCTTTATAAAATAAAACTGAAGGCCGATTTCGAGGAAGAATTTATGGAATCATCAATTAAGGATATTGAATCGGTAATTCAGAAATCCGGAACACCGGTTAAACAAATCCTGTATTCCATTGAAGCCGATCTTTACTGGCGGTATTATCAAGCCAACAGATATAAATTCATGGACAGGACCACTGTCGTGAATGTGGATTTGAAAAATATCCGCACCTGGGACTTAAAAACTCTTCTCGATGCGGTTATTAAAAATTATAATTTATCAATTGGCGACCAGGAAATCCTAAAAAAAACCAGTTTGAAAGATTTTGATGCAATTCTTGAAACTCAAAAAGATTCAAAAAAATACCGTCCGACACTATACGATTTCCTTGCTCACCGGGCATTGGAGTTTTTCAGGAATGACGAATCCTCCATCATACAACCCATCTTCAGGTTTGAACTTGATAAAGAAAATTACTTTTCAAAAACCTCCGATTTTACTGAAATTCAGATTGAAACAAAAGATACGCTTTCATTGAAGTTTTATGCTGTTAAAATCCTGCAGGATTTAATTTCCTTTCATCTGAATGATGCAGATCCATCGGCTTTAATTGATGCCGATCTGATCCGGTTGGATTTTGTCCGCGATAATTCCATCCATGAAAATAAAGACAGTTTATACCTTAACTCACTGTTAGTTTTGGAAAAACATTTTGCTTCCCAACCGGCAGTGGCTGATGCCGGCTATAAAATCGCCATGGAATTTTCAGGGATGGGGACCCTTTACAATCCAAAGATTTCTGACCAGTATAAATGGGACAAAAAGAAAGCTTTTGACAAGTGCCGGGATGTAATCGAAAAATACCCTGGTACAAATGGAGCCCAGAATTGTATGATTTTGCAGCAGCAACTTAAAAGACAAAATGTACAGTTGACAATTGAATGCGTAAATGTTCCGGACAAACCTTTACTTGCGTTGGCTGAATTCAGGAATACTTCGAGGTTATGGATTAAAATAATTCCTCTGAATTATGATGAAGAAAGAGATTTTCGTGACGAATACCGAAATCCACGGGACCTTTTGGTAAAATACAGTTCAACTCCTGCCCGGCAATCCTGGTCGGTCGCCATTCCTGATGACGGTGATTTGCAGGATCATAACGCCGAAATTAAAATACCGGCTTTACCATTAGGTTATTATGTCGTTCTAGCAAGTACAACCGAAAAATTTCTCCCCGACAGCAGCCTCACGGCTTATGATTCATTCTGGATTTCCAATATCAGCTATATCAGCCAGAGTAACAACAAGGCAGGTTACAGGTTTTATCTGCTGGAGAGAGAAAGCGGAGCCGCACTTGTAAATGTAAACGTAAGTGTATTTTACAGACAGTATGATTACAATTCCAGAAAATATGAATATAAGGAAGGCAGTAATTTTATTTCTGATTCGAAGGGTTTATTTGAAATTCCGCCGATTGATGCCAACATCCATCCCAATTCATTTTCACTTGAATTCACTCTGAAAGGCGACAAGCTTGTCACTGGTGACCATTATTACCATTCCGGTTATTATCCGCAGGAAGAAAGAAAAGAAACGAGAACCTGGTTTTTCACTGACCGGTCTATTTACCGTCCCGGCCAAACGGTTTATTTCAAGGGAATTGTAATTGATAAGTATAAAGACATTTACTCAATTAAAACCGGATTTAAAACAACAATTGAATTCATGGATGTCAACTACCAGAAAATCTCTGAAATGGTTTTAACGACAAATGAATACGGGTCATTCAACGGAACATTCACCGCTCCAACAGGTGTGCTGAATGGATCAATGACCTTAAAAAATGAAAGCGGTTCGGTTAATATTAATGTAGAAGAATACAAACGGCCGACCTTCGAAGTGGTGTTTAATCCTTTGAAAGGCAGCTATAAACTTAATGAAACAGTTACTGTTACCGGTTCTGCTAAAGCGTATGCAGGGAATACCATTGACCATGCTGCAGTTAGGTACCGGGTAGTCCGATATACTTATTTCCCATGGAGATATTATTGGTTCGATTACTTCCCTTCGCAGCCGGAGATGGAAATTGCACAGGGTAGTACTATAACTGGTCAGGATGGAAATTTCACAATTCAGTTCACTGCCATGCCTGAGCAATCTGTTCCTGAAAAACAGAAGCCATCATTCAGATACATGGTTTATGCAGATATTACTGATATAAGCGGTGAAACGCAATCGGAATCAACTTCTGTTGAGGTAAGCAATATTGCCTTAAAGGTTGATTTGAATTTAGCTGAAATTATTGACAGAACTGAGTTCAAGGAAATAAGAATCAGAACCACCAATTTAAACGGACAACCTGAACCGGCTTCGGGGAAGATCATCATTTCGAAATTAATGGAGCCAGAACGACTGTTACGCGAGAGAAAATGGGAATTGCCTGATATGGCTATTATTCCCAGGGAGGAATTTGATAAGGATTTTCCATTCGATTGTTACATGGATGAATCAAATCCTGAGAAACTGCCGGTCGAAACGGTTGTCCTGAATCAAAGTTTTGATACCAAAATTGATTCTATCCTGGAGTTAGAAAATATTAACAGTTGGAAAAGCGGAAAATATATGGTAAATGTTGAAACCAAAGACAGTTTCGGACAGGATGTCAAAACGAAAACCTTTTTTATGCTTTTTGTAAGGGAAGAAACCAAGACTCCGGTTAATGAGATCAACTGGTTCCATTTGATCAAAGGAAAAGGTGAACCCGGAGAAAAGGCTTCATTTTTGCTCGGAACTAAGGATAAAAATGTCCATGTTCTGTATGAAGTTGTTCAAAAAGACCAAATTATTCTAAGCCAGTGGCTTGAATTGAGCAATGAGCAAAAATTAATTGAAATACCGATTATTGAAGAACATCGTGGCGGATTTATTGTGAACCTTGTATTTGTAAAACACAACCGAAGCTTTGAGAACCAGGTTCATGTTGAAGTTCCTTATACCCATAAGCAAATTGATTTTGAGTTTGAAACCTTTCGCGATAAACTGGTTCCCGGACAAAAGGAACAGTGGAAAATAAAGCTCAAAGGTCACAAGGGTGAAAAAATAGCCGCTGAACTTCTTACTTCCATGTACGATGCTTCGCTTGATGTATTGCAAGGTCATTCCTGGCAATTCAGCCTTTATTCACAATTATTCGGGAATTTTTCGTGGGAGGCTTTTCAGTCATTCGGGATAAGCAGAAGCAGCCTTTATATTCCTCCGTTTCCGTACGATTCGCCTGTTTTCAGGGAGTACGACCGGTTAAACTGGTTTGGATTTGATTATTTTGGAGGGTTGTATTATCGTAAGGGTTTTATGGAAAAAGGTGCGGCTATGGATGGCAGACAGGCGCTTCCCGGACAAGTTGAAATGGCAAAGGTCGAATCAGAATCTTTACAGGAGGACAAAATTGTTGAAGGAATTTCAGGAGATGCGATCACTCAAACCCTACCCGAAAAAGAAACCCAAAAATTCTCTGGTATGCAGGTACGCCGGAATTTCCGGGAAACAGCATTCTTTTATCCATCACTTAAAACGAATGAAGCCGGTGAGATTGAGATCAGCTTTACCGTGCCTGAATCTCTTACCCGTTGGAAGTTAATGGGATTGAGCCATTCAAAAGATTTGTCTTATGGTCAATTTGAAAAAGAGGTCATCACACAGAAAGACCTGATGGTGATGCCGAATGCCCCGCGATTCTTAAGAGAAGGCGACAAAATGTCGTTCCCGGTTAAGATTGTAAATCTCTCCGAAGGGGCATTAACAGGAATAGCTGAACTGAAATTTTTCGATGCTCGCGCTATGAAAGAGATAACTGAAATGCTACTGCCTGTAAAAGAACCCTTGAATTTTACCGTAGCGAAAGGAAATTCCCAGGTACTTTATTGGGATATCACCATTCCTGAAGATATTGACGTGATCGTTTACCGCATCAAAGCAAAATCCGGCGATTTTTCAGATAGCGAGGAAAAAGCAATTCCGGTTTTAAAGAACAGGATGCTGGTTACCGAATCCTTGCCATTACCATTAAAAGGAAATCAAACACGTAACTTCAATTTTGAAAAACTGATCAATTCCAGCAAAGGTTCCAAAACACTTAAGAACTATAAATTCACCCTTGAGTTTTCTTCCAACCCCGCCTGGTATGCGGTTCAGGCACTGCCTTACATTATGGAAAGCGAAATAGAATCAGCGGACAATATATTCGACCGTTACTATGCAAATAGCATAGCTTCGTACCTGGTAAATAAAAATCCAAAGATTAAATCGGTTTTTGAAGTCTGGAAGAATTATTCACCGGATGCGTTATTGTCGAACCTGGAAAAGAACCAGGAATTGAAATCAGCCATATTGCACGAAACTCCCTGGGTGATGGATGCTAAAAATGAAACGGAGCGAAAGCAAAGGATTGCTCTTTTATTTGATCTGAACAGGATGTCTGATGAGCTTGGTTCTTCGCTACGTAAGCTTCAGCAAAAACAATCTCCAAATGGCGGCTGGCCGTGGTTCAAAGGGATGCCGGAGAGCAGGTATATCACGCAGGAGATTGTGACCGGCTTCGGGCATTTGCAGCATTTGAGCATTACCGATTTAAAGAAGAACCCGGAAATATGGAATATGGTTCGTAGTGCTATCTCTTACCTTGATGAACGAATTAAGGAAGACTATGACTGGTTGATCAAACATGATGCAGACTTAAATCTGAATCATTTGAGCTATACCCAAATTCGATACTTATATTGCCGGAGTTATTTCTTTAGTATGCTTCCTGTAAAAGAAAATATTCAGACGGCATTTAATTATTACCAGGAGCAGGCAAAAAAATACTGGCTTGAAAATAACAAATATGCACAGAGTATGATCGCCCTTGCGCTAAACAGACTCGGTGACGAAGCAACACCTTTGAAAATACTGGCTTCCATTAAAGAATATGCACTCTATTCGGATGAAATGGGTATGTACTGGCGCGATAATACGAGTGGCTATTATTGGCATGAAGCACCGATCGAAACACAAGCATTGCTGATTGAAGCATTTGATGAAGTTTCATTGGATACCAAATCGGTTGAGCAAATGAAAATCTGGTTGCTGAAGCAAAAGCAAACACAGAACTGGAAAACGCCCAGGGCCACCGCCGAAGCTGTTTATGCCTTATTACTGAAAGGTTCCGACTGGCTGGTTTATGATGAACTTGCTGAAATAAAAGTTGGAAAAGAAGTGATTGATCCTTTTGGAAGAGACGATACAAAAGTGGAGGCAGGAACGGGCTATTTTAGAACTTCCTGGACTGGCGGTGATGTTAAGCCTGAGATGGGCAATATTACAGTAACCAATAAAAATGAAAATATTGCCTGGGGCGCCGTTTACTGGCAGTATTTTGAAAATCTGGATAAGATCACCCAGCAGGAGACACCGCTTAAACTCGATAAAAAGCTGTTTGTCGAACGAAACACTGATGCAGGACCAGTGCTCGAGCCAGTAACCAACGACATGAAGCTTAAGGTAGGGGATAAGATTAAAGTCAGGATAGAACTTCGCTCTGACCGCGACATGGAATACCTGCACATGAAAGATATGAGGGCTTCCGGATTCGAACCGGTCAGTATTCTGTCGGGATATAAATACCAGGGTGGATTGGGTTATTACGAAAGTACCCTCGATGCTTCAACCAATTTCTTTTTCGAGCATCTCCGGAAGGGAACATATATTTTTGAATATCCCCTTAAGGTTTACCAGAAGGGTGATTTTTCCAACGGGATCACTACCATCCAGTGCCTCTACGCACCTGAATTTACGAGCCATTCGGAAGGGATTAGGGTGGTGGTGGAATAGTTTTTTTCTCGCAAAGGGAGCAAAGAAAGGCGAAGCCCGCATAGAAGAATTTAATAACTATCTTCTCTTTGCGAGCTTCCTTTTCAATCTTAATTTGCTTTGCATGAAATTTTACGGAGAGTTTTCATCTCGTTCCATGTCGATTTATGAATTTTGTTTCGTTACAGCAGCATTTATCTGTCCATACCAGTTGATCCGCCTGGAAAGGTACATGACGAACCCGAGGATCACAAATAATCCGATGCTTCCGAAGAGCAATGCATAATCTTCCTGTTGCAAAATGATATACAGAAATGCATAAAGCACAATCAGTGACAAAGTAGTAATGAGTGTTGGTTTGCCTGCTTTAAAAATGGAATATGCATAAGCAGTAATCAGGCCGATAATTGCACCTGCTGAAATCAGGTAAGCCATGTTGAATCCGATCTGTTCGGAAAGGGATAACAGCAACGTGTAAAACAGCAGCAGTGCAAAACTGACCAGCAAGTACTGTACAGGATGGATCCTTCTTTTATGGATGATTTCGGCAAACAAAAAGATCAGGAAGGTTAGCGCGATAAACATGAAAGCATATTTAGCTGAGCGCATTGATTTTTGATACTCGTCCACGGGAAAGAGAAGATTGACGCCGAAAGCAGATTCCTCTATCGGGTACGTACGGTTGTTCCATATTTGCGGGAAATTCCGGTTCAGATCGAGGATATTCCATTGTGCTTTGAACCCGTTTTCGTCAACCGTGCTGGTATCGGTAACAAAGTTTCCGGTAAAAGAAGGAGTCGGCCAGGGTGAACTCAATGTTATGTTTGTGGTTTTGCCAACCGGGGTAAAGAAAAGTTTTTCGCTTCCGCTCAAATCAAGGCGAAGATCAAGATGGTATTCACTGATATTCGGATCAAGCTTAACATTTGAAGTAAAACCTGAATTGGCTATTCCCGTGATCTCAAGACCTGAATTTGCGTGAGTCAAATTACCATTAAGAGAAACGGTAATTTCTTTCTGAATTCCCCGCATGTCAGAAATACCAAAAATCAGGCTGGCTTTGTTCCATTGAACATTTTCGGGAGTAATGCTTAGAGAATTTAGATCCGGAAGCTGGAATTTTCCTTTGAAACTCAACTGGGAATTATAAACGATCACCTTGTAAATCCCGCGGTGACGGATATCCGGATTGATCTGGCCGTTTACATCAAGCTTTTCAGGCAGGATGAAAAGTATTTTCGTTTCCTTTACTGTTTCATCGCCGTTATTGTAATATTCCTCATAAGGGACGACAAGTACAGGCCCGGAAATTGTTTGGGCTTGTCCGAATTTACCACTCACTTCGCTCACTACCGTATTCCGGGTGTTTTCGCGTTCGCGGATCAATTCCTGGATCATGATGGCAGGGATCATGAGCACAAGGATCATGATGCCGATGATGATAATCTTCACGGATACTGACCGTGAAATTTTTTCTGAAAATTCCTGAAATGTTTGCATGTTAATTATTGTTTTAAAGTACTTTGAAAATCAAAGTAAATGATTAAAAAAATTATTGATTCCTGATTAAGTCTTCCAGTGCATCCAGGTGTTGGCGGAACAATCGTTTGCCGAGTTCTGTCGCTTGGTAACTGGTATTCGGTTTGCGGCCGATGAATTTCTTTTTCGATAGTATATATTTTTTCTCTTCCAATGCTTTGATGTGGCTGGCAAGATTCCCGTCGGTGGTTTCAAGCAACTCTTTGAGTGAATTGAATTCCATCCAGTCATTCACCATCAGCACCGACATAATTCCCAGCCGGATCCGGTTCTCAAAGGCCTTATTCAAATTTGCAAGGATGTCTTTCATCGCTCATACCGGTAATACATTACCAATCCATAAAGAATGTGCAAAATCCCAAATCCAGCAACCCAGAAAATCAATCCATAGCTCACAAAAATTCCGGCGAGCACACCTAAAATAATTTCCGAAAGACCCAGGTAATGAATTTCGCCAAAGGTATATTTACCGGCATTAACCAGGGCCAAACCGTAAAATGTCAGCATTGCAGAGGCTACCAGGGTAATATCGCTCCGGAAAATGAGGATCAGGGTAAACAATCCTCCCGTAATCAATGGAATAAAAAAGTGAACTAACAATCTTTTGGTGGTGTGGTCCCACAATTTAAGATGTTTTCTTTTAGCTTTCCGGTAGGAGAAAAAAAGTGCGAACCCCAGTGCAAAAATGAATGTTAAAGTTGCTACAAGCATAAGCAGACCTGTCACATTTCTGCGCACCGATGAACCCAGAATATGCAGATGTTCATCGTACAAAAGCTGTCCAAAATTGAGCAACCAGTATATTGCGAAAGCCCCAAGAATGGCGACAATGCCGGCTGAAACTCCCGATAAGCCGCTTAGCGAAAGAAATCGAGAGGAGCGCTCCATCAAGTTCTTTATTTCCTGCAGATCTTTATAACTCTTAGAATCTTTCATAATTAATATTAATTAAAAGTACTTTGAAACGCAAAGTAAAAATAAATTATTTTATCTTACAAACATTTTATGAAAATTTAAGCAGATCCATTTCTCACAATTGAAGGGACATAAATATCAGGAGAATAAAAGGATGAAAAGTTTACAGGTAACCCTCCAGAAACTTTTCACATTGAAAATGTCTGGCATTTTGCTTCTAATCTGATTCTTGCTGGTTCTTTAATACCTGATCACACTCAAACTTGAAACGGCAGCCTCAACATCAATGATAATCTGGTTTGTGGCATTTGAAAAATTTGAAGTCCGGTATAATCCTGTGCTTATTTTTTCGAATCCTTCCAAATCTCTTGATGAAAGAACTGTACTTGTATGTAACTCGCAACCACTGGCTTCCGGAATTTTTATCTCTATTGATGATGCTCCTGCATCAATATTAACTTTTGTTTGTGCCGACTGTTCCCCAAGCCTCAATTCAAGGGACGAGGCGCCTCCTTTAATATCAATCTTTTCAACTTTAAACGGGGTTACATCCATTTCAAGTCCTGCGGCTCCAACTTCAATATTCATTTCCCAAACAGGCTGCGGATTTAAAGCCAGCCAAACCGTATTCTTAAAATCCCGGTTATGAATATGAGTTTGTTCTTGCCTTACTTTTATGGTTGCATCATTTCCATTGCGCGTTGTTATTGCACTGTAGGATCCGAATCCTCCTTCATTATCAATTTCGTAAAGCTTTTGTGTCTGATTTTTAATATAGAATTTACCAGCAGCAGCATCAAGGTCAAGCTTTACTATTTCCAATACGGAATCATAGGAATCGGTAAGATGCTGCTGATTCCAGGAATCTTTAACATTATATTCATGGGTATGATCATGTGAATTCCATCGGAACCAGGAATATTCTTCGGATGGATATAAGGAAAGAATGAGAATGGCAATGACGATGGCAGCTCCTGAAAGAATTAATTTAATAAAGGATTTTACCGGTAAAATGGCAATTCCCCAAAAAACAAAAATCAAAGGCCAAAGCCTGAACAAGGAGTGGAAGTTAAAATAAAAGAGGTCCATATTCCTTAAAATAAATATAATTCCAAGGGTCACTAAAAGAATTCCCCAAAAGATATTTCCTTTTTTCATTATTTAAACTGTTTTAAACATTAATTGATGTCACTTATTTGGCTTATGAAAACTGTTAAAAATAAGAATAGCTCCAACGACAACCAGGATCAGCGGCCACAGATCACCGAAATCAATCCTGGGAACAAACCGGTCAATAAGAAAAATTGCACCTATGGTTATGAGGATAATGCCTCCCCATATACTGCCGTCACTTCTTTGTTTTTTTTCTGGTTCCATATATTCTGGTTTAATTTCTTTATCCGTAGGTTCTTCCTTAACTGATTGAGCTGTTTGATTTCCTGCCTGATATGGCTGAACCGGTGTAATGATCCAAAATACAAGATAAGCCAGTAATCCGCTTCCACCGGCAAAAAAAGCCACAGCAAATATTACTCTGAAGATAACCGGATCTGTATTAAAATACTCTCCAAGACCACCGCAAACTCCACCAATAGTGGAATTATGAAGACTCCGGTATAAACGCTTTTGTTCCATTTTTTTATAATTATACAGAATCAAAAAATGATTTGAGATAACGGCTAATAAGACGCTTATTTATCCCGGCTGTTACAATGTTTATCAAATAAAGACTTTAACGGACGAATTTTTTAGTACCTTATTGTAATTGTAATATTTAAATACAAATTTAAGTTTTATTTTTATATTTTCTAAATTGACATATTTTTAATGAGATTACTTTATTTTCTAATTTAGTTTTGTATTTTTACCCACCTAAAATATGCAGATATTTATATTTATAAAATAGCAAAACAATCAAGTGATGACCGGAGAAAAAATAATAATGAAGGATGGAAAGCTGAGAGTCCCTGATAATCCAATTGTACCTTATATTGAAGGGGACGGTACCGGCCCTGATATCTGGAAGGCTTCTCAGCGGGTTTTTGATGCTGCGGTTGAAAAAGTATATCATGGAAAACGGAAAGTGGCTTGGATGGAAGTATTTGCTGGTGAGAGTTCCTTCAAGAAATCAGGGAATTGGCTTCCGGAGCAAACTATTGATGCCTTCAGAGAATATCTTGTCGGAATAAAAGGGCCTCTGACAACACCGGTTGGAGGTGGCATCAGATCATTGAATGTCGCCCTGAGGCAGATACTTGACTTATATGTATGTCTGAGGCCTGTTAAATATGTTGACGGAGTTCCTTCTCCGGTTAAAAAACCGGAGGATGTTGATATGGTAATTTTCAGAGAGAACACTGAGGATATTTATGCAGGTATTGAATGGAAAGAAGGTTCGGCAGAGGCTAAAAAAGTGATTGGCTTTATTCAGGATGAAATGAATATTAAAAAAATCCGGTTTCCCGAAACCTCAGGTATTGGAATTAAGACAATCTCAAAAGAAGGGTCGTTCCGGTTAATTAAAGCAGCAATTGAATATGCACTGAATGAGGAACGAAAATCACTGACTCTGGTTCACAAAGGCAATATCATGAAATTTACCGAAGGCGCTTTTAAAAACTGGGGTTATGAAATTGCCCGTAATGAGTTCAGGGATAAAATAGTTACGGAGCGTGAAAGCTGGATAATCGGGAATAAAGATGGTAATCCGAATCTTACGGTTGAAGCTAATGCCATTATGATTGACCCTGGTTATGTGATGATGACCGATTCTCAAAAAGGAGAAATCAGAGCAGAAATCGAGACTGCATTGAAACTTTTACCCACTCATGGAAATGGACGGTGGAAACAAAAATTATTGATCAGGGATTCAATTGCTGATATCACACTTCAGCAGGTACTTACACGTGCCAAAGAATTTGATGTAATTGCTACTATGAACTTGAACGGAGATTATCTTTCTGATGCATTGGCTGCACAAGTCGGAGGGATCGGAATTGCCCCCGGGGCCAACATCAATTATATGACCGGGCATGCAATTTTTGAAGCAACACATGGAACCGCCCCTAAATATGCCGGCCTCGACAGAGTCAATCCGGGTTCTGTTATCCTCTCTGGAGCCATGATGTTTAAATACATTGGCTGGAACGAGGTAAATGATCTCATCTGGAAAGGATTAATCAAATCAATTCAGCAGAAAAAAGTAACCTATGATTTTCATCGTTTGATGCCGGGGGCAAGTTTGTTAAGATGTTCAGAATTTGCAGGCAATATAATCGTTAATATGTAATAGCTAAATAACAATAATAAAAATGCGAACTTTAAAAGAAAAATTATTTCAAAAAATAGAAGAATTCAGGCCCAGAACGGAAAAACTTCTGAATGAATATGGCGATGTTGTGATTGACAAGGTAACTATTGCACAGGCAATAGGCGGGATGCGTGGTGTGAAAAGCCTGGTGACCGATATCTCCTACCTTGACCCGAATGAAGGAATCAGGTACAGAGGCTATACACTGGAAGAAGTATTTCAACTCTTGCCCAAGCCAAAAGACTCGGAGATGCCTTTTGTTGAAGGATTGTTCTATCTTCTTCTCACTGGTGATATTCCAACAGAAGAAGAAGTGCTTGATGTGGTTGACGAATTCAGTAAAAGAAGAATTGTACCACGATACATTTACGAAGTGATAGATGCACAACCCTGTTGTAGCCATCCAATGACAATCTTTTCAACGGCTATCCTTACCATGCACCGGGAATCGTTTTTTACAAAAAAATATTATGCAGGGATTAATAAGAAAGATTACTGGGATCCGATGTATGAAGATGTTTTAAATCTTCTGGCAAAGCTTCCGGAGATTGCCACTTATACCTATGCAAAGCTTTACCGTGATGGAAAACGCATACAGTCGAATCCAAACCTGGACTTCGGCGGTAATTTCGCATTTATGATGGGTAAATCCAAGCCTTATGATGATGTTTCGCGATTGCATTTTATTTTGCACAGTGACCATGAAAGTGGAAATGTGAGTGCACATACAGGCCATCTTGTAGCCAGTTCGCTTTCTGATATTTATCTTTCAGTTTCTGCCATGGTCAATGGACTCGCAGGGCCTTTACACGGTCTTGCTGCCCAGGGTGTACTTCAATGGCTTCATGAACTTATAGAACGGATGGGCGGAGCAGAAGCAGAACCTTCGGAAGAAGAAGTTAGGCAATATGTGTGGGAAACTTTAAATTCAGGATATCTTGTTCCGGGGTTCGGACATGCTGTTCTTCGGAAAACAGATCCCCGCTATACATTACAGCGAAAATTCTCTCAGAAACATTTGGCTGATGATCCTATTTTTAAATATGTTGACATATTGTATAAAGTTGTTCCCCCGATTTTAAAAGAACAGGGTAAGGCCAAAAATCCCTGGCCCAATGTGGATGCGCAATCAGGCGTAATACAATGGCATTACGGGGTGAGGGAATATGACTTTTATACTGTGCTTTTCAGTATCGGAAGGGCACTAGGAATTAGTGCCAATATTATCTGGGACAGAGCCCTTGGTTATCCGCTCGAACGTCCCAAATCGCTGACTACTGAAATGCTTGAGGAAATTGCAGGTATTAGAAAGAAAATTGAGAAAAAGGAAGAACCTCCTAATGAAAAAGCTGTAGTTAAAAAAGAATCCTGAGTTTGGGTCGTTGTGAATCATCATCACCTCTCAGGTAAATATCATCAACCATTTAATTTAAAAATATATGGTTGAGCAAATTGAAATTATATTACCCTCTTATCAGCGCGGATTTCATCTTATTACCGATGTGATCGAAGATAGTTTGCCTCATTTACCGGCAGTTGGAATATTGCATGTGTTCATCAAGCATACTTCAGCCGGTTTGACAATTAATGAAAATGCCGATCCAACAGTAAGAACTGACCTTGAAAGAATATTTAATAAGCTTGCTCCGGAAGGGCCGAAGGTATATATACACACAATGGAAGGTCCTGATGACATGCCGGCACATATAAAATCAACACTTACCGGACAATCAGTAACAATTCCTGTAACCAATCATCAATTAAACCTTGGAACATGGCAAGGTATTTATCTATGCGAATTCCGAAACAGAGGCGGAAGAAGGAAATTGGTTGCAACAATATACTCTTGATTCATCACTTAACAAACTTACCATTCTGTGTAAAACAGTTTATCCCTGATAAGTAATAAAGGTATAATCCTTTTTGGAAATGTGAAATATCAATAGATTGTCCATTGCTAACTTTACAGGTAAGAATTTTTTGGCCGGCAGAATTTATTATTATCAAATCAAATTCTTCAGACGAACTGAATTGCAATTTCAATATTTGTTCAGAAGGTAAGTATTTTAAAGAAAGCCCCGGGTGTGTAACGGCCGGTTCAGGTATTGAAACAGAACCCGTATCACAAACAAATGCACTGCGGATAATATCTCTGCGGAACATAGGCCAATCCGGTCCACCTGCACTTTCAAGAGAAACGGCATACGCCCTGCCATAATTTAACTGGATATTAGGATATTCTGCATGGCCGCCCACAATAAAAGCATCGAGCAAACCGTCATTGTCAAAATCAGCGATTACCGGGCCATGATCAATTTCAAAATCCTGAATTCCAAAATGTGCCTGCAGGTCAACATTCCAGATCAAACTCCCGTCATTGCCATTTAATCCGATTAAATTTCCTTCACTTGTACCAAAAACAACATCCAGAAATCCATCATTGTTTACATCTGAAATTGCTGCTCCTCTGAATGCTGAGCCATAGCCCGGAATGGAATAACTCCAGAGCAGACAACCATCGCTTTTTACAGCACCTATTTTATACCAGTCGCTAACGACAATTTCAAGTGCTTCATCATTATTCAGGTCTGCAATACTTGTAGGTGCACCAATATACAAAGGAGATGGAAAAGAAAAATCCCACAAAAGGCTTCCGTCTTCAGCATTTAAAACATTAAGCAGACCCGAATAATCACCAATTGCAACTTCTTTTGTCCCATCCCCGTCAATATCTGCTTGCGACGCACCATGATAAATAACATCGCTTGGCAGGTCGGATTCCCAAATCAATTCATGATTATCGCCCCTGAAAGAGAAGATTTTATGATTTGTTCCAAAACTCCAGTTGGCAACCACAAAATCAAGTTGTTCGTTCCCATCCACATCGAGGATCGTTGGTTCAGTTTGTATCCAACAATTGGGATCCGCATTGAATTCCCATTCGATTGAACCGTCTTCACCATTTATACAAATGATCCATCCATCAAATTCACCGTGGAGGATTTCGGGCTTATTGTCGTTGTCAACATCGGCAATGGTAGGCGGTGAATCGCTGCCATAAGTGGGGGTAGTCCATTCAATATCTCCGGTGAGCGCATCAAAGCAAAAGGTTTGTGCGACACAGGATCCCGGCAGGATGATCTCAAGTTCCCCATCCATATCCACATCAAAAATTATTGGAGCCGCATCATTACAACCGCCGGTATTTACATCCCACAACAAAGATCCATCTTCGGCATTCAAGACGATGATTCGTTCATCATTTCTGTAAGTGCTGAATACTATTTCTGGCAGGTTATCATTGTCCACATCAGCCATTGCTGCGTTACCAAACGACATATCATCCGTATCGTACCACCATTTGATTTGCGGTGTTTGTGCGTTGCAATTGTACCCAAACTGGATTATTAGTAATAAAAATAAAACTTGAGTTTTCATACTTCGGGGATTCTTATTTTCAAATTCCAAGACCAACAGGACACAAATATATTAAAAAGTTTGGTTAAATGATTTCTGATAAATAAACCAAAATAATTATTTACTTCTTTGATTTTATTTAATTCAACCTTGAGTATAATGAATGATCTCCGGGAAAAACTCACCGAATTCTCCCTTATAGAGTTCATAATCCTTTTTTAAATCTTTAATGGCATTCTCCATTCCTGATTTAAACGGTGTGCGAATAGCCATTCCGGTCAATGCCCTCCCTAAACCATCGAATGTTCCATAGCCCTTTAGCCAGTTGAATTTGTTCATATAGGCGATAAACCGCTGGCTTTTATCAGGTAAGATAGGATAATTCTTAAATAATATTTTTTGGATTCGCTCAATGAAAAGATCAAGGGATTCTTCGGAATATGTACTCCAGTTAGAGGAAAGAAAATGATCATAAAACATATCGGCAACAACACCCGCATATTTTCTATAATTGCCGGACAATCTTGCTTTGCTTTTCAGGTAAACAGGATGTGAGTCGGTGAAGGTATCTATTGCCCGGTGTAGCCGAATCCCGTGCTGAATCTCACTTGTGAATTTTAATATTCCCTCCCCCTTTACGTGGTCGGCGATGAAATTTCCAATGATTATTTCTTCATTTTTCCCTGATAAATATAAATGTGCCAAAAAATTCATCCCTTCATTTTATGAAATTGTAAAAATAAAAAAGATAATTCATGCAAACCGTAGGCTACATTTTATTTTGATGTGCTGTAAGATAATTATTTCTTTTATTGGCGGATCAAAATAAACCATTGCACTTTTCCCGTAGGGCATTAATATCCATAGAAAATAATAATATGTGCAAGGAATTTCCCGTAGGGAATTAACATCCTGGTTTAAATCATTTTATTTCAAATGCTGAATAGATGATTATTCAATAGGCTTAAAGATATATCGTTCATCAAATTCAATATCATTTTCTTTTAGAAATTCCGGGTATTCTTCCCGAAAGGAAATTTTCTTATGATGCTCCTGTTGTTCCTCAATGTATTTTATTTTTCCTCTTACCTGGGATTTTCCAATTGAGAATGCCCCGAAACCCTCCTGCCAC
>Ga0172369_10003468_pt1 | contig 20742 bp, 19 predicted proteins | sample LakKiv25m_FD_114539 | JGI IMG/M metagenome (GOLD analysis project Ga0172369, IMG submission 114539) | Freshwater microbial communities from Kabuno Bay, South-Kivu, Congo - kab_022012_11.25m | ecosystem: Environmental > Aquatic > Freshwater > Lake | place: Democratic Republic of the Congo...
AACCGGAGATTATTTTAACTGAATTAACTTTTGCGAAAGGCGAAACGGTTGATTCAACTAAGCTTCGCTACAACAGAGAGCGTATTTACAGTTTGGGAATTTTTACCAACGTAAAACTTTATCCCAAAACAACGGAACCCAAGAGCACGCTCATTATTGAAGTGAGTGAAAGCTGGTACATCTGGCCGATTCCTTTTTTGGCGCTCCGTGACCGCGATTGGAAGAAAGCGACATACGGTATTGATCTGCTTGTTATGAACTTCCGGGGAATGAATGAAAAGCTGAGAACTTCTTTCAGCATCGGCTATGATCCATCGTTCTCTCTTCAATACACAAAGCCTTATTGGTTCAGAAAAGAAGCAATTTACTTTGACGCCTTTTTCGCGTACGTAAATCAAAATAGTAAAAGCGCGTTTGCCGAATATTTTTACGGTGAAAAATTCAAACAGAAATTTGTAACGGGACAAATTGCCGTCGGGAAACGATTTAATCTTTTTAACAAAGCGGATGTTTATGGAGGGTTCTCGTATGTTGAATCACCCAAATATATTCAACAAGTAAACGCTTCATCTTCGCGGATAGACAGAATCCCCTATTTGGGTTTTCGTTACTATTTTGATTCAAGAGACCTCGCGCAATTTCCCAAAGACGGAATTTTCTTTCATACCGATTATTTGAAAAAAGGATTTGGCAATGAAGGAATCGACTATAACATTTTTCTCGCCGACTTCCGCGAATACAGAACCGTGTATAAAGACCTTTCGTCAAAGTGGCGATTTGTAACACGGCAAACGTTTGGTAAGGAAATTCCTTTTTATGATTATAGTTTTCTCGGGTATAATGAGCGAGTCCGCGGACATTTCACGCAGCGGTCCGAAGGGAATAATCTTTACATGTCGCAGCTTGAATTCAAATTCCCGGTCTTAAAAGAAATCAATCTTCATTTTGATTTACCATTGATACCGGAAGCGTTGTTGAGTTACCGCGTTGAAATTTACGCGCAGCTTTTTGCAGACGGCGGTATTACTCAGATGCGCGGGAAACCTATTAATTTTTCGCACGCCTATTCAGGCTACGGAATTGGTCTGACGGGGTTGGTGCTGCCGTATAATATTGCCCGTCTTGAGTACGCAATAAATGAACTTGGAAAACCGGAATTGGTGTTTGACCTTGGCATTTCTTTCTAACATAGAACTTTATTACGCTCCGCCCGCTGCGCTCAGTGGAAACAATTTAATAATTGAAGGGGATGAATTTGCTCATCTCTCTAAAGTGATGCGGCACCGTGTAGGGGAAAAGCTGTTTGTTACCGATGGCTGCGGAAAAATTTATACGACGGAAATTCAAACAATTGAAAAAACTTTTGCAGAAGTTGAAATAACCGGGACGCAGGCATCTGAAAATCATTTTGAAAATATTTTTTTCTGCATTCCCAAGTTGAAGAATCCCGAGCGGTTTGAATTCGCGCTTGAAAAATGCGTTGAGCTGGGGATTACCAATTTTATAATTTTTGAATCGGAACGGACTGTAGCTAAATCGAATAAAATAGAGCGGTGGGAAAAAATTCTTCTCTCCGCAATGAAACAATCGCTCAGAAGTTTTTTGCCCAAGATTGTCAACGTTACTTCCTTTACGGAACTTGTAACGTACGAGGGAAAGAAAATTGTTTTTGAACAAAATGCCGAAAAAGAATTATCTGCATTTCAACCCGGCGCTAAAGAATATTACTATTTTATTTTTGGACCTGAAGGGGGATTAAGCGATACTGAACTGAAGAGTGTTGATGAATCGCATCTCTTTCGATTAACGAAAAATCGACTTCGTTCAGAAACAGCGGTTATGGTTGCGGCGGCTCAGCTTTCGATGAAGTTGTGATGGAAACGGAAGAGAATTCGCGCCAGGCCGGGACAGACTTTTCTTTCACTTTATGGAAGGCAAATATTTATTCGCTGCCAATTGCACTTATACTTTTTCTCGCCGCATGGTATCCGTATAAATTTTTTTGGGGAACGGAAAAAATCTTTTCGACATTTCGTCAAACACAATCTTTTCTTCTACTTGTGCTTTTGTTTGTTACCGGAATAGTTTTGCATGAACTCATTCACGCAGCCGTATGGATTATGTTTGCTAAAATTCCGATGAAAAGGATCAAGTTTGGTTTTAATCTAAAAACACTAACTCCATTTGCGCATTGTGGTGAACCGGTTACTGCAAAGGTATATAGAATAGCGTTACTCGCCCCCGGATTTTGTCTCGGAGTTTTACCATTTCTAATTTCTCTTTTTACCGGTAATGTTTGGTCGTTTGTTTTTGGAATGTTATTTCTAATAACGGCGGTTGGAGATTTTCTTATTTATTTTTCCATGTGGAAAGTGGGAAGCGATCAATTGGTTGCAGATCATCCGGAAAGAGCGGGGTGCCGGATTATTGAGGAATCGAAGAAGATTTAGTGTCTTAGTGGTAATAAATCAAACTGTGAGTAAGTTTCACTCAGGTAAGACTCAATTCAATGAACTTCTTAATCAACCGTTCAAAATTTCCTTTAACTCTGTTTGCTGTTTCCGTTACCTCGGCGTGAGAAAGTTTCTGCTTAGAAATACCGGCGGCAAAGTTGGTGATACACGATATTCCCGCGCATTGCATCCCTTTAGAAACAGCGTAAACCGCTTCATGAACGGTGGACATTCCAACCGCGTCAGCATTCATTTTGTGCATCATTTCAATCTCGGCGGGTGTTTCGTATGATGGCCCTTTTGTGTACCAATATGTTCCTTCCTTCAAAGGAATTTTTTCTTCAAGCGCGGCGGTCCGGATTGCACTATTCATGGTAGAAGATGGGCAATCAACAAAATTATTTTTCGTTGTAAAGTCCGAAACTCCGAGAGCATTAGCTAATTCTTTTTTAAGGTAAAGATAATTGAAGGAGGTTAACAGCATTAAATCACCGGGAACAAAATTACGATTGATGCCGCCAGCGGCGTTGGTGAGTAAGATTGCTCTGCAGCCTAACTCAGCGCAAAGATGAACCGGAAGCAGACACTGATACAACTCATACCCTTCATAAAAATGAATTCGTCCTTGAAATAGAATTAATTTCTTTCCGGCGTATTCCGCAAAATGTATTTTGCCTTGATGCCCGCTTACCGTTGAAGCCGGATAGTTTGGTAAATCAGTGGTTGGGATAGATACTTTTAAATTAAGTGAAGAAGCAAAATCGCCAAGACCGCTGCCGAGAATAACGGCAAGATCAGGTTGAAATGGGGCTTGCTTTTGCAAAGCTTTAACGGTTTCTTCAAAGACTGCATTTATATTAATCATAAAACCTACTTTAGTAAAATTCCGGCAAGAGTAGCTGTCATTAAAGTAGCGATTGTTCCACCGAGAACGGCTTTCATTCCAAGCGCGGCAATATCTTTTTTCCGTTCGGGCGCCAGGGGACTGATGCCGCCAATCTGAATAGCGATGGAGGAGAAATTCGCGAACCCGCAAAGCGCGTATGTTGCCATCAAAATTCCTTTTTCAGTTAGCGCGTGATTTTTAATGAGTGTTGTCAAATCAAGGTAAGCGACAAATTCGTTTAAAACTACTTTCGTTCCGATTAAACTTCCAAAGTGAAGCGAGTCTTGCCATGGAACTCCGATACCGTACGCAAGATATTGGAGCACTATTCCAAACAGTAATTGAAGGGAAAGAGGTTGACCGAAGTTTGCTTTGAGCATCGCGTTTACTCCGATAAGATCACCAAAACCGGTTAAAAGATAATTGAACATTGCAATCATCGCGATGAAAGCAAGCAGCATTCCGGCTACGTTAAGCGCGAGTTGTAAACCGTCAGACGCGCCGCTCGCCGCCGCTTCAACAATATTCGAGGCATTTTTGTCAACACTTATTTTCACCGTTCCTTTTGTTACGGGTTCTTCAACTTCGGGATAAAGAATTTTTGCTACAACGAGTGATGCGGGAGCCGCCATGGTACTTGCGGCTAAAAGTTGAACAGCAAAACGTAGTTGCGCTTCGTAAAGAGGAATTTTATTCGCTTCCGCGAACGATTGTCCAAGCATTTGAATATATCCCGCCATAACTCCACCCGCGATAGTTGCCATTCCACCAACCATGATGGTCAGCAGTTCGGAGTTAGTCATTTTCGCAATGAAAGGACGAATAAGCAGCGGAGCTTCCGTTTGTCCAACAAAAATGTTTGCTGTGTTGGAAAGAGATTCCGCGCCGCTTGTTCCTAAAAGTTTTGCCATCAGCCACGCCATGCCTTTAACAACGAGTTGCAAAATTCCCAAGAAATAAAGGACTGACGTGAGTGACGAAACAAAAATGATTGTCGGCAGTACCTGGAACGCGAAGAAAAATCCAATTGAATCGGGACCGGAATTTTCCGCCAGTTTGCCGAACACAAATTTTGAACCTTCCATCGTAAAGCCAAGCAGACTAACAACAATAGAACCGAGAAAGTTAACCGCGTCTTTTATCCACCCAAGCGGAAAAAACCAACCTCGAAGCGTTTCGGAGTGAAGAATAAAAATCGCAAATATCAATTGAATCATCAATCCGTTTCTTACAAGTTTCCAATCAACTTTTTTCTTGTTGTTTGAAAAAAGAAAAGCGATGCCGAGTAAGAGTGTTATGCCTAGTAATCCCCGGAGCAGTGAAACAGCAAAATCCATAACAACCTTACTTTTCTTTTGGAATATAGTGACACTTCCGGCAGCGGGCTTCGTAAATATCTGAAGCGCCTACAACTACGCGTTCTTCGGAAATGATTTTTCGTTGAGTGTTATCGGCAGGATTTCCGCACACAACACAAATGGCGAGTGTTTTGGTAATGTACTCCGCAATTGCGAGCAGCTGCGGCATCGGTTCAAAGGGAATGCCCCGGTAATCTTGATCTAATCCGGCAACCAGCACCCGTTTACCTTCGTTTGCGAGTTGGTTGCAGACTTCCACAATATCTTTTGAAAAAAATTGTGCTTCGTCTATACCAATCACCTGCGCGTCTTTTGATTGTTCAAGAATTTGCTGCGGCGTTTCAACAATCACCGAAGGGAGCGATTGTTCGCTGTGAGAAACAATTTCATCAACGCTGTAGCGCGTGTCAATTTTCGGTTTGAAAACCACAACTTGTTGTTTCGCAATTTTAGCGCGGCGAAGTCTTCTGATAAGTTCTTCGGTTTTTCCGCTGAACATACAGCCGGCAATTACTTCTATCCAGCCGGTTTCTTTGGGAAGGGAATGAGGATTGAATTCGTGCATAAGTTAGTGAGTATGTTTTAAATCTGAATCGGTAAAAGCGAAGGGGAGCAAGTCACTTGTCCGTACTACCTTCATCTCTTTTTTGTTATTAGTCAGTATAATGTCAATGTCATGACAGATATCGGAAATAATTTGCCGGCACGCACCGCAAGGGGAACAAAAATCTTCTGTGTCAGCAGCTACGGCAATTGCTTTGAATTTTCTTTCTCCTTCCGAAACAGCTTTAAATATCGCGGTTCGTTCCGCGCAGATCGTTAAACTGTAGGAACTGTTTTCAACGTTACACCCCGTATAAATTTTACCGTCTTCTGTAAGCAGTGCCGCACCGACAAAAAAATTGGAATAGGTCGGCATCGCATGCTTCTTCGCTTCTAATGCTTTTTCGACTAATACTTGGTAGTCCATGTTCTTCCTGCTTTATTGCTCAAAAATAAGAAAATCTTTAACACGATTACGCAGTCTCTTTCCATTTTATTTTAAAAAACTTAGCGCTGAAAAAATTCAGCACCAGCATACATTCGTATAACACCTGGTAGAAAATTACCTCACCGAAACCGAATGAGTAAGAAAACTTTTTTTGATAAAGGAAGGTGAGAAGTAAATCGAAGAAAATTTTGGTGATAAAGATAAGACCTGCGTTATGGTAGAACGGAATGAAAAAAAGAGCATCGACAGAGAGAATATTTAAGAGATGCCAGCCGCCGAGCAATAGTTTTTGTTTTGTTGAGTAGTGAAAAGATGTTGCCGTGTGTCTTCTTTTTTGTTGAAAATATTCTTTAAAAGTCGCCGGCGCATAGGAGAAGACGCTGCTTTCTTCCTCAGCCACGGCTGTAATTTTTCCATGTTGGGCGGCTACTTCACGAATGAGTAAATCATCGTCGCCGCCGAGTGTCTCAAGTGTCTTTGAAAAACCTCCAACGCGGTTGAACGTTTCTTTTGTTATACCAAGACTTCTCGAAGCCGCTGAATACGGGACGTGAAACTCCGCCGCGGTTAAGGTCAAGATCATTAAACGAAAATTCTCGAAACAGAAAAAATGATTTGATAAAGATTCTCCAAACTTAAAAGGGGCAACACCAAAAATCAGATCGGCATCACTTTGAAATTTTTTTGCGAACGTGCTCAACCATGCTTTCTGCGGTTGACAATCTGCATCTGTGATGAGTAGGTTAGGGAAGCGGGCGGCAGCAATTCCAATTTCAAGTGCCCCTTTTTTTGCCGGAAATTTTTTGCCCTTTGACGTGATGACCCTAAGATTGCTCATGTGCTCTGCAAAATTCGAAGCAATGCCGAATGTCTTATCAGTAGATTCATCGTCAACAAAAATTATTTCGAAAAACTCTTTAGGGTAAGTCTGATTCTCAAGCGCAGAAAAAAGCTTTTCTATGTTTTGTTCTTCATTTTTGGCTGCAATAACAATCGAAATTCTTGTGTCTGTTACCTCAGGAGAAAGTATCGGTTTTGACAGCCTTTTCATACCGGAAACGAACAAAAGAAATGCTGTTAAAAAGAAAACTGCGAAGACGGAGATGATAAAGATCAAGGGCTCTCTGTGATTTTTTGATTTTTTCAGTTATAAAATATTGAATTCAAGGAGAAAATACCCTAAGTTTGTTTGTAAAATTTTATTTTAATTAAATTACAAGGGAGTTTATGCTTAATATTTATGAAAAACTTCAGAAAAACATTGCCGCTTGGCGAACAGAATTAGGTGAAATTGCCAAAGCTCAAGGGGACAAAAAAGTTTCCGATGTAACTGTTGCTCAGTTGCTCGGCGGGTTAAGGGGTGTGAAAGGTGTTATGTGCGACACTTCGTTCGTTCCGCAAGATAAGGGGTTAATTATTCGCGGTATTCCTTTAGCTGACCTTGTTGATAAATCTCCCGAAGAAACATTCTATCTCCTTTTAACAGGTGAACTCCCGAATGCCGCAGAATTGGAAGATTTTTCTTCGCGATTAAGACTCCGTAAAACCGTTCCAAGCTATGTTTGGGATGTTTTGAAAGCAATGCCAAAGGACACTCATCCAATGGTAATGTTGAATACTGCAATCCTTGTCCTGCAGAGAGAATCAATCTTCGCAAAAATGTACGAACAGGGAATTAAGAAAGATGAATACTGGAAGTACACGCTTGAAGATGCATTGAATATCGTTGCGAAACTTCCTGGTATTGCCGCGGCTGTATATCGATTACGCTTCAACAAAGGTCCGCTGCTTCATCCAAATCCGGATCAAGATTTAGCAGGCGATTTTGTTCATCTTATAGGACTCGATTCCTCTCCGCATGAATTTCACGAACTGATTAAACTTTACATGACCAGCCACTCTGACCATGAAGGTGGAAACGTTTCTTCATTTACCACACTTACCGTTAACTCCGCACTTTCCGATTTGTATTACTCCATGTCAGCCGGATTTGACGGACTCGCCGGTCCACTGCACGGATTAGCGAACCAAGAAGTTGTAAAATGGATTTTGGAAACCATGAAGTTATTTGGTGGAAATCCTTCGAGAGATCAAATTGCTCAATATGCTCAGGAAACTCTGAAATCGGGTAAAGTAATTCCCGGATATGGCCACGCGGTACTCCGTGTTGTTGATCCACGATTTACTGCATTCATGAATTTCGGTAAAAAATATTGCGCAAACGAACCTCTGTTCCAAACTGTTGAACATATCTTCGAAACGGTTCCGGAAATTCTTCAACATATTGAAAAAATTAAGGATCCATGGCCGAATATCGATGCTATTTCCGGATCTATACTTTATCACTACGGAATTAAGGAATTTTCATATTATACCGTTCTGTTTGCTATGGCACGTGGTATTGGAGTAGCAGCGCAAGCGGTTATCAATCGCGGCATGCAATACCCGATAGTTCGCCCAAAATCGGTAACCACCGAATGGTTGAAGGACTATCTGTCCAAAAATTAAACGATTCTGAAAAAATCTCGGTCAAAGTGCCGAGATTTTTTTTATATTTTTTTGAATTCACTTGCCAACCCCCTATATTTGAACACAAAAACTCCATATGTCTTCAAAGAAAAAAGTTAAGTATATATTCGTCACAGGGGGAGTTGTATCTTCTCTTGGCAAAGGAATCTCCGCTTCATCCTTAGGGCTTCTCTTAAAACTTCGCGGTTATAATGTAACTATCCAAAAATTTGATCCTTATATCAACGTTGATCCCGGTACAATGAATCCCTTTCAGCACGGTGAAGTGTATGTAACGGAGGATGGCGCCGAAACAGATTTAGATATCGGGCACTACGAGCGCTTTCTTGATACTAATATGACCAAAGCGAACAATACCACAACGGGACAAGTGTACAATGAAGTGATTACCAAAGAACGACGCGGGGAATTTCTCGGCGCTACCGTGCAGGTAATTCCTCATATCACCGATGAAATTAAAACAAGAATGAAAAAACTCAGCGAACTTGATGAGTACGATTTCATTATTACTGAAATAGGCGGAACTGTCGGGGATATCGAGAGCTTACCTTTTCTCGAATCAATGCGTCAATTAATGCACCAACTTGGAAAAAAGAATGCGATTTCACTTCATGTTACTTTAGTCCCTTACATCGCATCAGCCGGTGAGGTGAAAACAAAACCGACCCAGCACAGCGTAAAGAATCTCTTGGAGCTTGGAATTCAACCGGATATTCTCATTTGCCGCTCAGAGAAAAGGCTAGCCAAAGATATTCGTGATAAAATTGCTTTGTTCTGCAATGTTGATTCGAGAAGTGTTATTTCAGCTTACGACTGTTCCTCCATTTACGAAGTGCCGCTTGTATTCTACAAAGAAAAAGTGGATCAGATCGTTTTAAACCATCTCAACATGCCCGAACGAAAAATTAAGCTAGATGAGTGGGAAAACTTTTTCGACAAAGTAAAAAACCCTTCCAAGGTAATTGACATTGCCGTTTGCGGAAAATATATTGAAGTGCAAGACGCTTACAAAAGCATCACCGAGAGCTTTATCCATGCGGGTGCAGAGAACGACGCACGAGTAAAATTGCATTGGGTTAATGCCGAGGAATTGGAAGTTCAGAAACCGGAGTCACTGTTAAAAGGTATGCATGGTATTCTTATTCCGGGCGGATTTGGAGAACGGGGCGTTGAAGGAAAAATTAACGCTATTACCTATGCAAGAGAAAATAAAATTCCATTCTTCGGAATTTGTTTAGGGTTGCAGTGCGCGGTTATTGAGTATGCCCGAAACGTGTGTGGTATCTCAAAAGCGCACAGTTCTGAATTTCATAAAACGCGTTTTAATGTTATTGATATTATGCCGGATCAAAAAAATATCAAAAATATCGGCGGTACCATGAGGCTGGGCGCCTATCCTTGCATTATTGAAAAGAATACAAAAGCCTATCAAGCATATAAAGCGGAATATATTACCGAGCGCCACAGACACCGTTTCGAAGTAAACAATAAATTTAGAACAACACTTCAGAAAAACGGTCTTCATTTTAGCGGACTATCTCCTGATCGGGAATTAGTTGAAATGATTGAACTTCCAAATCATCCGTGGTTTGTAGGTTGTCAATTTCATCCTGAGTTAAAATCACGTGCAACCAAAGCTCACCCGTTGTTTCGGGATTTTGTAAAAGCGGCACTCTCGCATAAAAAAGAAAAGGCGAAAAGTTAATTGCGCTTCTCTAAAAAGACGCTCCTTTTTGTTCCGTTTCTGTTCATTTTATTCTTCCTAAACGAGAATACCTTTTGCGCCGATGGTAACGGACGCACAAAGTTGAATGAGGGAATCCAGGCAGTCTATAATTTTGAATTTGAGAAAGCCGATCAGATTTTTTCTGCCATTTTAAAGAAAAATCCCGACGATTTACTCGCCAATCATTTCAGCGCCACGCTTTCCTTTTGGAAATATTTCGGTTCAAACAAAAAGAAATATCTGGATGACTTTATCCGTCAATCGGATATTACAATCGGAAAAGCCGAGCAAAATCTTTCAACGAAACCTCAGAACAAAGAAACGCTTTATGTGTTGGGGGCTTCCTACGGTTACCGTGCGATGGCATTCGGGAAAGCCGAAAAATTTCTGGATATGATTTGGGCGAGCAAAAAATCGAACAGCTACCTTGAAGATCTTCTTGAAATTGATAAGAATTACTACGACGCGTACATGGGTATCGGGCTTATCAAATTTGCATTGAGTCAAGTTCCCAGCGGATTTAAATGGGCGCTTTCGATGATTGGTTTTAAAGGAGATGCCGAATCCGGATTTTCCTATTTAAAAACCGCGGCAGAAAAAGGAACGTATGCAAAAGTTGAGGCAGCATATTATCTTTCGCAGCTTTACGCCGAATATTATTTTGACTATGATTTAGCCAAATCCTATTTAAATAAACTGCACCGGCAATTTCCCGAAAATCTTTTATTTACCTATTCGCTCGCTGTCATTGAGGTGAAGGGGAGAGATTTATCTACCGCGGCAAACTTGTTAAAGCAATTGGTGAAAGAGCAGCAAAGCGAATTTGAACAGCTTCTCGCTTATTCAAAATTTCTCTTGGGAGATGTCTACTTCTATAAAAATCAATTTGAACAGGCCAAGGAATTCTATAAACAATTCCTAAGCTCCTCACAAGAAAAGAACTATACCGGAATTGCAAATTACCGTTTGGCTCTTTGCTACGAATTTACAAATGATCGGGATTCATCTAAAAAATTATTTCAAGCAGCGCAAAACGGCAACGAAGTGTTAGATGATGATTACTACGCAAAACAAAAGGGAGAACTCTATCAAAAGAGAACTGTTTCCGATGTGGAAGGAAGTCTGATTTTCTGCACAAATTTACTTGAGCAAAAAAATTATGACGATGTAATTGATTCCATGACCGTATTGCTTGCACGGAATGCCACTCTTCCTCAAAAAGATCAAATGTATTTGCTTGTTTCGGAAGCATCTTTTTACCAGGGTAAGTATGATTCGGCACTCGTTTTCGCGAAAAAATCGTTAGGACTTCAATACCACTCCGAGTCTTGGACGAAGCCGTTCGCTTGTTACTACGCCTCGATGGCAAGTCTTAAGAAAAACGACAAAGCTACCGCCGAATCCTATTTTGAGAAAGCCGGAAGCTACGACAATTTCTTCTACGAGAACAAATTGAAGAGTATGCTGAAAAATCTCTCCAGATTGATAAATAATTGATAATTTTCTTGCAGATTCGCTTTCTTTCGTTGACAATTTTTGCGTAAATAAGTAATTTGAGCTGCCAGTTTTTGAGAAAAATGAATATCGCAGTTTTTGTTTCAGGCCGAGGTTCAAACTTACAGGCAATAATAAATTCGAAAGATTTAGAAGGTTTAGCTGCCGTTGCCGTGGTTTGCAGCGATAAAATCGATTGTCCTGCTTTCAAGATTGCCTCAGAAAAAGAAATACCCTATTTTTCTGTTAGTGAAAAAAAAAGAGAGGGCTTTTACAATTTCTCAAAATTGAAGGCACTTTTTGCAGAGTTACACATTGAGTTGATAGTACTTGCCGGCTATTTAAAACTTATGCCGACGGAGTTCGTAAAAGCTTTCCCGAATAAAATTATTAATATTCATCCCGCACTCCTTCCCAGTTTTGGCGGTAAAGGGATGTATGGACATCATGTGCACGAGGCGGTGTTTCAATCATCCGCAAAAGTCTCGGGTGCAACAATTCATTTCGTAAATGAACATTACGATGAAGGAATGATCATTGACCAGGCTGTAGTTTCCATTGCCGATGTAAAATCTCCCGACGAAATAGCGGCTCGTGTTTTAGCGGTTGAACATAAACTTCTCCCGTCGGTAATCGCAAAAATTGCGGCGAAAAAAATTGAAATAAAAGATAACAGAGTTTTCCTAATTTAATTTTTAGACATTGACTTGAAAAAATTTGCTTTACTTAGTGTTTCCGATAAAACCAACATTCTTTCCTTAGCACAAAACCTTTTTCAACACGGGTACGAGCTCCTGGCTACAGGCGGAACTGGTAAACTCCTTAATGAGAACAAAGTTGCATGTACAGAAATCAGCGACTATACCGGATTCCCGGAAATTTTTAACGGAAGAGTAAAAACATTACAGCCTAAAATTTTTGGCGGAATTCTTCAAAGAAGAAATAATGCAGAAGACACAAAGCAAGCTAAACAAAACGGCGTGCTTCCGATTGATATCGTTTGCGTTAATCTTTATCCTTTTGAAAAAGTTGCGCAAAATCCTAATGCCACACTTGAAGAACTCATCGAAAATATTGACATCGGCGGACCAAGTTTGATTAGAGCCGCCGCTAAAAATCATGCGTTTGTTTCGGTGCTTACCGATCCCGCGCAATACGAAAATTTTCTGAATGAACTTTCGAGCGGAGAAGTTTCAAAAGAAACGAAACGAAATCTTGCCGTTGCCGCGTACGCGCACACAGCTAAATACGACACTTTCATCTCTAACACCTTAGAACAAAAATTTGATCTCGCACCTTCCGCATTACGATTGAATGCTGCGAAATCAAGAGTACTGAGATATGGAGAGAATCCTCATCAGCAGGCAACACTCTTCGGCAGCTTTTTTGATTACTTTGAAATTTTTCACGGAAAAGAACTTTCCTACAATAACATTTTAGATATTACCGCAGCGGTTGAGTTGCTGGAAGAATTGGATGAGAATTCTTGTGTTATCATTAAACATAACAATCCCTCAGGTGCTGCTACTGCGGCTACTTCTCTTCAAGCTTATGAAAACGCTCTTCGATGCGATCCGGCGGCGGCGTTCGGTGGCATCGTCGCGTTTGATAAACCGGTGAACGCTGAACTTGCGGCTAAATTGAATGAACTGTTTTTAGAAGTGGTTATTGCTCCTTCGTTTGATGAAGAAGCGCTGCCGATTCTTTATAAGAAAAAAGATAGACGCTTACTGAAGCAGACGAAAAATATATCCGAAACCGGAATGACGGTAAAAACTGTTCCCGGCGGATTTCTGGTACAAGACAAAGATTTCCTTTCTGATGATTTTTCAAATTTAAAAACCGTTACTACACTTCCGGTTACCGATCAACAGCTTGAAGATTTAAAATTTGCCTGGGCTGTAGGGAAAAATGCGAAATCGAATACCATTGTTTTGGTAAAAGATAAAGCAACAATCGGTATCGGCGCCGGACAAGTTTCCCGGGTAGACGCGGTTCGCGTAGCGGCTATGAAAGCAAAAGAATTTAATTTATCAACCGAGGGAGCCGTTGCGTCCTCCGATGCGTTTTTCCCTTTCCCCGATAATATTGAAGAACTTGCTCACTTGGGAGTGAAAGCGGTAATTCAACCGGGAGGTTCTGTAAGAGATGATATAGTAATTGAAGCGGCTAACAAGCTTGGTTTGGCAATGATATTTACCGGTAAACGGCACTTTAAACATTAAGAGGTTTTATGGGAATTTTAGATGTATTTGGCGCAGACATTGCGATGGATTTAGGAACAGCAAACACCCTTATTTATGTAAAAGGGAAAGGAATTGTTCTTAACGAACCTTCAATTGTTGCCTTTGACCGGAATACAAAAAAAATTATTGCTCTTGGAAACAAAGCCAAAGAGATGCAAGGAAAAGAACATAAAGGCATTCGAGTTACTCGCCCGATGCGTGACGGAGTTATTGCGGATTTTGAAATTGCAGAAGGAATGATTCGTGCTTTTATCCGACAAGTAAGTTCTAGTTTTATGAGCGCTAAGAGAATTGTAGTTGCCGTACCAAGTGGAATTACTGAAGTAGAAAAACGTGCCGTACGAGATAGCGCCGAACACGCCGGAGCAAAGGAAGTTCACTTGATTGCCGAACCAATGTCAGCCGCAATCGGAATCGGAATTGATGTTGACGCGCCGATGGGAAGTATGATTATTGATATCGGAGGCGGTACCACCGAAATAGCTGTAATAGCGTTATCCGGAATCGTGAACGAAGAATCCATTCGCATTGCCGGTGATGAAATGAATAACGCGATTATGCAATTTTTCAAAAAGAATCACAACATCCTTATTGGTGAAAAAACCGCCGAAGCGATAAAATGCGAAGTAGGTTCCGCCATGCCGTTGAAAGAAGAGTTAACTATTCAAGTAAAAGGAAGAGATTTGGTTGGTGGTATTCCAAAGACCACAGAAGTTTCATCTGTAGAAATTCGCGAAGCGCTTACCGAAGCGGTTGTACAGATTGTTGACGCTACAAAACTTTCGCTTGAAAGAACACCGCCTGAACTTTCTGCAGATATTTTGGACAGAGGAGTGATGTTAACCGGAGGTGGAGCGCTGCTTAAAGGTCTTGACGAACGTATTCGTATGGAAACAAATCTTCCTGTGCACGTTGCCGAAGATCCTTTAACTGCTGTAGCGCGCGGCGCCGGCAAAGTTATTGAGAATTTAAACCACTATTCGAGAGTTCTTATTAGGAACAGAAGATATTAGGCGTGCGACTTTTCAACACCTTTTGGAATCAGTTTAAAGAATACGTTGTCTTAGTTCTCCTTTTGCTCATTAGTGTCCTTCTTATTTCCCGCAGCGATAATCCCTCGGTAAAAAATCTAAAGACTACTACGTTTGGAACCTTCGCGTTCGTAACCTCTATCTTTTCGGATGTTCTTCACACATCAAGTTTAAAAAGTGAAAATGAAAAATTACGGAAACAGAATGCCGAGTTGATGTTGGAAGTAAATCGCCTTCGAGAATTCGGTATCGAAAATGTTGAACTAAAGAATATGCTTGCATTGAAGGATACGGTTTCCTATAAGCTTATTCCGGGTAAAATTATTTCAAAATCATTTTCGACTGAACAAACGACCTTCACCTTAAATAAAGGAAAAGAAGAAGGCATTAAACCCGGAATGGCGGTTATTACCGGAGAGGGATTAGTCGGAATTATCGATAGAAGCTCCGACGATTTTTCCGTAGTAAGAACGATTAAACACATCAACTTTAGACTTGTGGTTAAAGATCAGCGGAGTAGATTTCAAGGAATTCTTCACTGGACCGGGAGCCAGCTCATTATTTCCAATTTGCCGAAAACTGCGGAAGTGAAGATTGGGGATAGAATTATTACATCGGAATTAAGTTCATTAATCGGACAACCGTTTCCGGTTGGCATCGTAAAAAAAATTATTAATCCCGACGAAGGATATTTTAACAACGTTTTAATCCAGCCGTTCGTCGAAATAGAAAAAGTAGATAATGTTTTTATTGTTGCGTTGATTCCCCATAAAATTAAAAATTCTGTTGAACTAAATTTTTATAACAGCGGTAAGTAATGAAATTTGAAAAACTTCTTCCGGTAGTGTTGCTCATTCCCGTACTGCTGTTTCAAGTGCTGATAGTGCCGTACATCGAGCTTAATGGAATTGTGCCGGATTTGGTGCTCATGCTGCTTGTCTACTACACCCTGCAGCACGGACAATTATACGGAACGGTTCTTGGTTTTGTCTTTGGCGCCGTAACTGATTTGTCGACGGGAAGCATTCTGGGCAGTACAATGTTTACAAAAACGCTTGCCGCATTTATAGCGGGTTATTTTTACAACGAGAATCAAATCGGAACACTGGTAAAATCGCCGATGTTTCTTGTGATAGTTTTTCTTTCATCGTTTGTTAACTCAATTGCTTTTTCTCTCATTGCAAACTTTGATATTAGTATCAATCTTTTCATGCTCATCTTTGAGCAAGGAATTCTTCCCGCCCTTTACACCACCGTTATCGCAAGTTTGGTGATGGTCTTTACTCCTAAAAGGAGTTACCTCTGATGTCCGCTCGGATTGTCCACATCGACCGGAATAAAGTTTTTTACGCCATCATCATCGCCGTCGTTTCAATCTACGTCTTCAAATTATTCGACATGCAAATTTTGGCGTACGATCAGTTCAACACGAAGGCGTCGGATAATTCAATAAAAGCGATCGAACAAATTGCACTGCGGGGAGTGTTTTACGATCGGAATATGAAACTTCTTGTTGAAAATACTCCGGCTTATACCGTGCGGGTAACGCCTGCCGAATATGATACTTCACTCAACAGAAAACTTGAGTCGGTTCTTGATTTGGATGAAGGATATATTTCGAATATGCTTTTCAAAAATCGAATCTACTCAAAGTTCGTTCCATTGCGGGTAAAACGTGGCGCGGATTTTTCTTCCATCGCCTGGATAGAGGAAAACAAAGAACATCTTCCCGGTGTAGATTATATTATTGAAATGCAGCGCGGGTATCCGATGGGCGTTATGGGCTCGCATTTGTTTGGATATTCAAAAGAAATTTCTCCTCAACAGCTTAAGAAGGAAGATAACTACTATCAGCCGGGTGATTTGATTGGCGCAATCGGACTTGAAAAACATTATGAAAAAGATTTGCGCGGGGAAAAAGGGTACAACTATATTTTAGTTGATTCGCGCCGCAGGGAAGTTGGCAAATATAAAAACGGCGTTAATGATGTTCCTTCGCAAAAAGGAAAAGACCTTGTCCTTTCGATTGATGGTGAGCTGCAAAAAATTGCCGAAGAAGAGTTGAACGGGCGCCCCGGTGCTGTAGCCGCAATAGAACCGTCAACCGGCGAAGTGATGGTGCTTGCAAGTTCTCCAGAATTTGACTTAAACCAGTTCTCCTATGTAACACCGAAAGATTATTTGAAACAGTTGATGGATGATCCGTTAAAACCGCAGTACAACCGGGCAACCATGTCGGCGCATCCTCCGGGTTCAACATTCAAATTGTTGTGCGCACTTGCCGCGCTCGATCTTGGAGTTATCACTCCTTCAACTACGTTGTATTGCGGAGGAAGTTTTAATTATGGTAGAACTTTCAAATGCCATGGCGCGCATGGTGCGGTAAATGTTATTTCTGCAATTGAAAAATCGTGCAACGTTTTTTTCTATCAACTTATTTTTAAAATAGGACTTGACCGATTAAAGTCTTACGCAGACAGATTTGGACTTGGACACAAACTTGGAATCGATATTAATGAAGAAGTTCGAGGATTAATTCCGAACTCCGCTTACTATGAAAGGATTTACGGTAAAGATTGGCCGAAAGGAATTTTAGTAAGTTTAGGCATCGGACAGGGAGAAGTGAATGTTACTCCGCTACAACTTGCCAATTACTGTGCACTGATTGCGAATAACGGAAAAGGTTTTGTCCCACACATCGTTAAAGGCTATCTCGACGAAGATAAAAAGTATCACCCGTATACTTTCAAAGCGGTAGATACCGGAATAAAACAAAGTGTCTTTGATATGGTAAAAGAAGGAATGTTCCGTGTGGTAAATGGTGCCGGTACCGCAACCAACGTTCGGATAAGTGATATTCATATTGCGGGAAAAACCGGAACCGCGCAGAATCCGCACGGGAAAGATCACTCCTTATTTGTTGCGTTCGCGCCATACGAACATCCTACTATAGCAGTTGCGGTGCTTGTTGAGAACGCGGGATTCGGGGCAACTTGGGCGGCTCCCATTGCAAAGAAGATTATCGAAACGTATGTGAGACGAACGATGCCGAAATCAACCCAAACCGAACCGCAGAAAATTGTGGTTGAACCCGGAGAAAATTTTGCGGATTAATTACAAACTGAATGACCGGTTCGATTTAACAATCTTTCTTACCGCCTCCGCACTTGTGGTTATTGGTTTGATAGCGATTTACAGTTCAACACAAAATACATTGAACCAAAAGGGAAATTTTGATAAGCAGTTAATCTCTTGGGGAATTTCCCTTTTTGTACTCTTCTTCCTTTATACAATTCCTATTAAAACTTTCAAGCTTGCCGCGCTGCCGTCTTACATCTTTTCATTGTTGCTTCTGATGCTCGTTTTAGTAATCGGAAGAAAAATTAGCGGTGCAAGGAGCTGGATCGGATTCGGCGGATTCAGTTTTCAACCTGCTGAGTTTGCTAAACTTGCAACCATCCTTTATTTATCAGATTTCCTCTCTCGTTCCGAAACGGTTCTCGATAACCTGAAAGATATTTTTATCGCACTTGTTATCGGGATGACACCTGTTGCACTTATAATGCTTGAACCGGATTTAGGTAGTTCGTTTGTGTTCATCGGACTTCTTCTTGCACTCCTCTTTTGGAAGGGAATCAGCTTGTTCGGATTGGTGTTGGTATTAAGTCCCGGCATTGTTGCGGTAGCTTCTCTCTTCGGAACGATTTATTTTGTGATAGCTATTGTCTTGGTAATTGCCGCGCTCTTCTTTTTTAAGCGGGATGTTTTTTTAAGCGGATCGATTCTTGCACTTAATTTAGCTTCCGGATTTTTCGTTGATACATTTTACAATATTCTCAGTCCCCACCAGCAAAAACGAATTCAAACATTCATTGATCCCAATGCTGATCCGCTTGGTTCTGGGTATAACGCGATACAAGCGAAAGTGGCTATCGGGTCGGGGGGATTTTGGGGCAAAGGATTTTTGCATGGCAACCAAACGCAGCTTCAATTCATCCCTGAGCAATGGACGGACTTTATTTTTTGCGTCATAGGGGAAGAATGGGGGTTCATCGGAAGTGTCGTGGTGATTCTTCTTTTCGCGATTTTATTTTTGCGCTTGCTTCGGTTAGCCACTTTTGCGAAGAATGAATTTTTAAGTTTAATCATCATCGGAATCCTCACCGTTTTTTTTATCCATTTTCTCGTTAATGTCGGCATGGCAATCGGAATTCTCCCGGTGATTGGAATCCCGCTGCCGTTTGTCAGTTACGGCGGAAGTTCACTGCTGATTAACATGACGCTGCTGGGGATTATTCTCAACATTCATCGATCGAGAAAAGAATCGGCATAAAAAATATTTTATAAGGAAGTATGCATGAACAGCAGAGAAAAATTTTATAGTGCAATAGAAAAGGGCAAGCATATCTGTGTTGGCCTTGATACAGATAAATTAAAAATCCCGACTCATTTATTAAGTGAAGAAGACCCGATATTTGCATTTAACAGAGCGATTATTGACGCTACCCGCGCTGACGCCGCTTCCTACAAACTCAATTTTGCATTCTATGAAGCTTTCGGTATTGAAGGACTCGTTTCATTAAAAAAAACAATTGAATACATTGGTGACGAAATATTTATCATCGCCGACGCGAAAAGAGGAGATATCGGTTCAACATCTGCGATGTATGCAAAATCCGCTTTTGATTATTTTAGGTGTGATTCAGTCACTCTTCATCCATACATGGGATACGATTCCGTACAACCGTTTGCGGAGTATAAAGATAAACTTAACTTTGTTCTTGCTCTTACCTCAAACAAAAGCGCTGTAGATTTCGAAACACTTGCGTTGTCTTCCGGGAAAAAAGTTTTCCAGGCAGTGATCGCCGAAATAGTAAAGTGGAATGGAGAGGAAAAATTTTTTGGAATTGTGTTCGGCGCTACACAGCTTTCGCAACTCCAAGAAAATATTGAGTTGATAAAAAATTTACCGCTGCTCCTACCGGGAGTTGGTGCCCAAGGTGGAAGCCTTGAAGAAGTTGTCACTCTTTTTCATCAACATAAAAAAAGTGATTACCTTATCAACGCAAGCCGGAGTATTATTTACGCCTCTAACAGACAAAATTTTGCTGAAAAAGCTGCGGAAGAATTGCAGAGGATGAATAGCATCATTAAACAACTTCTTGAAGCGTAATTGGAGCTGATCCGTTTTGAAAGAAATTTCTATTTATACAGACGGTGCCGCCAAAAATAACCCCGGACGCGGAGGATACGGGATTGTCTTTCTTTTTAAAGAACAAAGAAAAGAAATGTCTGCCGGTTTTCGTAAAACAACTAACAACCGGATGGAACTGCTTGCCGTTATCACGGCACTAGCCGCATTAAAAGAAGAATGCAAAGTGGATTTATTCAGCGATTCCAAGTACGTGATTGAACCGATTGAAAAAGGCTGGCTGCAGAGTTGGAAAAAAAAGAATTGGAAACGGGGGAAAAACGAAAAGGTGAAAAATCCGGATTTGTGGATTCGCCTTGATGAACTGTTGAAAAAACAACAGGTTACATTTCATTGGGTGAGAGGGCATGACGGCAACAAAGAAAATGAACGTTGTGATGTTTTGGCTGTTCAAGCCGCCGAGGGAAATAATTTGCAGATTGATGAAGTTTTTGAACAGTCCGTTAAATCCGGAAGGGAAGAGACACTGGATTTTTGATATTTCATGTCTTATTATTTGTTAATCCTCAAGTAACTAACCTTTGCAGCATCCTCATTTTATATGTTGATATGCAGCATACCATTCATGTAGTACCGCGGAAATATTTTGTTATTTGGAAAAAGCTTTCCTAATTTTTGTAAGGAAATTATTGAATTTCCGTACAACTATCTTCGAAAGGCAAAGCTATGAAAAAGCTGTCATACTTCTTTTACCTTCTCTTTTTTATTGTTGGGTGTACGACGAATGAAGACACCACAACTGGCCCTACTACCGACCCGGCCGGGTCAAGTTTAAAGTCCCAGCAGGCATACGAATCCTTGGAAATTGTATTCACA
>Ga0172369_10003474_pt1 | contig 20709 bp, 11 predicted proteins | sample LakKiv25m_FD_114539 | JGI IMG/M metagenome (GOLD analysis project Ga0172369, IMG submission 114539) | Freshwater microbial communities from Kabuno Bay, South-Kivu, Congo - kab_022012_11.25m | ecosystem: Environmental > Aquatic > Freshwater > Lake | place: Democratic Republic of the Congo...
GGTCCTATCCGCGCGGCAGCACGCTGTCCAAGCCCGGCGAGCAGGCCATCGACGTGGTCGCCTATGCCGCGCAGATCGCGGCGCAACTCGGTGCGCACATCATCAAGGTCAAGCCGCCGACTGCGCATCTGGAGCAGGACGCGGCCAAGAAGGTCTACGAAAAGCACCAGATTCCGGTCGCCACACTGGCCGAACGCATCGCGCACATCGTGCAGGCCGCGTTCAATGGCCGGCGTATCGTCATCTTCTCGGGCGGCGAAGCCAAAGGAGAGGCAGAGTTGCTGGACGAGATCCGCGCGATGGCCCAAGGCGGCGCGTTCGGATCCATCATGGGCCGCAATGCCTTCCAGCGCTCGCATGACGACGCCGTTTCTCTGCTGCACAAAGTGATGGCCATCTACGCCGGCAAGTGACAGCTCTGCAACTGCTGCTGCGGCGCAGGCGTTTTTCCTCGCCGTCACGCTTGCTTCTTGTTATCCTTTCGCCGACCCAGGCGCCGGGGGGTGCCCAAGTCGATGAGCCCGCGGCATCTTTGCCGCACTGGAGCCCCAGCCATGCGTTTGCCCCACTCGCTTCGCGCCCCACGCGGCATGGTCGCGGTCGGCCTTTGCCTCAGCCTGGTCGCCTTTGGCATCGGCTGCAGCGACTCGAACCCCGGCAAGAGCGGCACCGGCGTGGACCCGAGCAAGGCCCTCGGCTTGAAGCCCGGCCAGCTCAAGACGTTCAAGTTCGTGCAGACCACGCTGTCGGCCGACACGACAGTGGCCGGCAATCCCGTCACCGTGACCTGTACCGCCGAGCCCGGCGATGTCGTCATTCCGATTCCGACCTACACCGTCCTGCCGAGTGCCGACGTCAAGATCGACGGTGCCAAGCTGACGGCCACCAAGATCGGCCCCTATCAGGTGGCGTGCACGCTGACGGCCATCAAGATCAGCGATTCTTCCCCAGCCAGCCTGATCGTGACGGCGGGCCCGGCTGCGACGATCGTGACGACGGTCAAGCCGGCGTCCATTGCCGCGGGCGATAGCGCCGACATCGCCTGCAGCGGCAAAGATGCGTACGGCAACGATGTCGCCAAGTCCGCGGGCACATGGTCAGCCACGATTGCCCCTCCGGAAACTGGTGAAATCACGGATATGAAGGCTTCTGGGCGCAAGGCCGGCAAGGCCAAGGTGAGTTGCGCCGTGTCCGACGCTCCCGACGCCACGGTCACGCCGGCCGACCTCGAGGTCACGTTCGGCAAGGCTGACAAGACCATCGCCCTCGTCTCGCCGTCCAGCATCGAAGCGGGCGCCGGTTCCGCGGACGTCGGCTGCAGCGCCGAAGACGCGTATGGCAACGAGGTCAAGGCCGCCGACAGCGAATTCTCGCTCGACGTCCCCGCGGGCCTGACGAGCACGGACAAGAAGGTCACCAGCACCAAGTCCGGAAGCTACGACATCAAGTGCAAGATCGCAGGCGCGACCAATCACGTCGCCGCCAAGTTCACGGTCAAGCCCGGCGCGCCGATCTCGATGACCTTGGTCGCCAAACCGGATCAGAAAATCTACAAAGTGGATGACACGATCAAGATCTCCGGTCTCGGCAAAGACAAGTTCGGCAACGATGTTCCCGACATGGAGCTGAACCAGCCAGTCGCTGTCGATCCGCCAGAGGGCGTGACGGTCAACGGCGGCGGCAAGAGCTACTCCTTCTCCGCGGACGGTTACTACACGTTTACCGGTACTTCCAAGGAATATCCGTCGATGACCGCCAGCGTCAAGCTCAAGGTCGACTCGACCGGGCCGCTCATGCTCATCACCGAACCCAAGCGCGGCGAGACCCGCAAGGGCGACCCCAAGGTCATCGTCAAGGGCACGTGCCTGGACGAACTCAGCGCGATCAAGTCCCTCAAGATCAACAACCAGACTGTCGTGATCGCCGGCGACGGCAGCTTCAGCTTGGAAATCGACTCGCAACAGGGCATGAACGCGATTGTCTGGGTCGCGACGGACGAGTGGGACAACGTCAACAACGGCGTGCAGTCCTACTACTACTCGACAAAGTGGTACGAAATCGATCCCCTCAAGCCGGAATTGTCGACCATTTCCAGCGCCATCGGCATCTGGCTGTCGCAGACGATCCTCGACTCCGGCATCCACAATCACAAGGCGCCCAAGGATCTGGCAACTGTCCTGGAAATCATTGTCGGCACGCTGGACTTTGGCTCGCTGCTCGGCGCGGGCGGCATGCCCATCAACCAGTCCGGCGTGTTCGATGGCACGCTGACGTTGCAGAACTTCCAGATGGGCGACAAGGGCGTCAACGACGGTTTCCCGCAGGTGGCGCTGACCGTCGTCAAGGGCGGGATCCATGCCGCCTTCAAGATCACCAAGTTCTCGGTGGATTTGCTGCTCGAAGGCAAGGCGCTCCCCAACATCCTCGGCGGTGTGTCGGTCAAGCAACTGGTGACGCTCAAGGCAGATTCGATTGCGCTCGAACTGGATCTGCTGATCGCGGTCGATCCGGCGACGGGCGTGACGAAGAGTTCGGCCAAGAACATGAAACTCAACATCCAGAACCTGCAGATCGCCCTACCGGGTCTGGCGGGTCAGTTGCTCAACCCGCTGCTGGATCTGGTGACGGGTATCCTGACGCCGATCATGACGACGCTGCTGCCGGGCCTCATCCAGAACACCCTGAGTGACACGATTGACAAAACCCTCAGCCAGTTGGCTCTCAACACCGACCTGCCGATTCCGGCGCTGCTGGGTGCCGGCGATCCCGTGGTGCTGCATCTGGCGTCCAAGTTGGGTCTGTTGACCTTCCGGCCGATCGTGCCGGATCCGCCGGCCGGCATCGTCGCCGGGCTCAATGGCTCGATGACATCCAAGAAGTCAGACAAGGTGAAGAATGTCGTGCTCGGCTCGATCGGCCGCGCCGGTTGCCTGGATCCGAAGCAGCTCGAAGTGTTCAATCCGAGCCTCAAGTACGGTCTCGAGGCGGGCCTGGCCGATGACTTCGTCAACGAACTGGTGTTTGCGATCTGGAACGGCGGCCTGCTGCAAATGACCATTGGTGCCGCTCAGTTGGGCAGCGTGGATCTGTCGTCGTTCGGCGTCAGCGATCTGTCGGTCGAGACGGATTTCCTGCTGCCGCCGATCCTCAACACCTGCCTCGACGCATCTGGAGACCTCAAGCTGCAAATCGGCGACCTCGGTATCCATGCCAAACTGAACATGAGTGGCACGCCGATCGACATCTACTTGTACGCTTCGATGCAGGCGACGGCCGAATTGAAGGCGGTGACGAACCCGAAGACCAATGCCAAGGAGTTGGGTTTTGCCTTGAAGGGCATCGACTTCCTCGAGATGGAAATCACCAAGATCAACGCCGAAGCCAAGGGCATGAAGGATCTGTTCGTGACGCTGATCAAGAACGTGATGCTGCCCAAGCTGACGAGTTCGCTCGGTTCCGGTCTGGGTTCCTTCCCGCTGCCGGAGATCGATCTGTCGGCGCTGTCGCCGTCGATTCCGCCCGGCACCAAGATCGCGCTGGAGATTCAGCAGATCGAGAATCAGAAAGGCTACACGTACCTGCGTGGCACGCTGAAGTAGAGCGATACGCCAGGAGTTCCCATGCATTCGTGGATTCGTCTTTGCCGCGGCGGCTTCGTCGTTGGTCTGGCGGCGCTGTGTGCCTGTGCGACGCAGCCGGTTCCCCCTGCGCCGCCGTCGCCCATCGCGCGCGTGGTCCTGGAGGCGCAACCGCCGGATGCGCCCAACGTGATCTTGCCTGCCTACGAGACGGCAGCGGAGCGTGCGGTGCTCGGCAAGCTCGACATCGCGACCGAGACGCGCAACATCAACAAGCAATGGTATGCACAGACGATTCCGCCTGAATCGGGTCGCTTTCGCGCTTTTCAGGAATGGGAGCCGATGCGCGATGTGTGGACGACCTACACCAGTTCCATCAACACCGTTGCGCCGGTGCGGCGCATGATGGCGCAGATGGTCCTGAGTTTCGTGCGCGATTCCAAGCCCAAGGCCAAGGCGCATGTCATCGTGGCAAGCGCGACGGTGGCGGCGGCGTTCTCGAACGCCTTGGATGAACAGGGAATCACTGCCGAAGAGAAGGCGCTGGTTGAGATGGTGACGGTGCCGAACCAGACCATCTGGCACATCGACTACGGCCCGCTGCCGCTGGTCGACAAGCAGGCGAAAACGGTCAGCTTTGCCGACTTCATGTACTACCCGGCGCGCCAGACCGACGACGCGATTCCGACGCGCCTTGCCACTGAATACTACAAGGATGTCACCACTTATCGCATGCCAATGTCCTTCGAGGGTGGCAACTTCCAGGCCGACGGCATGGGCGGCTGCATGACTTCGCTGCGCGCGTTGAAGAACACGGGGTTCTCGGAAGCCAAGACCCGAAAATTGCTAAAGGAGTTCGCCGGCTGCGACACGCTCTACATCGTCAAGGACGTCACGGACGACGGCACCGGCCACATCGACATGTTCTTCAAGTGGATCGATGTCGACCACGTGATGTTCGCCAGGTATGACGACGAGATCACGTTGGATTACGACGGCGATGGCAAGCTGGAGACGTTGCCGATGCCGGGATCGAACGACGACTACAAGGCGACTTTCAAGTTGAATCAGCAGCGCATGGAGGACAACGTCGCACTGTTTGCCGGCCAGACCGCGCCCAATGGCAAGCCGTACAAGATTTCGCGCCTGGCGATGATGACGCGCTACAAGGACGGCCAGGGCGATTTGCCGCGCACCTTCATCAACTCGACATTCCTAAATGGTGTCAACGTCTATCCGAGCTATTCCCCGAAGTCCTGCCGCGATCCCGCGGGTGCCAAATGCATGAAGGACGCCGACTGTGCGGTGGCCAGCCACTGCGCCGCCGGCAAGTGCACGGCCAACACCCTCGTCAAGCAGATGTGCAAGGTCAACACCGACTGCCCGCAAGACAGTGTCTGCGTCAGCGGCAACTGCTTCGATGTTGCACCGGTGACGCAGGGTTGCGATGACTTGATGCCCTGCAAGAATGGCCAGGAATGTAGCGATGATCCGCTGAAGGTGGCCTTGGTGGCCTTGGCTCAGAAGCAGTGGGAAGAGGCGATGCCGACGTGGAAGCATGTCGGCTTGGGCGCAGATACCATCGCGCTGTGGTCGGGCGCGGTGCATTGCATTACCAGGACCATTCCCGATCTTCCCGGCAAGAAGAGCGTGGTGGATGGTCTGTGCAAGTCTGGCGCTTGCGCCTGCGCGCCGGGTGGCACGACGCAAACCTGCGACACAGATTCGGAATGTTGGGGGCCGCGGTGGGTGTGCGGCTGCAACCAGTGCGTCGGCGCCTGCGCAACCGGCAAGTGCAAGAAAGCCAGCGGGAAACCTGCGCAAGCCTGCACTGCCGACGTGGATTGCGCGTCCGACACCACGCCAACCACGGCGGGGGCGTGCAGTACGGCATGCCGCGACGACATCGATTGCGCCGCTGATGGATCGACCGTGGTTTCAGGTGCTTGCAAGATCGACCCGGCTCAAGGCTGCTACGGCCTCGAGCCCGATGGCAAGCGGCCGGCCACCAGCGGCGATACGGCCAACTGCACGGGCGGTGCCGACGCCGGCCCGTCCGTCGATGTCGGCCCCGGTCCTGACAGTTCGCCTCAGCCCGATGCATCGGGCGCTGAGTTGGCGCACGGCGACGATGCCAAGGCGGCACCTGCGCCATCCAAGATTTCTATCGGCCACGACAGCGGTTGCGCTGCGTCGGGCGCCGGGCACGGCGCCCAGCTCGGCGTGTTGGGCACTTTGCTCTGCGGCCTGCTTGCCCTGCGCCGTCGCCGGACATGACCCGGCGCGCGCTGGCCATCCTCCGCGTCGTGCTGCTGTCGCTACCGCCGGCACTCGCCTTGGCGCAGCGGCCACCGGGTGTGATCCACCGCGAGCAGCAAACGCAACGTCCCGGCATTGAACCGCAAAGTGAGAAGCTCGCCCTCTACTTCGCCGGCCAGCCGTGGCGCAGGGGCGCGGTGCAGCCGGGCCGCACGGCGGCGCCGCCGATGGAAGGGCTGCCGGGCGCCGATGCCGAAAGCGAGCCGACATGGTTCACGTCGTGGCGCACCAACCTCGGTAAAGCCCTGCAGTCAAGCACGCTTGACTTGTCGCTGCACCCGCTGTTGCGCGCGACAGCGGTGGTGCTGGCGCTCGATCTGCAGCCGCGCTCCGCTCCGGTCGTCGCCGGCGACATGTCCTGGTCACGGCTCGTCTGCCCGGCTCTGGCCGGCGCACCGCGCTGGTCCAAGCCAGCGCGGCTCGACGTCTCGCTACAGGTGTTGCAAGTCTCGGATGATGGGCATCATTTGCTGGGTCTCGAACTCGCATGCGTGCAGCCGCAGCCGAGCGTGCTGCTGCGCGCCGCGCGCCTGATCGTCGCGACGGATGGCCAGGGCAAGGTGCTGCGCGTGCAAGGCGTGCTGCTGGATGCGCCGCTGCCGTTGCTGCCGCGGCCGACCGGCGTGGACGCGACGGTGCAGTGGCCGCTGAGCTTCGTGCCTTTCGACCGGGCGCGCCCGGCACATTGGCCTGCAAGTCCAGGTGGTTGGCTTGCCCAGGTCCAGGTGGCGGCGTTCGCGGCATGGTACGCCCCCCATGGCCTGCCCGGTCTGGATGGCAGTGCACTGCCGGGTGCGGACGACGAGGCGGCGCCAGACAAGCGCGTCGCGCTGTGGTTGAATGCGGAGGGTGCGCCCGCCTGCGCGCTTTTTCAGGACAATGTGATCGCTGCTGATGCTGCCAAACCGCGCATTCCTGTTGACGGCGAAGGCCTGAGCGAGTGGCCGGTGCCGGGCGAGTCCGGTGTGCTGCTGCTGCAGCGCGTCGGTCTGCGCGCGAGGCTTGGTCAGGGCGTTGGTCTGTCGCATCTCGCATTCACCGACGCCGGTTACGCGGCGTGGCAACTGGCGCCCGATGGCACCCTGACGCCGGTCGCCTTGCCGCTGCCGCGCCTGCCGCGCGAAGGGCTGTGGCAGTGTCAACCCGACGGCACCGAGAACCGCCTGCGCTGCCACTTCGACCACGCAGGCGCGCCTGGTGCAAGCACACCGGAGGACGTGCTGCTGCTGCGTCAGCCGGGTCGCGACATCGTGCGAATCAAGCAGTAGTTCAGGCAGCTTCCACGCCCTCGACGCCGCCATCGAAGATGTTGGTGCGCAGCGCTGCCTCGACGGACTCGCGCACGCCGAACGTCGGTTCGAAGCGCATGATGTCGCGGGCGCGCTTGCCATCCAGCGTCGCCGAATAGCGGATGTAGTCGATTTCCGCTGCAGGAAAGTCCGCGAATCGCAGTTGGAACATGCGGTTGACCACGCCGGGCAACAAGAAGTGCGGCAATTCCACGGTCGGCTTGGCCGTCAGCGCCACCAGCTTGCGCAGGGGCAGGGCATCGGGTCCCACGACATTGAACACGCCGCGCAGACCCGGCCGCGCGGCAGCGACGATGGCCGAGACCGCGTCTTCCTCGTGCAACACCTGCACCATCGGATCAAAGCCCATCAGAACAGGCAGATGCGAGAGACGCAGGTAGTTCGACACCGCGTTCTTGACGCCGCCCAGGATGTGCGCCGGCCGCAGCACCACGGTCTCGATCTCCGGGTATTTCCAGAAATACGATTGCGCGAACATGTCGACCGAGATGAGGTCGCGCAGGGCGGCAAAGCGCTGTGCACCCAGCAATGGCGCGTCTTCACTGATGAAAGCCGGGTTGTCGCTCTGCGGCCCATACACGTCGCCAGTCGAGAGAATGACGACCTTGGGCACGCGGTAGCGCTGGGCGAACTCAAGAATCTGCTGCGTTCCCACGAGGTTCCAGGAGTGGTGCTCGCCAGCGCCCTTGCGCGGGTCGTGCATGAGACCGAGGTGGAAGATGACGTCGATGTTTTGCGTCCGGAACAGGTCTTCGCAGGCCTTGCGCCGGATGTCGATGCGCAAGTGCTCGATATCGGCTGGTTTTCGCGAGAATGCGCGCCGATCGATGCCGATGACGCGCAGCCCTTCCATGCGGTGCAGGCGCCGCGCGAGCAACTGCCCGAGACGTCCGCTGATTCCTGTGATGACGGCCTGGGTCCTTCTTCGTGCCATGGCAGACCCTCTTGAGCAAACTCGTGAGCGGACGCAAGTTGAGACGCCGCGGCTGACAAAAAAAGCACTACGACCGACAAGTCGGGCGCTCAGATGAAGATTCCCTTGCGTTCGGCGAGCCCCTGGTTCATCAAACGCTGGATGGCACCTTTGACTTCGGCCACGCGCGTTGCCATCACCGCTTCATCGTCGTTGGCGTCGCCCTCAAAGTGCATCGGTTCACCGAAGTAGATGCGGTACTTCACCGGCGCGGGCAGCATCGCCAGCGGTCCCAGCAAGGGCATCAGCGGCGTGATCGCCAGCGAGGGTGTGCCCAGCATGTGCGCCAGCCACTTGAAATCATAGATGTTGATCGTCTGCTCTTCGGCACCGACCACGGCGATGGGCACGATGGGCGCGTGTGTCTGCAGCGCCAACCGCAGGAAACCATGACCGAATGCCGTCATGTGGTAGCGGTCCTTGAACGGCTTGGAGATGCCGCGCGCGCCCTCGGGAAACACCAGCACGGCCTCGTCGGCGTCGAGCAGGCGCCGGCAATTGTCCGGCAGACCCGTGACCTGCCCGCAGCGGTAGCACAGTTCACCGAAAAATGGCAACGCAGTCGCAAACTTCTCGACCATCGTCCGCACCATGATGGGCGGATTGCGCTCCAGCAGCAGGGCCGAGCCGATCATGGCGCCGTCAAAGGGTAACTGCCCGCTGTGGTTGGCAATTAGCAGGCAGCGGCCTTCGGGCACGCGCTCCATGCCGTGAACTTCGGCACGGAAGTAGACGCGGTAGAGAAACTCCAGCACTGGCACCAGCTTGCGAACGTGCAGCGGACTGTAGCCAAAGGCATCCGTGCCAAAGGTGCTGAGGTTCTTGCCGGCCAGCAGGTGCTGCACGCGCCGGTCGATGTCCTCGGTCGACATGCGCCAGGTCTCGGGCGTCAACAGGGCCGTCGCGATCTCCGAACTGGCCTCGGCCACCTCGCGCCAGAACTGGTCGACGCGGTTGCGCTGCTTGCCCGGCTCGGTCCAGGCGGTCAATTGGTGCGACATCGCCTCGCCGAAGCGCTGCAGCTTCTCGACGTTCTTGAGGAATCCGTCGTGGCTCATCGTGTGAACGTGCCCCGCTGTTGTGCAAGCCCGAATGCGGACAGTGGCGCAGTTTCGCGGCGGTGGCAAGGGTCTGCGCGACCTTGCCGCGCGGCGTGATCCGTGGTACCTTATCGCTCCACTCCACAGACAGGAACACCGCGAAATCATGGCAGACATTGACGAGATCCTCGAACGCGCCGAAGCCACCGACTACACCGCCGACAACATCAAGGTCTTGAAAGGCCTCGAAGCGGTGCGCAAGCGCCCCGGCATGTACATCGGCGACACCGACGACGGCTCCGGTTTGCACCATATGGTCTACGAAGTCGTGGATAATTCAGTGGATGAAGCGCTCGCCGGCTTCTGTACGCACATCGAAATCGTGCTGCACCTGGATGGCTCTTGCAGCGTCCAGGACAACGGCCGCGGCATTCCGGTCGGCGACCATGGCGACGGACGTTCTGCAGCGGAAGTGGCGTTGACCGAGCTGCATGCGGGCGGCAAGTTCGACCAGAACAGCTACAAGGTTTCCGGCGGGTTGCACGGCGTCGGCGTGTCAGTGGTCAATGCACTATCAGAGTGGTTGACCCTGACCATCGACCGCGAAGGTGTGAAGTGGCAGCTCAAGTTCCACCGCGGTGCGACCGCGGGTGCCATCGAGCGCATCGGCGAGGCGGCCGGCAACGGGACGCTCGTGCATTTCAAGCCTGATCCCGAGGTGTTCTCCAAGACAGACTTTTCGTTCGACCAACTGACGTCGCGCTTTCGTGAGATGGCGTACTTGAACCGCGGCCTGGCGATCAGCATCCGCGACGAGCGGGAGGATCGCGAGGCAGTCTTCAACTTCGCGGGAGGCATCAGCTCTTTCGTGCAGTTCATGAACAAGAACAAGACGGTGATGCACGACGAGCCGATCTACATCCTGGGCAAGCGCGCCCTCGATGCCGAGCGCATGTTCGAGGTCGAGCTGGCGCTGCAGTGGAACGACAGTTACACCGAGCAGCCTGTGTGTTTCACCAACAATATCCGCAATCGTGACGGCGGTACCCACCTGACCGGCTTTCGTCAGGCGCTGACGCGCGTGGTGAACGACTACTGCGAGAAGGAGGGATTGCTCAAGAAGATCAAGGATCCCGTCTCAGGTGAGGACATCCGCGAGGGTCTGGTCGTCGTGATTTCGGTGAAATTGCCGGATCCGAAGTTCTCCAGCCAGACCAAGGACAAGCTGGTCAGCAGCGAAGTCATGCCGATCGTGCAGCAGGTCACGGCTGAAAAGCTGATGGAATTCCTGGATGAACACCCGAATGAGGCCAAGCGCATCATCGGCAAGGCGGTCGACGCGGCGCGGGCGCGCGAGGCGGCCCGCAAGGCGCGCGACATGGTGCGGCGCAAAGGCGCGCTGGAAAGCAGCTCACTGCCGGGCAAGCTGGCCGACTGCCAGGAGCGGGACCCTGCGAAATGCGAGATGTTTGTCGTGGAAGGCGAGTCGGCGGGCGGTTCGGCCAAGAACGGCCGCGAGCGCGCCTACCAGGCGATCCTGCCCCTGCGCGGCAAGATCTTGAACGTCGAGCGCGCGCGCTATGACCGCATGCTGTCAAGCAACGAAATCGTCGTGTTGATCACGGCGATGGGCACCGGCATCGGGCCGGATAGCTACAATATCGACAAGTTGCGCTACCACCGCATCATCATCATGACGGACGCGGACGTCGATGGATTGCACATCCGCACCTTGCTGCTCACGTTTTTCTACCGCCAATTTCCCGAGATCATCGAGCGCGGCTACTTGTACATTGCGCAGCCGCCGCTCTACCGGGCCAAGCGCGGCAAGAAAGAACAGTACTTACTCGATGATGCGGCCAAGGACGCCTACCTCATCCAGGCGGGCACCGAAGACGTGGCCGTGCGCGGGCAGGGCGGTCAGGTCGGCGGCGCGGACCTGCAGAAGCTGGTGCGCAAGATCGTCGAGTTTCGCAGTGTTCTTGAGCGGTTGTGCAAGCGGCTGCGCGGCGCGACGGACGAGCGCGTGGTGGCAGGGTTCGTGAAAGCGGCGCACCTGACCCCTGAATTGCTTGAAGATCCGGATGCCCTGGACGAGGCCATGCAGGTGGTCGGCGACTGGCTGCACGTGCACTTCCCGTCGATGGGAATGCCGCGCATGCAGGTCATGGCGGCGCATGAGCAGGACGGTCACCACATCGGGACGTCCATTGAAGTCAAGACGCGGCAGAGCGGCGTGACGCGCACCACCGTGATCGGCGGGCGCATGTTGGGCGGTTCGGACTACAAGCTGTTGCGCGCGCGGCAGGCGGAAGTGACGGCGGCGCTGGGCGATGGGCCGTTTGCGGTGCAGAAGGGCGAGACGCAGATCGAGATCGACGACTTCGAGGAAATCCTGGACAAGATCCTGGAGTTCGGCGGCAAGGGCGTGCAACTGAACCGCTTCAAGGGTCTGGGCGAGATGAACCCCGAGCAGTTGTGGGAAACGTCGATGGATCCGACAAAGCGCGTGATTCTGAAGGTGCGGGTCGAGGATGCCGTGCAAGCCGACAGCATTTTCTCGGTGCTGATGGGCGATGCAGTCGAGCCGCGGCGGGATTTCATTACCGCTAACGCGCTCAATGTGCGGAATTTGGACTTGTAGGTCTTCACGGTCATGTAGCTGCAACGGCAAGCAGTTTTGGGCGAATCCCGGCGAGACACTCAGCATGCCACCCCGCCGCCTCACCCTCCTTATCGACAGCCTCGCTCCCGGTGGCGCGCAGACGCAGATCCTGCGCCTGGCGTCTGGGCTGACCGCCGCACACTGGCGGGTGCGCCTCGCCTGGTACAACGACACACAGCGCTTTTTCGAGGTGCCAGAGGGGGTTGAGGCACTGCGCTTACCTCGTTCGGGGCGCCGCGACCCGCGTTTTGCAGCGGCGATGCCCCGTCTGATCTCGCGGCGCGACACGGATCTGGTGCACGCCTGGCTGCCTTCGCCGAGCTTGTATGCGACGTTGGCCGGACTGCTGCCCGGCACGGCGCCGGTCGTGACCGCCGTGCGCTGCTCGCCGTCCCTTTTTGACCTTCAGCCGATGCAAGGCAGCTTGGCGCTTTGGACTTCCCGGCTTGCCCGCGCGACGACGAGCAACAGTCAGGCATCGATTCGTTGGCTCGTCGCGCACGGCATTCCCGCATCACGGCTGCACTATGTCGGCAACGCGCTGGATCCGGCGCTCGAGCAGCGCGTGCCGTCGACGCTGGCCGAGCGCGCGGCGGTTCTGGCGCGGCTGGGCCTCGATCCGCAGCGACCGCCGATCATCGCCCTGGGGCGCTTCGATGCGTACAAGAACCAGGATGGCCTGGTCCGTGCCCTGATTCGCCTGCGAGAGCAAGGTCTTGCCGTGCCGCCTTTGCTGCTGGCAGGGTTCTTGGAGGATGCAGGTCGCGTGCGTCACGTGCGGGATCTGGCCGCCGCCGCGCAACTCGAGGTGCACATCGTGCCGGCGGTCAGCGATGTGGCGACGCTGCTGGAAGCGGGGCGCTTTTCGGTTCTTGCCTCGCACAGCGAAGGCACGCCCAACGTGGTGCTGGAGGCGATGGATCTCGGCACGCTGGTCGTGGCCACGCGCGTGGGCGAAGTGCCTGAACTCGTGGAGCATATGCAGACTGGCCTCACCTGTGAGCCGAGCGACGACGCGGCGTTGGCGGCGGCGCTGCAGACGGCGCTGACCGTGACCGACACGCAGGCGCGTGCCATCGGTGCGGCCGCGCAGGCGAGCGTGCGGTCGCGGTATGCCGCCAAAGCGATTGTCGCCGGTTACGAGATGGTGTATCGGCAGATCCTGGGCGCCTGACGCGCCCCGGCTGCGCCGCGCTGCCGAGCGGGAGATCTTGCATGCGCCTGTCGAGCCTTTGGTCCTTCTCTATGCTGTCCGGGTTGTTCGCTGCAGCCCTCTGCGCCAGCGGCTGCGATTCCGCGGCTGTCGCGCCCGCCCCGCACAAGACCGCGGGAGCACTCGGCTTTGCCTGCCCGCAAGCGGGCCAGTCGCGCGCCTTCCTGATGACGGACAAGGCGCAACGCTTGACCGGACCCGATGCGTTGGGCGACGTGGGCGACGCGGTGCTCGCGAACGAGCGCGCGGCATTCGTGATCCAGAACCCGGCAAACCCAAGAACCTACTACTATTATGGCGGGATTCTCATCGACGCGGTTGCCTTGGACAACTGCCGCCAGGCCGCGCCAGAGCGCTTCGGCGAGCTGGGGGTGTTGATGGGCAAGCTGGACGCAGCCGAGTTCGGCCAGTCCATCTTGCGGACGTTTCGCGGCGAATCCTTTGAGTTCCTGAACGACGGCAAGGATGGCAAAGCGGCCATCGTGCGCGTGCATGGTACGGATGACTGGTTCTGGCTGGTCGAGCTGGAGCTGATCCGCAAGGCGTTTCTCAGTGGCAAGCCCAAGCCGCCCTCTGCGCCTCTGGGTATCGCCACGGCGGTGGATTACATCCTGGAGCCCGGCTCGAATGTGTTGCGCATCGAAGTGCATTTTGAGAACCAGAAGGCCGAGGCCCAGGAACTGCTTGCAGGCATTGCGCTCTTTTTGTCCGACACGACGCCCGCGACCGCCTACTCTGGCGGCAAGCTGAACTTCGGCGGCTTTGGTCTCGAGACCGGCGTGCCGTGGATCGAGGCGGGCGTGGACGATGGCGCCTACGCCGTGGCGCTGAACACGACGCAGATGGCGACCGCCAACATCTCGGGCGTCGATGCGGTGCTCGACCTCGACCAGATCGGCGCGCCGTTGCACATGGAACCCAAGGGGAAAGACGACAAGGTCACACTGCAGGTCTTTGTCGCGGTCGGCGGCGGCGATGGCAACACGGCCGCGCGCCACCTGGCCTCGCTCGCGCCGGGCGGCGTGCCGTGGGGAACCGCTCACATCGAGGGCCGCACCACCGAGGCGCTGGACGGCAAGCCCGTCGCGCATGCCGAAGTCCGCCTGGCGCGCAAGACCGACGCCGGACTCTGGCGTGTGTTCGATGTGGTGCACAGCGACGCCGAGGGACGATTCTCAGCAGAAGTTCCCGATATGGGTGATGCGGGGCAAACCTTCCAGCTGTTGGCGCACTTGGATGGGCGCCCGGATCCTGCGCCGCAGACGTTTGTGGCCCATGTCGGCGGAACTTTTGAGTTGGCTTTTGCTCCCGGCGGCGCCGTCGGCTATGAAATTCTCGATGATGCTGGCAAGCCCTTGCCGGCCAAGATCTTCTTCTACCAGGCCGGCAAGCTGGTGCAGCGGACCTATGTCACCAGCGGAAAAGGCGAAGTTCGCTTGCCCCCTGGCACATATGACGTCAGCGTGATGCGCGGCATCGAATATGGCCTGCACGAAGGCCAGGTGACCGTGGCGCCGTTGCAGACGACGGCGCTGCACGTGACCCTGCCGCACCTGATCGACACGGCGGGATTCCTCTGCATGGACGGACATGTCCACGCCGCGCCCAGCATGGACAGCACCGTGTCGTTGAGCGAGCGTTTTGCCACGGCTGCGGCCGAGGGGCTGGAGGTCATCGTGCACACGGAGCATGAGATCATTGTCGATCCCCTGCCGGCCCTCAAGGCGAGCGGCGTGCAGGGCAAGGTCGCCGCGGTGGTCGGTGAGGAGGTGACGGCGACGTCGCCCGAGCACACCAACATGTACGGCGTGCCCCTGCACCCGGATGCGATCCGCGGCGATCCCGTGAAATGGTTTGGCTTGGATCTGGCCCAGATCTTCGCCGCCGAGAAGGCGCGCGGCGCACAGATCCGCTCCCTCAATCACCCACGCGGCTACAACCCAGGCGAGTGCAGCTACATGTGTCTCATCCGCTGGAACCGCTTGACCGGAAAGCCGGATTTGGAGGATCCGACACTGCTCGGCCTGCCCAAAGGCGCGCAGCTCTGGTCGTGGGACTTCGAGGTCGTCGAGTACATGAACGGCCTGCGCGGCGTCTTTCCGGATCCGAACGATCCGCACCGCATGGGATCCTTTGACGATTGGATGGCCTTCCAGAACCATGGCCACCGCATCACCGCTGTCGGCGTGACGGATGTGCACGGCTACGATGCACCGGGCAGTCCGCGCACCTACTTTGCGGCGCCCACCGATGATCCGGCGAAGTTCTCGCAAGGCGACCTGATGGATTCGTTGCGGCAGGGCAGGGCGCTGGTCAGTGCCGGCGCGTTCGCGCGCGTTCAAGTCAACGGCAAGGCTGGCCTCGGCGCGACCGTGACCGACACCGACGGCAATGTGGAGGTTCATGTTCGGATCGAGGCGATTCCGCAGATAGACGTGACCCACGTGAAGATCTTTCGCAATTGCGACCAAGTGGCCGATCTGCCAGCGACTGATCCGGGCGGCGTCGTCAAGCTCGACACGACGGTGCCGATCGCGGTCAGTCAGGACGCGCACCTTGTCGTGGTGGCATTCGGCTCCCAGCCGATGCCGCGTGCGATGGAGCAGGCCGACGCGCTGCGCGTGCCGCGCGTGACGACCAATCCCATCTACATCGATGCCGACGGCAATGGCAGCTTCCAGGCGCCGGGCGGCAAGCCGTGTTCGTACACGCTCGATGCGTCGAAATAGGTGCGATACAAGGGTTATCGGGCTTCAGTCAGCTCGACAAAACCGTTGGCGCCACCGGCACCCAGGCTGACGCGTGCCACGCGCCAGACCTTGCCGGCGATGGTCAACGTGTCGCCAGTTCCGACGATTTGCAGTCCGATCTCCTGACCTTGCGCATCGTAGCGACCGATCTGCGCCGTGCCTCGTTTCTGGCCGGGCTTGGCGGCGTCCGGCTCGGCCATCAGGTTGCCGACAGTCACCTTCCAGCCATCAATGCTGGCCACGGTTGTTTCTTCGATGCGTTCGGTGCGGGCCGGCATGGCAGGCTCCTCTGTGGCAGATGGCGACGTCGGGGGAGCGGTCGGCAAGCTGTCCGCGCGCGCTGCTGGGGTCGCCCGGCTGCAGCCGACCAGTAGACTCAAGCATCCACTGAGGACGAGCACCACCGTGGCGCGGTTCACTTGCCTGCCACGTCGCAAGAATCGTAGAATTTCTGCAAGTTTTCGATCGAGAAGCCCATCAGGTGCTGCACGCCCCACGGGTTGCGCAGATCGACCTTGCGCGCCGCGACATCGACGCCCATCAAGGAATAGGCGTGGTTGAGCACCACGCCCGCCGCGCGCGCTTCGCCTTGCAGCGTTTCGTCGGCTGAAGTCTTGGATTTGGCACCGAAACTGACCGCTTGACCATTGGCGAGGGCCTTGGACAACAGGTCGAGCAGCTTGGGCGCCGCCAGCGATGTCGGCCGGATTGACTTCGACTCGACACCCGACATCATGCCGAACACGTCGCCATCCTTGGTCTTTGAGCCGCGAATCTGCTCGTACGAGCCGCTGTACTTGGCAAAGGCCTTCTCGATGAGCATGACCCACAATTCCGGCCCGGTCGAACTGGCATCGCCTGGTTTGGCATACGCCGTGCCGCCGCCTTTTTGCGGAAACTGGCTGTCGACGACGATGGGAGTCGGCACGCGTTTCCACGGTTGTGCCTTGTCCTTCAAGTGCAGCGTAACGGTGAAGGTGCCGCCGCCATTGTCCTTGATGAGGTCCTTGATGCGACCCGGGTTGGTCTTGGCCTGCGCCGCCAATTGCGCGACGAAATAGCAGTCGCCGAGCGAACCCTGCTCGACATCATTCGGATCGATTTCGTGGGCGTCTCCCTCTCCCTTCGCCGCGACCACGCCTTTGACCGTGCCATACGTGGCGGCCGGCGCGTACTCGTTGGTGGGATCAGGATTCTTGGCCGGATCCTGCATCGGATCCAAAGGTTTGGCCGGCGTCACCGGTTGCGGCGCGATCGGCTGCGGCGGCTGTACCACCGGGTCCGTCAGCACGGGCTGCACCGGCGCCGGGTCGTGCTTCTTCTTCTTCTTGTGGCGCGAAGGCTCGGGAAAACCATTCGGGCGCAGCAGGTCGTCCGTCGCCGGCTTCGGGCGCAAGGCCGCCGCCCCATCCGCATAGCTCTTGCCCTGGGCCGGATGAAGCGGTGCGGGTCGTGCGGCAGGAGAGGCTGCAGCATGGGCAGGCTTGGATGGCACGGGTCGGTTCAGGTGTCCTTGCGCCATGGCTGCTCCTCCGGGCGCTCGGGCGCCACTGGGTCCTTGATAGGCGCGGCCAGCGCAGAGCGCAAGGCCACGCCGTCCCGGCGGCTCGCGCGCCGGGGTCGCTGCACCCCGGCGACGGCACAGCGCCGCCGCCAGCGCGCGCACCTGACCATGGGCAACTACCACCCCAGCCTGCGAAACGTACCATCCCAGCTGCCGGCCACCGCGGTGCTGCCATCGGCGAGCAGTCGCGCAAAACGCGCGCCGGAGCGGAAATCCTTGCGTTCCGTCAGCAAGTGCCCGGTCTCGAGATCCCACACACGCGCCTTGCGGTCATCCGATGCCGTGACGGCCAACTTGCCGTCGCGATCGATGCAAAGACCTGCAATGACATCGCTGTGCGCGGCGATCTTGCGCACCAGTTCGCCCGTCCGTGCCGACCACACCAGCAATTGTCCATCCCAGCCGCCGGACGCCAGCCATTGACCGTTGTGCGCAACGGCCACAGCGCCGACCGCGCCTTCATGGCCGCGGAACGTCAGGCGCGCGCCGCCTCCCACCGGATCCCACGTGCGAATCGTGCCTTGTTCGCTGGCTGTTGCGACCAGCCGCCGCGAACCCGCCGCCGCCACGGCCGTCAGTGGATCGCGGTGGCCGTGCAGCGTGCGACGCAAGGTCAACTGCGGAAACTCCAGCAGCCAGGCCGAGCCATCCTCGCAGCCGACCACGAGCAGCTTGCCATCGCTCGCGGCCGCCATGCAGGTCACCGGCGCGGCCAGTGGCGCTTCGGCCAGCATCGCGCCTGCCGCGGGATCCCATACGCGCACCACACCATCGACAGACGCGCTGGCCGCCAGGCGACCATCCGGCGAACCCGCGACAGCGACGATCAGCGTCGCGTGATGACCGACTTCGGTCTGGTGCGGCATGTCGGGCAGCGACACGGGTTGGTCACCGAGGCCGGCGAGATCGACCATGCGCACCGCGCCGTGCTGGTCGCCGTACAACGCGCGCCGGCCATCCTCGGCGAGCCACATTGCTGTCGCTTGCGATACCGCCGCCGTCGGTTGCGGCCGCGCCGGCATGGCGCGCGTCATCTGCTGCAGCGTTTGCAGAAAGTGGTCCGACGCGGAATCCGGCCGCGAACCGACGCCAGGGCGCGCCTCGAAGGCGCCCGAGGAGGGCTTCATCACGCGCGGCGCCGGCGGCTCCCAGCGCGGACCCCGTTCGGGCTGCGCCGGAACCAGTGGCCGGTGAATGGAAAACGGCGGGGCCGGCGTCATCTCGTGGGCGCGGCCAGGCGTCATCTGCTCGGCGGGCGCCGCGTCCGGCTCGCCCCAGACCTGCCACGGTGGGAAGGATTCACCCTCTGGCGCGATGGCGGTATCGGCGTGCGCCGCGATCGGCACGGGTTCCAGAGCTGGAGCCGGCACGGCGACGGGGGCAGCAGCGGGCGCAGCCCGGTCGCCTTGCTGCTCTTGGCCTTCACCATGGACCGCCTGCGCCCCATCCAGCCCCGCAAAACGCCGCACTGGCGCCACCGGCGCGATGAGCGGCGTCGGCTCCAACCTCTCCTCGCGATCTTCCGGCCTTGCCGCACCCACCACGCGCACCGACGGCGGCAGCGGCGGCAGCGCCGGTTCGCTCAGGGCCGCCTGCAGGGCATTGCGCATCTCCAGCGCAGTCTGCCAGCGATCCTCCGGCTTTTTCGCCATCGCCTTTTCGACCACGGCCGCCAATTGCCGGCGCACCCGGCCCGGCACGCGCGACGCGATCGGCGGCACCGGTTCGGTCACGTGCTTCATCACCACGGTCAGCGGGCTATCGCCCCAAAAAGGCAGGCTTCCCGTCAGACATTCGTACAGCACCACGCCCAGCGCATAGAGGTCGGCGCGACCATCCACAGCCTTGCCCATGGCCTGCTCGGGGCTCATGTGGGTCGGCGTGCCCAGTGCCTTGCCCACCTGCGTCATCGAGGTCAGGCTGTCCTTGACGATGCCGAAATCCAGCACCTTGAGGATCGAATCGCCGCCCAGCATCTGGTGCAAAAAAACATTCGCCGGCTTCATATCGCGGTGCACGAGCCCGAGCGCATGCGCTTCGCCCAGGCTGCGCAGGATCGCCACGCCTGTCTCGACCGTTTCCTGTTCCGACATGATTTGTTCGTCGGCCGCCAGGGTATTGAGGCGCGCCAGCAACGTCTGACCGCTCAATCGCTCCATCGCCAGATAGAGATCGCCTGCGTCGGTCTGGCCGAAATCGTACACGCGCACCGTGTTCGGGTGGGACAGCCGCGAGGTCGTCGCCGCCTCGTGGAAAAACCGGCGCGCCATCTCCTGACCGTCATCGCCCATCACCGGCGTCAGGATCTTGACCGCAACGGGATGCCCCGTCGTCGTGTGCACCGAGTCGAACACCACGCCAAAACCGCCGCGCCCCAGCTCGCCGGACAAGCGGTAACGCCCGCCCACGACGTCGCCGACGCCGAGTTGGCCGCGCCCGGAGCCGCCATAGCGTACCGTAGGCGTGCCGTCGCTCTCGCAGGTGGCTGCCTCGGTTTGGGTGCCGCAGCGGGGACAGTAGCGCAGCATGCCGTTTCCCGGGTTCAGTTCACGATGTAGGTGCAGTAGCCGCTGACGCAGACATCGGTCGAGAACGTCTGCTTGTCGTCGCACTCCGCCACGCTGCCGCAACTTGCCGCTGCGCACGAGCGATGCAGCGCAATGTCGTCCAGGTAGACGCCCTCGCCGCTGTTGCCGACGCTGTCGATCGTGTTGAACACGATCTGGATGACGACCGTCTGGCCGGCAAATGCGCTCAAGTTCACCACGCCATGGAACCACGTCTGCGTGGCAAAGCCCGCGGCGTTCTTGTCCCACACTGTGTAGGTCTTGCTCGCTGTCTGCACCTGCACCTGGAAGGCGTCGTAGTTCATGCTCGCTTCGGTGTCCATGTACAGCCAAAATCCGACTTCGAGTGTCTCTGCCGCCGGCAAGCCCACTGGTTTGCTGGTAATGGTGCCGCTGCTGGCCGCGCCGTTATCGAAGTTGCCCTTGGCGAGGTCGCCGTAATAGAGCGCGCCGCTGCCACCATGGAACTTCTTGCCTTGGACCACTTGCCACTTGACCGGCGTCGCTGCTGCCGACAGCGTCCAAAAATCCGTCAACCCGTCTTCGAAGTCGAATCCCTCCATGTCCGTCGTGCAACAGCCCGGCATGCCCGTCGCTTTGTGCTGGCACATGCCGGCCACGCAGGTGTCGAGCGTGCACAGGGCATCGCCGTCGGCGCAATCCAGATCAGCGACGCAACACTCGTCCTTATGCTGGCACTGATTGGCCTTGCACGAATCGATGCTGCAAC
>Ga0172369_10003480_pt1 | contig 20686 bp, 13 predicted proteins | sample LakKiv25m_FD_114539 | JGI IMG/M metagenome (GOLD analysis project Ga0172369, IMG submission 114539) | Freshwater microbial communities from Kabuno Bay, South-Kivu, Congo - kab_022012_11.25m | ecosystem: Environmental > Aquatic > Freshwater > Lake | place: Democratic Republic of the Congo...
CGGCATGGCATACCGCTCCACCGCGCCGATGAACGACTGGCGCTTCTTCAGCGGAGCTCCGGCGGGCCGGGAGCCTTTCCGGCTGTCGGTGACGCAGACTCCCTCCGGCGACCGCGTGGGGCTAATCCGCTACGGCGGCAATGCCGAGGAGGGCTACACCTCCGGTCTGCCCAGCCTGCCGCTGGCGAGCGTCGCCTTTTCCGCGCTGCCCGACACCTTCCCGGCGGAGACACGCGCGCAGGGGCATGTCATCGACGCCGAAGGGAAGGAAGGGACGCTGCACTCCATCTTCTACCCGGCCTTCCGGCAGTATGCGCTGGATAAATCCGCGCAGTTCGCGCGCGAGCGCCCTTCCCATGAGTTGATTGGCTGGTCGCTGACCAATGAAATGGGCGGCTATTTCGACTGGAGCACCGACGCGCAGGCCGCGTTCCGCGCATGGCTGCGCGGGCGCTATGAATCTGTGGCAAAGCTCAACGCCGTTTGGGGCGCCGACTATGCCGACTTCACCGCCGTCGCCGCCCCGCGCAACCGCGACAACATGGCGGCCTGGATCGACTGGTGGCGATTCCACGAGGAGGAATGGGCGCGGTTCATCGGCGAGGAGGCGAAGGCCCGCCGCGACGCCGACCCGGCGCATCCGCCGGTGGTGGTCAAGTTTTCCGATCTCGACCTGGAATACCCCAATTTCGTCGGTGGGCGGACGATAAATTACGAGCTGATGGCGGACGCGCTGCAGCCGCAGGGTAACCACTTCGCCATGGACATCTACGGCTCGGGCGACCTGGTCAGCTTCGAGGCGGAGCTGCTGCGCTCGCTGACGGGCGGGCGGCCCTGCTGGTTCACCGAATACAATCAGCACAATGACGATGCGCGGGCGATGCAGGCCAACCTCTGGTCGGCCACCGCCAAGGGACTGCGCGGGATGTTCGTTTTCTGCTGGGGCGGCCTGCTCGCCGACCGGCACAACGACTGGATCGTCTTCGGCATGCACACCGCCGCCGGCCTGCCGAAAGCCCGCATGCTCACCACCGCGCAGTATTTCCACGGCGTGCATCGGCTGGAGCCGCTGCTGCTGGACAGCCGGCCCGTGCGCATGGCAGGCACGGTCGGGCTGTACTACCCGCGGCTGGACATCGGCATCGGCGGCCTGCCGGCGCTGAGCACCTACGGGGAGACGGTGAACGCGCTCATCCCGGTCTACGCGCGGCTGCGGCGGCTCGGGTATCCGGTAGAACCGGTCACCGAACGGCAGCTCCTCGCCGGCAAGCTGGACGGGCTTTCGGCGATGATCTTCGTCAACGCCCAGCATCTGCCGGTGGAGGCGATTCCGAAGATCGACGCCTTTGTCCGCCGCGGCGGCGCCGTCATCGCCGACGCGCGCACCGGCTGGTACGACGACCATCACCAAGAAAAGCGCGCGCTGGAGCCGCTGTTCGGCATCGAGGAGACCGCGGCTGGATATGATCCGGCCGCGGAGGTGAAGCTGGAAGGAGAGGCGGGGGTAAGCGGGCGCGGCATGCAGCGCCTGCGGCTGCGCCAGGGCGCGCAAGCGGTGGCGCGCTTTGCCTCCGGCGAGCCGGCGCTGGCGGTCAATGCTTCCGGCAAGGGGCGAACGCTGTATGCCGGCGCCATGCTGGGCAGCCTGCAACCCGCCGCCGGCGAGGTAGATCGGTTGCTGGCCGAATTTCTGCGGCAGGCGGGCGTTCCGGCGCCTTACCGCGTCACCGGCAATGTGGGAGACGGCCTGCGCGTCGAGCCGGCCTGGCAGGACACGCGCGGCAACCAGTATATCGTAGTGACCAATTATAGCGACCCGACCGGTCCGTTCGCGCTGGCGCTGCCCCGCGAGGTAAACGCCCGCACGCGCCTCGCGCTGTGGGCGGATGCCCGCGGCATGGCGCTGCAACCGGTCCGCATTACCCGCGGGAGCGTCAAGCTGCCCGGCGTCGATACTGCCGGCGCGTTGCTGCTGTTGAAGGACTCCCCGCCGCTCACCGGCGCCGCTCTCGCCGGCGTCGCCGAGTATGACACCGGCCTGCCGGTATTGCACCCGGATCAACTGGTTACCATCCGCGCCACCGTCTACAACGCCGGCCCGGCCACCCTTCGCGAACTACACCTTCGGCTTTACACCCCGCGCGGCTGGCTGCAGGAGGCGGAAAGCAAGCCGCTGCCGGCAGTGAAACCGGGCGCCTCCGCCACCGTCGCCATCGCCCTCCGCATCCCGCCCGGCGAGCGCCCCCAGCTCGCGCCGATAACCGTGAAGACCGAGCGGCAAGACGAACAGGTGGGAACGCCGTGCACGGTGATGGTGAGGGTAGTTGAGTAATCCCTGGGAGCGCCGGCATCTCTGCCGGCCCGATCACGAGCCTGTCATCATATCTCAAAGCCTGTCGAGCGCCGGTTCTCACTCTGACGATGCCGGCGCTCCCGTTTTTTGACTTTCTCAACGCCTTGCCCTATATTTGTATTGAGGATACAGGATGGTTGACGATTTCCCCACCCCCTCTGGCACAGCCGCTTTAGCGGAATGTACCGGCTGGAAGTGCTCGAAGGCGAAGCCTGGTATCCAGGCGGGCCACTGAAGGACGGGAGATGGAAGATCGAGATACGAAAGCGGTGACTCGAAAATAGATTAACCGGTATGTAGTGGGCTGCGAGGCTCACTACATACCGGCTTCTCTATTGGTGGTTACCTGGCGTCCTCCGGTGCCATCATCGCCTGCGGCGTATACGAGAAGGCGTTGGGTGCGTTCAGCAGGCGCAGGGGTGAGTAGCCTTTGAAGCCGGCGAAGGACCAGACCTTGCCGTCCTGTCCCGTGGGAACGTCGATGAGGAACAGCGCGTTGCCGGCCTCGTTGCGCTCGACCGTCACCCGCTTGCCTTCCGTATCGAAAATTTTGATGGGAATAACGCCCGGATTATAGACGGCGACCTTTGTCAGTCCGCGCGGCACGTAGAAGTAGGCGCGGCTGGAAAGGTCGGGGCAGATGAAAGGGCCGGTGCAGGCGAAGGGCAGGTTGGCGGGAACCTGCAGCGCGAAGAAGGTCTTCTGATCCGTTACCTGCAGGCGGTAATTGCCCGGAATTGCGGTGGGGATGACCAGGTTGGTCCACTCGCCGTTGCCGGCAAATTGCCGATCCAGCACCGTGTTGCCGGCGGGATCGGTGACTGTAACATGATCGAAGCGGCCCGCCGCCCGGTTCTGCACCAGGATCTTCAGCGCCGCCTGCTCGACGCCCGGGCGCGCGGTGAAGACGTAGCTGGTTGACGACGCGGAGGTGTGGGTGGTCACGTAAGCGCCGTCTTCCCCGCCCGCCGGCTGCAGCGGCTGCAGCTTGCCGGCATATTCGATCGGGGTGAAGTCCAGCGCGTGATAATTCGCCGTACCGTCGGCCACCAGGGCGAGAACCTCGTCATCAGAGAGTTGCGGAATGTCCTTCCATATTTCCGCCTGGGTGTTTACCTCGTCAAGGTGCGGCTTCATGTCGCGCACCAGCAATTGCGCCATGCGGAAGCTTTGCACCATGTTGCTGTCGTAAACCTGCCAGAGATAGGTATTGACCGCCTTCGCCGCTTCGATTCGCGCCTCGCCTTTCGCGCTTTGATATTCATACCACAGCCGCAGGAACTGCACGTACCGCCCCATATCGACCAGCCGCGCGCGGACGGCGCCGTCATCCGCCAGCGCCAGCGCTTCGTTCAGATCGCGGTAGCACGAGCCCAGCTCGGAATCGGTCAGCATGAAGCCGGCTTCCCAGCGATCGTACATGCGGCGGATCGGCTCCCGCGCGTCGCCGAAGGCAGCGGCAAAGTAATCGTCGATGATCGCTTCTTCATCTTGCGCCGGATCCCACATCAGCCGCGCGGCTAGATACCAGTGCGGCCCCATGTTGCCGCCGCAGAAGGTGCTCTCCGACAGGTGGGTTTTCACGTTGTTCGCCTGCCAGAAGCGGATTTCGCCGGCGATGTCCCGCAGCGTCTGGTCCGGCAGGCAGCGCGACCAGTCGGGGATGCTCCAATACGTGTAAACGCCGAGAAAGCCGTGCTTCCGACCCCATGCCTCGATCATCTCGTGCGGGGTGAGGCCGGTGCGCTGGAAGGCGTAGGGCGCCAGCGAGACGATGACGTTCGGCTCGATGGGGATGTTCGGCACCGCCGCGTGCTCGTTATAAGCGAACAGGCTGACATACTTGCCGGGGAATTCCTTCGCCACCGCGCGGGCGGCGACATTGGCAAGCGTGAATACGCGGTCGCTGACCGAGCCCAGCTTCAGGCATTCCGCGCACTCGCAGTGCCCGCCGCCGTCCGCCGGCTCCACCGACACCGTCATCAGCCCTGGTTCGCGCGCCAGTTGCGCCTTAAGGAAATTGACGCGATCGGCGGCGAACAGCTCCCGCAGGCCGGGATTGGCGGCGCATAGCTTGGCGGTGTAGCCGGGCGTCCGCGCGCCGTTCACCTCCGCCACGTATTCAGGGTGGGCCTCCAGCTCCGCCTTGTGCGCCAGGTTGAATGCTTCGCCCATGTGCCCGGACAGTTGGATGGCGCCGCCCAACAGGTTCTGCCGCTTGTATTCCGCCCAGCCCCCCGCGATGCGCTGCTTCGGATCGTAAGCCGGCCTCCCGAAGCCGCCGGTGCCGAAGAAGTCGCGCAGCAGAAATGCCGGCGCCTGCACGGTGTCCAGCGTCAGCGTGATGTCCTCCCGCCGCGGGATGACCGTCCACTTCTCGCCCGGATGCAGCCAGCGGCAACCCAGCTTGTCCAGATACCAGAACACGCCGCGGTCCAGCCCCAGGTCGGTCTTGCCCACGATCCACAGTGCCTTCGCGTTGCCTGCGATGAGGAACGCCTCCCCGTTCTCCCGCGCCCGCAGCTTCTTCAGGTCCACCGGCAGGTCCGGCGTGCTTGCGGTAGCCAGAAAGATGCCCTCCTCCCCGGCTTCATTCGTCACCGTGAATTCGGCGCCCGTCATCTTGCCCAGCCAGAGCTTCAGCGCCGCCGCCGAATCCTTCGCCGCTGCGGATGCGTCAGGCGGCAGACAGATTGAACGGCTGTAAAGCGCGTCGGCACGGGCAAACGACGAAAAGGCCGGGAAGAGGAGCAGGCAGACGAGAGCAAATCGGAAACGAGAGGATGCGATCGTGGTATTCATGCCTGTATTGTAGCATGTAAGTAGGACGGTGTCAGTGCCGCGGCAGGGTAAAGCCGGCGGCGGTGAAGTGGCGGTCATATGCCAAGGCATGCCTGATTCCATGCATGCGCATCATGGCGAATGATGTGCAATCGACGATGCCAGGACCATTGTTTCCGGCCTGAAGCAGAGCGTTCAACCCCTCTTGATGAAGCGCTTCATCAATCCACCATATTGAGATACCGGGAAGGAGCTTTGTCTGCAATGACTGCACAGCCTGCACACCAAACCGGTTATGAAGCAGAGAGCATGTTTCAACGATAACGTAATTAGAAGTGATCAACTGAACTGCGGGATCATTCAGCAATGCATCGAAATGAGTAACGGCACTGACATTAGCCTCGTCGCTCTCCACAAGTATCGCATAAAGTGCTGAACTCTCGACGAAGATGATCATTTAGAATGGCCTCTGCAAGGTATTTATCGTGGTTCATGGCAACATCGGTTGCTGAATCGCTGAATTGACCGTATGCTTCTCGTGCTCGACGAATAATTTCCTCCCGATCGCTCAACTCTTTGGCATCCAGCGCGCGGTCAACGGCACGGCGGATCAGTTCCGCTACCGAGGTACCTTCGCGTGCGGCCTGCGCTTTCAACCGCCGCGATTGCCGTTCCGATAATTGAACATGAGTGCGTACCATAATATCCCCCAGTGATTACATCTCTTCAGATATTAGCAAATTTTTCCCGCAACGCAAAGCGGCTCAAACGCTTCATGGCGCATGGTAAAATTTTAATACACCAATCCTCCCCTCCCCAGCCGCCAGGCCATCGGCTTCATGAAGTAGCGGCTGGAGACCACGGTGACGTGGGGCCGGTTGAGCAGCACGGCGCGCAGGCGGCGGGCGGTGAAGTTGTGCAGGAAGTGCGTCAGCGGATTGCCGGTCTCGAACTCGGGAAGCACCACAATGATGCGGTCGCCGGTGCGGTCCAGATCGATCCAGTCGAGATAATCCAACAGCGGTTCGATGAGCCAACGGTAAGGCGAGGGGATGATGTCGAGCTTGATTTTCGAATCCAGATATGGCTCGACGAACTCCGCCCATTTCGTCTGCAGCCGCTCGGTTTTATCCGTGTCCATCTCGATGTGTATCGCCCGCAGCACCGAACCCGGTTTGCTCTCCGTCAGCACCCGACCGCACTCCAACCCTTCCAGGATGCCCCGGTGGATGTCGGAGGAGACCAGCACCAGCACGGTGACCGGCTCCGGCGGCTCGGCGAGCGGGTTGTAATCCTCCGGGTGTACCGTCATTGTCCGCTCGAACCAATCATAATGGCGCTTGATGAGGTAGCAGATGCCGATAATGATCGGGATGAGCACCAGCACCATCCACGCGCCTTCGGCGAATTTGCTGACGGCGACCACCACAGCTACCAGGCCGGTCACCGTCGCGCCGACCAGGTTGAGGGCGACGCCCTGGCGCCATCTCTTTTCGCGCAGTTCCCGCAGCTTCCGCGACATGCCGAGTTGCGAGAGCGTGAAGCAGACGAAAACTCCGATAGAGTATAAACCGATCAGCGCCGTCACGTTTGCCTTGAGCGCCACGATAACCAGCGCGGAAATCAGCGTGAGGGCGATAATGCCGCGGTGAAATACCAGGCGGTCGCCCAGGCTGGTGAAAGCCTTGGGGGCAAAGCTGTCGCGCGCCACGAAGGCCAGCAGTCGCGGAAAATCCGCGAAGCTGGTATTGGCGGCGACCATCAAAATGGCAAGGGTGGCGAACTGCGTAAGGTAATAAGGCAGGGTGTAACCGAAGGTGGCGCGCGTCACCATGGAGACGACCGTTTCCTTTTCCGATGGCACTACATGATAAATGTGCGCGAGGAAGCCGATGCCCAGCATCAGGAACAACAGGATGCCGGCCATGATGAGCAGGGTGGTGGCGGCGTTCTTCGCTTCGGGCGGCTTGAAGGCGGAGACGCCGTTGCTCACCGCCTCGGTGCCGGTCATGGCCGAGCTGCCGTTGGCGAAGGCGCGCAGCAGGATGAAGAGCCCGAGGGTGGCGCCGACTTTCGGCAGGATCAAGCCATCGGGCAACTGCAGGTGGGCGGGCAAGCTGGGATCGGAGCCCATGGCCAGCACGTGCCCGCCGTTGATGATGAAGCGAACTACCGCGGTTACGATCATGCTGCCGGCCATGAGGACGAAGACATACATCGGCAACGCGAACGTCCAGCCGGATTCCAGCGCCCCACGCAGGTTGGCCAGCATGAGCACGGCTACCAGCAGCACCGCGATCAACACCTTTTCCGGCAGCAGCACGGGATATGCCGAGGTGAGCGCGTCTACGCCGGAGCTGATGCTCACCGCCACCGTCATGATATAGTCGATCAGCAGCGCGGCCGCCGCGATCAGGCCGAAAAAGGGACCCAGGTTGGATTTCGTCACGGTGTAGGATCCGCCGCTGCTCGGGTAAAGAAACACCGCCCGGCGATAGCTCGTCACGACTATCACCATGACAAGGGCAATTGCGATGGTTATCCAGATCTGCAGCCCCAACGCCGATCCGCCGCCGGCCAGCGAAACGCTCGCCAGCACAATGAGAATCTCCTGGTTGCAGTAGGCTGAGGAAGAGATGTTGTCGGAGGCGAACACGGGTAGGGCCAACCCGATGGGAAGGCGATGAGCAAGCGAAGCGGATGAAGCGAGGGGCGGGCCTAAAATCAATTTGCGTAAAAAGGCGGTTAGCGGCGACTTGTGAGCGGTAAGCGAATTTTTCATAAAAACATCGCCATGCTCAATGTATGATGATTCAATCATCGGCATGGCACTCCCAGACTTACAAAGTTACCAAAACGAGCCTGGAGAATCAGTGGAGATATATGACAATCATGTGGAGATTTTGTGGAGATACTGCTAAAGGTTAATCCGCAATCGCCAGCACATCGATCCCTTTCGTTCCCCGCATGATGCGGGTAATGACCGATCCGCGGATGATTTCCTCCAGGCGGCCGCGGACGGACTGACCCATGACGATAAAGGTTGCCTGGTGCTCGACGGCAAACTTCACGATGGCGTCGGCGATGGATTCGCCTTCCAGCTCGATCATCTCGCCGCCGAGATTGCGGGTCAGCTCATGAAATTCCTGCAATGTGGTTTCATCTTTAGGAGAGAGCAGCGCGCCGGGCACGCGGACGTAGATGGTCCAGAAGATGCCGTTGAAGCCGCGGGCGATCTGGTAACCGCGCCGGATGAGCCTGGCGGAGGTGACGCGCGGGGTGACGCAGACTATCACGCGCTCCCGCGTGCGCCAGGCTTCCTCGATGTGCTCCTGCTCCATGTATTGCCGCAGTTGCTCATCGACCTCTTCCGCGGTTTTGCGCAGCGCCAATTCTCTGAGAGCGGAAAGGTTGCCGGGGCGGAAGAAATTCTGCAGGGCGGTGGGCACCTTGGCGAGGGCATAAACGTCGCCGCGGCGGAGACGGTTGAGCAGCGCCGCCGGCGTCAGGTCGATCAGCACCACCTCGTCGGCGTCATCCACGATGGAGTCCGGCAGCGTTTCCCGCATGCGGACGCCGGTGATCTCAAAGACGGTATCGTTCAGGCTTTCCAGGTGCTGCACGTTGAGGGTGGAGATGACGTTGATGCCGGCGTTGAGGATCTCCAGCACGCTCTGCCAGCGCTTGGCGTGCCTGGTGCCGGGGATATTGGTATGCGCCAGCTCATCCACCAGTGCCCATTCCGGCCGGCGCGCGATAACGGCGGCGGTATCCATCTCCTCGAAAACGGCGCCGCGGTATTCGATCCGCTTGCGGGGAATGTATTCCAATCCTTCGATGAGGCGGGCGACTTCAATCCGCCCGTGGGTTTCCACCAGGCCGATCACCACGTCTTCCCCGCGGTTGACGCGCCGGTGCGCCTCGGCGAGCATGGTATAGGTTTTGCCGACGCCCGGAGCATAGCCGAGGAAGATTTTATGGCGCCCCCGCTTTTTGTATTCAAGAGGTTGTGCTTCCGTTTGGCGTTACCCCCTGTCCTTGCGCGCCGAATGGAATTCGGGGCAGCAGGGTTATTCAGCCGGACGTCCCTCTGCGGGGACGCTAAGGTATGCACCGAGCGCCCGGTTCAATTGTAACACGTTTACCCGCGGCTCGCCGAGGATGCCGAATTGCCGGGGGATGGTATGGCGTTGCACCAGTGCCCGCAAGGCGCTTTCCTCCATTCCCCGCGCGCGGGACACGCGCGGCACCTGGGCGTAGGCATTGGCGGGGGTGATATCCGGATCGAGACCGCTGCCGGAGGCGGTGACCATATCTACCGGCACATTGCGAAGGGCCGGATTTTCGCCGAGCACCCGTTCCAGGTCCCGCGCCACGCGATCATGCAGCGTTTTGCTCGTCGGCCCCAGGTTGGACCCGCCAGAGGCCAGTGCATCATACCCGCCTCCCGCGGCCGATGGACGCGGTTGAAAATATTCATCGCCGGTAAACGGTTGCCCGATCAACGCCGACCCGCGCACCTTTCCGCCTTCGCGGATCAGACTGCCGTTCGCCTGGCGATGGAAAATGAGCTGTCCCAACCCGGTGATGACCAGTGAATAGAGGATCACTAGCAGGATGGTTAATAAAGCCATGCGTAAAGCCGTATTCAAATAGCGAAGCATCTCTGTCTCCTGTTATGCTTAGGGACTGTCCCGACCCCGCGGAACCAGTGCCGTTTACCTTTCTCAATGCCTGTTCGTATAACCACGGGACTGCCCCCCCCCACGTCAATAAGCTTACCTTCGCACGCGGGGGGGACAGTCCAGTGGTTATCCAAACGATTATTCGGGAAGGTGACCGACACTGGTCCCACGGGCACGGGACAGTTCCTGAATATACACACTCGCCACTCCTCTCAATCCGCCAGGCGCAGCGCCACCAGCAGCAAGTCGATCAGCTTCAGTCCGATGAACGGAGTGATGATACCGCCCAGGCCGTAGATCAGCAGATTCGAGCGCAGCAGCGCCGCCGCACCGACCGGCCGGTATTTCACCCCGCGCAGCGCCAGTGGGATAAGGATGACGATAATCAGCGCATTGAAGATGATCGCCGACAGGATGGCGCTGTGCGGCGAGTGCAGCCGCATCACGTTGAGCGCGTCCAATTGCGGGTAGGCAGCAACGAAGATGGCGGGGATGATGGCGAAGTATTTGGCTACATCATTAGCGATGCTGAAGGTGGTCAGCGAGCCACGCGTCATCAACAACTGCTTGCCAATCTCCACAATCTCGATGAGCTTGGTCGGATTGGAATCCAGGTCCACCATATTGCCGGCCTCTTTAGCGGCCATGGTGCCGGTGTTCATCGCCACCCCGACATCAGCCTGCGCGAGGGCCGGGGCATCATTGGTGCCGTCGCCCGCCATCGCCACCAGCTTCCCCTGTTTCTGCTCATTGCGGATCAGCTCCAGTTTCGTCTCCGGGGTCGCCTGTGCCAGAAAATCATCTACGCCCGCTTCTTTCGCGATGAAGGAAGCGGTCAACGGATTGTCGCCGGTGATCATCACCGTGCGGATGCCCATGGCGCGCAACTGGTCGAAGCGTTCGTGGATGCCGCCTTTGACAATATCCTTCAGGTAGATCACCCCCAGAACTTTATCATTTTTAGCCACTACCAGCGGCGTTCCGCCTGCTCCGGAGATGCGCTTAACCAGAGTATCAAGCTCGGGTGGGACGGCGCCGTGCAATTCCTTCACCCAGGCGACCACCGCGTCGGCGGCGCCCTTGCGGATACGCTGTCCCTGCCAGTCGATGCCGCTCATACGCGTCGATGCCGTGAAGGGGATGAAGGCGGCCTCCTCCTGTGTCAAGTGCCGGTCGCGAAAGCCGAACTGCTTGGCGAGCACCACAATCGATCGTCCCTCCGGCGTCTCATCGCTTAGCGAGGAGAGCTGAGCGGCGTCCGCCACCTCCTTCTCCGTGACGCCGGGCGCCGGGAGGAATTCCACCGCCTGCCGGTTGCCCAGCGTGATGGTGCCGGTCTTATCCAGCAGCAGCGTATCTACGTCGCCGGCCGCCTCCACCGCGCGACCGGACATGGCCAGCACGTTTTTGCGGATCAGCCGGTCCATGCCCGCGATGCCGATGGCGGAGAGCAGCCCGCCGATAGTGGTCGGGATCAGGCACACCAGCAGCGCTACCAGCACGGAAATGGCGACCGGACTGCCGGAATAGATGGCGAACGGCTGCAGCGTAACGACCACGAACAGGAAGATGATTGTCAGGCCCACCAGCAGGATATCCAGCGCGATTTCGTTGGGAGTCTTCTGCCGCTCGGCTCCCTCCACCAATGAGATCATGCGGTCGAGGAAGGTTTTGCCCGGCTCCGAGGTGATCATGACAAATATCTGGTCGGACAGCACTTTCGTGCCGCCGGTGACGGCGCTGCGGTCGCCGCCGCTCTCGCGGATGACCGGCGCCGACTCGCCGGTGATGGCGGATTCGTCCACCGAGGCGATGCCTTCGATCACTTCGCCGTCGCCGGGGATCACTTCGCCGGCGGAGACCCGCGTCACATCGCCCTTGCGGAGCTGCGAGGCGGGGATCACCTTGATCTCGTCGTGATCGGTTACCAGGTTGGCGGTAGTCTCCGTGCGCATCTTGCGCAGCGAATCGGCCTGCGCCTTACCTCGGCCCTCCGCCATTGCTTCCGCGAAATTGGCGAAGAGCACGGTGAACCAGAGCCAGACCGCGATGGCGGCGAGGAAGCCGGCATCTCCGCTGTGCCTTAGCAGACCGGCGATGAATTCATAGGTGCAGACGGCGCTGCCGACCTCCACGACGAACATCACCGGATTGCGCATAAGCGTGCGGGGATTGAGTTTGACGAAAGATTGCGCGATGGCCCGCGGCATGAGCTGCCGCAGCGTTCCCGCCTCTCCGCGGGTGCGTGCTTTCACGTTCGGATGCTCCGGTGTCAATTCGTGGATGATTTCCTTCGGCATCGATGATCTCCTAGAACAGCCGTCCCGCGTGCATCAGGAAATGCTCGACAATCGGTCCCAGCGCATACGCCGGGAAGAAGGTGAGCGCGCCGACGATGAGGATGACGCCGACCAGCAACCCGATGAAGAGCGATCCGGTGGTAGGGAAGGTGCCGCTGGTGGCCGGCACGGTCTGCTTCCCTGCCAGCGAACCGGCGATGGCCAGCGCCGGAATGATGGCGAGGAAGCGGCCGATGAGCATGGCGAAGCCGATGGTGATGTTGTAAAACGGCGTATTGGCGCTGAGGCCGGCGAAGGCGCTGCCGTTATTGCCGGTGCCGGAATGGTAGGCATACAGGATTTCCGACAGGCCGTGCGGTCCCATATTCAACCGTCCGGCCAGCCCCGCGGGCAGCACCGCGGCCAGCGCGCTGAAGCCGAGAATGCTCAGCGCGAGGACCAGAATATAGAGCATCGCCATCTTCATCTCCTTGCCTTCGATCTTCTTCCCCAGATATTCCGGAGTACGCCCGACCATCAGCCCGGCGATGAAAACAGCCAGCAGCACGAAGATGATGATGCCCATAAATCCGGCGCCCACCCCACCGAAGATCAGTTCTCCCAGCGCGATATTGAGCATTGCCGCGCCGCCGGCAAGCGGAGTATAGCTGTCATGCATGCTGTTGACCGCGCCGCAGGAAGCATCGGTGGTGATAGTGGCGAACAGCGCGGAATTGACGATACCGAATCGCACTTCCTTGCCTTCCATATTGCCGCCGGATTGCAGCGCAGTGGCCGACTGGTCTGCGCCCAGCTTCGCCAGAATCGGGTTGCCGGCCTGCTCGAATCCATAGATGATAGCCACACCCATCAGAAAGAGCACGGTCATGGCGATGAAGAGCGCCCATCCCTGGCGCTGGTTTTTTACGAATCGCCCGAAGGTGTAAGTCAATCCGGCAGGGATGAGGAAGATCGCCAGCAGTTCCAAAAAGTTGGACAGGGGCGTGGGATTCTCGAAGGGGTGCGCCGAGTTCGCGTTGAAGAAACCGCCGCCGTTCGTTCCCAGCTCCTTGATCGCTTCCTGCGAGGCGACAGGACCTTGCGCAATGACTTGTTGTGTGCCTTCGATGGTGGTAGCGTGAACATAGGGCGACAGGTTTTGAATGACCCCTTGCGAGACAAGCAACAACGCCAGCACTATCGACAGCGGCAGCAGCACCCACAGTACGCTCCGCGTCAAGTCCACCCAGAAATTGCCGATCTCCTGTACGGTATGCCGCGTCAATCCGCGGATGAGGGCAATGGCGACCGCCAATCCGACCGCGGCGGAGATGAAGTTTTGCCAGGCCAGTCCCGCCATCTGGCTTAAATATGATGCCGCCTGCTCGCCCGAGAATGCCTGCCAGTTGGTATTGGTAACGAAGCTGACCGCCGTATTGAACGCCAGGTCGGGCGTCATACCCGGTATGCCGGCGGCATTCCAGGGTAAATGCCCCTGCAGGCGCAGCAGCGCATACAGGATTGCCGTGCATACCACACTGAAGATCAGCAGTGAATAAGTATACGAAGTCCAGCGCATTTCGCGAAGCGGATCGATGCGGCACAGGCGATATATCAGGCGCTCGATGGGCCGTATGGCGGGATCGAGCAGCGTGCGCTCCCCGGAGAAGACCCGCGCCATATACGATCCCATTGGCCGGGTCAGCGCCGTCAGCACCAGCAGGTAGAGCGCGATCTGCAGAATCCCCATTATCATTAACGATCCTCATCAGATGGATTCACAGCTTCTCCGGGCGGATCAATGCATATCCCAGATAAATCAGCACGCCAAGAGCAATCACGCCGGTTATAAAATATTCGATCATCGGCAACCCTCCCGTCATGATAATATCGGTAACGATAATATTGCACGCCGGCAAACGACAAAATTCCGATTATGTCGGTAATAATCGCTAATGTCCAATGATGCAGCGAGGCCATCACCTCATAATGCAGGTATAAGGCCAATCCCAGCATGATAATCCAGAGGGCATAATATGTGGTTGTATTGGCCGGTTCGCGCCGCATCTCTTCGCTCGGGATCACCATCGAGAGCAGCCAGATCAGCAACAGCACCCAAGCAATCGAGCCGACAATAAGCATGACCATCTCACCCCTTAGATCCGATCGGCAAACCGCGTATAGAATGAAAACAACCAGAAAACCGTCAGCACAATGCCGATGTAAATTACATCCATTCGGATCTCCTTCAGTAAAATCCAGATCAACAAAAGAATACCAAACAGGATGTGGAGGACCAGTGAAAACGCGCACGGCGGTGAGTGGAATTTTTGTGGAAATGCTCTCTTCTCGTTCGAGACCAAACTGTTTTGTTAGATTTTTATGACAAATAATCATGGGATTGTCTCCCCGTATACCTGTCGTACGTGGGGGGAAATAGTCCCGTGATATGGTAAACGGAGATTGAGGAAGGCGAACGGCATAGGTATGCGGGAACGCGGTTACGGCATGATAAAGCGAAACCCCACGCCCGGCTCGGTGAGGATGTATTGCGGGACGGAGGGGATCGGCTCGATCTTTTTGCGCAGGTGGCTGATGTGCGAGCGGAGCGACTGGGTGTCTTCACCCGCGTCGGCGCCCCATATCTTCTCCAACAGCATGTCCGTGGTGACCACGCAGTTGGCGTTTTGCGCCAGGTAGGCGAGAATGGCAAATTCCGTGGGCGTCATTGAGATATGCTTTCCCGCGCGCGTCACCTGGTGGCGCGCGATATCGATGACCAGGTCGCCGGCCTGGATGACCGGCGGCGGCTCCCGCATGCCCGCTCGCCGCAGCAAGGCGCGGATCCGCGCCAGCAGCTCAGGCGTGGAGAACGGCTTGGTCAGGTAGTCGTCCGCGCCCAAATCGAGCGCTGATACTTTGTCGATGTCCCCACCCCGCACGGAAAGGATGAGGATGGGGCCTTTGTACCAGGCGCGGAGCTCCCTGCACACCTTCATGCCGTTCATGCCGGGCATGGTAAGGTCGAGGATGACCAGGTCCGGCAGCGAGGAGGCCGCCAGCTCCAGCGCCTCTTCACCGTTTTCCGCGAGCAGCACCTGGTAGCCGCGCGCCGCCAGCATCGATTTCAACGCGCGGCGAATCTGCGGTTCGTCGTCGACGGCGAGGATTTTGATGGCGGTGACGTCTTGTGGAGCCATGTGGCATCTCCTTGTAGTGAACGCCCTCCGCGGCGTTCATGTTTCAAATTATCTACACGTGTAGAAATACGAGAACAGGAACGCCACGGAGGGCGTTCCCTACGATGTGCATGGCAGCGCGATAACGAAGCGGGCGCCATGTGGCTGCGCGTCTTCCACCCAGATGCGCCCGCCGTGAAAGCGGACGATTTCGGCGGTGATGGCCAGGCCCAACCCGGTTCCCGATGGCGCCTTCTCCGCGGCGGCGCCGCGGTAGAATTTTTCGAAGATGCGCTCCCGTTCCGATGGCGGAATACCGAGGCCGGTATCTTCGACCCAGATGCGCACTTCGCGGGGCGTGCTCCGCGCACCTACCCGCACCGGCGACGCGGGCGGCGAATAGGCCAGCGCGTTTTCGATCAGGTGCCGCATCGCGTGCTGCCATTGCTGAAAATCGACGTGAATGGTGGGCAGGTCGTCCGGCACATCGAAAACGATGCGAGCGCGCTCAGCGGCCGGCAGCGCGTTCAGCACCCCGCCCCACATCTCTCCGAATTCGTACCAGTCACGCTGTGCCTGCCAGGCGTCGGCCTCCAGGCGCGATAGATCGAGCAGCCCATTAATGCTATTCTGCAGGCGGTCTACATCCCGGCTCATCGCGCGCAGCTCGGTGAAAACGGCGTCTTCGTCCCATTCGACGTCGCCCGCCAGCAGGCTGCTCACTGTCGCGGTGATGGAAGCCAGCGGCGTCTTCAGCTCATGTGATACCGAGGAAACCAGCGTAGTCTTCAGCCGGTCGGCTTCCCGCAGCGCCTCCGCCTTGTTTGCCGCCGCCTCCAGCCGTTGCCGCTCGATGAATACTGCGGCGAGATTGGCAATGGAGACCAGCAGCCGCGCTTCGTGCAGCGAGAACGGTTGATTATTTCCCCGCGCACCGACATAAAAGATGCCTTCGACACGCGTGGTGGTCTGCAGCGGGAGGAACAGATCATGACGAGCATACTCCGGCATCACGGTCTGTAGCGGGGCAGATATCGGCCAGCCGCCATCGCTGATCTCGGCCCGATGGACGACGGGCGGCAATCCCAACGCTTTGTTCTGGCGGTAAGACCAGCAGGCCAGGGTCGTCACCGCCGCCTCGGGTTCCCGGTTGCACGCTGCCAACTCCCCGTTCGCCTCCGGCAGGAAGAATATTGCCTCACGGACGTCCATTGCGTTGCGAATCTCCTTAACCAGCAGCTCAGCCATCGCCCGCGTGGAGGAGACGGAGACCAGTCCGCCGCTGATCCGATTCAACAGCGCGGTCTCGCGCTCGCGAGCCAGTGCCTCCGCCTCCCGGTCGCGCATCCGTCCGGTCTGCAGCCCCATGGCGATACCCACCAGCAGAAACACAAACAGCGCGATCCAGTCCTTCGGGTCGGCAATGATAAACCGGTGATAGGGCGGCAAGAAGAAGAAGTTCCAGGTAAAAAACGACAGTACCGCGGACAACAAGGCCGCCCGCACCCCGCGCACCCCCGCTACCAGCGTGATGATGAGCAAGTACAACAGCGCCCACTGGCCTTTGGCGAAATAAGCGCGCCCGGGGTAAAACATGGCCGTCGCAATCGCCACGCAGATGATTGCGAAGAAAACGCCGTACCGGTCCCATCTCCCTGTATTACTAATGATGAATTTCTCGCCAACAGGCGCAGTTTTTGTCTTTGGTTGCGGCGCAGCCGCCCTGTGATTACAGATGCTCGTATATGTTATCTCGATTATTATTCCCTGGCAATACAGGTCGGGCGCCCATCTTGATGATCGGATGCCCGGCGATCTCCGCGACTATTCGTTGCTAATAGCAAACATTTCATTATGTAATGACTTTTATCATAGCCTGTCGATACCTTCCCGGTTAAAATGCACATGATACGGAGGCAGGCATGCAGCGAACGTATGATGAGAATACTTCCTTGCGCGATATTTTGAAGGCGCATCCGCGGGCGCGACCCGTGCTGGCCAAATACGGGCTGCTGGAATGCGGCGGAGCGGAAGGACCGGACGAGCCGCTGGCGTGGTTCGCACGGGTGCACCGGGTCGAGCTGGACGTGCTGACGGCGGAGCTGGACGCGGCGATTGCTGCCGATGAAACGGCAGAAATCGAGGCGCCAGTGGCTTCGCACGGACCGTCTGAAGCGGAGGCGGCGGACAACCTTTATCGCCGGTTCCTGGTAGCCGCGGTGGCCTTCGTGCTGACCGGCGGCGTGTTGTGGGGGGCGATCAACCTGTCGCTGATCGGCCATCACCAGTCCTTCCTCCCGTGGCTCACCGTCGGCACCCAGGCTCACGCGCACGTCATGATCTTCGGCTGGGTTGCGCTGTTCGTCATGGGAGTGTTTTACCACGTTCTGCCGCGGCTGAAGGCGACGACACTGCAACATGTCGGCTTCGGGTACGCCTCATTCTGGTTGATGGCCGGCGGGGTGCTGCTGCACGCGATATATCGCCCATTCATGGCTAACGCGGCGCTGGCGCAACTTCCGGTGCTCGCCGGGCTGATGGAGCTGGCAGGCATTGTGGCCTTTTCTATCGTGGTGGTCGCCACTCTGCGCAAAGGAACCACGCCGGCCGATTTGTCTGATAAATACCTGCTCGCCGGCACGCTGGGCCTCGTGGCCATGGGGGTGATGAACGCCGTGTTCCTCACCGTGATGGCCGCGAACGGCGACGCGGTGCTGCCGGAGGGGTGGAACTGGGCGTATCGCCATATCCAGTTGACCGGCTTCGCCGCCATGTTCATCTTCGGCGTCAGCCTGCGCACCATTCCGGTGTTTTTTGGCAAGGGTGAACCGAGCCGCGCGCTGGACCGCGTGGTCTTCCCGCTGATCGTCGGCGGGTTCATCCTGCGCGCCGGATTCGACGTGCTGGTGAACTACAGCCTGCTCGCTCCGGCGGCGCTCGCTGTTCCGGCGGCGCTGGAGCTGGCCGGCATCCTCGGCTTCGTCTGGAACCTCGGTCTGTTCAAGCCCACACTGCATCCGGTAGACGGCGCGAAAGGCGCGCGGGCGTATGAGAAGTATATCTACACGGCCTACGGCTGGCTGATCTTCTCCGTACTCGGCATCGCCGCGCTTACCGGCTACCATGCTGCCACCGGCGCGCCCACGCCGCACGCGCTGATGGGCAGTTACCGCCACGCGCTCACCGTCGGCTTTATCACCTTTATGATCCTGGGGTATTCGATGCGGGTGATCCCTGTATTCCTGGGACGGCCCATCCACAGCCTGCGCCTGCTGAATGCCGCCTTCGCGCTGATGCTGTTCGGCAACACGCTGCGGGTGGTATTCCAGGCGCTGACCGTGCCCTTCGGCGCCTGGCCCTTTGCGGTGGCGGGGGTCTCCGGCTGGTTCGAGGCGGTGGGTCTGGCGCTCTTCGGCTACAACCTGCTGCGCACGTTGTATGCGCCGGTCGAAGTCCCACAATCTGTAACTGAACCGGTGGAGAAACCGAAAATTACGCCGGAGCTGACTGTGGGCCGTCTGCTCGATGCCTATCCCGGCGCGCTCGCTGCGTTGCTGCAGATAGGGTTCGCCCCGCTGGCTAATCCGACCCTGCGCGATACATTGGCCCGGCGCGTAACCCTGCGCCAGGCAGCGCAAATACATCATATGCCCATCGACGATATGCTGAATCAATTGAAACAGCATATCGCGTGAGGAGAGTGGAATCTATCCGACTATCGGACAATCGTCCGACGACTCTGACCGGTCTGACCAATAACCTGAAGGAGGAAACCCATGCAGAACGAAACCTATACCGCGACCGTAGACGTGCGTCCCTTGCCGGCGCCGATCAAGCACAAGACCATTTTTGAGACCTTCGACAGCCTGAAACCAGGCGAGAGCATGCTGCTCGTTAACGACCACGAGCCGCGCCCGCTCTACTACCAGTTCCTCATCGAGATGCCGGACAAATTCGACTGGCAGTATCTGGAAGAAGGACCGGAGGTGTGGAAGGTGCGGATCGGGAAGAAATAGGCGGCCATAGGGACCGCGTGAACTCGGAATACGCCTGGATTGGAAAAAAGGATTCACCATGCGCTCGTCCAGGCTGCGCCCGCTGAAGGCATGTTCGCCTTGCTCGACGTAAGGAAGGCTGATGTCAATGCTCGGGTCGAGGATATGGGCGATGACACAGCCGAGTAATACCTCACGATAGGCCTGGGTTTTCGACTGGAAAATGACATCGAACGCTGGAATGATGTCTGCATCGATAGACGGGAGGCTGCCTTCCAGCAGGTCCTTCTCGACGGAAAGGTTGACGTCCGATAACAGGACTGCGGCTTTTGCGTAATCGATACTCATCAGTAATTCATCCAGATGGATTCCTGGCGCAGTTGTTTGATCGAGTGACAGTGTTTCGGCACGGCATCGTAACGACGCCAGTCTTTATACAAATCATCCATCAGATCACAGCGATAACCGGAAACCGCCGCCTTTCCGGCAATATCGTTCAATACAGCAGCCAGTTCCCGATGTTCCACTTCATCCATCTCAAATCCGTAAGCATTATTATCGCCTCGTGTGATGTGAACATATGGTGGATCGCAATAGAATAGCGTGCCAGGATCGTCATATAACTGAATGACGTCACACGCCGGACGGTTTTCAATCTGTACGCGCAATAGCCGTTCGGCAATCTCCGGCAAGCCTTCGACACTTCCGAGCCAGCGCGATACTACACCTGACATGCCGGCACGACTGGTATTTTTGCAGTTGGCCCATCGCCCGAGGGTTGCCGTCTGGGCCAGGCCGGTCCGGGTTTGACGAGCACGAATGAAGAAATGCCGGGCACGTTCCAGGTCGGAGAGCTCATCATTATTCTCGTTGATGGCGTGAGAAAGGAGTTAAGGCAATCGCACGAATAAGCATATCGGGATTCTCACGTAATACGCGGAAAAAGTTGACAACATCGCCGTCAATATCGTTGTAGGTTTCGACCGGAGCCGGGAGACGATTCAACAGTACGGCTGCCGAGCCGCCCAAGGGCTCGCAATAGTGATGACAAGATGGCAACAGTGGAAGCAGCCAGTCCAGATGACTGAATTTGCCGCCGTACCATCCAAACGCGATCCTCTTACGACGCCGGCGCGTAATGACGCCGCTTCCCTTCGTCTCCGGCAAGTAGATAAGGGAAAGTGATTTTTCTACTGTCATATGTTGAGTCCTGAAACGCGCCATATTGCCGGCAACCTTCTGCTCTATTATAGCAGTAGAAGGCATGCAAATCCACTGGAATGGAGATTAACCCAGGAGCTCCGTTTTTAATTTCGGCTGTGCCGGATCATTCAGCCATCGCCAGGGGAACGGTGGATTACTTGGGCCAATTGCAGGAACAATGGCACTTGCTGCTGTAGAAATATGGGAGAAA
>Ga0172369_10003481_pt1 | contig 20681 bp, 22 predicted proteins | sample LakKiv25m_FD_114539 | JGI IMG/M metagenome (GOLD analysis project Ga0172369, IMG submission 114539) | Freshwater microbial communities from Kabuno Bay, South-Kivu, Congo - kab_022012_11.25m | ecosystem: Environmental > Aquatic > Freshwater > Lake | place: Democratic Republic of the Congo...
GTGCGGATTTCTTTGAGATTGTTTCCGACGTTTTTATGAGCCATGATGTTAAGTATACTTAACATCATGGAAAAAGTCAAGTGCACTTAACATGGTCAACGCCATTTTTGAAGGAGATATTTATGCTGGCAAAACGGATTATTCCCTGCCTCGACATCAAGGATGGGCGCGTGGTGAAGGGCGTGAATTTTGTCAACCTGCGCGACGCGGGCGACCCCGTGGAACAGGCGCGCTTGTATGACGAGCAGGGTGCGGACGAATTGGTCTTCCTCGATATTTCCGCCACGCACGAGGGACGCAAGACCACGCTGGAGTTGGTCAGCCGCGTGGCCGAGACCGTGTTCATGCCGCTGGCTGTCGGCGGCGGAATCCGCGAGGTGGACGACATGCGGAATCTGCTGCTGGCGGGCGCGGACAAGGTCAGCGTCAACTCGGCGGCGGTGCGGAGGCCTGAACTTTTGTCGGAGGGCGCGACACGCTTTGGCGCGCAGTGCATCGTGCTGGCCATCGACGCGCGGCGGCGGGAAAACGCTTCCGGCTGGGAAGTCTATGTCAACGGTGGGCGAATGCCGACTGGTATTGATGCCATCGAGTGGGCGGTGCGCGGCGTGGAGTTGGGCGCGGGCGAAATCCTGCTCACGAGCATGGACGCGGACGGGACGCTGGCGGGCTACAACATCGACCTGACGCGCGCGGTCGCGGAGGCGGTGTCGGTGCCGGTCATCGCCTCGGGCGGCGCGGGGACGGTGGCGCATTTTGCCGAAGTCCTGACCGAGGGCAAAGCCGACGCCGCGCTGGCCGCCTCGCTGTTCCACGATGGGAAGTTGAAGATTGCGGAGTTGAAGAAAGAATTGCAAAACCACGGTGTGGCGATTCGATTGAGTTGAAAGTCAAAGGTCGAAGGTCGAAAGTTGTAACATCTTTGACCTTCGACTTGCGACCTGTGACCTGTAACTTGTAACCTGGAACCTGAAACCTATGGAAATCAAATTCGATGCGAACGGACTTGTTCCCGCCATCGTGCAGGATGCGGAGACGAATGAAGTCTTGATGATGGCATACATGAATGAAGAATCTTTGCGGCTCACGTTGGAAAGAGGCGAAACGGTTTTCTGGTCGCGCAGCCGCGGTGAGTTGTGGCACAAGGGCGCGACGTCGGGAAATGTCCAGCGCGTGGTTGAATTGCGCGTAGACTGCGACGCGGATACGCTGCTGGTGCGCGTCCAGCCTGCGGGCCCGGCCTGTCATACGGGAAACCGAACTTGTTTTTATCGCAACATCTAACCTGTCATTGCGAGGGTCGAGTAGCCCGTGTTCGTTGGGGCGTATCGAGACCCGAAGCAATCCCCACATCATGGAGAACGAAATGAGCATTCAATGGTTGTTCGATGTTATTCAAGACCGCAAGCAAAGCCCGACCGAGAAATCCTACACATCCAGTCTTTTCGCGGAAGGCTTGCCGAGAATCGCGCAGAAGGTCGGCGAGGAAGGGACGGAGGTGGTGGTGGCCGCGCTGGCGCAGGACGACGCGCGCCTGGTCGAGGAAGTGGCCGACCTGGCCTATCACACCCTCGTCCTGCTCGCCGCGCGCGGGCTGACTCCCGCCCACATCCTCGCCGAACTGGAGAAACGCCACAAATGACCCGCATCATTCTGCTGGACATTGACGGCGTGCTCGTCCAACCTGGCGGATACCGCGCCGCGCTGCGTGCCACCGTCCATCATTTTATCGGTCCTGGTTTCGAGATCCAGGAAGACCTGTTGACCGACATGGAGAAGCGCGGCATCGCCAGCGAATGGGACATGTCCCCGCTCATCATCGCCTCATACTGGGACTTTGTCCTGACTCGACAACCCGTGCCGAATCTCCCCTCAGAGATTGCCTCCGCTGCGCGCGAGATCCGGGCGCGGCGGGGGGTGGACGCGCCGCAGCAGTTGTCCGTCCCCGCCTTCGAACTCGTCGCGGGACAATATCCCGCCGAGACCGCCTTCCGCGCGGGATTTTTTCCAGCCATCCCTTATGAATTGCGCAAGAATCTGTTGACCGAAACGCGCAGCGTCCACAAGTCACATACGATGCGGATATTCCAGCAACATACGCTTGGCAGCAAGAATTTCGCGGATACGTACAATCTGAAAGCGGAGATCGAAACAGAATCGCTCCTGTCGAAGAACGATCAATCCAACGTGGACGATGAGATTCGCGCCGCATTTCATCAAGATGGCAATTGCATTGCCGCGTTCACCGCGCGTCCCTCCCACCCGCCGCGCGAAGCCGCCGCCTCCACGCTCGGTTACGCCCCCGAAGCGGAACTTGCCCTGGAATTGGTCGGGTTGAAGGATATTCCGCTGGTCGCATTCGGAAAGTTGGAATATATGGCCGCGCAGCACCAACTCGATCCGGCCGCCTTACTGAAGCCTTCCCCGTTCCAGGCATTGGCAGGGACTCTCGCCGCATGGAGCGGCGAAGAATTATCCGCATTGCAGGCTGCATACGATTGGCGCAGCACGGGCGCGTTGAACGGGCGTTTCAGCGAATTGCCCGGGTCATTCGAATTGATCGTGGTGGAGGATACGATGGGCGGCGTCCGCTCGGTGCAGGCGGCAGGTGAAATCCTGCGGACAGCCGGGTTCGACGTCACCGTCCGCGCGCTTGGGCTGACATCGGGAAGCGCGGCAAAAGCCGCCGCGTTCGAGCAGGCAGGCGTGCCGTATTTCGAGGATTGGAATTCCTTGCTGGGTGGAATGGGGTGGTGATGGATTGCCTACGGAAGCAGGAAATCCAACAAATGCTGATTGACCTCTTCCGCTTCGTCGTGCTGGACCCAGTGGGTGGCGTCAGGGAAAAAGACCAGTTTCCCATCATCGCAATAATCAATGCTTGGACGCGCCATGCGATGGGTGAGCGCAACATCCTTCACGCCCCACATCATGAGGGTGGGGACATGTACGCGCAAATCCCCGTTCATTCGCGGACGATGCCGCACGACCGCACGATACCAGTTGACCATGCCTGTGATCGCATAAGGTTGCGACCAGGCTTTTTTGTATTCAACAATGTCGTCCTTTGTGAAGGTATGGACCTTTCCGCTGCCGCGCAAGGCGCGCTCCGCGCCGCGCCAATCGTCCGCGCGCAAACCTGTTTCGGGGAACCAGGGCAATTGAAAGAGAAACGCATACCACGACCGGCTGATCTGTTCCGGGTCGCGTTGCAGAAAACGACTCATGACTGCGGGATGGGGAACGTTTAGAATGCCAAGCCTGTGCAGGCGCTTTGGGTATTTAATGGCCAGGGTCCAGGCGACGATTGCGCCCCAGTCATGTCCCACCAGGTTGACCCGCTCATACCCCAGCGCGTCGATCAGGCCGGTAATGTCATTAACCAGTTCGTCGATGCTGTAAGCCTTGATACCCTTTGGTTTGTCGCTCAGGTTGTAACCGCGCTGGTCGGGGACAATGACCCTGCAGCCTGCATCAACCAGCGCAGGCAATTGTTTAATCCAGCCTCGCCAAAATTCAGGAAAGCCGTGAAGCAAAATTATAGGCGGACCGGATTTCGGTCCCGCCTCGATAACGTGCAAACGAATTCCGTTTGTTTCAACGAAACGTTCTTCAAAGTCCACGGTTCCACCTTGGGGAAAATTCGAGGGCGAATTGTAACAGAGTTTTTTGCCGTTTAATAATCAACCTGAAAATATGTATCGATCAGGTCGCTGATATCCGCGCTTGTATGTTCGCGCACCACTGAAAAGAAATTGTGGGATGTCGCGCGGCTGTGGCTGTAACGCGAGGCGTAGTCCTTCAGGAAGCGGTAAAAGTCGTCGTCGCCCATGCGCACGCGCAGCGCTTCGATGAAATACGCCCCGTTCAAATAGACTGCGTTGGTGTAGGCGCGGAATGTGCCTCCGTTGTAGATCGGCGTATCCACATAACCACCGGGGCTAAAATAGTCCACGCGAAAATCCCACCACCATGTGCCATACTTTGGGTAATTGAACTCGTAGAAAATTTTCTCGCTGTACACGGCCATCGCTTCATCGAGCCACGGCTCGAGCGCCTGGTCGCTGCCCACCAGGCCGAACCACCATTGATGGGCGATTTCATGCACGCCGATCGTGACGAGATTACTCTTTGCAGACCCGCCGTATTGACCATAAAAATCGGTTGCCAGGAAAACCAGCCCGTCATATTCCTGCCCGTCGTGAATATCGGTCTGCACCACCGCAAGGGATTGATATGGATATGGCGCAAATTTGACATCATATAAACTGACGGCCTGCACCGCTGCATGAAGGATTCCCTCTCCCGCGCCCTGGTATCCGCCAAAGTAATAGGAACGGATCACAACCGCCCCGACAGCGGATTCCGACACAAGGAACTCGTCGCTGGCTGAAAGGGTGAACGTACGCGCGCCGTAGAGTCGATACCGTGTCCATTCGCCATTGGCTTCGGAGGGAGCGCTCGCGGCAATGACCACATCGGAGCCTGTTTTGATGTTGACTTCGATATCCGATGAGTCATACACGAGATGTTCGCCAAAGGGCATTGGGTCGTGCAAAATCCAGCCGCCGCTGTAGGGCGCGACAAATGGATACCAGTCCACAAGGTTGATCTGGTTATAGTCGTAACCGAATAAACCGTCGTTTTTTGCCGGCAGGGCCAGGTTGAAATTGAGCGCCAGCGTGATCGCCGCGTTCGGTTGAATCGGCTGCGGCAGGTTGATTGTCAACCGCTGTCCGTTCAGCCCGAAGGATGTCAAAGCGGCGCCATCCTGCGAGATGGAGTTGAGCGTGAAGCAATTTCCATACCGATTTGGCTGGACAGAAAGGACGATATCCGATAACACCGCGCCTGTAGTGTTGTAATAGCGGATGGTCTCATCGACTGCCAGCGTGCGCGCATCGAAGTCGAGATTGACGTATAGAATGTAATTCGTGCGTGAATTTGTGACGGGCGGCGCTGCCGTATCCGCAGGCGCGGCGGTGTTCACGGGTGGAACAGTCGCGGTGGGGGATGGCGAGGGCGTGAATGTGAGTGTCGATGGCGGCGTGTTCGTTTGCGCGGGAGCGGGGGTGAATGTCGGTGGCGGCGTCTCGTTTTGGGGCGAGGGCTGGAAAGGCGTCGGGGTGGGGGATGCGTCGGGGTCTTGCGTCACCAGGAGGAAGGTCGGGAAAGCGACCGGCGCCGGGGTGGGGGCGCAGGCTGAGACAACGAGAGTCAGGAATAGCAGGACGGGAAATAGTCGGCGAGTCATTAGTACACATTCTGGAAGTATTGGCGGATGATGTCGGAATAATCCGCGCTGGTGTGCGCGTTGAGAATACGGAAGAAATCGTTGGCGGTTACGATTTTGCCGCGTCCCTGCGCGAGGTAATCCTGAAGGAATGCAAAGAAGGCCCCGTCGCCGATTCGGGCGCGCAGGTCTTCGAGGAAATGCGCGCCGCGGAAATATGTGGCGTTGGTATATGGGCGAAAACCCTGGCTGTCATAGACTGTTATGTCCGCGAAACCCTGCGGGTTGTAAAAATCAATGCGATAGGACCACCACCATGAAACAACGTCGGGATGGATTTTTTCGTAATAGATTCGCTCCGAGTAGGTGGCAAGCGACTCGTCCACCCAGGGCTGCAGGGCCTGGTCGCTTGCAACCTGTTCGAACCACCACTGATGCGATGTTTCGTGCGCGGAAACGAAGGTGAGATAGTTTCTGGGTGTGCCATCGTAGAGGTTGTAAAAATCCCGGCTAAGGAAAAAGAACGCTGAATATTCCATGCCGTCATTGAAATCACCCATGACAATCGAAAGCGTTTTATGCGTGTAGGGTCCGTAAACCTGGCTGTATACTTGCAGGGCTTCCGCGCTGGCTTGCAATGCCGCCAATCCTGCGCTTTCGTTGAATGCGAAATAATAACTGGATGCGTTCACATCCCCCACCTGCATGGTCGAGACCTGAAACTCGCGGCTGGCAGAGAGGGCAAAGGCGCGGCCTGAGGTGAGTGTGTATTTGGTGTATTCGCCGTTTGCCTCGGGCGATCCGCTGGATGCCACAATCGGCGGGGATGCGGGATCGGCAAACTTGACATTCACCTCGTAATCCGCAGATTCGTATACAAGATGCTCGCCGTAATACCAGGGTTCGTGTAAAACCCATTCGTCATTGATGAACGGCACGACAAACGGATACCAGTTCGTGAGATTCAACTGGCGCGTGGTGTAACCATAGATCCGGGGACGCGAAATACCGGGATCTTCCTGCTCGGCAAATGGAAGCGCCAGCGTGTATTGGATCTTTATGTTCAGGACAGTTTCAGGCATGAACATGGTCGGGAGCGTAATGTCCAGCCGCTGGCCGGTTACAGTATACGTTGTCAATGGCTCATCGTTGATGGTGATGCCCGTCATGAAGAAACTGTCCGCCCATAAATTTGGGACAACGGCAAGCACGAGCGAGTTCAATTGTTTGCCCGTATGGTTGGGGTAGAGAATGGTTTCATCCACCGTTATGCTGTGCGCGTCATAGTCCATCGCGGCGTTCAATATGTACATCGCCCGTTCAGGCGCGGGGATGGGCGTGGGCGATGGAAGTACTGTCGCTGTCGGGATGGGCGTTGAAGTGGACGTGGGAATCGGGGAGGGCGTGACCGTTGGCGTGGGCGATGGGGCGGGGGATGAGCAGGACGCAAGAAAAATTAGGACGGCGTAATACGCGTTGCGGAAGAGACGGGATGTTGTATGGCTGTGCATGGGGCGTATTTTAACCGAAATGGTTGTTACTGTTCACCTGTGATGAGCCGCCTCGGACTTTTGGAGTCCCGCCGTTTATTGTCGCTTGAAACATCCCGCAAACATTGTGCAACGCGCAGCCTGACACCTGATGAAAAAAGCCTCCCGCAGAAATTTTCTGCAGGAGGCCCGTATTTACAGCCCGAAATTTATTCGATAACGCTTTTCATCGCGGCCAGTGTCTGGTCAAGTGTGCTCTTCAACTGGTTTTTGACCATGTCTTCGACGCCCGGGAAACCGCCTGTAATGACCGTGTCCATTTGTGCGGTTAATTTTGTGCCGCTGCCGTCCTTGTCGAGCAGGAAGGTGTTGGTCACATCGGATGCGGGCGGGGGGGCCTTCGTCCTGATGGCAAGTTTGCGATTGGTTTCGAGCGCCACGATTTCATTCTCGGTCTGGAACGCGCGTCCCATGACGGAGCCTTTGTAGGTCAGTCTTGTGCCGACGGCGATCGGTCCGCTGGCGATGACCTCCGTGAGCATGGCGTTCAATTTCTTTTGGTTTTCGAAGTTGGTGATGAACTCAAACACCTTCTCGACGGGTTTGCTGATGTTTATGGACGCTTCAATGATTGGCATATGATTGCACTCCTCTCTTGATAATCGGATATTTATAATCCAATTATACGGACTTCATCCGCTTCCACAAGAATGCAAGGAGAAAAAACAGGGTAGCCGTTAGTACTATGGCCGCTCCCGACGCGATGCTCAGGTAATAGGAAAGATACAGGCCGATAACTCCCGAGAGGGAGGCGAATATCGCGGCAAGGGACATCATCACCGGCAGGCGATGGGTGAGCAGGTATGCGGTCGCGGCGGGAGTGACAAGCATGGCAACCATCAACGCGACGCCAACGGTTTGAAGCGATACGGCCACGGTTACCGCGATCAGGGTGAGTAAAAGATTGTTGAGCAGGCCAACGGGAAGCCTGAGGGTGATTGCAAGGATTGGGTCAAAGGAAAGCGTCATAAATTCCTTGTAGAACGCAGCAATGGTCAACAGGACGATCCCGCCAAAGATGACGATCAGCCAAAGACTATGCGAGGAGACTCCCAGCACATCCCCAAACAAAAAGTGACTTAGATCCACCGCGTAACTGCGGACCGTTGAAATGAGCGCGATGCCGAGGGCAAACATTCCCGCGAAAATGATCCCGATTGCCGTGTCTTCCCGCACCTGGGCCTGCTTGCTGATGACCCCAATCCCCAGCGCGGCGACGATGGCCGTCCCCAATGCCCACCAAAAGAGCGTGTCGCGCGCGCCCCCGCTGATGATGTATCCGAGCGCGATGCCCGGCAAAATGGTGTGGGCGAGCGCGTCGCCGAAAAATGCCATGCCGCGCAAAACAACATACGTGCCCACAACGGCGCAAACGATTCCAACCAGGATCGCGGCGGCCATGCCGCGCAACATGAATTCATATTGCAGGGGGGCAAGCAACCAGTCAATGAACATGATCGTGCTCTCCTTCATCGCAGCAGGAATCGTCCAAGGTGACCATGCCTGCCTGCCCGTCCACAGGCCGCAGTCGGGTGCCGTATGCCTGCAAAAGGATTTCTGTTCTCATAACAGCCGTTGGTTCGCCAAATGCAATCAGGCGATGATTAAGCAGCATGATCCGGTCAAAATGACGCGCGGCCTGTTCGAGGTCATGCGTCGCGACCATCACAGTGACGTGCTGTTCCCTGAGCGTGTCGAGCAGGTCCAGCAAACTTTCCTGGGAGGGGGTATCCAGCCCGGTCAGTGGTTCGTCAATCAACATCAATTCGGCTTCCTGGGCGATGGCACGGGCGATGAACATGCGTTGCTGCTGCCCGCCGGATAACTGGCTGATTTGGCGTTTCGACAGGTCGTCCATGTTGACTGTTTTCAAGGCGCGGTGGACATGTTCCCAGTCGCTTTTCTTCGGCCAGCCCAGCAGTCCCAACTTGGCAATCCGGCCCATCATAACCACATCTGCAACGCTGACCGGGAACTTCCAATCCACCTGGCTGCGCTGTGGGATGTAGGCGATGCAGATGTGTCCCCGCGGCCCGGAACCATAAATGGTCACTTCGCCGCTGGAAGGCTGTAATACACCCGCAACCGCCTTGAATAGTGTGCTTTTGCCCGCGCCGTTGGGCCCGACCACTGCCACCCGTTCCCCGGCGTGCAGGTGGAACGAAATTTCCTCCAGCGCAGAATAGCCGGTGTAGCGTACATTCAAATTACCAACGTCAAGAATTGGCTTGTCGTCAAGATGATGGGAATGGGAGTACATATGATTTCCTCTCGCCTCCCCCCATCTCCCAGGGAAGAGGGGAGGAGGCGGGGCATGTTATTTTAGCGCTTCCACAATTGCATTGACATTATAGCGCATGAAATTGAGATATGAATCCGCTTCACCGCCGGGCTCGGTCAGCGAGCCGGTATAAACGTGAACCAATTTTACGCCGGTATCACGCGCCACCTGCCCGGCCATTTCGGGATTGACGGTTTTCCCTACAAACACGGCCTGAACATCTTGTTCCCTGATCTTGTCTTCCAGTTTGGCCAGTTCCTGGGCCGAAGACGCCGCGTTGGTGCTGAACGAGCCGATCAGCGCGCCGACCTGCTCCAGCCCGTATTCATCCGCGAAATACCCGAAGGCGAGATGGTCGGTCACCAGTTTGCGTCGCTCGGCGGGGATTTGCCCGATCTCGGCGCGGATCCAGGTATCCAATTCCTGCAAGGACTTGATATACGCGTCTGCATTAGCCTGGTATGCTTTTGCATTGTCAGGATCGGCCTCGGCCAGCGCGGCGGCGATATTCTGCGTCCAGACGATCACATTGTTCGGGTCGGTCCAGGTGTGCGGGTCGCCGCCTTCATGGTGATGTCCTTCTTCCCCTTCAATTTCCTCTCCTTCGTGTTCACCCCCCGCCAATGCCAGCGCTTCGATGCCTTCCGATGCATGTACGAGCGTGCCTTTCACATTGGCTTCCAGCGATGGTTCGAGCGCCTCCTCCAAATCCATGCCGTTGATGATGACCACTTTGGCCTCGCTCAATGCGGCAATATCCTGCGGGCGCGGTTCGAAGGTGTGCGGGTCTGCACCGGGAGGAAACAGCACGGTCAGGTTGATCAACCCGCCGCCGACCTGCTGGACCACATCGCCGACAATCGTGGTCGAAGCGACGACCTTGATCCCATTATTTGAAGCAGTGGGTGAGTTGCCTCCACAAGCCGCCAGCAGCAGGCTTGCCAAAACCAAAACAGGGAATAACTTGCGGATGAACATGATAGACTCTCCTTTTGAAAATGATATTCGTTTTCAATAAAAACGGACACAAGAAAACCGGAATCCAACCGAATCAGACTCCGGCCCAGCCTGTTACCCGTTAAATTGACTGTAAACTACCACCGAGGCTGAAAAGATGTACAACGTCATCTCCTAATTTTGACAGGCCGGGCAAACACCGAACAACTGCAACCAGTGTTCCTTGACCGTGTACCCGTGCTCGCCCGCCACCCGCTCAAAAAAAGCATCCAGGTCATCGCCTTCGAAGTACTCAGCCTTGCCGCACTGCTGGCAGATGATCAAATGCTGGTGGCCTTCCGCGTGCGGCAGGTAGGCATTGCAGCCGCCGGGCTGGTGCACGCGCTGGATCAGGTGCAATTCATCCAGTTTTTCCAGCGTTCGGTAGACCGTTACCAATCCCAGGCTGGGGCAGGTGGATTTTGCCTGCTCGTACACATCCAGCGGGTTAAGCGCGGATTGAGTCCGTGCCACGGTCTGTACAACCGCTTTGCGGGCTTTGGTCAGCCGGTAGCCGTTTGATTGCAGCTGGTTGAGCCAGGATTCAGCCGACATGATTGCCTTCCTGTTATTGAAAACCATTTTCAATAATTATAAACGTGGAAATTCACAGAGTCAAGGGCTGGGAAATCGATTGCGTATATTTCAAGAGGCGGGGGAATGGTGGGCAGTTGCCGCAGTGTTCCTACTTCGACCCAACCCACTCCGGATTAAACCCTTGCAAGCCCAGTTCCGTCACCTTGCCGGTTGCGGCATCTACAATTTGCAGGTGCGATTCCAACGGGAAGACCTTCAGCAAATACAAATCGTAGAGCAAAACTTTCCCATCCGGCGACCACTCCACAGTTCCGTGCAGAACGTCAGGGTCGCTCGATAATTGGCGGGCGTTGCCGCCGTCCGCGTTCATCACCCACAATTCATCGCCGCCTGCCGTGGAGATGTCGCGCCGCACCATCGCAATCTGCGAACCGTCCGGCGACCAGACCGCCAGGATGTTTTCCATGTTTTTGTCGGCGTTCAAATTTTGCGATGTCCCCGTCGAAAGATTGTAAAGGAACAACTGCGTTACAAACTGGTTGTCCGTCAACGCCACATCACGTATGACAAGTGACTTGCCATCCGGCGACCAATTTGCCGGGCTGGACAGGGTCGTATCAATGAAGCGGGTTTCGCCTGTTGCAAGTTGGTAGAGCCTTGTCCCCTCCGTTGTGCTGTAACTCAGCCATTTGCCGTCCGGCGAAAAACGCGGATTTGTGCCTGGCACCAGCGTCGATTGAAAGACCGCCCCGCCCTTGCCGGCATCCATGTCCAGCCACCATAATGTCGCCAGGCCCAGGTTGGCGGAATCGCCCGCCAGTTCCATGCGCTCGTAAATCACCCGCGTGCCGTCCGGCGACCAGACCGGCTGGCTGCATATCGCGTTCTCGCAGGCGGAGATTTCGCGGTTCTGTGTCCCGTCCAAATTTACAAGCCACAAGTCATTTCGGAGATCATCCGTTTGAAGCACGTAGATTGCCCGGGTTCCATCCGGCGATAACGCGTACTCGATCACGCCCTTTGCCGCGTCGGTGAGTGCGCGTTGATTGGCCCCGCTTATGTTTGCGATGACCAACTGGCTGTGACCGGATTCATCCCCGGTGAGATATGCCACCCGCGCATTTTCCGCGTTGAACGCGCCCGCCTCCTTCGCGGACGTCGAGCCTGCTTCCGTCATGGATGAATTTGCCCCGACCCCCAGCCGGGTGGACGCGCCATACGTCAGCGCGATGCCCAGTATCACAACCGCCGCCGCGCTGACGATGGGCATGGCCGGGGCAAAGCGGCTGAACAGATCCATGCGGTCGAACAGGCGGCGGCTGTGCACCATGGCCAGCCCGATCGCGATCAGCACGATCGCGAGGCCGAGGCTGAAGGCAAGGATCAAGGCCAGCCCGAGGAAAATCCTGTTGATGGCAACCGCCACGAGCAGGATCGCGATCGCGTCGGGGCAGGGGACGAGTCCGCCGCTGACGCCGAGGGCAATCAGCGATTTCCAGGTGACCGCTTCGGGGTCCGGGATGGGGTGCGAATGATTGTGTTGATGGTCGTGGTTATGATGGTGCTCGTGGTCATGGTGATGATGGTCGTCACCGCCTCTTCGCAAATCCCGTATTCGCCTCGCCAGCAGATATAATCCCAGGCCAACGATCAAGACGCCGGAGACCACTTCAAGGATCGGGATGATGCTTGTGGGCAGGATGTAGCGCGATGCGGCCAGCGTGACGATTCCCAGCAGGAAAACCGAGCCGGTATGCGTGAGTGTGACAATACTTCCAAGTGCAATGGCATGACGCGTCGTACCGCGCGTCCCAACGAGATATGCCGCGACCACGGTCTTTCCGTGCCCGGGTGTCAGCGCGTGAAGCGCGCCCAAAGCCAGTGAGATGCCAAGCGCCAGCGTGTAAAAAGAAAGGGAAAGTTCCCCGTTGCGGACGAGCCCGATCAAAATATCCTGTGGTGTATTCTTTTCGAGTTCAGGGACAACCTGCTCGGCAGTCTGCATGACGGGGTCTTTTTTCTGCCCCGGCGGCAGGGAAGGCGAACCGCTGTCCCATGCAGTGAGCAGTTCGCCCTGTTCCACCGCATGGCTGTGGTCGAGAAGCAGGTCGATCGTCAACCGGTTGGATTCCTGAACCGGCAATTGAAATGCCGCGCCCTCCTCCGCAATGACATAAAACCAGTTGATCGAATTTTTCTCCTCCATGCTGTTTTGCAAAACCAGGCGGTGACCGTTTGCATCATCCGGCCATTTGGTGGACAGGATCAATACGATGAATTCAGTTCCCGCCTGCATCTCGTTGACATCCGGGAGTTGTATTTCATCCAGTTGCAGGGGCAGGGGATTTTCATCCAGCGCGACAACCAATTGGGACGCGCGCGTTTCGCCCCATGCCTGCGTCTCCTGTGCGCTGACCGTTCCGTCCCGGTCTGTATCCGCCCCATACCATACCATGGATGCCAGCATCGGCCCCGGTTTGATCTCCCACCGCACCGACATCCCCTGCGGGTTGATCGCCACCTTCAAGGAATGGGCATAGATGTCTGCGGGATGGGCGAACGCGCTTGGGGCTGGAATCCAGGCGAACAGAATTGCCATCACAAAAGCGGATAAAAAACGCGCGTTCCCCCGAAATTTTTGGGTTAATTCTTGATGTGAGTGCATGGGAAGCAAATCTTGAATTTTCCTGAAATGGGTTTTGGCCCGGTCGCGCAAATCGATTCCGTGCCGGGGCCTGCATAAGATAACCGAACTGGTCATTCCAGGCAAGTGACGCGTTTATCTGCCTGCCGCCTGCTCCCGCAGTCCAATTGCGGGAGAAACAGGCTTGTGGGTAAACGCCGCGATTTTTATCTTGACAACCCGGCGAAAGAGAATAAACTTATAATGTAACAACGGTTACATTCTATGAAATCCTGGATTCTCCTGCACTACAAACTCCCCGCCCGGCCTTCCGCCAGCCGCGTTTACACTTGGCGGAAGTTGAAAAGACTCGGGGCGATCCTGCTCAACGAGTCCGTTTGGGTGCTGCCCGACTCGCCGCGCACTGCCGAGCAATTCCAATGGCTGGCCGCGGAAATTGTGGAATTGACTGGCGAGGCTTATTTATGGCGGTCAAATTTGGTTTTGGGGATCCAGGAAGATGGCCTGGTGGAAAAATTTACGGAACAGGCAGGGCAGTCATACAAGGCTCTTCTCAAAAAATTAGGTAAAAAAAATCCCGACCTGCCCGCGCTTTCGCGGGAATACCAGCAAATTGCCAGCCGCGATTATTTTCATTCCACGCTGGGACAACAGGCGCGGGAAAAACTGCTTGCATTGCGAGGAGGAACGAAATGAAATGGGTCACCTGGGAAAATGTCGGCGTGGACCGCATGGCGTGCGCGTGGTTGATCCGTCGTTGGGTGGACTCAAAGGCGGAATTTCTTTTCGTCCCCGTCGGAACGAAATCCTTTCCAAAAGGCGCGGAGCCTTTCGACATTCCGGGAGCGCGCTATTCGCACCATCGCGGACATTGCACGTTTTACACATTCCTGAAAGAAAATAAACTGGACGACCCGATCCTCGCACGGATTGCCCAAATTGTGGACGAAGCAGACATCGCGCAGGAAGTGTCGGTTGAACCTGCCGCGGCCGGACTGGACTTGATCTGCCGCGGCCTGCGCCGCACAAGCAAAGACGATAACGAGGCGCTCGAAAGAGGCCGCCTTGTTTACGAGGCGCTCTATGCAGAGCTCTCGGTCGGTGAAATCTAGAATCACATTCGACAAAAGGAGAACTCATGAAATGGATCACCCGTTCGCACGTGCATGTAGACAGGATCGCCTGTCCGTGGCTCATCACCCGCTTCATTGACAGCGAAGCGGAGTTTTTGTTCGTGCCTGGCAATCAAATTGAAAAGGTTGCCAAAGAAGAAGGCGCGATTCCCTACGACGCGCCCGGGGTCGAACTCGGCCACGTGGACGGACGCTGTTCGTTCGAGTCGATCATCGTCAAATACGACCTGAAAGAACCCGGCCTTCTGCGCCTGGCGAAGATCGTCCATGCCGCCGATGTGGATAAAGACATTGACACCGACCCCATCGCGCGCGGCCTCGAAGCCATCGCCAGCGGCTACAGCCTGCGCTTCCCCGAAGACCTGGAAAACATGGAACATCAATTCGATGTCTACGACGCGCTCTATGCCTGGTGCCGCATGGATGTGGCGCGCGGGAATAAATAGTCTGCTGTCATTGCGAGCGTTCTTCGCGAAGCAATCTCCTCCATTGTTTGGAGATTGCTTCGCTCTGCTCGCAGTGACAAAATGCAAGGATGATCTGCCATGCGCCTGAAACATCAGGGTTATATTGACCTGCCTGCTCACAACCAGGCGGGCGGCTTCGATCACGCCGCGATTCATCGCGCCAGCGGCCAACTCTACGTTGCGCACACATCCAACGACGCGCTGGATATCATTGACTGTGAATCGGACCGTTACCTCCGCTCGATTCCAAACCTGACGGGTGTGGCAGGCGCGCTGGTTTCGGACGAACGCGGCTTGATCTTCACATCCAATCGCGGCGAGGACACGATCTCGATCTTTTCCCCGGACGATGAGGCGGGCGCGGTCAAAATCGGCGTGGGCCTCCGCCCGAACGGACTCGCCTTCGACTCCCAGCGCGGGCTCCTCCTCGCGGCAAACGTCGGCAATCCGGATATTCCAAACTCGCACACGCTTTCCATCGTGGACGTTGCCAAACGCAAAATGATCGACAGCGTTCCAGTCGCGGGCCGCACGCGCTGGACAGTCTTCGATTCCACTTCGGGCTGTTTTTACGTCAACATCGCCGACCCCTACGAGATCGCGGTCGTCGAATCCGCCAACCCGACGCGCATCGCCCGTCGGATGGAGATTCCCGCCAGGGGTCCGCACGGACTCGATTTCGATCCCGCGACGAACCGCCTCTTCTGCGCATGCGACGCGGGAATGCTGTTCGCAGTGGACTCTTCGTCGGGCAAAATCCTGGGCGAAGCGGGATTGAGCGGCGTGCCAGACGTTATCTTCTTCAACGCGGCGCGCAAACATCTTTACGTCGCAGTCGGCGACCCCGGCGTCATTGATTTGTTCGACGCTGATACGCTCGAACGGCTGAACGCGATTCCCACCGAAAAAGGCGCGCACACCATCGCCTTCGACGCCGGGCGAAACAAGGTCTACGCGTTTCTGCCCGAGACTCACCGGGCGGCTGTTTTTGTTGAAAGCGGGCAGGGGCAATATGAACCAGACGGTCAACTTTGATGAACAATCGCCAAAATAAGGACATCGCCCTGCTCTTCGCCACGCGCATCATCCGCCTGTTCTGCTACGGATTTCTGTCGGTCATTCTCGCGTTGTACCTCGCAGAGACAGGGCTCACTGAATCCCAGATCGGCCTGCTCTTCACCTTCACCCTGGCAGGCGACGCGGGGATTTCACTCTGGCTGACTACCTCCGCTGATCGCTTCGGTCGCAAGCGCACGCTCATCCTCGGCGCTCTGCTCATGCTCGGGGCGGGGATCGTCTTCCTGCTCACCGACAATATCCTCTTCCTGATCGCCGCCGCCATCATTGGCGTCATCAGCCCCAGCGGAAACGAGATCGGGCCGTTTCTATCGGTGGAACAGGCGGGACTGTCCCAACTCATCCCGAATGAGAAACGCACAAAAACCTTCGCGTGGTACAACCTGGCCGGCTCTTTCGCCACCGCAACCGGCGCGCTTTCGGGCGGCTGGCTGGCGCAATCCCTCCATGCAAACGGCTGGACACAACTCGAAGCCTATCGCGTCATTTTGATGGGGTATGCAATCGGCGGTTTCCTCCTTGCGATCCTTTTCCTGCGTCTTTCCCCTGCCATCGAAACGATCCAGACCCAGGCAGAGGTCAAGACGACATTCGGCCTGCATCGTTCGCAAAAGGTCGTTCTCAAATTAAGCGCGCTCTTCGCGCTCGACGCGTTCGCGGGCGGCTTGATCGTGCAGAGCATGATCGCATATTGGTTCCACGTCAAATTCGGGGTCGACTCTGGAATTCTCGGCAGTATCTTCTTCGGCGCGAACATCCTCGCGGGAGTCTCGGCTTTGCTGGCCGTCAAACTGGCGGAAAAATTTGGCCTGATTAACACGATGGTCTTCACCCACATCCCCTCGAACATCCTGCTCATCCTCGTGCCGCTCATGCCCAGCCTGCCGCTCGCCATCGGACTCCTGCTCCTGCGCTTCAGCATTTCTCAAATGGATGTGCCGACGCGCCAGTCGTACACGATGGCCGTCGTCGCGCCGGACGAACGATCGGCTGCTTCGGGAGTCACGAGCATCGCGCGCTCGGTCGGCGCCTCCCTCTCCCCCGCGCTGACGGGAATCTTTCTGAGCCTCCCCCTGCTCTTTAACGCGCCGTTCTTCCTCTCAGGCGGATTGAAGATCGTCTATGATCTTTTGCTCTACCGGGAGTTCCGCTCGGTCAAACCGCCTGAAGAATCGAGGAAGTGAAAGGCATTTCGATCTGACGGTCAATTCACACGTTACAGGCACACTACAGATTTTTGAACATGACCGTTTTCTTTGCAGAAGGCCGTTCAGCCTGCAAGGTGCGGAATCAGTCAGCAGGTTCCGCTTCAGATTGTGATTCCACTTTCGAACCCGCTTGTCTGTTGGCGCGCCCAATGAGGAGGACCGCCGGGGTGAGAAGCAGGCCCGAGGCCGCAAGCGCCGCAGAGACCGAGAAGAAACGCGCGATGAGTCCCACGCCCGGCCCGCCCGCGATCTGTCCCATGGCATCCACCTGCCCAAACATCGAATGGACAGTGGCGCGGACGTTCGAATCCAGTTTTTGGTTGACCCAGGCGGTTTGTAATGGTGCAGAGACATCGCGCAAAACATCGATTGCAAGAAAGAGTGCAAGGCATACGGCGAGAGCAAGAGCCGCTGTGAGCCAAAGTGGAGAGAGGGCGAAACCGATCAATGCCGCAGCGATCAGTCCGGTCACGATCAACATGGCGCGCCCAATCGCAAGCGGACTGCCGGTATCCACGCGTTTTTCCACGAACCGGACTGCGAAGATCGTAAGCAAAGTCGAGATCACGCGCAGGACGGCAAAGAACGCCACCTGATTACTGCCAATCAAGATCGGCAGGTCGAAGTTGTCGAGCAGGTGCTTCACCCACAAACGGTCGAAGCCTTCGCTGTACACACCGTAGAATAGACCGACACCGACGATGGCCATCAAGCGCGGACGGATACGTACCGCTTCCACGCCCTGTCTAAACGTGTGCCACATGTGCTGCCAGGTATTGCGGTCCTCTTTGGGCGCGGGATGAAAGCCCGTCTCGGGCATGATAACCATGAGCACAAGCCCGATCAGCATCACACCCACGGCCCCGAACTGAATCGGCTGCGCGACGTTATTTGCGCCGATGAATATCGCAAGTCCCATTCCAATGAGCGAGGCGAACAAGCCGACGCGCGTAGCGCGCAGAAACAACTGGTTGGCGGGTTCCTCACCGACCTCATCCGTGATCCATGCCTGGGTCGCGCCGGAGGTGAAGGTGTAGCCCAGTCCCCAGATGATCTGCGCCAGAAGAATGGGCAGGAAGAACGGGAACAGGCCTTCGACAAGAAAGCCAAGTCCCATCAATATGTAGCCGGTGATGATCGACAGACGCCGCGAATACACATCCGCAACGATGCCGGTCGGTACTTCGAATATGAACGCCGAGACTTCAAGCGTGGTGCCAACCAGCACCAACTGCAATGGAGTCAGTCCCGCCACGGTCGCCTCATACAGCGACATGCTCACGAACATCATGCTGAAGAAGACCGAGGCGGTGAACTCGATGAAGAGGTACACCCTGGCCGCGCTCATCTTTTCCATTATCAGACGATCCCGGTCACCAGCGAGGGTTTCTTTGGAAAGAGCGCGGCCGTTACAACATGAGCTTCTTCGCTGTCGGCGTCACAATCCGCAAAGGAATAACGCAGTTCATCCAGTGAACGATATCCGAAAAGCAGTTGCAGGAAGGCAAGGTCAGGGAAGCCAAGATCGCTATGCACGCCTGATGCGGGTTTATACGACTCAGCCTCTCTCAATTTTCCTTTTTCAAAGACCAGCTTCAAACCATCCCGGTAGAAATTGAAATATAACGTCCCGCTGTAGCCGGGCAGATACGACTCCGCCAGCCTTCTCTCCAGGGCGGGCGCGATGTGACAGATGAAACCCGCCAAATCCGGCACACGGACATACCAGGCATACGCCTGGCGGACGCGCGGCAAACGATCGCGCATGACGGTGTAAACCGGATGCTCCGTTCCATGCCAGAAGGCAAGACCATTCTTCATTTCCAGCGGCTCGTTGTCGCGTTGGGCATACTCTTTGCCGGTCTGCAATCCGTAACGGCAGACGGAAGGTGTGACCTCCAGCCATGAGACACCGGGTTTCAACTCATATTCGAATAGAACCAGGCCCAGGTTCCAGTTGAACCACGGATGCGAGAGATAGCCAACCGCCTCGCCGCCTGCTGTTTCAATAATGCGGAACTCGGTGCGGTTGACGTTATGCTCGCTTTTGCCGAACACCTCATAACGAAAAATCTCCTCATCGCGATACGTGGTGACGAGACTGCGTTTCCGGGCATGAGCATATACCTCGAGCATGAAAGGAATATCCTGCTCGAGGACCTGGCGGACGGTGAATGGTTCCGGTTCACCCTCTTTGAGAGGCGGCAGGATCGGCTCAAAACCCACGCGCCCGCCGCCCAGCGCAAGTCCCATTTCGTAGCCGAACTGGCGATAATAATTGGGGATGCCGGTGATCGCCTGCACCATTTCGCCGCGCACCTCGCTCCAGCGATGCACCTCCTGCATCTGCTCACGGACGAGTCCGCGGTTGCGGAATTCGGGGAGTGTGCCGACCAGTTCGGGCCGCCCCACGCCGAACTTGATTCCCTCGTAGGCCCACGTTTGCGAGATCAAATTCAATGATGAGACAATGCGCTTCGTGGCGGTCTCTTCGACAACGGTGAAATCCTCGGGCTTGAAAACAGGGTGGGGTAACGCGAGCAGGTCGCGGGTCCACGCGGCGACGCGGTGTCTGTCCTCTTCGTTGTCGCCGTGAATATGCCCGTTAAAATCCGCCAGCGCCTGCGCATCATCCTTCGACGCGCGGCGCAAAATCAATCCGTTTCCCAAATCTTTGATGAGGTTCATTTTCCGTCCTGTGAGCGACTGCCGCAGGACAGCCGCCGTTAGAGTAGGGCTTTTATTTTTTGAATATCTTTTTCGGGATCCGTGAAGTGGAGTCCCTTCATTCCGATTTTTTCACAACCGGCGATGTTCTCGGCGAAGTCATCCACAAACAACGCGTCCCCGGCCGGGACTTTGACCTGCTCCAGCGCAAACTGGAATATCTTCGCTTCCGGCTTGACCACGCCAATCTCCGCCGAGATGATCATCGCGTCGAAGGCATCGTCGAACTTTTCCCTGCTGATGTAGCCGCGCAGATCGTCCCATGCATTTGAGATCAGGCCGATCTTGTATTTGCCGCGCAACGCGCGAATGAGTTGGATCAATCCGAGGTCGAGCACGTCGCCGCCGAAGAACTCATCGCGAATGGATTGCGTTTCGGATGCCGGTCGTTTGAGTCTTTTCGCGACTGCCGCCCAGTGTTCGTCTGCTGTGGCCGCGCCGACAGAGGCCTTGCGGCTGGTTTCACTTTCAAAGACCAGCCGCACGAGATCCTCATATTCCATATTTAATCGTTCAGCCAGGTGCTGACGCGGGGCCTGGTATTCGGTGCGCATGATCACGCCGCCGAAATCAAAGAAAATCGCGCGAACCACGATTACGCCAACTCGATCAGGGTTTTGCCCGTTTTACGCGCCGGGTCAACTTTGCCTCGCGGTGAGGGTATTGCGCTCATTTTTACAATTCCTTTGCTTGAATCATCCCGGATGGTCTTATTTCTTCCTGGTCTTTGCGGCCGGCTTCGCCGCCGGTTTGGCTTTGGCGGCGGCTGGTTTTGCTTTTGTCTTGGATTTGGACGGTGCAGCGGCAGGTTTCTTTTCAGCCGCGGCA
>Ga0172369_10003487_pt1 | contig 20668 bp, 25 predicted proteins | sample LakKiv25m_FD_114539 | JGI IMG/M metagenome (GOLD analysis project Ga0172369, IMG submission 114539) | Freshwater microbial communities from Kabuno Bay, South-Kivu, Congo - kab_022012_11.25m | ecosystem: Environmental > Aquatic > Freshwater > Lake | place: Democratic Republic of the Congo...
AGACATCACATTCCGCGCCGAAAAATGACATCTGAAGCTTCAGGCTGATTTTGGTCGCGTCCTTTCTACGAGGAGAAAAAGCAAAACACTTTCTGTGCTAAAAGATGTTCGGATCTACTGCAGGCTGCAAATGACACGCGCACAATTCTTCTCGCAAACAAGGCATTTGACGACCGCTTGGTAAAAACGGATACGTGGCGCGGCGAAAGAGAAATCTATCCCGTATGGACAGGCACAGCAATAGCGACAAGGAAACAGGGGAAAAACTTGGCGCGGCAATCGAATACACTGATCCAAGCACCGGCATAAAATATGTTTTTGAAGTCCCAGTGTATCTCCAAAACGAAAAAGACATCGCACCTGCAGTCAATCATGGCTTCACTGCCGATGGCAAGCCCATCATTTCCTTCCGTGCTGATGGAAAAAACAGGTTTGTGTTTGATGTTTCAGACGAAACCCTTATTGGAGTTATTGAAGCATTTCCAAGGCACGACGGCTGGTACCTCGCAGAAGGCAAATTTGGCATACCGGCTGGAGACGGCAGCATTCCAAGCAACTCTGACGCACGTTATCTTTCAAGAATAGACGATTATGTCGGGCTGCTCGCCCGCGGCTACTACGGCCGCATCCTCGACGGCTACTACGTCAGGTGCGGCGTCGACGCCTACTGGCTGCCGTCCGGCCGGTTTGGGGCGCTAGGCGCAAGCGCTGGCGCGCAAGCGCCAGCCGCGCCGAAAAATGCCACTGCTGTTGCAGTTGAAGCGGCAAAATCTGACCTGAACGCACTTGCGGCAGATGCAGTTGCGGCTGTGGCAAAAATAACAGATGAAGCAATTGCGCAACCCATAAGGAATCTCATAGCTGCCGTTGCAAACCAATAAATTCCTTCTTTTCATATTTTCTTTTGCCCCAAGGGGCACCTTGGAGCCACACGCCACCTCATAGCGCCGGAATTTTTGAGCAAGGCATTTGCCTTGCCGCTGGCATTTTTGCACCTGCCAAGCGCCGGCCATAAAATACAGCGCACTTTTTGCTTCGGCAAAAGGCGTCCGACTCGAATTGTGATTCGAGTGGATCATTTGCCTCTTCGGAGGCAAATCGGTTCCTTTTTCGGTTCGCTGAAGAAGTGGGCGGCAACAACTGGTGAGCCAACGGATTTTTCACCGAAGCGAAAAATACATCCATTTTTGCCGACATTCGGTTTGCTCAGCAACGAGGCGCTTTTTTCGCATAAGCGAAAAAATGCAAGGCAAAATAGGGGTGGCTGAACGTTTGGAGCCGCAGTGGAAGTTCTTATCTCTCTTCCAAAAGCCACTTCCAGACCGGAGTTATCCTTATTTTTTTGCCATCGAATATCAGCTCATCCTCTTGGTCGTATGTCAGGACAAGCCCGTTTTTCATTTTCAGCTCCCCCATGCACTCTGCAAGGCCGCCAAGCTCCCGCTCGCGGTTATTCTCATTTAGCTCCCAGCAGACCTGCACCGCGGAAACCAGCGCGTTATTCTTGAGCAGGACGAAATCACATTCTTTGTTTTTGCTATAGTAGAAAACCTCGTGCCCCGCGCAAAGCCTGTTGAACACAAGGTTTTCAAGCATCCATCCCATGTCCTTTGTGGTTTTGGCGGACAGAAGCGGCACGAAAGCATTATCCACCACATATATTTTCTTGTCATTCACAAGCCGTTTCTTCAGGCTGTAATCGAATTTGCTTATTGTCTTCACGAAATACGCTCCTTCTAGGTATGAGAGGTATGCCTTTACCGTATTCACGCTGCCGAAGTGGAGCAGCCTCTTGAGTGAATTTAAGCTGAATTTGTTCGAAAAGTTGGCAATCAGATACTTATAGAGGTCCCGAAGCTGCGCCACATTCTCAACCTTATGGCGCATTGCAATATCCTTTATCACTATATCATCATACACTCTTGTCAGCACCTCCGGATCCCCGTATATTAGGTATTCCGGCATGCCCCCAGCTTTGAGATATTCTCCAAACAGCCTTTTTACTGCGGCTCGGGTCTCCGTCCTGTAAAGCATTGGTTTTTCAAAATCGAATTTCTTGAACAGGAGAAACTCCTGGAATGAGAATGGCTTTATTACAATATCAACGTGCCTTCCCGTAAGCTTCGTGCCGAGTTCTTTGCTCAGCAGCATTGCATTCGAGCCGCTTATCAAAAACTTGAAGCCAGCGTCATTAAGCCTTCTGACGAATCCTTCAAACCCATCCACGTTCTGTATCTCGTCAATGAAGATAGTTTTCTGCTCTCCGAAAAGCTCGACAAGCGCTTCGTATAAGTCGTTAAACCGGGAAGCATCGAAATTGACGAGCCGCTCATCCTCAAAAGTTACATAGTAAAAATCCCTATCTGAATAGCACTTGCGCATTACCTGTCTCATAAGGGTGGATTTTCCACTCCTTCTCAAGCCCGACAGGACAATCACGTGCGGGAGCTTCAGCTTCCCCTCTACTGTTTCAAGCGCCGTCCGTGTTATTCCTGGGTTCTTCCCAAGCATCGTCGCCCGTTGTTCAGTCAATATCTGTTTCAGCTGTTCCTTGGATAACATGAAGGCATTTGACACTAGGAAGTATTTAAATCTTTTCATTATGATTGAACAAAAATCAGCATAACTATTCATTATTAAAGAACAGTTACAAACTGCGGCTGCGCATATGGAAAGAACTACAGAAAATTTGCGCCCTGCGCACCGGCAGATGAATCGTTATGTTTCAAGAGAAGCCATTGCCAAAAATCACTGTTTCTTCCCCATCGCAGCGCGGTAATCCTCGCTGAATTTTCTTATTCCGTCGTCCGTGAAGCCGTGCCTGAAGCATTTCTCAAGCACTTCAGGCGGAACGGTTGCGACGTGCGCGCCGCATTCCGCCGCCTGCACAACATGCAGGGGCGAGCGAACGGATGCGGCGATTATTTCCGTCTCAAAGCCGTAATTTTTGTAAATCTCGGAAATCCTCGCAATGAGCTCCATTCCCTCCTCGCCGACGTCATCCAGCCGCCCTATGAACGGGGAAATGTAATTCGCGCCGGCTTTCGCGGCAAGAAGCGCCTGCGCGGCGGAGAAAACGAGCGTAACGTTTGTCTTAATTCCCTTCTTCGCCAATATCCGAACGGCTTTCAATCCCTCCTCTGTCATGGGAATTTTCACAACAACATTCTTCGCCCACTTGGAAAATTTCTCGCCGTCTTTCACCATGCCCTCTGCCTTCTCCTCCACTCCTTCAACGGACACCGGTCCGCTCACAAGCTTGCAAATCTCGACAATCGCATCCTTTTGCTTCCTGCCGGACTTCAATATCAGAGTCGGGTTGGTGGTTACTCCATCCACGAGCCCGGAGTCCGCGAATCTTCGTATCTTTTCGGCTTCAGCCGTGTCAAGGAAAATTTTCATGTTTGCACCCCGTTTCTCTTTCGGTTATCTAAATTTACATAACTCTGTTGTGGCTCGAAATTTCAGCAAACTTAATTATTGATTTGGTTTTGAGAGGGTGCTTATGGCTGGCGAAGTTTTTGAGTGTTGTTCGAAAACATGTGATATTTTATCCAAATGTTCATCCTTTAATTTTTGAAAGTCTACGAACATATCCGATTCTTTAATCATGTCCTTAGCTATATTGTGGTGGTGTGAAAAGATGATGACATGTTTTCCAAGATTTTTGACTGTTTTTATGGATTCTAACAAGTCTACGTCTCCAGAGAATACTACGGCTATATCATACGTATTAAGATATGCGTTGGTAACCAAGTCAACTGCAAGTTGTACGTCAACGCCTTTTTGAACAACACGGTTACTAGAAAATTGCAGAGGTTTGAGTCTTACCTCAAAGTAATGATAGATTTTCGTTTCCTCAAGAAATATTTTCTGCGCATCTTTCTTTTTAGAGGCCTTTCCAAACAATGTCTGTAACTCGACTTTTTTAGTAGTATTTGGAGTTTTGTCAATCTCATCCTTTATTCGTTTCATCAACTGCTCGGTGTATTGCCCAGTATATAGATACGTTCGTATATGCATCAGGGGATGGCCTCTGTATTGATGGTTGTTTGATAAAAAGTCAGTTACAAAACTGCCTATCTTGTAAAAGTCTATCCAGCGGTCTTGATTTCGTTCTTCTTTTATACAATCAAAATTAGCAGTAAAATTCTTATGGTCAATAAAAACCATTATCTTTTTCAGATACTCGCCCCACCTAATTTTTCTCAAATGCACAGTATCTTTGTAAATAGGTTGGGGGGTTTACATGTTTTATCTCGAAGGATAAAACTACTCCCCTTACATAAACCATTACGAGTAAAATATGAAGGGTATCTTTTTAAACGTTTGTTTCAATTACTGGTATTTCGAGGCAGACGACAAAACACTCATTCGTTTTCCGTTCCGGTCATCTATCTGTTTTCTTCTTCATCTCTTCAGAAACAACACCAGTAATCCCCGTCCTCTCCATTCCGTATTTCTTCAAAAGCTCGCCCGCCTTGCCGCTCTCGCCGAATTCCATGGGCATCCCGATTCTTCGCACGGGCACGGGATAAGTTTCGGCAAGCGATTCGCAAACCGCGGAGCCAAGCCCGCCCTTTATCTGGTGGTCTTCCACGGTTACAACCCGCCCGCACTTTTTCGCGAGCTTCTCAAGCGCAACAGCGTCCGGATGCGAGGGAGTGTGCATGTTCGCAACCGCTGCGGAAATTCCCCTCTTCTTCAGCTCGGCTGCTGCGCAGAGCGACTCGAAAACCATGTTGCCCATCGCCACTATTGCAATGTCGCTTCCCTCGACAAGCAGATTCATTTTCCCCACTTCAAACGGCGTCTCCGGCGTTGTGAAAACCGGAAGCGCGCCGCGCGAGCATCTTATGTAAAACGGCGTTTCCTTGCCGTGCGCGGCTTTCACCGCCTTCACGCCTTCGTTGTAATCGCACGGCACGACAACCGTCATGTTCGGGAGCGAGCGCATGAGCGCAACGTCCTCGAGCGCCTGATGAGTCGCCCCGTCTTCGCCAACGTCCAGCCCCACGTGCGAGCCCTCGATTTTCACGTTCGCGCCCCCGTGGCAGATGGTGGTGCGTATCTGCTCCCAGTTCCTGCCGGGGTTGAAAACCGCGAATGCGCCAATGTATGGCTTCTTTCCTGAATAGGCAAGCCCCGCGGCAACTGAAGCAAGATTCTGCTCAGCCACTCCGACCTGGAAAAACCTGCCAGGGAATTCCTTTGCGAATTTTTCTATCTGCACCGAGCCGGCAACGTCGGGGCAGAGCGCAACCACGGATTCGTCCTGCCTGCCGATTTCCAAAAGCGCATCGCCGAACGCGTTTCTTGTCGCGGCTTTTTTCAAGTCCGGCGAGAGCGGGTCGAGCAGGCGCATTTTCGAGTTAAGGTTCTCCATTCTCACGCGCCCTCCGCCTGCTCGATTCTTTTCCTTTCAGCTTCAAGTTCCGCAATCGCCTTCTGCCCGTCCTCCTCTTTCGGGGCGGCGCCGTGCCACTTGTAATTTTTCTCCATGAACGACACGCCCTTGCCGGGTATTGTGTCAGCAATAATCATTGTCGGTTTTCCTTTTGTGCTTCGCGCCTCTGCAAGCGCTGAGAGCAGCGCGGAAATGTCATTGCCATCCACGGTTATCGCGTGCCAGCCGAACGCGCGGTATTTCTTTGCCATGTCCCCAAGCGGCATCACGTCTTCCGTGTTCCCGTCAATTTGTATGTAATTCCTGTCGCAAATGGCAACGAGGTTGTCAAGCCGGTATTTTGAGGCAAGCATCACCGCCTCCCAGGTGGAGCCCTCCTGATGCTCGCCGTCTGAAGTAACGCAATAGACGCGCCACTCTGTCTTGTCCATCTTTCCTACAAGCGCCATGCCCGAAGCAATTGCAAGCCCCTCGCCCAGCGGACCCGAAGAACTCTCAATTCCAGCCAGCCACTTTTTGCTGGGGTGCCCCTGGAAGCGCGAGCCGATTTTCCTAAGCGAGAGCGTCTCCTCAATCGGGAAATAGCCCGCGCGCGCCATCGCAGAGTAAAGGGCGGGGCAGCAATGCCCGTTTGAAAGCACGAACCTGTCGCGCGCATTCCACTTCGGCTTGTCCGGCTTGAATCTCATCTCGTTGAAAAAGAGCACTGAGAAGATTTCCGCCAAGCCAAGCGGTCCTGCGGGGTGCCCTGAAGCCGCGGGAACAAGCATGCGGATTACGTCCTGCCGGATGGTGTTTGCCATCAGCCGCAATTCCCTAACAGAGCCGAATTTCATTTTTGCACCGTCCGCCTTCCTTCCTCGGCGTCATGTTTCAAATCCGCAATCGCCTTTCCAACATCCGGCTTTGCGAAAATTCCCGAAGCCACACCTATGAGCGTTGCTCCTGCGCGCGCGGAGGACTTGGCAGTTCCCAAATCCAGTCCGCCATCCACTTCGACAACAACTCCTCGCTTGCTGAGCCATTTCATCTTGCCCTCCATCGCGGCAATGTATTTCTGTCCGGAGAATCCCGGATAGACCGTCATCACAAGCACCTGTTCAATCTCGGAAAGATAATGCCCGATTTCCTCTGGCAAAGTGTCGGGCGAGAGCACAAGCGCGGGCTTGCCGCCGATTTTCCTCACTTCTGAAATGGCGGAAAGCAACTCCCTTTTCGCGTCAGGGTTCCTGCCCGCTCCCCCCTTTCCGCCCGCCTTGGTGAAGCTTTCAATGTGCATCTCGTAAATCGCGCCCCTCTTCCCAATCCGCCGGATGTAATCAACCGGATTTTCCACCATGAGATGATATTCCACAATAAGATTGCGCGGGATTGGCGGGAATTCCTCGGGCGAAAGCGTCTCATTCGGCACGAACTTGCCGTCCATAACGTCAATCTGCACGCGCGAGACAAAAGGCGCGACCTGCGCGATTTTCGCGGAGAATTCGCCCGCGCTCTTGACGAGTATCGCAGGGACAATTTTCACCTTCTCCATTTTCATAGAGGTTTTTTCAGTTTTGGCAGGCGTTTTGGCAGGCGGCATTTTTTCACTTCCAACCGTTTCGGGCTTTCGCCGGATATTCTATTAATACTTCGTAGGTTGGGTTTGCGTTGCCAAGTTTTTGCCCTCCGGCCGCGCGTCCCGACCGATACGAATATAATGTTTAGAACCATTCTCCTATTCATGTTTGGCGCGGATTCGGGCTTGCCGTTTTACCTCGGAATAATCGAGCTTCTGCTTTCGCTCTGGCTCATCTTGGTTGCATTCGCGGCAATGCGCCATTCGCAAGGCAGGTCTTTCTCGCTTGCCATGAAGGCGCTGTTCGCAGCGGCGCTCCTGTTCTTCACCATGCAGGCGGTCTCATTCTTCCGCCTCGTTCCGCCGGACGTGCTCGGCATATCCGACGCGATTTCCTCCATAATCCTGCTGCTGCTTCTAATCTCCGCCCTGCGCGAGCTGACAAAGGGCATGCTGGCGCACGAGCATCTGATAAAGGGCAGGCAGCACTACAAACGGGACGTTGAATAGTCCTTCAGGGCAGAACAATCCAGTTTCCATCGGCGGTCTTATGCAGGAATACCTTTTCGCGGACGCGCACTGCCACCTCGAATCCTGCTCGGGCGTTCTGCTGCAAAACGCGCTTCTTATCACTTCCGGCTATTCGCACGAGTCCAATCTGAAAAACGCCCGGCTCGTTCGCACGCGGGAGAACGCCTATCTGTGCGCGGGCATAGCCCCGCAGGAGGCGATGAAACACAAGGACGTCAAGATAAAGCTCGTGGAATGGGAGGAGGCAATCGCGGGCAAAATCGCGGACACGGGAAAGCTCGTGGCAATAGGGGAAATCGGTCTGGACTACCACTGGGCGAAGACGGAGGAGGAACGGTTCCTGCAGCAGGAATGCTTCATCTCGCAGCTTCAGCTTGCCGAGCGGCTTGGGCTTCCGATAGTCGTTCATTCGCGCGACGCCGAGGAAGCGTGCATAGACATCGTCAAAAACTTCAATCTTCCGTTCATGCTGCACTGCTTCTCGGGAAAAAGCGAAACCGCGATTGCCGCCGCCGCGTCCGAAGGCGCGCGCGGCATAGTTTCCATCCCTCCCCTGCGAAGCAAGGAGCGCAGGCAATTCATCCGCGGCCTGCCACTCGTTAAGCTCGTCGCCGAGTCGGACGCGCCCTACATTGGCAAAACGCCCGAAGCCGCGCTGGAATCAATAAAAATGATTGCGGAGATAAAAGGACTGCAAGTTGAGCAGGTGCAAAAGCAGGCGCTTCTCAACACAATCAATTTCTTCAGGATAAAATAATCCGGACAGGGTGCGGCACAGGTGATACTAATGGAAAAGAAAAGCATGCTCGAAAAGCTCAAGGCAATGCTGTCCAAGAAGGAGAAGAACAAGGGGAAGAGCATAGCCCTCTTGATTGATGGTCCGAACGTGATTCGCAAGGACGTGCGGCTCGACCTCGTGGCGGTGCGCAAGAAAATCGAGGAGCATGGCACGATAAAGGTCGCAAAAATTTTCCTCGACCAATACGCTTCGGACAAGCTCATCGAGGCGATGACCAATCAGGGCTTTGAGCCGGTAATCACCACGGGCGACGTGGACGTTACAATGGCTGTTGAGGCGATGGTGCAGGTCTACAACCCTCACGTGCAGGCAATCGCGCTCATGACTCGGGACATTGACTTCCGCCCTGTTCTTGTGAAGGCAAAGGAGCTTGGCAAGGAAACGATAGTGGTCGGCAACGAGCCGGGCTTCTCAATCGCGCTTCGGAACACTGCGGACATAGTGATAATGGCCGAGCATAAGCAGGGGCAGTTCCAACTCTGAACGCTTTCAATCTGCCCTTATTGCGCCACGAATTCCCGTCTCCACTTTTTGAACTCCACAAACCCGATGCCGGCATATTTCAAATTTTCATCCGCGAATTCGCGCACTATTTCCTTAAGGCGGAGCATCGCTTCGCGCGTTCCTGCAATTTTCGCTTCCGCCTCAAATTTCTTGCCATCAAATTTTGCGTGGTAAAGCAGCGCGACAATGTCAATCGCATCCTTCTGCCCTTTCACGGTTCCTTTCCTGTCCTCATACGCCCCGAGCTTCAGGAGAAGAAGCTGGTTGATGCTGGCAACCCCGATGCCTTCGAGCACGTCGTGCTTTTTCAGGATTTCTTCCGGCGGATAGCCGAGCTTTGAAAATTTCGGCACATAAATGTCTACGTCCACCATTCCGCGTTTTATTTCGTATTTGCGCAATCTCTCGTTTTTCGCAAGCCCGAATTCCGCGTCAAGCGCGCGCAGTTGCCCAAAATCCACTACGATGTCAATATCCTTGGATTTTTGTGTTTTCGTGTGCAAATATGCCGCCCAGCCCCCGATAAGGACAAACTTGTGCGCTGCGGCAAGCTCATGCAAAAGCTGCCAGCTCTCTTCTGTCACGCTCTCGTTCCAATATTGTTCCATGCAACCACTACTCGTCATCCTCTGCCCGCCCTATTCCATTCCGTCAATGCCCATCTGCTTTTCCAGCGCGCGCCGGAAATCTGCGGCATACCATTCTTTCATGTTCCACAAGTCCGCGTATATTTGCGGGTCTGTGCAAAGTCCGTCTTGGCTCTCGTCCAAAATGAACTGGTCTTTTTTGAGCACAAGAATCCTTGCGCCGCCCTTCCCCCTCTCAAGCCGTTCTTTAATTTCGCCAAGCTGCTTTTCATCCGCATACAAAACAAGCACGGAGTAATCCGCAGGCGTTTCCTTGTAGCGCAATTTGTATGCGGTAAAGCCGCCCCACACTGTTCCTGATGGCGCGAGCCGCTCCGCCTCGCGCACCGATGGGGCATTCCCCTCCCAAATTATTTCTCTCCCCAGCCGCCTTGTGCTCGCCCAGAATGCGAGCAGCTTGCCGAATGCAACCACTCGCCAGCCACGCGAAAGCGGGGTGACGATGCCCATTTCCTTCAGTGGCACAAGCGCATGATGCACGGTGCAAAGCGAAATGCCGAATTTCCTTGAGAGCGACAGCTCGGTGAATGCAGCCCCGCGCTCCTTCAGATGCAGGCACGCAAGCTCCCGGTAAATCCATTCTTTTTTGAACATGTTTCTATTTTTGCCTTGCTTTATTTAAATAGGTTTCTATTTTTGTAGTATGTTTCTTGCCGTTCAACATCAGCACGAGAAAACGAAAACCAGTCCTGCCTCGCGCAAGTTCCATCAGCAGCTGAACACGAAAACAAGCCCGTGTTCTTCCTTCTTATCCATCCTGCAATATCCATACCTTTCGAACTGCACGACCGCGCCGTCCGACAACTGTCTGCACGATGGCTCGCAGTATCCGTTGTCTTCTGCCATGCTGTCCGAGCGGAAATTCCCCTCCTCGTCAAGAAGGTCTTTGGGGACTTTCACCTTGCACGCGAGGGCGGATTCAACCGGAACCCACTGTATTTTCTTCGCGGCGATTCCCTCGTCCGCCTCGTATTTCGCGCTGATGCCCCCCGCGCTCTTTCCAGTAACTGTCAAATTGTAAAGCTCCTTGAGCCGGAACAATTCGCCTTCCTGCAGCGCTTCCGCGTCAGGACCTGCGATGTAAAACTCGCTTCCCGCAGCCATCTTCCTCTCGCCCATCTCCGTCTTCGCAGGATGGTTTTTCAGCGTTGCCTCCTTCGCAGGCGCGCCTGAAACGACAAGCTTCACGGGGCTTCGCACGAAATACCTGCGCTCAGACCTTTCATCAAGGAGCTTCCTGTTCTCGGAAAGCAGCTTGTCCCAGTTCGGCTCGGACTCCACTTTGGAAAGCCCGAACGAAAGCACGAATGACTTTATTGCCTCTGGCAATATCCCCCTGCGCCTCAGCGCGGAAAGAGTGGGCAGCCGCGGGTCGTCCCATCCCTCCACCTTCCCCTGCTCAATTAACGGAGTAATCAGCCGCTTTGAAATGGGCGCGTTCTTTATCGAGAGCCGCGAGAATTCGATGAGCTGCGGCGCGCGCAGGTCGAGCTTTTTGAGGATAGCGAAATACAGCGGGTTTCGCAATTCATACTCCTTTGTTCTCATCGCGTGCGTGACTCCCTCGAGCGAGTCCATTATCGGCGCGGCAAAATCATACGAGGGCCAGCAGACGTATGCAGTTCCCTGCCTGTAGTGCTCCTTCTTGATTATCCTGAAAAGCACGGGGTCGCGCATCACGGTGTTCTCCGAGCGCATGTCTCCCCTGAAGCGCACTATCGCCTCGCCCTCCTCCATCTTTCCCCCCGCTTCGAGCTTCTGGCTCGAAGGGGCGCAGTCGTCCTTCGGACGACTCGCGTCTCGCATTTTCCTGAAAAGCGCCATGTTTTCCTGCGGCTCGCGCGCCGAGCAGTCGCACTCGCGCTTCTCCTCCCTGCCTTTCTTCACCTGTTCCGCAGTGCAGGTGCAGACGTATGCCGCGTATTTCACGAACATCTCGTCGCAATATGTGTAGAATTCCTCCATCCTGTCGGACGTGTGGGTTTCGTCTCGCCAGTCTATTCCAAGCCACAAAAGCCCCGCCTTTATCGCCTCAACGTATTCCTGCTTTTCCTTCTCAGGGTTGGTGTCGTCAAAGCGCAGGAGCATTTTTCCGCCGTATCTTCGCGCGGACTCGTAGTCCAGCCAAGCGGCTTTCGCGTGCCCGATGTGCGGGTAGCCGGATGGTTCAGGGGGAAATCTCGTGACAACGCGCCCCTGCGCTGCCGAAGGAAGCTCTATTTCCTTCGGACCCTTGTCCTCCTTCTTTTCCTCAAATGTGAATTCCGAAAGCTCCTTTTCCATTTCCGCAGGGGAAAGCGCATTCACGCGCTTCGCCTCCTCGTTGATGAGCTTCATCGTTCCCTTCATGTCCGCCTTCGCGCCCTGCCACTCGCCAATCACTTTCCCGATTATCTTCGCCGGAATGGCGAGCTTGTAGTCATGCGCGTTCTTCAGCGTGTGCTTGCGGATTGTTTCTTCGAGTGTGTTCATGGTTTGATTTCGGGTATAAGGGTTAAGAGACTAACGCCGCCTACTTCCTGCATGGGCGGGGAATCGGAAATCTGCGCCGAGCTTGATAGAAAGTGGAACGCCACCTGCAGGATTCTTCTTGGGCAGGAAGTGGGCGCCTTGGCGGATTTTGAGGAATATCTTTCAATCGGCATTGAGCGCATGAATATGGCGCAATCATCCATTTCAGGCAAGGACGTGTTCGCGCCATCATTCAATTTTCCACAGTGTCCGCGCTATATAAACGGAGACGAAATCCGGGAATTCGAAAATAGGATGTTGGCGCTTCCATTTGATGTGAACAAGATAAAGGACCTCGACTCGCTCCTGTCGGCGGTTTCCGAACGGGCGCACTACTGTGGCAGCATACAGCTTGGCAACTCCGGAGGCATCCGTCGCTCCAACCGGTGCACCAATGTATGGTTTGCCGACGCCTGCGCGGATTTGTATGAAAGCAAATACGCGGCGTATTGCACGGATTTGCGCTACGTTGAAAACATGTTCGGTTGCTCTGTCGGCTCGGAGAGCAGCTTCTGCATCCACAGTCTCGAAGTATTCCGGCTCCAGCGCTGCATGGAGACTTTGCGCGTCTACTCTTCCTCGGACTGCCACTATTGCGCAAGCTGCGAGGACTGCATGGGCTGCATGTTCTGTTTCAGCGTGAAAAACAGGCGGAATTCGATTGGAAACATCGAGATCCCAAAGGATAAGTACTCCAGTCTGAAGCAAAAGCTGCTTGGCGAAATAGCGGACGATATGCTGCGCAGGAAAGCAGCGCCGACAGTAATAGGCATAATCAACGGGGATTAGATGGGTTCTGTTCACGAGGCATTCTCAAAAACCGCGCGGCTCCTTCTCGGCTCTGAACTGGGGGGCATGGACGATTACGAGGGTTGGCTGAAGCGCGGCGTCCGTTGGAAGCGGGAAGTGGAATCAGAGGTGAGCGGCAAGAAAGTGGCTGTCCCCCTTCTTGCATTCTACAACCTTGCAAAGCGTGGCTTTGTCACGATGGAGGAATCGCTTGAGCTTGGGAAAAAACCATCCCCTGTGAAAGACATCGAGTCCGTATGTCTCAAAAACGCAAGTGCATGCTTCAGGGAAATCCTCTTTTTCACTCCGGAAATGATGCTCGGCGAGAACATCTGCGTCGAAGACACGTGCACCAGCTTCTCCTCGCAATACTCAATCCGCGGCATATACCCGAATTCCTGCAAATACACCGCTTACTGCTATTGGCCGCGCAATTCGCAGTATGTGTTCGGTTCCTCCATGCTCTTCTCATGCGAGTTCTGCATGAAATGCTCGAATTCCGAAAACCTTACTCGCTGCTTTGAAACTAGCGATTCGCACTCCTGCTCGGACTGCTATTTCTGCCATAACTGCGAAAACATGCGGGATTCCATGTTTTGCTTCAACGCGAAGAATATGAAATATGCAATGGGCAACACCGAGCTTGGGCGGCAGGAATATATGCGCATAAAGGAGCTGATTCTCGGCGAAATTGCGGCTCGGCTCAAGCGCGACAAAACGCTTCAGCCGAGCATTTTCAATGTTTCATGCGCGTCAAAAAGGAAAAAGTAATCTTCTTTCCATGCGCAAGCCCAGCCGCAAGTGTCTACCTTCTTGCAAACCTGCCCGCGTCAATCCCAATCCTTCCCATTTCCTCGGCAGTCTTCCCCGTGACAACGAGTTTCGCCTTCCGAAGCGCGGCAATGTTTCTGCTTCCTGAAAGAAGCATTGCAATCTTCAGGTCGCGCTTCCATTTCGCCGCGGTTTCCGCCGGATTTTTCGCGAGAAGGAACGGGAGCGCTGCGCCTGCAAAATCCGCGCCAAGCGCAATTGCCTTTGCGCAGTCCAGCCCGTTTCGCACGCCGCCGCTTGCAATAAGTGGAAGCACGCCAGCGCATGAAGCAACGCACTCGCAGGTCGGGTTGCCCCAGTCCGCGAAAGTCGGCTCCTCGCCGCTTCGGCAATATTCCACCCTGCTCCAAGAAGTTCCGCCCGCGCCTGCGACGTCAATCATCCTCACGCCCGCTTTTTTGAGCGAGAGCGCGCACTCTCTTGAAATTCCCGCGCCGGTTTCCTTCACTATTACTGGAAGTCCCAAGTCTCTTGCAAATGCCGCTATCTGCCCTTGTATTCCTGAAAAATCAGCGTCGCCCTCTGGCTGCACAAGCTCCTGCAAGGGATTCAAATGGATGGCAAGCGCGTCAGCTTCCACAACATCAAGCATTTCCCGAACACGTTTCACGCCGTATTTTTTCAGCTGGCAGCCCCCGATGTTGCCTATGAGCGGAATTGTCGGCGCAACTTTCCTCACCTTGAAGGTGGCTGCAAGCTCCGGCTTTTCCACCATCGCCCTCTGCGAGCCCAAGCCCATGGCGAGCCCTTCCTTTTCCGCAGCAGCCGCAAGCGCGAGATTTATCTTCGTGGCGTCGGGGTAGCCGCCGGTCATCGCCTCAATGAGGATGGGTGCGAACATTCTCTTTCCGAATAGAGGGGCGGAGCAATCAACGTCGGCAGTTCCCATCTCCGACAGGGGGGAATGCACAAATCGCACGTTCTCGAACCCCGCTGGAAATGAATATTCCACGCCGCCCTTCATCGCGGACTCGACGTGGTCCTGCTTTCTGCCCCGTATGTCGCGTATTTCCATAATATGACCGATAGGCATGGGAAAACCCTTTTTAAATTCCTTTGCGAAAGAAGCGCATGAAAGGCACGAATTGGGCGAAGGACAATTCCATCTACGCCATTGTGCTCGTGCTTCTGCTTGCCACGGTATGGGTAATCTATCTCTTCCAAATTGGCAGCATGGGTGTCGAGCCCGCAAAAATGTATCTTCAGGCGCTCACCGCGGTTGCCACGCTCGCGCTCCTCTATTACGCCTATTTCAACGTGGCTTCCAAGCGCGAGGAGGACATTGCGCGGCTTGAGCTTGCCGTCCGTCCCGCGCTCGTATGGGAGATAGAAAGCTCGGACGGCGGGGCGCGGCTGGCTTATAAGACGCTCAAGCACCCGATTTACGATTTCCGCGCAGTGCTTGTGCTCGACGGGAAAAAGCTTGAGATGAACGACAGGCACCTCGAGCCGGCGGAAGACCACCCTGAATTCGCGCGCACGCTCGACGTGATAAAATTCATCAAGGCGGGCATGGGCAAGTCCGACATGAAACTTTTGCAGTTGAACATCTCCTTCCACTCCGAGGTGGGCGGCAGCTACGCGTTCACTTTCACAAAGGAAGTGCTCAGGAAAAAGCACGGCTTCCTCTTCCAGCACAGGAAAATAGTTTCCGCGAAATACCCGTGGCGCGCCGAGCCGGTGCGGTTCGAGGAATAAGCGGAACCGGAGTTTTGCAGCTTCATCTGCCAATCGCAAGCCCTGCGTAAGCCACCACGTTCCCGTCGTCGCCCGTCGCCTCGCCCGAATTAGTGTATTTCAAAAGCTCGCACTTCTTCGCGCCTGCAAGCTTTGCATAGTGGAGCGCGGCTGCAATGGGGCCATGCCCGCAGATGGTCAGCCCCTCGCCCTCCACAACATCATCGAACCCGTCCTCGTCAAGCTCAAGCAGTTTCCCTATCGCGCGCATGTCCTTTTCTTTCGCCTGCGCTGCTGGCTCGTAGTGCGTGAAGTCGGATGAGGCAATCACAATCACGTCCCGCTTCGCCTTCTGCGCGGCATCAAATATCGCCTTCCCCAAGTCCTTGGCAGCAACAATGTCCTGCCAGCCCATGCAGATTCCCACCATCTTCGCGTCCGGCGCGCACGCCTGCAAAAACGGAACCTGCACTTCCGAGGAATGCTCGTTCATGTGCGCGCTCTCGTCGCGCTTCGGCGCCTTCCCGCTCTTCGTTATGTAGTCTGCAAGCGCGGTGTCGCACTTTATTTCCCCGAGCGGCGTCTTCCAGTCCTCGAATGAAACGGCTACCGGCATCCCCGCGCCCGTGTGGTTCGGCCCGATTATCACCGCGGTAAGCCCCTTTCCCTTCCAGTTGTCGCAGGAGGCAAACGAGTAAGCCGCGCACTTTCCCGAATAGACGTATCCCGCGTGCGGGCAGATTATGGCGAGCCGCCTTTTCCTTTCCACCTCTTCCGCGGCATCGGAAAGCCAGCCCTGCACCTGCGCGCGAAGCTGCGAAGCCGACGATGGATAGAACGTCCCTGAAACAGCAGGATATCTCATGTGTCGGTTTCCATAGCTAACCTTATAAAATTCGGGCTGCATTTTCATCGCATGGCAGAAAACATCCTCTCGCACTCGTTCCACGCATACATTGCGAATTTCAAGCTCATCTCGTTTTTCGCAATCCCGTCGCTTCTCGCGTTTTTCATTCCCATGCTCGTGAATACTCCGGTCTTTGCCGCGCTCGGCGGGACTTTCCTCCGAACCGGAAGCATTCCTGACCTTCAGGCGGCGGACTTCGGCGTGATAATACTGGCGCTTGTCTCCTCGCTTTACCTCATGTCATTTGCAATCGTGAACATAAACATCGTAATCAAGAGCCAGCGCACGAGCACGAGCATAAAGGACGAGGTAATCAAGAAGGGGCTGACGGGCTACACGCTCAATGTGTTCCTGCTTTTCCTCCTCGGCACGATTGCGCTTCTGATAATACAGCTGCTCACTTTCGAGATGGGCGCGCAAAGCTGGCTTTCGCCCATACTCTCGCTTCTCGTCTGGCTGCCGCTTTTCTTCGCGCCAGCAGGACTTGTGATTGACGAGCTTCGCCCGTTCCGCGCCGCGCAGAAATCGTTCTCCATGGTTTTCGCGAAACTGCCCTATGTCATGCTGTGGCTTGTGGCGTCGCTCATCCTGCTTTCGGTATTCGATGCGATTTTCCTCGCCGCGCTTCCGCACAAGCTCGGCTCGCTTGCAGTGCTGCTGATTAATTCCCTCGTGCTCATGCCGTTCCTCATCGTCTTCCAGACGCAAGTCTACATGAGCAAATACACGATACTAACGTGAGCCGGAGAAAGAAGGGCTTTTGAAAAGAGAAAAAGGAAAAGTGCCGGCGGTTATCTTTTCCTGAAATCCACTTCGGGGTAAGTCGCCCATATGCACATTGCCAGTTTGAGCGCGCGCAGCGCGTTTGCACCATAATACTGCGCGTCCTGTCCGCATACTGCTCCCTCAGTTTTATAATATTTGACACCCAATTAATGGAGCGGGAGGGATGCTATGGCGCAGATTAAATCTTTAGAGGGGATGATTGGCAAAGGCGTCTCCGGCATGGCTGGGATGGGCAAGGAGCTGCAAGAAAGATATGCTGCCATCCACGATCCTAACGCAGGCACACTCGCCGCGGATTTGAAAATCCACGCCGCAACGGACAATCTTCTTTACGTGGTGGAAGCTGGCGCGGAAAACATCATGCCCTACTCTTGTTATGTTTCAATGCTCGGGCTCACGGGCCCTGACATCGGCTAGCAAACCTCCAATTACGGCAGGGGGATATTCGAAGGGAAAAAACTGATTCGATTCAACGGGAAAATATACATGGTGCATCCTGACGACAACATGGACAGGATGAGGGCGACGGCGGAAAGATTCGGTTACCAATACAGTTACTCAAACGAGAAGATTGCATATTTGGTGGCGATGATTTGCCTTTGGAATGGGTTTGTGCGCAGTTGGCCCAAGATGCCGGACGGAAAGCCAGCGTCAATAATATATGACCGTCCGCTCATCACAAAGCCCTTCAGGTCCGGGATAGGCGTGGGAGGCAGGCACTTAAGCACGCTGAGCCTGATAGAATACCCCATGGGACTGTATTTTGACGAGAAAACCGCGCAGAACGGGGTGAACGTGTATTTCCACTTCACCACATTCAACAATTCGGTTGCGAGCGACGGGCAGGTGCACAAGCTGAACGCGAGATACGAGAATGCGAGCATTCTGCGGGAAATGGCGCAGAGCCTGCCCGGGCACACTGCTGAAACGATAGAAATTGTGAATGGACACTTGAAGGAGGGCTCAAGCGACACCGTCGCGCTCCTATGCAAGAACAGGATAATCTGCCCTTCTTCCAGCGGGAACCGGCTGCCAGGAACAACGATGCTTTTTGTGGAGAAAATCGCCCCCACGCTTGGCTTGGCGGTGGAATACGGGGATGTTAGCGTTGCTGACATCTTCAAGTGCGAAGGACTCGTGCTGCTTGGGAATGCGGTGAACATACTCGGAGTGGACAAGGCGTATTTCAAGGCTGAGAATCTGGCAGGGATGGATGCCGGTGAGCCCGTTGAAAAACTGAAAGTCAGGATGATGGGCGAAACGCGCGAGTCCGACGTCGTTGCCTACCAGTTCAAGACCACGCAGATGCCCGCGTTTTCCGTCCTTGCAAAAGCGCTATCAGACGCATGGACAACTGATAGATTCGGGAAATACTCGATCTGCCTGAATGATGTTATTGTGCCTGGCGCAGTCGTGGCAATGGAGCGGGCAGGGCAAAGGATGAAAGAAAAGCTTTCGCCATACGACGATGGAAGACCGAAAAAGTACAGCATGCTCGAGGTGCGTCTGCCAAACATTCTCCGGTCCGGCGCGAGCATTACCCTTCCAAGCAGGATTTGGCCAAAACCCGGCGTGCGGAAAGTTGACTTGCGATGGAGCAACGGCTTGAGGCGGCAGTCACGGCTTAATATATAATCAAAAACCGCGCGTATGTGTTTAGCTGCAGACGTGGCTCCGAAGGTCGGTTTTCCATCCATTTTTGGCAACAGTCATGCCGGAACGGCAGGTTCGCCCGTCGGTGAGCATGCGCGCAAAGACCGGCTGAAATGGCCATCGCGCTGCGTCTCTTCCGACGAGGACTAAACACATGCAACCGCGCCAAGCTTCCTCCCGCTCACTTCAGCAGATTCTGCGAAGTGCCCGCAATCAACGTTGCCGCGCCGGTTATTGCCGCGACAACCACTCCGCCGATGATGAGCGCGTAGGCGGTGGTGATGTATTTGCCGCGCTGGTCGGACGGCTGCAGCTGCGCGAAGCCGTATGCTATTCCGCCCAGCACAATCAGTATCACTGATATTATCGGACCCAGTTGTGTAAGGGTCCCTTCCACGCCGGTAAGAGTGTCAACAATCGCAGCCAACGCAACACCTCGGACGCTATTCCGCGCCAAACTATAAAAGATTTCCTCAGAAATCTTTTAGCCGTCGTAAATCTTCCGATTTACGGCGCAATTAAATCCTGCCTCCGCCGGCGATACGCGCTCCAAAACATAGTCTGCTTTTTATACTTTTCCCTTTTTATACAGCGCAGAGGTGGACCACTATGCGCGACCTGTATCGGTTCCCAATTTACAAGGCGGATGAAGACGAAGGCGGCGACGACGAGGACGAAGACAACTTTGACGAAGACTGGGAAGACGAGGACGAAGAGTAAGTCCCGCGCCCGCGCGTTCTTTTTTGTTTTTAGCTTTTACTTTTTTTGCCTAATTTTTCCGTTCTGTCTTTTCTTTTCAGCCCCACCGGCACGTAAAATTTCACGGAGAAATTTTATGGGAAGTGGAGCTTCGAAGTTCCACCGGCATCACCGGCACGGAGGCCTGCTTTTGTTTAAATACTGCCCGTGCGCACCCCTCAAGCATGGCGACTGTTGAAGAGGAAATCATCCACTGGTGGAAGGATGACAAGGGCGAGAGCCATAGAAATGCGCTTCGCATCGAGTCCGAGCCCACCTCGGAATACAACGGCTTCCCGCGCGACGGGGTGGTAACGCTTCGGATAATGAACACGGTTTCGCAGCAGGCAATCAAGCTCTCGCCCGACGAGGCGCTGAGAATTTCCACCCAGCTTCTCTCGGTGGCAAAAGATTTGCTCAATCAAAAAAGACAGATGTGGAACCACCACGAGGACTGAACCCCAGCTCTTCCCCCTCCACCAATTCATTCTTATTCTGCCCCAATCCGGACAAGCTTGGTCGCGTACGTCCGGGTTGGGGCGCCCCTCCCACAGAAAGGAATTAAATGGTTTTTCCGAGCATGCTCTTTGGTGCGGCTATGCCCAAGAAGAAAAAAAGGAAAAGCAAGCGTTGCGCATGGGGATTTGGGCAAAGCGGCTCGATTCTGTCCCAAAACGAATGCGACGACGAAGTGGTTCGCGCAGCCTGCCAGCTCGAGGCGCGCCGGAGAAAAGCGAGAAATCAGCGGAATGCGCCCTGACAGGACAAGCAGAATTTAGCGGCTTTTTTGTTGTATTGTAAATTTGATAATTTACAATGCCGAAAAATTTCTGCGGAAATTTCTCGTCCGAAGATTTCGTTTCATTCGTCGCGGTGAGTATATATCTTCTCAAGAAGCGCGGCGGTCTTCTGCCCGGTAAAACCGTCGTGCATCCTGTCATTTACCGCCTCCTCAAATACGCGTTGGAATTTCTTATATAGCGCGCGTTTTTTCGGGTCTTCGTTCGTCTTGCCGTGTTTTGTGATTCCTACGCCAATTGCCACAGTGTCAAGCATGTATTTTATCTCTCCGCCCTTGTATGTTTCCATTCTTCCCTTGAAATAAACATAATCCTTGTCCGGCCTTGCGGCATCTGCCTTCCGGTCAATCGCGGGTTTCACATTGAGAATCGCCAGCATCTCCTTGGCAGTCAATTGATATTGCCTTACTGTTAAGCGACACCACATATAGAGCCAGCAGCTTGCTTGGCTCTGAACACTTCTAAGGGCGTCTTGTATTTAAGGCTGCTGTGCGGCGTGCGATTGTATTCATGCTCAAACTGTCGCAGCA
>Ga0172369_10003491_pt1 | contig 20666 bp, 16 predicted proteins | sample LakKiv25m_FD_114539 | JGI IMG/M metagenome (GOLD analysis project Ga0172369, IMG submission 114539) | Freshwater microbial communities from Kabuno Bay, South-Kivu, Congo - kab_022012_11.25m | ecosystem: Environmental > Aquatic > Freshwater > Lake | place: Democratic Republic of the Congo...
ATCCGGCGTGAGTGCCTGCACCTGCGCATTTGCAGCAAGCGTATCGCCGCTGCCCACCCTTATCTTTATTGGCGCATAAAGCGCGCCCCTGTCCACAATTGCCACAAAAGGAAGCGCCGTCTCGACCGGAGCTATCCCGCTCCCATTTTCTGCCGCGCCCTTTTTCTTCAGGTGCACGTCAATGAGCCTTGTCTCATACCCGGATACGCTGAAATTGATCTTGCTGCCCGAATATTCCTCCCCTCCTGCAACGAGCTCATACTGTCCGTCATCAAGGAACTGCAGCACATATGCCCCATCCGGATACACTCTTGCGCTTGACTGCGTAATCCCATTTCTTACTGCATAAAGCTTCAGGCCCTGCGGAATATCGTCGCCTTCAACATACACTGTCCCATAAATAACTGAATAAGACCTTCCCTGCAATGCCGTTAACGTAATGTCGGTTTTGCCCTGCACGTTCACAACGCTCACAAAAACCGGATACCCTGCCCTTGAAACCCGCGCAATGTACTCATCATCCTGGACTTCCATTGCCGCATATCCTGTCCTGTCTGCAGTCGCATTTGCAACAACCACGCTGTCCTGTAGCAGTTCAACTGGCGTGCCGTAAAGCGCGGTGTTCCAATTGTCCAGCACCCGTATCGTAACAGTTGACGCAAAAAGCGCAGAGCACAAAGTTGCAAGCAGGAAAAATGCAATGGAGGGACGCATCAGAATCACCGTCTTTAAACTTCTCCCAAAGGTTAAAAAGGTTGGCTTGCTTGCCAAATGCGGCGCATTAAGCCTTGCTCATTAAGTCCGTTTTGCTCATAAAGTCTGGTAGCTGCTCATAAAGTAGTCTAAACCGATGAGTTTATGAGCAAGGCTGGCGCATTAGGCAGCATTATAAACTCCATAAGCGCAAAAATGATGGGTGGTAACATGGATGCAGGCTTGGAAGCAAAAACCATTTCCGACGCCATAAAGCTAGTTGGCGATTATCGTTTTCTCTTTACAGACAAATTTATTGAAGAGTCACTAGGGTCATTTGAGGCCCGCCTGCATTCTGCTTCAAATGAAGCGGACAAAAGCGCCGTTCTTTTTGAAGCAGAAGATTGGGTTTCTGCTTATTCTCTTGCAATTTACAAGCTTTACCCATTAAATGCAAGTTTTCGCCAGACAATTGAGTCCAGCCCAGAGCTAGCTTCCAATTTCAACAAAATGAAAGAATGGCTTGATGCCAGGCACGGCAAAGCAATAGCAAGCGATTTGATAGGTGGTTAAAATGGTTAGCCAAAGAGTCAAAATAGAAACCCAGGATCCATCCAAGAAAAAAATAGTTTCTGTTGAAACAGGATTGGAGCTAATTCCTTTTGTCGGCTGCGGCGTCGGGGCAAAAGACAGTTACCTTTACTTCAGGAACAGGCAATTTGCCTCTGGTTCCATAATGGCAGCAACCACTGTGCTTTCTCTTTGTGTTGATATAGCCGCAACGCTTACTGCCGTGCCATCTGCAGGCACTTCCGAACTTGCGGGTGCAGCAACGAAACAAGCCGCGTTTGCTGCAGCACGCAAGGCAGCCCAGCGCATTATTTCAAAAGAAGCAGCCGAAAAGACAGTCTCTAAAATAGTTACGCGCAAAGTTGTCCGCGAAATGTTAAAGGACCCAGAGCTGCTCTTGGACGCCACGCGCATACACGAAATGGCATACACCACTGCGGCTGATGCTACGGGTGCGTGGAACAAGCGAGCTGGAACCGAGGTGCTATCCAAACAAGCAATGGAAAACCTTGTAAATGGAAGCACCGACGCATTTAACAATAAAGCCCCTGGCCTTGCAGACCGGCTTGTGCAAGTGGGCGAAAAGAGCGCAAATGAAATAGATGCAATGAACCCCACTATTTTTAATCACATAAACGAATCGGAAATCACCCGCGCGGTTTTGCATAACAATCTTGACCTTGCTGCCCCTGCAATGGCTACAGCAGCCCCTGCTGCGGCTGCTCCGGTGCGTTCTGCAACCGGGAAGCTCCTAGATAAGGCAGTTGAAAAAACAAGCAACCTAATTCCAAGCGCTTCAAAATCAATAAAGAAGGCAGCGGACAAGGTAGAGAAGACATTGGGCGACCAGACGCCTCTGGCAACTGTGGGCAAGGTGAACGAAAAGATAGGCAAAAAAACAGCACTTGCATCCACGACTCCTGTAAAAACGGCAGTGGTTGCCGGTTACTCTCCCCTTTATGTGCCTGCTGTGGCATCAGACGCTGCCCTTGACCTTGTGAAATATATCGGCAAGCCATATGCAGCGTCAGTGCTTCCCAGCTCTGCACGCTTCGGGCAGATTTACCGCCTTGGCGGCCGTTACATTGCAGATCCTGATGCATTCTCGCCAGCTCAAATTTTAGGCATGAAACCAGTAATTTCATCGTGGAACAGTTCTCTTACGCCAAGCACGCGGGAAACAACCAAGGAGACAGAAGAAAAAACAAAACCCGTAAAAACCATCGGACTGCCAGCCAACGTCTCTTCCTGGTGGACAAATGAAATTTCCAAAACTGCAAATTCAAACGGCGTAGCCGCAATAGAAAACCTTTCGAAAGAAGACAAGGCCATTGTAATAAAGCGGCTGCATGCATTCGGGACAGAAAATGCAAAAGGGGCGCTGGAGCGCATAGGTTGGGCAGGGGCAGAGGCACAAGATTTCAAGAGCATAAATAACCTGCTCAATGAGCTCGACTTTCCCCAAGCCAAATGAAAACTGATGGAGGTGCCATAATATGTTTGTATTCCAAACAACAGTCGGTTTTGTGCCAGTGGCACTTGCAAACTCCGAAGCACTTGCGCTAATGGACAAACTAGCTCTGGCGCTTGAGGGAAAAAAAGGCACACTTGCGCCTGCGCTGGCAAACGGCGTGAAATCCAAGCTTGATGCGAGTACGCCTGCAGAGTGGAAAACTGCGCTAGATTCAATTTCCCAAAAAGCAAAGGGCGGGAACTTTGAAGCAGCGCTCAATGAAGCAACCTCCCTGAAAAACCGGATGCTCGCCGGCGTGCCTGCAAATACGGATACAATCCCTGCCAAGAGCACCATTCCAACTGGACCAGACACATCCGCCTCCAATGCAGATACGAGTGCAACCATCCCAAAATGGAAAAAGACAGAGCCAAAAGAACCAAGCCCTGTCCTCCCCTATATCACTTCAACCCTGCTCAAAAGTGCGTCTGCATCAATAAAGTCTGCAGGGGAAGAAATAGCAGCCGGGGACAAGGCAAGGGCTCAGGATGGGATTGCGACTCGCGATTCCGAAGCAGCGGCGCTAGAGCATTACCGCGCAGCCTCCAAGCTTTATTCCAACGCCCTAAACTATTACAATCGTGCCCTCACCTATGCAGGCTTCCAATCCCAAGAAAGCGGCCAAATCAAAGACATAAAAACGGAAATAGCAAATGCAAGGGAAGCAATATCTGTCTTGGGTGCAAGGCTTGAGGCCGCACCTCCGCAAACAGCAAAGCCCGCAGCCAAAAAAACAGACAACCGCATTCTCTCCCCTCTGACTGCAGGCAATTTCGCAGCTGCTGTAGAAGAAGGCATAAAGCCGCTTGCAGGCTATGGCGTCACAACTGAGAAAGTGCAAAAGGAACTTACCACAATGGTAATTTACGCAAACAAGTTCCTTGTCCCTGCGGACGAGGCAATTCTGGGCAAAAAGGATGCGGCAACAAATCTGCAGTTTTTGCGCAACTCAAAACTGACTGAATCCCAGATGCGCACAACCACAGAGCTTGCTCTCATCTCCTCATGGGTGGGCGCAACAAACGCGCGCAGCTTCATAATCTCACTTGGGAAAAACTTCACTTTTGAAGAGAACGGGACTTTTACGCGCAAGTCCGACAGCAAAAGCCTCTCTCTCCTTGAAATAATGAAAGACAATGCGCTGCTTTTGGAAATAGGCGCGCCCGCCATGGTAATAAAATACCGCCAAAGGCTTGAAAACTCCCTAATCGCATTTGAGGCAAAAGCGCAGCCAGTGCAACAAGCCAAGCTCCCAGAAAGCAAAATAATACCCGGAGCATACCGCAAACTATGGGACCCTGAAGGCAAATACCTCAAAATGGGGGGCGCAACAGAAGCGCCCACGGAAGCCCAGCCCACAAATCCCAGCGTGCAAAAACAGTTCGGTGCCGCAAAAGAAAGAATAAGCGCGCTTGCAAATCCCATTGGACTTTCAAGCCAGCTGCTTGAAACAGACGGCACTCTTTCTGCAGAAGGGCGCCGGATGCTAAGTGATGGCGGCTTCATATCACAGAACAAAATGGCTGCGGACGACATAAGCGGCAAGAGCACATCCGCGCGCGTAAAATGGCTTGCAACAAAACAAGCCCTCCCAACGCTGTTGGATTCCGGCGCAATACAAAAAGCGCAGCAGGTTTCAGATGGAGTGCGCAACGTATACACCTATGCGCCAACTGAAGCAGCCAGCGGCACCGAATCCTACTCAAATCTCACTTCCAATCAGAAGAACAAGCTTGCCAAAGCCCTTGAAACAGCCGAAACAAAAATCAGCTGGGGCGCAAAAACAGGCGCCCTCTATGACGGAAAGGAAGGCGAACGCCCAATCGACCATCTAATAAAAATAGCAGCGGAGCTTGAGCTCAAGAATCCCGGCGCTTAATGATGAAGGCGAGCACACGCTCTAACAGCAAAAGAAAAATGGACTTGGGGGGATTCGAACCCCCGGCCTCCTGCTTTTTTGGAACCATGAGCACGGCAACTAATGTTTATACTAATTTCCGTGGACGCTTTTTTGCCCGTACCCATCTGGAGGGCAAAAAAGGGTCCTGCAAAGCAGGCGCGCTACCACTGCGCCACAAGCCCGTGGAAATACTTATGCCCTTATTGCCTTTTAATAGTTTTGCGCGTTAATTGTCCGCTGGTTTTGAATATGCCAAGGAAAAAAAGAACGCAGCTGCCAGAGCAGCAAACAATCCTTACTGAAGCCCAGCAGGCGAGCCAAATACAGGCTGCAGTGCAAAGGGAGCAGCGGGTTGCAGCAGCCCAAAAAGAGGCACCAGTAGACGTTGATTATCTTGTTTCCCTCACATTTGACAGCGACCCGCAGGTTCGAAAGCGGACTGCAGAAACCCTTGGAAAGATTGATGACCCGCGCGCAATTTTTGCGCTCCTTGAGCTCTCCTCAGACAAGGAGCCAACAGTTCAGGAAGCCGCCCGCGCAGCGCTTGACAAATTCAAGGAAAAAAAGGACGACCAGGAGGCAATAGTAACAATAGAGCAGCTTCTTGCAGAGAGAAAAGTCGCAAAAACAGAGACGCCGGAGGCAACAACCGCAACAAAGCAAAAGCTCATGCCAACGCTTGAAAAGCTCTTCCACCACGACGAAAAGAGCCCCAAGGGCGCGCGGGAAAAAATCCTCACATCCCTTATGGAGAAATTCTTCACCCCAAAGCGGCAAATCGACTACAAGGACTCGCTTTCCTCAATAGAGCATATGCATGAAGGCGCGCGGGAGCAAGTTGCACAGCCCCCTGCCTCAAAGGATGCTCTCACTCACGATGAAATAACCCAGATACGCTCTGGGCATGATGAAGTGAAAAAGACCGCAGTGCAGGCGCAGCAAGAGCAAATGGAAGAAGAATTGGAAGAAATCTATGAAAAGCCGCAAACCCAGGCTGCTCAGGAAGAAATTCCTGAAGAAACCGAAGAAACAGTGCAAACAGCAGCGCACCCAAGCGAAGCAAAGCCCTTTTACTACAGGCTAGCTTACGAGCTTGCAAAGACGGCAGGCACGAAAAAGAACGTTCTTATGCGCGAGCAAAAGCGCATAATAGCGAATTTAAAGAAGGACGTGGAGCTGGCGTTTAAGCTTGCGGCAAGCAAGGCAGAGGAGGAAGGCTCCCCTTCGCTTTCCAACCTCAAGCCAGGATTGAAGCATATCTCTCTCGCCCCAATGCAAATTTCCTCAATTTCAGAGATACAATACGGAAAGAAGGGCGCATACTCAAAAATCATTCTCACAGACGGGAAGAAAAGCATCCCGCTCTTAGTCCCAAAAGACCGCGCAGCAGGAATAACCGTGACAGACCAGCTTTCCCTAAAAGACGTGCAAACCGACTTCATGGTGGAGAGCAGCGAGCTTGTGCTCATCCTTTCTCCAAATTCAAAAATGCTCATTATGCGCTAGTTGCGCGCAAACTTCAAGCTAGGTTTCACAAACGCATCAAATTCCGCCCCGTTCAGAAATACGACGGTCTTTTTCTCGCTTTTTACGCGCATCCCAAGCCGCAATAGCAGCATCTCATCCTGCCTGTTCCCAAAAAAATAGTGCAATTTGTTCCCCTTCCCCACTCCCCCATTCCCGTCATAAATCCCCGCAATGAAGCTCGCAGAATACTCATTTTTGTACCTGAAAAGCTCAAGCTCGTTCTTCAAAACCCCATCAAAAAAAGCCCGATACGCAGAATGGTAAAAATACACCTTGCAGTCCTCGCGCTCCCTTCTAACCTTCACAATCCTGCCCTGTGAAAAGTCCACCTTCTCATCCACTTTCGGCTCTATGAACTTTACCCTGTCAGGCTGCGCAATTTCCGCGCTTAGGCACTCCCTTAGGAATACCTCGCACACGCCTCTGTTCCCTTCTATTCCTATGCCTTCTTTTGTCCTTCTTGCCTTCCAAAGCCCTATTATGTATGCAAGCTGCGGGGTGAGTTTAATTTTCATCTTTTTGACCTCCGGTCAAATCTGAAAAGCTTTTTGGGAAGCTTTTCATGCACTCTTTTCGGAGCAAACCTTTATATACTAATTGTGGTATAAAATTAAATAGTGAATATTATGGCGCCCGAGCCTGCACCTGCACCTCAAGTAAAACCTGTCCCACTCAAGCTCAGCAGAAGGCATGCGCGCATGTTCAGGGCAGTGCTTAGCGAGGGACACAGGCAGGACCACCCTTTTGTCACGGAGCACTCCGAGTTTCTTTGGAAAATTTCAAAAACCCGCGAACTTTCCCAAGAAGACGACCGTGCACTTTCCTCTCTCGGAATATTCATCAATTTCTCAAATGACAAATCATCCGATTTCTGGCTTGATAGCGGTTTCCTTCAGCATATAACCGGCAACATCCCGCTTACCTCTTTTTCCGCAACTTTTGGGGCATCTGAAACAATTCCGCTCGCAGCAAAAAGCGCGCTGAAAGCCGGAGCCCTGATGATGGCGTGCAAGTTTGTTATCGAGTTCAGCCAAAAGCCATTGACCGAAGCAATCCACAACATAGTGGTTGCGATAGGCAATTTCCCACCGATTGCGCTTGTCGGGGAACACCCCATATTTTCGCTCATAGGGGCAGCAACTCTCACTCTTCCCTCCCTTCTTATTTATAAAATTTACAAACTGGCAAAAGAAACGGCAAAACAAGCGCATGCACGCCTGCTTGAAGAAAACCGCATCGAAACCGTGCCCTTAAAAGCAGGCCCATTTGCCATGTTTATCGACGAGTGGCGCGGGCTGTGCCGCAACTATTGGAAAAAGGCCGCCCTGATTGCGGCAAGCGCAACCTTCGTGTACAACTGGGCCAATGCAGATGGCATAATCACGGCAGTCTCAAGGACATGGAAAGTGCTTTCAACCGGCGCAACAGACGTTGCAAGCGCGATATTCACATTTGGATGGGGCGTCCCTGCGGTTCTTCTTGGCTATGGGCTGTTCAAGATGTACATTGAAAAGGGCAGGCAGGAACAGATGCAAAAGGAAACCCAATAGCATTGCCTTATTTTCCCAAATTTCCCAATGCCCTTGTTCTTTACAAGTTGTGCTCTCTCCAAATCATCCCTGCGCGGTCAAATGCGCCCGCCCTGCCCGCATATTCGGATTGCACCTGGGCCGTTCTTATGAAAAACAGGTAATTTTTAACGTAGTTCGTAACAAGTTCCTGGCGGTTGCTCAGGTAACTGTAATCAAGGCAGGGTTTGAATTCAAACCCGCCCTGCTTGAATTCGCCCCTGTTGAAAAATTCAGCAGCGTTTTTGTATGTTCCGAATATGCCTGAAAATGCCTTTGCATCCAAGTCCGCTACCTTGGCAGTCTTTCTCTCTCCCTTGTCTGCATATTCAATCTCACTTATGCCCTTTGCATTGCATACTGCTTTGAATATATCCAGCGTTTTGCTTGCCTGCCCTTTCCCGCGAAGCAGCCCGTCAATCCTGACGCCTTCGGCCCTGATTCCTGCTTCCTCTGCAGCCATCAGGAGATTCTGCTGGAATATTGCGTTGTAAACTCGCGGCAAGCCGACATTGTGCGCCCACATCCCAGTCATTTCCATGTCCTCATACGGCACATTTGCCTTCCCTATCTTTTCTTTTACGTTCTGCTGGTTGCCCTTGTAATTCTCATATGCAAAAAACAGGGCAAGCTGCGGCTCATCCAAAATCCTGCTTCTCACTATGCCCTCCTTTTCCTTGCTGCCAAGCCCGCTCCACTCCTCAAGCGCGTTTACAAGCTTATTGTCATTGTATCCAAGCCTGCCGAGTGCAGCAGAGAACAGCTCCCTATTCTCAGCATTGTCCAGAAATTTCCTTGCAGCCGCCACGCTTGACTGGAAAACACCAATTGTTTTTATTTCCACCGCCTCCTTGCCTATCACGCCTGCTGCCATGTTCATTGTGCCTGCAAGCTTTTCCGCAACTCCCCTGCGCGACATGCCCACCAGCGTAGGCAGCGACGTGTCCTCAGACGCATAATATTCATTGTACATTATGCATGCAAGGGCATCTGCTGATTCTTTTGGTATTCCATACGCCCTCATTGCAGGCTGCAGGTCCCTAATCTTCTCTACAAATGCGTTTCTCCTGCCAACAATCGGGTCTGCCAAAGGCACCATGCCCGCCGCCTTTACCTGCGTGCGTTTTTCCATTGCAGGCGTTTTCATGTCCATTGTCCACTCCGGCGCAACTGACTCCTCGCGTTCGCTTGAATATTTCGGCGCTGCAAGCGTGACTTTAAGCTCTTCTTTCCTGGACCTGAATCCTCCCGTAATATTATTCTGCCTTGCAATCTCGCCCATCGCATATTCAAAAGGCACGCCAAGCCTGCGCGAGACATCAACTGCGAATTTTTCAGGCGTTATGCCGCGCTCGCTGAATTCCCGGATTTCCGCTTTTGGCAGCATGCCTTTTCTTGGAACGTACAACCTTGAGTTCTCAACGAGCACATTAAGCGCCAGAAAATTCCTGAAATCCTCGTCGTTTTTTATGTCCCTGCTTATGAATGCGCCTCCCATATTCTCTGCCCACACTCCGTTTCCAAGGCTCACAATTGTGTGGCTCGGCTGCGTCGGGTCTTCCCTAATCTGCCTTGTTTCCGTGAAGCGATATCTCACTGCAACAAACGCGCCTGCGGGCGCGTCAATTAGCATCTTGCGCACGCGCTCTTTTTGCCCCTCATCCAATTCGGTAAACTTGTAATTTGCTTCGCTCCCGCCATTACCCAACCTGCCAGTTGCTCTCTGCGCCTCCTCCCCTTTCCCGAAAAAACTCTCCTCGCTGAAAAGCGTTTTTGGCAGGTAGCCTTTCAGGTCCCACGTAGAAACCGCATGCAACGGCATTGCCTGCCCCTCCCGTTCAAGTATCGCGGGCACTGCATATCCAAAAGAAAACCCTGCGCACTGCTTCAGGCCTTCCTTCCCAAGCGACCTGTAATACTCAAAAAGTTGGCTGGAGTTTTTCTGCAGCTGCCCAACAGTAAGGCCCCCCTCCTCACGTTTCTCTTTCCTTGCTGCCCTGACTGGTATTATCTTGACCTGGCTTAAGTCTATTGCGCCGCCTATCGACAGCTCTCTTGCCCCTATCCAGCGCTTTAGCTGGGACTCTGTGCCACTTTTCCCAAGCTTATAATCATGGTACAATTTTTCGCCAGAAGAATTAGCCCCGTCTTCCCTCACAATGCGCCTTCCTGCCTTGCCTGCGAATTGATATTCCATCCAACAGTGCTTTTTTGCCTCGTGTTCTGTGCCCCTGACAATGTTCGCAACTTCCCGCGCCTGCCATTCCTTTACTGCCTCGCCCATAATATCTGCCAAATATGTGCCTTCCTATGTTTTTAATACGCTGCGTTATGCGGGAGAAAGACCTGCAAAATCTAAGCTTCCGCTAAGGATAAAATTCCAGCACAAGCGCCGCAAAATGCAGCGCTCGCGCTAAGGAGAAAAATTCGCGCGCGCCAAAAAGCCGCTGCGCTAAGGAGAATAATTTTGGGCAACCTCACGGTTGCAGCTCTCGCAAAGCTTCGCTTTGCTCGACTCACGCTTCAATTAGAGATAACAGTTAATAACTCAAGTAAGTTTTTTCCGTTGCCTTGCACGTGTAGTAACTCAGTGATCTATATACCAAATAAAATTTGGAGGTGATCTATCCGCAGGTTCCCCTACGGATACCTTGTTACGACTTAGCCCCCCTCGCGAAATTCTGGTTCGACAATGCCACTAGTGCATCGCCTCACCAAAACTTTGTTTGGGTGACTTGACGGGCGGTGTGTGCAAGGAGCGGGGACGTATTCACCGCTCGATGATGACAAGCGATTACTAGGGATTCCAGCTTCATGGGGGTGAGTTTCAACCCTCAATCCGAACTGAGGCCAAGTTTGTGAGATTAGCTTCTCCTTTCGGAGTTGCCGCCCATTGTCTTGGCCATTGTATGCCACGTGTAGCCCAGGAGATTCAGGCCATACTGACTTCGGTTACACATCTTGGTCATTTATAATATCGCCAAATTGGCGCATGCTTTCACATGCAAAATCGTATGGTCCGCATAGTTCATGCCTTTCTGTTGCGCTCAGCCCTAACGGGCTTTCCAAAACTATCGCAAGCTTCACGTTTTTCTCGTTGAACTTGACCTTATAGCCTTGCAGCGCAGCCTCCTTGACTTTTTTCATCTGCTCCCTCCTGTTTCTTGTTGTGAGCCTCTTGCATTCCACAACAAGCTCCAGTTTTGGGATGTAAAAATCCACAAACACGCCGCCCAACTTGAAATCCTTTTCGAATTCAAGGTTCAGGCTTGCAATGATTGCAGAAATTTCATTCTCTTGTGTCGTAGGTTCCCTTATTTTCATATAGCTTTGCGCACCCTTTTTCCTCGCGCGCGCTGCTTTCTGGCTGCTGCTATTTGCAGCAAACCATCCCCTAGACTCAGAAGAGAATTTTACAAAACGCTCCAGAATTTCCTCCCAAGAAGAAATCCCTTTGAAACCAAGCAGGAACTTTCTGGCTGTCTTTTCAGACGGCTTTATTTTCCCTGTTTCATATTTGTAGATGTTTTTTGTCATTCCAATGCTATTCTCATAGCTGGTCTGGCTTTGCCCGTTTGAAAGCCTGATTATTGTTACATATTCAGGTTTTCTCATCACGGCATCCACTAGGTTTTTCTCTTTGGAGAATTCCTCGTAAAGCGTTAGCAGCGATTTTTCATCAAGGTGGCTCTTTGGCATGTACAACATACGGACCAAGGGTTTATAATTTTACTGACCAAGGTGCATATCTACCGTCGCCCCCATCTTCCTCCCACTTAACGCGGGCAGTCCGCACAGAGTGCATCTCCCCCGGAGGGGAAATTCGCAACAGTGCGCGAGGGTCTCGCTCGTTACAGGACTTAACCTGACAGTTCGCACCACGAGCTGACGATGGCCATGCAGCACCTCTCGGCTCGTTAGGCAAGATCTTTAGTCTGACCTTCATCCTGCCGTCGCCCCTGGTAATGTTCCCGGCGTTGTATCCAATTGAACCGCAGCATCCACCCCTTGTGGTGCTCCCCCGCCAATTCCTTTAAGTTTCAACCTTGCGGCCGTACTCCCCAGGTGGCGGACTTAACACCTTCGCTACAGCACTGCACCCGCTCGAAGCGGGCGCAACACCACAGTCCGCATAATTTACTGCTAGGGCTACTCGGGTATCTAATCCGATTCGTTCTCCTAGCCTTCGTCCCTCACTGTCAGACGCGTTTTGGTTGGGCGCCTTCGCCACTGGTAGTCCTTATAGGATCAACGTATTTTACCACTACCCCATAAGTACTCCCAACCTCCCCCGCTCTCGAGCCTGCCAGTATCCACTGCACGCCTTGAGGTCAAGCCCCAAGATTTCACAGCGGACTTAACAGGCCAGCTACGGACTCTTTAGACCCAATATTCGTGGGTACCACTCGATCTGCCAGTATTACCGCGTACCGTTTACCTTATGCGATTAGGCATATGGCGGCTGGCACTGGTCTTACCCAGATCTTATTCTGCAACCTATTTGCAGTTGCCAAAAGATAGAGAGATATATCCCTCTACCACTCAGAATTCCCCTGTCACGCTTGCGCGCATTGCAAAGGTTTCGCGCCTGCTGCATCCCGTAGGACTAGGGCCCTTGTCTCAGTGCCCTTCTCGGGGCTCCAACTCCCATTGCCCCTACTGATTATCGGCTTGGTGAGCAGTTACCTCACCAACTACCTAAGCAGGTGCAGTCTCATCCTTGGGCGCAACAACTCCAATTCGCTGCGCATTTAACCCATCAAGCATTCCAGCATAGATGGGCAATCGGGTATTGACCTCAGTTTCCCGAGGATATCCCCGTCCCAAGGGCAGATTGACTACATGTTACTGAGCCGTACGCCGTCCAACCAAGTGGCTGAACTGACTTGCATGGCTTAGCCGTATTCTGATAGCAGTACCCTCCAGCAGGATCAACTGGAGTCGCACTATAATGCAAAGTATTCTTTTATTGGCGGTTTCGCACTTTTCGCTATTAACCGTTATTTGCTCTTGAAGCGTGAGTCGAATAAGAAAAGCTCTTATTCCATAAAGCCCATCACTCACGCGCCTACAATGGCGGTGGCTTCATCTAAGCTTCAAAAACCAATTTCGCATGCCCGCATTTTCATACGGGTAAAATTCGGTGCCAACTATATGAGTATAAGTCTTTATAAACCTATCCTAGGTGTGCGCGGGGAGAAAAAATGGGAACTTTCAAAAGTAAAAACAAATGACCGAACAAAAAGGAACGTGTGCTTCCCCCGTATTAGCTTTCTTCTTTTCCAGAAACATATATAAATAATCTAATTCAAAAACAGAAACATATCCCAGAAAGTGAAAATATGAAAAAATCCGAACTCGTATATCTGGCGCTTATGCAGCATGCGCTTTCCAAAAAAAAGGAAAAGCTCACGCAGCTTTCCCTTCATAGGGAGCTTGGGCTTTCTCTCAGTGTCATCAACAATGCGATAAAACCCCTGCGGGAAATGGGTGCAGTGCAAGTGCGCATACGCAGCCTCCAAGTGCTTGACACAAAGAAGCTGCTTCTCTTTTGGGCAAGCGTGCGGCGGCTTAAACGTGACATCGCATATCAGACAAGGGCAAACATCCCAGTTTCCCAAATAGAGAAATCCATGCCCTCAGGGGTTATTTTCACGGCATATTCGGGATACAAATTCCAATTCCCAGACGTGCCAGCAGACTATTCTGAAATATACGTTTATGCGGATGAGCGCGCGCTTGAAGAAATCCAAACGCGCTTCCCAAAAGCAAACGGGCCTGCAAACATTTTTGTGCTGAAATCTGACAGCGCGCTCGCGCAATTTTGCAAAAACTCATCCGCACCGCCCGCCATTCTCTATGCTGACATATGGAACCTTCCGCAATGGCATGCAAGGGAGTTTTTGGCTTCACTTGAGGGGTTTTTCAAATGGTAGAATTCTGGGCAGAAAATTTAACGCAGGCAAGCTGGGAAAAGCTCAAGCAACTAAGCAAAAAATACAAATTCATTGTGATTGGCGGCTGGGCAATTTACCTCTGGACAGGAATGCAAAAATCAAAAGACATAGACATTGTTGTGGATTACAAGGAGCTTCTTTCCCTTCGCAGTGAGTTTAATTTGGAGAAAAATGAGCGGCTTTTCAAATACGAGGCAAAACTTGAGAAGTTTGACATTGACGTTTACCTTCCAGGCTATTCGCGCCTATCCATCCCATGCGAAGAAATACTCAAGAGCCCAAGTACGGTGCAGGGCATAAAAGTCGTGCAGGCAGAGCACCTTCTTCTCCTTAAGCAGGGCGCATACTCAGACCGCAAGGGCAGCATAAAAGGGCGCAAGGACCAAATAGACATCCTAAATATCATCTTAAAAAGCGGGCTTTCCCTTGAGAAATATTCCGTGTGCGCAAAGAAATACTGGCATGAAGCTTATCTACACGAACTTATGAATGCAATTTCCTCTTTTTCAAAAGAGGATTTGCCCTACATAGGCATGAACGAGCATGAATTTTCAAAATGGAAAAAGGAAATCCTTGCAAAGCTAAAGGGATTATGAAAATAAGAAAATAAAAAGAGGGAAACTTAAGCTTTCGTAACAGTCATTTTCCCGTATTTGCCCGGAGATACCTGCAGGTTTCCCTTGTATTCTGACACCCAGCCGTTCTCAATGCTCACCTTGTCGCCATTGGCGATTTTGTCAATGTCGTCGCCCCAAAGGGACAGTGTAACAGAGCCTGAGTCATCCTGCAATGTTGCGTTTGCAACGCGCGTCTTTTTTCCATATTTGGTGAGCACTTCGCGCGGCTCGTCCACGTTCGTGATTTCACCGCTTATTGTGCCCTGCGCAGAGCCGGCTTTTAGTTCAGATATTTTCATTTTCACACCTCTATGTTAGCATGAGTGAATACAATTTCTGAAAAGCAACCTATATAATATATGTAGTATTAGGACGCGCACGCACGCGCGTTCGTAAAACGCACGGATTTTAAACTAGTTTATGGGTAATAATCCCGCAGGGATGGCAGAGCCTGGTCGATTGCGTCAGACTCAAGATCTCGCATGGATTGTCATGCGCATAAGATATCTGATGACTTAGGTCTTCGGGGGTTCAACAACCTAGGGGGAACATAAGGTTTCCCGAAAATCCCCCTGAGGTTTCACCCCCTCTTCGAAACCGAAGAGCTCGGAAAACCTCTGGTCGAACAAATCCCTCTCCCTGCATTTAATCCTAGCTTTAGTGTGTACCAGACTGCGCAATAATGGCGCATATGGCATGAAGCCCAATTAGACCCCTTCGCAGGAGGAATAAACATGGGCGAATTCGACATACACAGGCACCAGCGCAACATAGAAATGGCGTATGGGCTGCTTGAAAGGGATGCAAACGTGAGTCCCCAGAACAAAAAAGTCATCTTGTCTTTTTCCAAGATGAGGCTTGCAAAAGGCTCTGGAAGGCTGCGGGTAGTGAAATGCGTCTATTGCCTTCGCTACCTTGCAAAATGGCTCAAAAAGCCCTTTGAGGAAGCAACAAAAGAGGACATAATAGGGCTTGTAGGCGAAATAGAGAGCCAGAAATACAGCGAGAACACCAAATACGACATCAAGGTAGTCCTCAAGATTTTCTACAAGTGGCTTAGGGGTAATGACGAAATTTACCCTCCTGAAATAAGCTGGCTCAAGCCCCGGCTGCGCAACGATGCCCACAAACTGCCCGAACAACTGCTCACAGAAGAAGAGGTCTTGCGGATGGCTCAGGCTGCTGAAAACCCCCGCGACAGGGCATTTATTCTAGTTTTATACGAAACCGGCTGCCGCATAGGAGAATTGCTTACCCTGAGGCTTCGCCACGTGCAGTTTGACCAATATGGGGCGATTTTGAGGGTTACAGGCAAAACAGGGGATAGGAGGGTGCGCATAATCAGCTCTGCGCCGGCTCTCTCCGCTTGGTATGAAAATTACTCCTACGGAAGGGATCAAGACGCGCCACTCTGGCCCCCTCTTTCCACAAACCAAAGGCACAAAGGAGAACCCATGGAGTATCAGGCAGTTTATCTGACCCTTAAGGCAATAGCCAAGAAGGTGAACATAAGCAAAAAAATCTACCCTCACCTTTTTCGGCATTCGCGCGCAACCGCCCTTGCAGGCAAGCTCACAGAAGCGCAGATGAAGGAATATTTTGGCTGGGTGCAGAGTTCTGAAATGGCTTCCGTGTATGTGCATCTCTCCGGGCGCGATGTTGACAAAGCGCTTCTTGCACTTCAGGGGCTTGTGAAGCCTGAGGACAACAAGGAGGAGCAGATGAGGGTTTGCTTCTGCTTGCGCTGCAAGGAAAAGAACTCCCCAATAGCGAAATTCTGCCTGCGCTGCGGCAGTCCAATGGACGCACGCGCAGCCGTCCAGATAGAGGAAGAGCAAAAGGCTGGCAGCGAAATGTTCAATCGGCTGATGCAGGACTCCGAATTCAAGGAGTTCATGTTCAAAAAAGCCGTTGCGCTAGGATTTGGCAGCAAGCTCGCGTGATTCCTTTTCTTCTTTTGCTTTCTTTTTCAATTCCCATAGCCATGCTGGCAAGAACGGCTTTAACTCTTCAAGCGTGAGCGGCTTTTGTTCCATGCAGTTTTTTGCGCGGAGTATCAGATATTCATTTATGCCGAATTTAGCAAGTTTGTGCACATTCAAATCTCGGCATGGATATTGTTTTAACGTTATAGTGGCAAAGATAGTTGGTATTTGCAATGAGCGATTATTTGCATAAGATTTGGGCAAACCTAGATATTTTGCTCATTGGAATCATTATCGGCGCATTCTTTATTGGAGGGAGCGTCTGTGATTTGCAAAAAGCACCTTTGCAAAGCGAACTGAATCAAACAAAGATTCAGCTTGAGGATTGCAGCGCGCAAAAAACCTCCTGCAACCAAGAACTCGCTTCCAAGAGACAGGATATCGCGTCATGTATTGATAGGGCAGGTAAGCTGGAAGATGAGTTGAACGCTTGCAATCAAAATTTGACGCTGGTGAAAAACGAAACAGCCCCTCCCACCCGCAACCTTTCTGCACAGATATTCTGGATCTTTCCTTCTCTGACAACTGGTTGGGCAATAATAGTAGGTCTGATTCTATCATTTGCTTTATTCAAAATTGAAGTAAAGGTTAAAACGCATAATCAAGTAGTGCATCATCTCGTCTTTATTCTGCTAGTATTATCCATAATTTCAACAATCTTGGCGATACTTCAAGCACTTGCCGCTTTGTGGACAATCTTATTCTGATAATTTAAAGCGATAAAACACCCCATTTTCCGAGGAAATTCCCAAGAAATCTGTCAGCAACTTTTCCCTTCCTAAGAAAATCCGCACCTGCGGTCTTGCACAAATCCTTTCCTGCGCATAAAGGAAGCATGGTCGGCAGGGTTGATGAAAACCTCATGGTGAAGCTGCTTGAGCTTATCCCAAACGAGAGCACGAGCGTGCACCAGCTCTGCTGTAAGACCGGCATAGACCATCGCACCATCAAGAAATACATACAGCTTATCGTGAAGGTGCAGAACTCGCCTAGGCTGAAGCTGGAAACAGTCGGCCTGCGCGTGCTTGTGAGGCGGGAACAATGACTCAGGAAACGTGTGTCCTTACGATAAAAGGCAGGAGCAGCGGGCCCGATTTCGTGGCAAAATCTCCCAGCGATAATGGGAAATGGATGAATGTTGGCGTTGCCTTCTTCAACCCGAAGACGGAGACATTCACGATTTACCTTGAGAACTATTCGATAAAAGGGAAGGTCGTATTATTCAAAAATTGAGTTTTGTAATTCATGGCAAGATAATATTTTCAACATGCTCGTCCCACCATTCTCCGTCATCATTATACCTTTTTGCAATATCTCTCAAAACAGAAGCAGTTTTGGGATAATCTAATTGAATTTTTTCCGCATATTGGAGGTATTGTTTCTCTTTCTGTCTTTCCTGTTCTCCCCCGTCTGTCATTGCGCGGGAAGTCACTCCTCTTCTATTCATTACGCCCAATATGAAACCATGTTCAAGCTCTGAACTTTGAATATTTTCTATAGCATTACGAACGGCAGCTATCGGCCATGTACCATCTACGCTAGGAGGAGATGCTGCAAGCATTTGTCCTATCTGCTGGTCCCCGAACGTACTGCGGTCTACTTTAGTGCACAGTTCGCGTGTCCCCCTTATCCATTTTTGTAGTTCCACCTCACAAATTGATCCATCCTCCTTTGTCCCAGGCAACAGACTCCAACTACGGAGCAGACTAAATGCAGCTATTGCTTGCCTGCTATCTATTTTTTTCTCAGTTTTATGCTCTCCCTCATTTTCCGGGGGGAAAGCAGTGCTCAAAACTTTTACAAAGAAGGCTGAGTCTCTGGACAATAACTTCTCCAATGCCGATGGTGGTCTCTCGCTATGCTCAAGTAGTGGGAGATATGTCCACTCAAGCGAACCAATAATTTCAATTTGAATACGTTTATCTTTATCTAATATTTTTAGGGCTTCTGTCACATAATACTGAAACGTCACTAAATCATTATTACTATTTGCAGTTAATGGCTCTGTAGCTGATTCTCTCAATAATTTTACAATTAATTCACTTGGCAGTTTGGCAGTTTTATTGCATACAAACTGGATTGCTTCTCTAGCTCTTCTGGCACCCATCAATTTTTCTATGACGAGTTTAATGTCCTTTTCACTGCGGTTAATCTGGTAAACAGGAACTTGCTTCCAATATGAATCTTCAATTGTTTTGCCCGCCAAAGCAACCTGTGTCCATACTGTTTTAGAAGCAGGCAGTGAAGTAAATATTAGTGTAGTTGCTTCGTTGCCAATTTTTAGTTTTGTAACTCGCTTCAGAAGCCCCTTCATCCAACTATTCCCTCTATTTTTATATAGAGCATCTAGCATTCCAGTAGCTAATTGTTTATCACTCTGATTAGAGCCTGTGATAGCCATTAACATAATCTTATCATTAAGCGCAGCATCACTCAAACTTGCAGCAGCTTCGCCAACGAATCTTGGTTGTTCAACACAGTTTGCAAGCTCAAAAATAGAATTTACACTACCCTTTGTTAAGACTTCTTTCACAGCTTTGCATCTTAGTTTTTTCAATTCCCTTTGGTCAGCATCCATTCCCTCATTGGTAGGATGAGGCAGCTCTACCCATGATTTGAATAACCATGCGAATCTTTTAACATTATTTTTTGGTTCGAGCTTAGAACAAGCTTTATCCAGCAAATCCAGCTCGGAGATTGGTAGCACCCATGGGGCAGAGACAAATTTACGGTGTTTGTGGCTTAGGGCTCTTAGTGCATCTAGAATATTTAAACGAGCTTCATCATCGCTCATATAAGAAGCCGATTTGGAAAGTTGTGATAGTACTTTATCCCTTGAGCTGGGGGTTAAATTTGGGAGTATTTTTATTAAATCTCTCCAACGTTTAACTACAAAACCAACATCTTCCATGAGCCGTTTAATCAATTTCTCTTTGCCGTTTTGGATGAGCGACTCCGTTATCGGCTCGTCATCCTGCGCTTGAGAGGCACTCCTCCAACGCGGTTGCGGAGAAGGTTCGATAATATCATGTCTACTTGGTATCGTTGCGATCATTAGATCCCAAGCCTCATCGGGATTTTTTTGACGCAAGTTATCGATTACAATGATGCGCTCCTCAAGTGTTGCGTGTGTCTGAGGTGACAATAAACAGAAAATGCTCCTAAGACTGTTCTTTGGACGATTCTGGTAACTGCCGCCTGGGTCTTGAGATGCCAATTTGGCCAATACAAGTGCCACATAACCCAAATAATTTTTTTCCCAAGCCAACCGTTCCAATGCCCAAAGCAACTCTGATCCATAATATCTGCCAGCAAGTCCGTTGTCTTCTTTGAATAGCACCATAATAGGTCGATTACGTTTGTTAAGACTTTCGTCTACCTTAGATAAGAAAACGTCTGGTGCCGCCTCAGAAAAAAATTGAATAACTTCTGATAGGGACCACCATCTCTTTTCATCTGCTTCTTTGAGCACTTCTCCCACGATATATTGTATTTTTTTATTCGGATTTGTTAGACCAGTTGCCTGTTTTCCAAAAACTGATATTAACGCAAGTGTTTCGGCAATACCGCCCAATAGCAGTTCGGAATAGTGCGGATAAACCCCCTTCGCATGAGCCATCCAGCGTTCTTCTGTTTTCATATTGAAAATTGGATTTGTATGTGTAAATACCTTGATAGCCGCTTGCTCAAATAAGTTGAATTTTTCTTGTGTCACATACCTTGCAAGAAGCGCCCAAGAGTCACGCCGCGAAGCAATTTTCCATGTGTTTCCTATTCTGCGTATTGGGCCATCAAGATTAGTCAACAATGGTGTTAAATCACTGAGAATCGTTTCGTATTTGCATCCTGCGATACTTTCTAAAATTTCTTTGTCACCTTCATATCTGTCATTCCATGAGCCTACCAACAAAGCAGTTATCAAACCTATCTTTTGGGGCTCAGTCGCCCATTTTGGTATACGTACTGGTCCTATTTGCATCAATCTCCTGATAACCGATACACTCCGCGCAGAATCACTTGTCAGTTGTATTGCAGCCTCTTCTTTTACGCCCATCTCAACAAGTGCACTTTGGAGTTCATCGCGCGGAGGTCGAGTGAGTTGCAATACATTGACAGGTATGCCAACATCGGAACCATATGCCACGTATACGTGATGCCCGCGGCTCGCTAACATTTGCGCCAGCCCAAATTCTGCATCATCTAAAACAAAAATGAGTGGGCGGCTTTCCTTGAGTTTGCGGGCTGCATCATCCGTAGTAACGAGACATCGTGAAATATGAACTTTTTGATGATCCGGTTGAAGTTGTCTAATTACTGCATATAGAAAAGCGATAGC
>Ga0172369_10003495_pt1 | contig 20652 bp, 10 predicted proteins | sample LakKiv25m_FD_114539 | JGI IMG/M metagenome (GOLD analysis project Ga0172369, IMG submission 114539) | Freshwater microbial communities from Kabuno Bay, South-Kivu, Congo - kab_022012_11.25m | ecosystem: Environmental > Aquatic > Freshwater > Lake | place: Democratic Republic of the Congo...
CGCCGCGGCCACTTGGACGGCAACAGCTACAACCGCGATGACGCGACCAACCACCTCGACTGGCGCGAGCGCGCCCGCAATGTGGCGCTGGTCGATCACTACCGGCGCCTCATCCAACTGCGCAAGGAGTGGCTGCTGCCGGCCTTTGCAGGCGATGGTGTGGTGCACGTCTTGGCGGGAAGCCGTGAATTTGCGCTTGGGTACACGGTCCTGGGCCCGCGCGGTCGCATCGCAGTGCTACTCAATGCGACACCGGATGCGCCTGCCTGGTTCGATTTGCCAGGTGGGGCATGGTGGCTGCTGCATGGCGCGCAGGATGGCCAGATCGTGCCCGTGCAAGGCGGCGTCGCGGTGTGTGTCGCCAGAACTGCCGCGGTCGTGCTCTATTGCGCCTGATCCGGACGGTGGGCGCAAGAATTCGCTGGTGGGCCAGCTGGGCTTTCCAGACCCGCGATTGCCGTGTACAACGGCGCATGTGAAGAGTGGGATGGCAAGGGGGGATCGGGGGACAGATGGGCATCGGCACAGGACGGCAGACCATGACAAAACTGCGCGCAACCTGGCTCGCGGGCATGCTTGCCTTGACGGGAATCGCTTGTGGAGGCGCAGCCTTGCACAAGTTCGTCGAGGAGGGCAGTGCCAGTCACACGACGGCGTGCCGTACTGCAGCGGCCCAGCATGCGGCCGCCGTGCGCCAGCTCGACTACCTGCCGCCGCGCTTGAAGGCGGTGAAGTGGGCCGCAGAACTGCCGGAGGAAGCCGACGGCATGATCAAGGAATCCGAGCTAGTCTCGGCACTTCTCGATGGGCGTGCGCACTTCGCCTTTGTCCAGGCGCGCGGTGGCGTGGGCAAGACCGAACTCAGCAAGGCGATCGTCGCCCAGACCTGCAGCGCGATCCCGGCCTTTCGCGTCGATCTGAAAGAGGCTTTCAGTGGCACCGACGCGTCACATGGCCAGAACCGGATCGTCAAGGCGCTGTCGGAAACGCTCGAACTGCAAGGTGGCTCAGAAGCAAGGAAAAAGCTGGTCGACCTGCTGCCGGATCACCGCTGGATCCTGCTGCTGGACTCGCTGGACGAGACGCAGGGCGATCGCAGCGAGATCCTGTCGGCGATCGCCGACATGCGGGCCAGGCACCCGCAAGCGGTGATCGTCGTCTTTGGTCGTCCGGCGATTTTTGAGCCGTTCTACGGGCTTTCCGGGTTCGATGCCGTGTTGGAGCTGCCGCCCCTCGACTGCGGCCGTGCGCGATCCAGCCTCGTGCGCCTGGCCGACGACGACGTCGAGCGCGACCGCATGACCTCGTTCATCAAGACCTGGAACATGGAGAGCCAGAGCCTGATCGGCCAGCAGTGCTACTACCCCTATCTGTCGACCTACCGCGACATCCAGGTCGTGCAGCGCATGGCCAAAACATTCAATCCCGACACGGAGATGGGCGGGCTGCAGGCGAACCTGACGCAGGTGCACGAGGCGGTGCTGGCGGAGCGATTGGAGAAGGAACTGGCGCAGATGAAATGGACCGGTGAGCAGGCCCTGCAGGCTGTCGACGCCATGGTACGCAACGGCGCCCAGGCCGAGGGTGAGTGGAACCTCGTGTTCACGATCAACCGCTGCCTCGGCTCGTTGCCAGGGGGCGATCAGCCGCCAAACCGCGAAGTGTGCGAGAAGATATTTCAATCGGTGCTGTTCGAGAAGATCGGCGGCACAGGCGAAGGCACCAAGAACGCGACAGAGTGGAAATTCGGTCATCAGACGGTGGCGGATCTGTTCGTCGCGCGCTGGATGGACGCCGAATTGGCCAAGACCCCGGATCGCTGCGATCTCTTGGATGCGCACGTGGACATGATCGGCGGCAAGGATATCGCCGGCTATCTGGTCGGCCGGCCGAACGGCGCGCGTTGTCTCGCGCATGTCGCACACGCGTTGTGCAAGGTCTCGGGCGGATTTCAGAAGAGTCACGTGACCTTGCTGTACAAGGGCCTTCCCCTCGGCGCGCAGCGAGGGCTCCTGGTCAAGGCGGCCAAGGAGCAAGAAGCCAGCCACGGCGCCGAGCCGTGTGCCACGCAGATCCTCGGCGCGCTGTAGGCGCCGCGCACCGGAGCAAAGCCATGATCCGTTTGCGCTCTTGTGTACTGTTCGTCGTCGTGCCCGCGGCGCTTGGCTTGGGCCCGGCGGCCGCGTTGGCACAGCCAGGCGATGCTGCACGGCAGCCTGAGCAGGCGCCGCCGCCCAAGGCTCCGCCTGCGCCGGCAGCGGCCGTGCCGCCGACGGCACCGGATGAGCCCGTGCCGGCTCCGACTCCCGCCCCAACTCCGTCTCCAGTTCCAGAGGCAGCACCGGTTGCGATTCCGCCAACGGAAACCGCCCCGGCGCCTGCCGCGGCCAAGCCAGAAACACCTGATCCTGTCAAACCTTCTGAAGAGCCGGCTGCGAAACAGAAGAGTGGTCGCTTCATCGAAGGCGAACTGGCCAACGTCGGCGCCATCGGCCTTGTGCCTTGGGAAAATCAGGTCGGTGTCGTCATCGGTCCCGAGCGCATCGGCGACATCTACTACGCGTCGATCACGCCGAGCATCAACTACACGACAGAGCTGGGCAATCGGCCGCTGGCGATGACGTTCGGCATTCCGATTCGCCTGGAACTCAACGACACGCGCCCGAGCACCAAGAGCGACCCGCATGGCTGGAGCCACATCGGCCGCATCCGCCCGCAGGACTGGGATCAAGTCAGCGATTTTGCTCAATTTATTCGCGGCATCCAGTATGGCGGCAAGGAAGAGCATGTCTACCTGGACATCAATGCGTTCAAGGCGAGTTCCATCGGCCATGGCACGATCCTCAAGCGCTACAACCCGAATCTCAATCTGAATTCGCGGCAGGTGAGTGCGCAGTTGGACGCATTCGGCGACTATGGCGGCATCGAGACCTACATCAACAACGTCACAGGTCCCAACGTCCTGGGTGGATTGGTGTTTGCCAAACCCCTGAGCTTCATCGACAGCAGCAACTACGCGATGCGCTCGTTTTCCCTCGGCGCGACGATCGCGGCGGACATCGATGCACCTTTGCGCAACAAACTCGACTACAGCGACGTCGACAAGGACGGCCGCCGCGCCAATGAGTTCCTGATCAACCAAAAGACGTTTCAGCCTCGCTACATCCCAAGCACTGTCGTAGCCTATGGCGCCGACGCGGAGGTCAAGCTGGTCGACACCGGCGAGATCGATTGGAAGACCTACGTCGATTACTCGGTGCTGGCGTCGGGACTGCCGACCGATACCAAGCAGAACCTCTGGAGCAACGTGCCGACGCGCGGCCTGCAGTCGGGCGGTCTGACGTGGGGACACCTCTTGCGTCTCAATATCGGCGAAAACACGAAGCATGCGTTGCGGGTGCGCGCCGAGGTGCGCCGCTATGACCGCAACTACCTGCCCAGCTACTTTGACGTGATGTACGAGATCCAGCGGGTGCAGTACGCGATCGGCAGTCGGACAGCCAATCCGAATGGCACGAAATTGCAGCAGATTCTTGGCCGCAATCCGGACGGAGGCAAGGTCTTCGGGCTCTACTTCGAGGCCAGTTGGAAGATCGAGGAACTGTTTGCCGTCGCCGTGGCCGTCGAGACCAACGACACCATGCCCGACAACAACTTCTTCATCCACCTGGAAGTGCCGCGTTACAAGAACTTCCAATTCCTGGCAACCTTGCACCGGCGCTCGGTCGACACCGCGGGCGGTTTGTTTGCCTTCAAAGCCACCAACCGTGACATCCTCATCGTCAAGGGCCGCTACCGGCTCACCGACAATATCCACATCAATGCCGAGGCCTTGACGCCCTACGGCATCGGCCCGGACAGCTTCTTCGCCAATACCCTCGACTTCAACGTCAACGCCGAGTTCGGCTTCGGCTACGGGAGCAACAAGCGATGAAATCGATTGCGCTTCTGCTGGGCCTTGTGCTTCTGACACCCGCCTGCGGATTGGTCGAAGCAGCAGGCGATATCACCGTCGGCGAAGGGCAGGTGCCGCGGCTGACGTTCGATCTCCAGTGGCCCAAGGTCGACGATCTCGTCGCCGACGCGATCGCCCAGACCCGCGCAGGGCAAGCGGCCGGTTCGATTCCCGGCATGCCAAACTCGTTTAGTTCAGCGACATTGGCGCACCTGCAGGGGCTGATGGCCATCGACGGTGAGTGCCACCGCGTGCTCAACCAGCCAAAAGTTGCGAACAAATCTGGGCAGTTGAAGGACCTGCATGTCGAAGTGGTCGATTGCGGGCATGAAGGGCGCTGCACCGACCTGTGCGGGGACTTCCGCGGCATGAAGCTCGGCGCGCGCGTCAGTTTTGCGCTGCTGGATGAGAAGAACTCCGCGCAGATCCGCGAGGTGCTGGCCAACACGAGCGCCGATGCCATCGTACAGATTCGGATGAATTTCTACCAGTTGCAGTTCTATCAGGTCGAGGGCGACAAGAACATCAACGTCACGCCGTTCTTCAAGGACTTCCAGTTCGGCGTCGCGGTGCCGGGAGGCAAGGACACGCCGGTCGTGCAAGCGGAGTACCTCAACACGATCCGGCCGACGGATCCGCAACGCTTTGAAATTCCATCTGGATCTGACACGGTCCAGAAGATCAAGCAAGCGGTCGTGGCCGGCAAGCCGGTGTGGGTCGAAGTCTACCTGCGGATGCAAGTCGCGCAGCGCGATCTCTACACCGTGCGGTTGGGGGGCGGTGGCATCAAAATCGATCTGCAACCGGAATTCGTCGTGAGTGCGGTCAAGGCGATCAAGGGGCAGTTGTGAACAGCATCGACAGCCAAGGAGATCGTGCCATGCGGAATGCCGGCCGACGCCCAAGCGGATGGATCTTTAGCATTGTCGCTGTAGCTGCGGTGTCTTGCGCCGTGGGCTGCTCCTCGTCGTTCGACCACCCCGTCCACAAGGCGGATGCGGGCAGCACGGATGTGGCGGCACCGCTCTACGCCGGCGGCGGCGTGAGTGCAGTGTGTCAACACGATGAGGACTGTCGCAAAGGCCTGTCATGCGTCGGATTGACCTGCAAGCCCACCGGCAAGACCGCGGAGAACGGCGCGTGCCTGCTGACAGCCGAGTGCGCCGCCGGATTGCAGTGCGGCTGGGCAGGGTTCTGCAAACCGGCCGGCGCTGCGCCCCAGGGCGCGGAATGCTCGTCCTCCAGCGGCTGCAACGCCGGATTGTACTGCAACCTCATCGGTTTGTCGGGAACCTGCCAGTCTGTCAGCGCGACGGCCTCCGACATCGGCGGCGCGTGCAAGGGCCAGGGCGATTGCCTGGGCGGCCTGACCTGCTCGCCCACGCGCCACGCGTGCGTGGCGGGCAGCCTGACCCTCAATCCGGACTTGTATCCAGGCGTCGAGTGCTACGACGACGCAGAGGCCAAGCTGCCGTTTCAGGCTCAGGTTGTCGTGCCGCGTGCCGGTGTGAAAGCGGACTTCTATAGCCTGCCGTTTCCAAATGATATTCGGCGATCGGGCAAGACGCTGTTGTTGGAAGATCACCCCTTTCCCGGGCTCGGCCTGGTCGGCATCGATCTCGTCCAGCGCGTGGCGGCGGCGATGAAGGATGGGCTCGGTGGCTGGGGGCTCACGTCGGCATTTTACGTGCGCTTCACGCGTGCCGTGGATCCGGCGACGCTCACGACAACCGGCAACGATCCGACTGTGCGCCTGATCAACCTGTCGACGGGCGACTACGTGCCGGTCGACAAGGACGACATCCACTTCACGCCGGGGCGCAACAAGTACATCTGCGCCAACTGGCTGTATGTCCACGCGCGCTGGTCGCATGTCTTGGCGCCGAACACGCCGTATGCGCTGGTGCTGACCGATGGCATTGGCATTGCGGCCGACCAGAAAGGTGACAAGATCGCGGTGCAATCCGCGGACTTCGCGATGCTGCTGGCGGGTCAGGCACCCAGCGATCCGGCGCTGAAGTCTGCCTGGGACAGCTACCAGAAGCTGCGCGATTGGCTCAAGACCACCGGGTGGCCCGCGTCGAAGGTCATCGCGGCGGCGGTCATGACGACGGGCGATCCTCGGGCCCACACCAAGGACTTGGCGAGCCTCGCGGAAAGCGTGCAAGTTCCGGAGTTTTCCCTGTCGGGGCAGCCCGTGCTCTGCACGAGCGCCACCACGGTTTCGCCTTGTGCGACGCCCGATTGGGCCAAGACGGACAAGGCGATGCTCGGCATGGCCGATCCGCGTGCCTGCTCTGGAAACACGAATGCCGACTTCTACGAGATTCACGCCAAGATTCGCCTGCCGATCTTTCAGTCGGGGTATCCGGGCCAGCGTCCGTACACCCAGGACGGTGGCGGTCTGGCTCTCGACGACGCCGGCAAGCCGAAATTGGTGGACTTCGAGGATGTGTGCGTCGCGCTGACCGTGCCCAAAGAGACCATGCCGCCCGGCGGTTGGCCGCTGGTGGTGTTCGGGCACGGCACGGGCGGTTCGTTCCGCTCCGCCGTTGATTCGATTGCGAATGATGTCTCGCGGATCCTGCCGGAAGGCTGCAAGAACGATAACTGCGCCATTCGCTACGCGACCTTGGCGATCGACCAGCCCATGCACGGGCCGCGTCAGGGCGGCAGCGGCGGCGCCGATCCTGGCCCGCTGTTCTACAACTTCGGCAATCCCCAGGCGTCGCGCGGCAACTTCTACCAGGGCGCCGCGGACAACTTCACGCTCCTGCGGTGGGCCAAGAAATGGTCCAGCAAGCTGCCGGGGCCGGCCGAGCCCGTGCGGTTCGATGCCCAACATTTCGTCTACATGGGGCATTCGCAGGGCGGCACGACCGGCCCGATGGCGCTGCCTTATGCGCAACCGCTTGCCGGTTCGATTCTGTCAGGTGCGGGCGGCTCGCTCGTGTTCGGCCTGCTGGGCAAGAAGCTGCCCTACGATGCCTCGGTCGGTCTGCGCCTCGGCCTGCAGGAGATGGCGCTCGATGCCTTCCATCCGGTGCTGAACTTGCTGCAGACCTACTTCGAGTCGAGTGACCCGCTGATCTACGCACCGCTCTTCTACCAGCAGGCGCCCATTGCTCCGCTGCATGTGCTGCACACCTATGGCATGAACGACAGCTACTGTCCGCCGTCGACGAGCCGGATCCTGGCGGCCGCGACCGGTGGCACGCTGGGCCTGCCAGACCTCGCTGCGAGTCTGCCCAGCTGGTTTGACCTGGTCGCGGATCTATCGATGGCGACAGCGCAATTGCCGCTCGTGGGCAACGTCACTGTGGCGGGCAAGACGGTGACCGGCGTCACGGTCGAGCACACCAACGACAAGAACACGAGCCGCAGCGGCGCACCCTATGATGGCCACTTCGTTGCCTTCAATGATCTGGCGGCGCACCGCCAATGGATACAGTTCCTCGCAGGTTTGGCTACGGGCGCACCGACGGTCGTGAAGTAGCCCCTTGCCGCCTTCGCGTCCAGATGCGAAGTAGCAGGGTCTGAAGTTGCAGCGTCCGCGGACGGCGCAGGTGCGCAGGGACGCCGAGCAGCGCTACGTGGAAGGCGATGACCTCGGCCCACAGCAGCGACAGCATCGAAGTGCCCCGCGAAGGGCAACGCAGCGGCGGATGGCAACGCACCGCGCTGCGGCGGCTTTTTGCGCTCAAGAGCGGCGATCGCGAGGTGCTCGGCCGCGTCGCGCCGCTGTTCGCAGTCGTCACGGCGGCGAGCGTCATCGTCGCGACCTTCACGCGCGCCGTGTTCTTGACCGATCACACCATCGCGATGCTGCCCTACATGTTCCTGGGCTCGGCGATCTTCACCGCGATCGTGTCGATCGGCTATGTGGCTGTCATCGAGAAAGTCTCGCTGGTGCGCCGCTTTGTCGGCCTGCTGCTCGTCGCGGAGACGACGTTCTTTGCCTTGCACCTGCTCTACCCGCTACATCCCAAGGGCATCGCACTGGTCCAACTCGTCTGGTGTACGGGCATTTCGCAACTTCTGCTCATCCAGACCTGGAACATGACCACCGTGCTTGTTCCGGCGCGGCAGGGCAAGCGGCTGTTTCCGGTGCTGGCTGCCGTCTCGACGCTGGGTGCCGCCGCCGGTGGCGGCCTCGTCAGCTTGCTCCTCAAGGTCTTGGATGCACGTCATTTGATGGGCCTGGTGCTGGCCTTGCTGCTGTGGGCTCTGGTGCGGGTCGGCGCCATCGTGCGCTCCCTCTCGGCTGCCGTTGCGGATACCACGATCGAAACCGAACTGATCCATCCGGATCCGAACCGCAGGCCGGTTTCCGAAGGCTTCGTGCAGAGCACGTTGCGCGAGATCGGTCGAGGTTTTCGCAGCATCTTCACCACTCCGCTGCTTGCGCGTCTGGCCCTGCTCGTCTTCCTGCTGCAGGTCGCCTCGCTGATTCTCGATTTCCAGTTCAGTTCCGAGCTCAAGCTGCGCTACTCGCGCGACGCGTTGGCGAATTTCCTTGGCATGTACTACGCCATCGCCAACACCGTCGCCTTCGTCGTTGCGTTGTTCGCCACCAGCCGCATCGTGCGCATCGTGGGCATCGGCATCGCGGTTTCGGCAAGCGCGGTTGCCGTCGGCGCAGGCAGCACGGCCTATTTCCTCCTGGCCTCCGGCGGCCTGGCGGGCGGCTTTTGGATCCTGGTCGGCACGTCGTTCGCGGAACGCATCGGTCAGTTCGCGTTGGCGCGCAACGCCATGCAAGTGCTGGTCATGCCGCTGGAGACCCGCAAGGGTGAGCGCGCCAAGACCTTGATCGACGGCGTCATCTACCGCGTCGCGACGGCTTCGGTGTCGGTGGTGCTGTTGCTCGTGCACCCGACACAGGAGACACTCGCGCTGCTCGCGCCGCCGGCGATCATCGCGTGCTTTTTCGCTGTTATCATCGGACTTTCAATGAATCCGCATTACCGCCGCGCCTTGTTCGAAGGCCTGCGCGCGCGCCGCGTCGACAGCGATGCTGACCCGCAGACGCGCGCCTTGCTCGTGCGCACGGCCATGAACGAGGTGCGGCAGAAGCTGAAATCGTCCGAACCGCGCGATATCATGCAAGCAATTGATATCGTTCGCGAATCGCGGTTGCCGGTGAGCGTCGAGGACCTGATGCCCGTCGCGCGCGGCGACGATCCGGAGGCCGCGCGCCGGGCCCTGGAGGCGATGAACGATCTCGGGCTGCAGCCGGAAAAGCACTTGCTTCTCGGCATGTTGGCAAAGGACAGGGCGCCGCCTGTATTGCGCGAAGTGCTGCGCCTGCTGGGGGCGTACCCGGACAAAGGCATGGCGCCCCTGATCGCGCCATTCCTGCAGCACGGGGACGTGGGCGTGGCGCGGCTTGCCTACATGTGGCTGCGCAACGCCGGTGCGGACGGCTTTCTCGACGAGGCGCAAAAGAGCGTGACCACCGAGATGCGCAGTGAAGTCACCAGTGTACGGGCGCGCGCGGCGTTCATCACCGGCGGGTTCGCATCGGCGCAGAGCATGGACCTCGTGCCCATGCTGCAGGACGCGTCGCCGCTCGTCCGTGCCAATGCGGTCATCTCGATGGGGCAGATCGGTCTGCCCGAGTTCATCGACCCGCTCATCGATTGCCTGGGCCGCGGTGATCTGGTGCAAGGTGCCTCGAATTCGCTGAGTCGCTATGGTCCCGTCTTGCTGAACCCGGTGGCCGCGCGCCTGCGGGCCAATCCACCGCCGGCGACCGTGCAACTGCGCCTCTTGCGCATCATCGAGCGCATGGCGAGTCCCGAGGCCGTGGCGCTGCTGATGACCGAGACGGACACGGCGGACAGCCTCGTGCGCAGCCATGCGATTCTGGCACTTTGGCGCATCGCCAAGCACCAAAACAGTCCCAAACCGCCGCGGGAATGGGTGCGCAACCACGTCATCGGCGAGATCGAGCGGCTGCAGCGCTACCAGACCATCGAGATGCACGCGCAGGGCTTGACGCAGCGGCACTTGTTCTTCATGGGCGAACTGCACGCGCTGCGTCTGCAGGCGGATGTGCGCGGTTTTCGTCTGCTGGGCATGATCCACTCGCGGGCGGCGATGCACCGCGCCTACCTGCACTACCGCAGCCCGCAGCAGCGCACGCGTTCGACGGCGATCGAGTTGCTCGATCAGCACATCGTCGATCCGGTGCTCAAGCCGTTCGTGACACTTGTCGAACGAAATGAAGGTCTTTCCGGCGTGTTCGCGCCCATGGATACGCTGGCTGCGGACAGCCTCTCGACGTCTGCGGACCTGGAAACTATGCTGGGCCACGTCGAGCCGTGGCTCGGGCGCGTATGGCATTGGACACAGGGTGAAAACGTCAGCGGCGGCCGTGCGGCGCGCAAGCACCAGCAGGAAACGGGAGGCGTGGTGGGTCGCGATCCGATGGACATGGTGTTCGTGTTGAAAGGCGTGCCTTTGCTGAGTGATCTCAGTGGAGAGCAACTGCTGCCCATCACCGATATCGTGCAGCACCTCCACGTCGAAGCGGGCGATCTCGTGTTCGCCGAAGGGCAGCCGGGCAACCACCTGTATGTCATCCTCGAAGGTCAAGTCGAGGTGCTGCGCGGCGGCGATCGCGTCGCGGTGCTGGGCGTCAAGGAATGTTTCGGCGAAATGGCCTTGCTCGACCAATCGGCGCGCAGCGCGAGTGTGCGTGCCGTCAAAGACGTGGAATTACTTGTGATTTCGCGAGACGATTTTCAGGACCTGCTCGACCTTCACCCGGCGCTGGCGCGCGGCATCATCCGCGTGTTGACCCAGCGGCTGCGCATCGCGACCGAAGCGGTGTCGGCCGCCGACCACAACCGCTGAACAAGGTGCACATGACGGGCAAGGGCAAGGGGCAGGGCGCCAAGGAGCGCGCCGCCATTCCCGCGAACCACGTGCGCCGCGAACTGCTGCCAGAGCAGTCGGCGGCCTTGCTGCAGGAACTGCACCTGCTGACGCGCACGGGCGATCTGAACGCGGATGCGCGGAGAAAACTAAAGCAGATCAACCATCTGGCCGGCCTCCTGGGGCCGGACCTGGACGCGTTGTTCGACAGGGTGCCAGAGCCCAGGCTGCTCGATGCGGGCGCGGGCAATGCGTACCTGGGGTTCGTCTTGTATGAACTGCACTTCGCGCCGCGGGGCCGCGGCGAGGTGTGGTCGGTGGAGGTGCGGCCCGATCTGGTCGCGCGGGCCAAGGAAAGGGCGCAACGGCTGCACCACGAACGGATGCGTTTCCTGCAGCAGCCGGCCGCCGAACTGGCGGACGAGGTGCACGCGGATTGCGTCGTGGCCCTGCACGCCTGCGACACGGCGACGGACGACGCGATTGCCTATGGGGTTCGCGTGCAAGCGCCGGTGATCGCGGTGGTGCCGTGCTGCCAGGCCGAAGTCGCGCGGCTGTTGCAAGGCGGCTCGGCGGCGCACAGCCGCCTCGGTCCCCTCTGGCGGCACCCGATGCAACGTCGCGAGTTCGGCGCGCATCTGACCAACGTCATTCGCGGCCTCGTGCTCGAAGCCCACGGTTATCAGGTTACAGTGACGGAACTGACGGGTTGGGAGCACTCGCTGAAGAACGAACTGATCCTGGCGCGCAAGGTGCAGAAACGCAGCGGTCTCGCGATTCAGCAACTGGACGCGCTGCTTGGCGAATTGCCCATCCTCGACATGAAGCTGCTGCGCGATGCGCCAGCGCCGGTTTGACTTGCCGGGGCGGCGTCTTATCCTGATGCCGCACGACCGATCGCCAGATCGGTTCTTTGACAACTGGGGGCGAAACGGCTTCGACGGGGATGACGAAGCGATGCTTGCGTGCCGCGGTGCCTCTGGCCGCGTCAACAAGAGGCAACACTCAAGTGCCAACGACAACGTTGAACTTGCTCTCGCTGCTTAGTCCTTAACCAACTAACTGCGACGGCTTGCAGATTGCGCCTGCCGAATCTGCAAGTCGACATTCAGGTGGGCTGGTCCGTGTGCTGCGCCTGGGTGCGCACGGACGAGACTCTTCGGGCCTGTGCTGGTGGACCCTGCCTCATGGGGGACCTGGACACAGTGTAAATCATGAGGCTATGCACGTAGAAGGCATCGTAGAGCGTTTCCGGACCCGGGTTCGACTCCCGGCGCCTCCACCACGGTTCTGGAATTCTTCCGAAAGTGTAATAACTTGCCGCCACCGCGCGCTTTGCCGGATTCGCCCATGTTGCATCGCAGCCTCGCCGTCCTCGCTTTCCTTCTGCTGCTGGGCGCGTGCACCAGCGAACCCTCCGCCACACCCAAGACGTGGTCGGTGGTCATCGAGAACCTGCCGGGTGCGTTGCTCTCCGTCTGGGGCACCAGCGCAAAGGATGTCTGGACCGTCGGTGGCTCCGATACGAAGCACCCGGAAAATGGGCCGATGGTGCTGCACTGGGACGGCAAGACTTGGACAGCACTCAAGACGGGCGTCAAGGGCGATCTCGCTTGGGTCACGCCCGGGGCCACGAGCGATGAGTTGTGGATGGTCGGACGCAACGGCCTCATCCTCAAGTACCTGCGCAGTACCGGCAAGTTCGAGCAGTTTCCCAGTGGCACGACGCAGTGGCTGTGGGGCGTCGCCGTCACCGGTCCCAGTGACGGCTGGGCGGTCGGCGGCGCCCCCGGCTGCGCGTCTGCCAAGGGCGGCACGCTGCTGCACTGGGACGGCAAGGCGTGGGGACCGGCTCCTGGTATCGACGCGAGCCTGCTCGACTCAACGTCGTGCTGGTTCAAGGTCTGGGCGCGCAACAAGGACGACGTCTGGGTCGTCGGTGCAGGCGGCAAGGCGCTGCATTTCGACGGCGCCACGTGGAAGGCCGTTGACACTGCACAGCAAAAGAAGCAGTCCCTGTTCACGGTCAGCGGCAATGCCAACCTCACCGTCGCGGTCGGCGGCGCGGGCATGGATGGCTCCATCATTGAGGACAGCGGCAACGGCTTTGTCGAAAAGTCCAAGAAAGTCGCGCTCAACGGGGTGTTCGTCGAAGCTTCTGGCCATGCTGTTGCGGTCGGCGGCTCTGGCATGGCCGTGGTCTGGCAGCGCAAAGGCGGCGTCTGGTCCGAGTTCCCCGGCGTGCCGGAGCTGATGAACAATGAGGACTTCCACGGCGTATGGGTCGACGCGGGTGGCGGTGTCTGGGCCGTTGGCGGCAACTTGATGGCGGATCCGCAACAGGCCGGCGTCGTCGTCCACCACGGCGCGTCGCACCCAGCCAGTTACGCGCAGTAGGCCTTTGCTGCACGCAGTTGCCGCAAGAAGCGGTTGCAGCGTCCGATCAGCGCGTGGTATCTGCAGGCCATGCGCAACGAGCCCGCCGTTTCACAGTTGGACGACATCGCCCCCGTCGCGGACTGGAGCGAGATCACCCTGACGCCGCGCTGCAACCAGCGCTGCTTCTTCTGCTACGAAGATCCGCGCAACAACGCGACCGAGCCTGATTTCGAGCAGATCCAAGGCATGCTGCGCGAAACCGCCAAGCACGCCGATCAGGTCGTGTTCTGCGGCCGCGAGGTGCTGCTGCGTAAGGATGTCCTGGAGATCGTGGCGTATGCCCACGCTCTAGGGCTGCGCTCGGTTGTCTTCACCAACGGTCAGCAACTCGCGCGGCCCGGCTTTGTCGAGCAGCTCGTGAACGCGGGATGCGCCAGTGTCGCGGTTTCCTTTCACTTTCCTGATGCAGAAACCTTCGCCTTGGGTGCGCGGGTCAGCCCCAAGATGTTCGAGCGCACACTGGAAGGCCTGCGCTGCGTGCGCGACTGGAACCTGCAACATCCAGACAGGCCGCTGCCGATCTCTACGGAATCGGATATGTTTACGCTTAATGCCGGGCGGCTCATCGACATGCGTGACACGCTCGTGGCGGCGCTGCGGGGCGCGCCATGGCGCATGCGGTTGGCGAGCCTGCTGCCGGTGCGATCCTACGACATCGGTCTCGTGCACGTGCTCGATGATCTGAGCGAGCGGGCCAAGGAAGTCACGGAGTTCGTTCGCACGCAGCCAGCCGATGTGCCGCTCGGTTTCGTCAAGGTGCCGCTATGCATGTTGCCGCCCGGCGAGGAGCATCGCAGCCTCGATGTCCAATACGTCTACGAAGGCACGGTGCTGACCTTCAACCACGTGGACGCTGCGCAGATGACCTTGGATACGTTTTCGCCTTCAGCGGGGCGTGATCTGGCCAAGGTGCTGCGGCGCCATCCGTACCGTTGGTTGTGCCGTTCCTGCCATCTGGCGCCGATGTGCCGGGTCGAGCGAGTGGACTGGAATGAGGCAGGTTTTGCTCCGACGCGCGGGCAACGGCCGATTCCCTACCGGCCCGACAGCGCGCCGCCCGCACTGGCGGACAAGCTCGGCCTGCCGGTGCGCAATACCTCGGCAACAGACGTGTTTTCGCGACTGGGATCGCCGAGCGAGGCTGCTGCGCGAATCGCCGTTGTGGCCAACCTGATGCAACAGGAGCTGTTTCCCGAAGAGGAGATCCTTGCCGCGCTGGCTGAGTCTCAAGAAGGGCTGCCGGTGCTGGTCGATGCGTGGGCGGAGGCTGCGCCGCTGCTGGTCATCGAGATGGCTTTGGGAAATGAGCGCTTGCGACTGCATCTGCAGCCGCCAACCTCGGGCGAGGGTGCCGCGAACCTGGACTCGCTGGTGGGCTACCTGAATGTGCAACCGCTCGACGACAAACCGGAACTGCTGTTGGCCTGCTTGCGCCGGCTGGCCGCCTTGGATCTGCCTGCCATCGAAAAGTGGCAACAAGACAATTGGTTCGGCCAACGCGAGGCGGCGCTGTGTCAAGCGGCGTGGCAGCGCTTCGGCGAGAGGCTCTGGCCGAATGTTGGAACACTTGGCTCTTTTCGCACGGAATCGCTGCGGCTGACGGGCCAGGACTGCCTGTCGTTGCAGCTGCGGCACCGATGCGGCGCGAGCGCGCGCTTGAACGTGCGTTGGATCCAGACGACCCAGGAAGTGCCGCGCACGTTGGACGTGGAACTGCGCCTGGACGATCCGGACAACCAGATGCCTCAAGTGGAGTTGGATGATCTCATCACCCAAGTGGGCGCGCGATTGCCGCGCGTGGCACCGCCATTGGGTTGTGCGCTGCGCATCGTCGTTCCGGCGGCTGACGGCGCATACCGCTTCCAGATTGCGCCCTTCGACGCGAAACAGCCGCACTTTCGCCGCGCCGGCAAGCTGGTGCTGACCTATGAACATCCGCACATGGATGCCCAGGCCGCGGCGTGCGCGCGCGTGCTGCTCGCGGGCATGACGCACATGCAGGCGCATCCGCCGTCGCCTGCGAGTCTGGCCGCATGGCGCAACATTGTGCGCAAGTTGGCGCGGCAAGCGGGGGTTTCGGTGACGGGCTGGCAGGTGGGGTTGCGCGAAGCTTGATCCGAACGCCGGTGCGCGGCGCCGCTACGAGCCCTCGCGGGTTCGCGATCGCGGCACCGACGTGCCCATGCCCGCGGTTTCTTGATCGATGCGGGGCGCGGTGAGGGCGCGGCCACTGATCACAGCATCCAACCCTTCGACCAACTGGCGCAGCACCGCGACATGTTGCGCCAGCACCGGCGTCTCCCTGGCGTGTGACACTCCAAACCTTTTGGTCTTGAAGAAGAATCGCTGCCCTTCGGCCGGCGCGGCGAGCGTGAGCCTGTAGGTGCGTTCCTGCACCGCCACCGACAAGGCAACCTGTGCGTCGCCCAGCGCCCGCACATCGGAAATCGCGATTCCTGCTCGCTTTCCCAACACTTCCAGCACTCGCCCAAGTTGCTGCGCCCGCCGTTGGCTCTGTTCGCTCGGCTGCCCTGGCTCCGCCTGCGGCTGTGTCTCTGGGAGTGGCTGTGCCTCAGGCGCGCGCGACGGCAACGCGCGGTAGCGCGCCAATGCCGCATCGAGCAGCGACATGCGGTCATAGGGAGCCGCTTCCGACTTCACCAGCGCCATCACTTCGAGCGCGAACAGGTCCGGCCGGTCGAATTCAGGTTTCTGTTTGAGGATGTGCGCATACAGCGCATCGCCGCAAAAGATCGTATCCGGATACTTGTCGCGCAGACCCGCCGCGCAGAAGCGCACGAAGAGCGCAAAGGCCACCCGCGTGCGCTCGTCCTTGAAGCGCCACGCATAGAACGAATCAAAAGAGACGTTGTTCGCCGCGGAGTTGTAGAGCAGCGATACGTCGTCGAACGCGTCCAGGATGAGGCCTTCCTCTTGCGCCAGCACGGAAATCGGCGCCGCCCGGTACAGCAGCAACGGCGTGTACAGCCAGACACCGCCCGGCTCGAAGCCGCGTTCGATGGCGCGCCGGACGCCAGTCTCCAGCATTTCCAGGGTGGTCCACGGCCCGCACGTGATGTAGCCCCATGTGGGGTCATAGGCGAACAGCCCCGGATGCTGCTGGGCCATGCGCTGCAGGTGCTGCATGCCGCCGTCGATCTCTGCGAGGCTCACATGCTTGTTGTACAAGACGTTTTCTTCCTCGACGAGGTTCTCTGCGCCCATGCGGAACAGCGTCACGCGGTGGCCCGCTTGCGCACAATCCGCCAGCGCGCGATCGAGCTTGTCCGCCACCTGCACGACGCGGTCGACGCGCGGCTCGAAGCAGAATTCCGTCGGCGGCATGCCCAGTTCGATGGCCATCTGCACGAAGCGGTCGATGTGGGAGAATAGACGTATGTCAAGTAGATCCAGGACGCCGCAGAAGCGCCCGTTTCGGCCTGCCGTCTCCAGGACGCGCTGCAACTGCGCCTTGGCGACTGCGACCGGATCCTCGCGCAATTCGCTGGTCGCGCCCCGGTACCAGGTGCAGTAGGAACAGCCGAAGTCATGTTGCGTGCTCGACAAATCCAGCCCCTCGTACGCTGGATTGCCCGAGACTTTGTGGAAGTGATCGCAGGTCACGCCGCCAAGAATCAGCAGATGTGGCCTGTACTCAATGGCTTTCGTATTGGCCATCACGGCGTCATAGCTGGGGGGCACAGAACCGACGAGGTAGCGGCCAAAGTGCGGTGACGAAGCCGGACGTGCGCCCAGCCAGTGCAGACACCAATCGGTGCGGCCCTGCATCCAATTCTGTGTATTGTCACCGATCTGCCTAGCAGCGTCCGCGGTCTTCGCGGCCGGTGTCACATCCCACACGCGCTCGATGCGGGTCGGGCCGGCGTGATCCGATGTCGACATCACCGAAACATCTTCGCGACCTTGCAGGAGAATCTCCAAGACGCCTTCGGCAACCGGATGACTCAGCAGCACATGCGTCGGCGCGAGTTCCTGGACGTGGTGCGAGAGCGTCGCCAGGTCCGCCGCCGACAGGTCCATGTACTGACAAACACTCGTTTCACCAGTCTTCGTCGTCTGGATGTCCGCGCCGTAGCAGAGCCAGCGCGTGCTGCAACCGAGGGCTTCTGCCTGGCCTTTGACGAACGGGAAGAAGCGGCTGTCGAAGACCCAGCGCTCGCGCGTCACGAACTCGAGCAAGAGGACGCTTGGGGACGGTGACATGCGGCCTCTGCGCGCGATTGCGGCGACATTGCAGGGTAGGGGGCGGGGTCGGCGCCGTCAACGCGCAAGGTGGGTAGTGCCCGGCCATGCATCGTCTCTTGCCTCGCCCGGCTGGCGCATGTACGGTGGATGGCGATGCCACACCCCGTGCTGCTGCTCGAATTCCTCAGCGCTGACCCGTTCCGGCAATTCCGCAGCGATCTCTTTCCCTTTTACTACGGCCATGCGGTGGCCCACGGCGTGCCGGTGCGTTGGCTGACGCTCGGCGTGCGGCGCGAGACGCTGGCGGATCCCTTCATCATGGAGCCGCGCCGCGCCGAGATCGCGCAACTGGCCGCCATCATTGCTGCGCACCAGCCGCGGGTACTGCTGTGCAACGAGCGGTGGCAGCCCCAGCTCTGCGAGGAATTCGCGCAGCGCTGGCCTGACTTGCGTGTGGCGTTGACCGATCAAGACATGCCGCAATGGCAGCTGCGCGCCCATGTGGACGAGGTCTTCGGTCTGCCGCCGTCGCCGGGGCCGCGCTATCTGGTCGATGTGGCCCAGCCGCGGCACGCGCCTGAAGCGCTGAATGACCTCGCGCGACAGTTGAAACCGATTATCAAAGTCATCAGTGGGCCTAACTGCGTCTACGCAAGGCCGATGGACACGAATCCTTGCTTTGCCGGTCTCGACTTGCCGCCTGGCATGAAGCGCCACGGCTGCTCCTTTTGCGGCGCAACGCTGGAGAAGTACCCGTATGAAACGCCGCTGCTGCCGCTGGTCTTGGCGCAAATCCACGCTGCGGTACGCGACGTTCCGGCGGATCAGCGCGCGGACGTCTACCTCATCGATGGCATCCTGGCATTCCTGCATTTGCGTGATCTGACCCAAGCGCTGCTGGCCGCGGCCCTGCCACCGAGCACCTTTCTGTTCGGCTGCCGTGTCGATGAATTGCTGCGCGCTGCGCCGGTTCTAGACGATGTGTTGCCGCGTCTTGCCGCGTCGGGACATGCCTTGCATATCCAGAACATCGGAGTGGAGAACCTGTCGCCGGCCGAAAACGAGCGGCTCAACAAGCACATCTCGGTCGACGAAGTGCGCCGGGCTCTCGAGCACCTGACGCGCTGGGAAGCCAGCTTTCCGCAAGCATTCTCCTTCTGGCGCCAGGGCGGCTTCGGCTTCATCACCTTCACGCCATGGACGACGCTCGCAGACCTGCAGGCGAACCTCGATGCCATTGAATCGACGGGACTTCTCGCCCTGTCGCGCCAGGTTGCTGCGCCGACCGACCTGTCGTTGTTCGCGACTTCGCGCTTGATTCTTCTGCCCGGGCGGGCGTTGACGCTGCTGGCCGAGCGCGACGGCCTGCTCGAAGCGCAGTTCGCCGACGCCGCCGCGGCGAGCAACGCCAGTGGCGGCTGTCTCGTGTCGTGGCAGCAGCACGAACTGCCATGGCGCTTTGCTCGGCCTGAAGTGGCGGCGATCTATGCGGTTCTCGCGCGGCTGGTGCAATCGCCCGGCGCGCCACATCTTCAGGACGCCCTTGCGCTGCAACTCCGTAAAATAGCGCGGGATTGGCCGACGGCGGCGCGTGCACCGGCGCAACTGTTGGCTGACCTCGTGCGCGCGGCGCAGCAGACGGCCACCGCAGATCCGCTGGCCCTGGTCCACGCGCTGGGCCGTTTGCCGCAGCGGCAGGCTGCGCGGCGCGAGTGGCAAGCCGGCGAGCGAATGCGCCAGCACATCGTGGCGCGGTTCGCCCCAGCGGGTACTGCGTTGCGCGGCCTTCGCCTCGTCGGCACCGATGTCGCTGTCGCGCAGGCGGCGTGGGAAGTGCGCTTGACGCTGACTGGCAAGGACTCCCGGCTGGTGCTCTACGTCCGGGCGGCGCATCCCGACGCATATCTGACCGTGGGATCCCTGAGCATCGCCTATGATCGCGAAACGCCGATTGATTCCGAGCAGAAACGGAGAGCCGTCCGTGCCGTCGCCGCCGCGCTCATCTGATCGATCCGGGGCACTTGTTTGCGACATCTGGGTCGCGAGTGTCGAAGCTGCCGAGGTTTACTGCAGATTCATCCCGCCCGGATAGCTGTAGGCCGTCACGCCGCCATAGCCGTACACCATCAAGCCGAACGCCTCCTTGGCTTCGATGGCATGCGAGCCCTTGTCGACCTTATGGTAGGCATATTCCCAGCTTCCATCGCCAAACGCGCTGAACTCGCTGTTCGCGACCGGCATCTTGTCCACCGTCACCGCGAGTCCCTTTGGCCGCACGATGCTGACATAATTCGCGTTGTAGCCGTCCGCAGTCTGGATCACATAGTCCGCCCGGTACTGCTTCTTTGGTGGGACGATCGCCATGCTCGCGTCGCCCAGCGTCGCTGCCGTGCTGCCCTGCTTCTGCGCAGCTTGTCCAGCGCTCACCAGCAGTTGCACGACCTGGATCTTGCCCGTCGCCGACAGCATGAAGCTCTCGTCCGTCTGCGCGCGCGCCCGTTCGCCGGCGTTGATCGTGACACCGTCGAGACCCTTGATGCTCGGCTTGGTCGTCAATTTCACGCTCGCTTCGCCCGCCACCACGATGAACTCGTCTACTTCATCGCCACGTGGCTTGGCCTTCACGCAAAACGCTTCCGTTCCCCAGGTTTCCACGGGCATCAGCTGTTCCTCCATGTGCTCGGTGCAGCAGGTGTCCCACGTCGAATCGGAGCCGGTGCTCATGGAAAAGCGGAAATCATCCGCCACGCCCGCGACCTGATGGCCTGAAAACACGGCAATCGGTTTGGAGCCCTCGATCTTCGTGCCCGTCATATTCTTCAAGCTTTGCGGGCCCTTGCCATTGGGCACCGCGTCGCCAGTCGGCGCTTCTTCGATGTTGAGCACGTCATACTGCGACAACTCGAAACTGTACGTCGCGCCAGCCGTCAACTTGGTGCCAGTGCCGGTCTGAGGCACGCCCTTCTTGGCATCCGCCAGGCAATCGCGGGTCGGCGTCACGTTGACCTTGGTCGTGCCCACCTGGGTCGCCGCGACCGTCAGAAACGCATTGTTCGCCGGAAAACCCATCATCGCCGGCCGCGATTGCGCAGGCACTACCGCGTAGTACGTCTTGCCCAGCGCATTTTGCGGCAGCAGCAACGAACCGTCATTCGACGCCGCACCTTCCG
>Ga0172369_10003501_pt1 | contig 20644 bp, 18 predicted proteins | sample LakKiv25m_FD_114539 | JGI IMG/M metagenome (GOLD analysis project Ga0172369, IMG submission 114539) | Freshwater microbial communities from Kabuno Bay, South-Kivu, Congo - kab_022012_11.25m | ecosystem: Environmental > Aquatic > Freshwater > Lake | place: Democratic Republic of the Congo...
GCCTCGGTTACCGGCGCCTCCAGCGCGGCCGAGGCGATCGGCTGCCTGGAGCAGGGCCGCTTCGACGCCGTGGTGCTGGACTGGAACCTCGCGGGCGACACCGGCGGTGCGCTGCTCGCGCGCCTGCGCGACCACGACCCGGAATTGCTGCGCCGCAGCGCGGTCGTGACCGGAGACGTGCTGAGCATCCCCGGCCAGCATGAGGCGGAGGCCTACGGTTGCCCGGTACTGGCCAAGCCGTTTCGGCCGCAGCAGCTTCTGTCCACCGTCGCCGCGCTCCTGGGGGCAGTCTGTCCATAAGGGACCATCTGCGGCGTTGGACGCGGCTCGCTCACTCCGGCGTACCGATGTACGCCTGCGTTCGCTAGCACCGCGTCCGCCTTGCAGCTGGCCCCTTCTGAACAGACTGCCGGGGCGTTCCGAAGAGAAGAGAGACGGCTCAGCTTCCGCTTACCGTCACTTTTTCTCTCAGGTCTTCGACGGTCCTTGGCCCGATGCCGCGCACGCGTTCGAGATCGGCGACTGACGCGAACGGTTTCTTCTCGCGTTCGGCGACGATCGCCGCGGCCTTGGACGGCCCGATGCCGGGCAGGGTCGCGAGTTCCTCGACCGAAGCGCTGTTGACGTTGACCTTGGCGGCATCGGCCGCGGCGCCGTTGCCGACCAACGCCAGCACCACCGCCACCGCCACCGCCGCCTGCGTCAGAGCCCTCGCCACGCGCCGGACGCGGACCCACTTCGTTTCTTGCGTTTTCATGCTGTGACCTCCTAGTGCGTTGTTGTCGTTTCGAGCCGCACCCCGCCGGGCTGCGACTCCGGGAGCAACCATGAACGAGACCGAAGCGTCCCGGCAACGACATCGATGTGATGCCTTGACGTCGGCGCTGTGTTAGTGAATCCCGGTGATCTCCAAGGACCTGCGCAGTCGCGCGGCGGAGCTACGTCGACAGATCGACGAGAACAACCGCCTGTACTACCTGCTCGACGCACCGGCGATCAGCGACGCCGAATACGATGCGTTGCTGCGCGAACTCGAAGAACTCGAGCGCGATCACCCCGAGACGAGAACCGCAGACTCGCCCACCCAGCGTCCCGGCACCGCACCTTCGGAAAAATTCGAGCGCTGTACCCACCTGCGACCGATGCTCTCGCTGGCCAACGTCTTTGCGCCTGATGAACTGGCGGACTTCGTCGCGCGCGTGTGCAAGGCCTTGCCCGACGAAACAGTCACCTTCGTGTGCGAACCCAAGCTCGATGGACTGGCCGTCAATCTCCTCTACGAAAACGGCCGCTTGATCCGTGCCGCGACTCGCGGCGACGGCAGCGTCGGCGAGAACGTCACCGCCAACGCTATCACGGTGCGCACGATTCCGCTCGAACTCGAAGCGGCGCGCAACACGAAGAAGAGCGCGCCGCTACCTGCGCGGATGGAAATTCGTGGTGAAGTCGTGATCGGCAAGAAGGCGTTTGCGGACCTCAACCGTGACCGCGAAGAAAGCGGAGAGGCGGTCTTCGCCAATCCGCGCAACGCCGCGGCAGGTTCGCTTCGCCAACTCGATTCGCGCGTTACGGCTTCGCGTCCGCTCGACTTCTTCGTCCACAGCCACGGACTGATCGAGCCGCGCGCCTTCGCGTCGCACTCTGAGTTCCTGGCCGCGGCCGGAGGCTGGGGCTTTCGAGTATTTCCGCGCGTCGGCAGGGCGCGCGGCATCGACGAGATCCTCGCCTATCACGCCGCTCTGGTCGAGGCGCGCGAACGGCTCGACGTCGATATCGACGGCGTTGTCGTGAAGGTGGATTCGGTCGAGCAGCAACAGCGCCTCGGAGAACTCGCGCGCTCACCGCGCTGGGCCACGGCTTTCAAGTTCACCCCGCGTCAGGCGGTGACGCGGGTGCGCAACATCGTGGCGTCGGTCGGAAGACTCGGCACGCTGACACCGGTCGCGGAACTCGATCCCGTTGCGCTCGGCGGCGTAGTCGTCTCCAACGCCTCGCTTCACAACATGGACGAGGTCGAGCGTAAGGACATTCGCATCGGCGACACCGTGATCGTCGAGAGGGCCGGCGACGTCATCCCCCAAGTCGTCGGTCCCATCGTCGAGGAGCGCAACGGAAGCGAGACCAGATTCGAGATGCCGCAGCAGTGCCCGGCCTGCGCCTCAGCGGTGGAGCGAATCGAGGGCGAGGCCGCCTTCCGCTGTAGCGGCCGCCGCTGCCCCGCCCAGATCAAGCAGGCCATCGAGCACTTCGCGTCCAAGGCGGCGATGAAGATCGACGGCTTGGGAGAAAAACTCGTAGCCGAACTCGTGGACAAAGGCCTGGTGGACGGGTTCGCCGACCTCTACCGACTGCAAACACGGCAACTGCTCGGCGAGGACGAACCCGACGGACCCGGAAAACTCGCCAACCTGGGCCCCAAGTCGGCCGCCAACCTCGTCGCCGCGATCGCCGCGAGCCGCACGTGCACTCTGGACAGGCTGATCTTCGCGCTCGGCATCCGCCACGTAGGCGAAGCGGCCGGCCGGGTGCTGGCGCGCGCGTTCGGCTCGCTGGCGGCCTTGGCCGCGGCGAGCGCGCAAGAGTTGACCTCGCTCGACAGCGTCGGCCCGGAGATGGCCGCATCGATCCGCCTGTTCTTCGAAGACCCGGACAACCGCCGCCTGGTGGCGGATCTGGAAGAACTCGGAGTGCGCCCGACGGCGCGAGCCGAGGCCGGCTCGGGGCCGGCGGCCGGCAAGACCTTCGTGCTCACCGGATCGCTGTCGCTGCCTCGCAGCCGCGCAAAGGAATTGATCCAACAGGAGGGCGGCACGGTTTCATCGGCCGTCAGCGCCAAGACCGACTACCTGGTGGCCGGCGAAGACCCCGGCAGCAAGCTGACCAAGGCGCGTGACCTCGGCATCGAAGTGCTCGGCGAGGCCGAGTTGTGGCAGATGCTCGGACGTGAGCATCCGTGACCGTGACGGATCGCATCGCTCCCGGCCGCGCCGACGGCCCGTTGAGGCTCAGCCTCAGCGTCAAAGGCCGGGTGCAGGGAGTCTGGTACCGGGAATCGATGCGGCGCGAGGCCCAGCGCCTGGGCGTGACCGGCTGGGTTGAGAATTGCGCGGATGGTACAGTCGCGGCGGTTCTCGAAGGATCGCGGGCCCAGGTGGAGCTTTTGTTGGCTTGGTGCCGCCAGGGCCCTCCCTCCGCGCGAGTAGATAGTGTAGAAATCCGCGAAGAAGTCCCGCGCGGCGAGGCGGTTTTCCGCGTCAACCGCTGACCGGGGCCACTGCGACGTCGCGGCAAGCCGCGACGCCTGACGACAAGAGGAGTCGAAGCACGTCAATGAAGCCTTCCCGCCGCATTCCCACCGTAACCGGTGACGTCGATCCCATGGACCTCGGTTGCACGCTGATGCACGAACACTTGATGGTCGGCTACGCCGGCTGGGAATCCGACACGCTTCGGCCCGGTCCCAGCCGCCGCGAGATGCTCGCGGTCTGCGAAGATAAGATCGCCGAGATCCGAGCCCACGGCGTTGCCACTATGATCGACCCCTGCCCGAACGACCTCGGGCGCAACGTCGAATTCATGGCTGAAGTAGCCGCCCGCACTGGCTTCCGCATCATCTGCGCCACCGGACTCTACAAAGAAGAAGAGGGCGGCACCGCCTACTGGAAATTCCGCGCCAACTTCGGCGCCGGTCCCGACTCGATCACCGAGTTGTTCGTCAAGGAATTGACCGAGGGCATCGGAGAGACCGGCGTGCGCGCAGGCATCATCAAAGTCGCCACCGGTCATCCGACCATCAGCGACTACGAGAGAATGGTGCTGCTGGCCGCCGCCAAAGCCTCGGTGGCAACCGGCGCGCCGATCACGACCCACACCGACCACGGATCACTTGGTGACGAGCAGCAGAAAATTCTGACCGGGGCCGGGGTTCCCGCTCATCGCATCATCATCGGGCACTCGTGCGGCACCGACGACCACGACTACCACATGGGTCTGCTGCGCGGCGGCTCCTACCTGGGCTTCGATCGTTTCGGCATCGAGGTCCTGCAACCCGACGCCAAACGCGTCGCTGCGCTTATGGCGTTGATCCGGCGCGGAGCCGGCTCGCGCATCGTCGTCTCTCACGATTCGGTGTGGTGCTGGAGGGGACAGCCGATCCCCAATCCCGAAGCGTTCGCCGAGATGCTGGCGGTGTGGAAACCATCACACTTCTTCGAGCACATCATCCCGCAGTTGAAGGACGCAGGCGCTTCGGAAGCCGATCTGCACGCGCTGCTGATCGACAACCCGCGACGTTTCTTCGTCGGCGAAACGCCGACGGCGGTCAGCTGAAAACCGTGGCGATACCTTCGATGGCCGCACGCGACGCAGGCGACAGCGCGTTCCGCGAGTTGATCGACGCGGTCAACCAGGCGGTTGCGTGGCTCGCGGAAAACGGACTGACGCTGGACCGCCTGCGCCTCGGCCAATACCGCCGCGACGTGGAAGACCTGGTCCGCGCCGACGAAACCGGCAACCTCCAGGAGGTGGTTCGCGAACGGGTCTCGCACCGGCTCGCGGCCTCGCTGCTCGAGGCCGCCGAGCTGCGTCGGCTCTACAAGGCGCTGTTGTTCTTCGCCGACGGCCCGCTCGAACCCAAGCTGCGCGAGTTGCTGCGCCGCGCGGGCTCCGTCTCCGAAGAACACTCGCGTAATTCCACCGACAACCCTCGCGACCTCGGCCTCGAAATCACGCTCGCAGCGCGCCTGAGTGCATCCGGCTTCGGCGTCGAAATCGACGGCAACGGCCTGTTCGAGACCAACATCGGCGGCCGCACCGTGGTGTTCGACTGCACGCGCCTCCACGGTGCACGCGACGCCGGCGCGCGAGTGCGCGATGCCCAACGACGCCTGGCAGCACGCTGCGCCGGGCGGCCCGACGCGCGCGGGATCCTCGCCATGGCGGTCACACGGATGGAGGAACTCGACCTGGACTTCCTCACCACACCCGACCCGATGCAGCTGAGCCGCCGTCTCGAACGAGGCATCGACTTGTTCCTGGAACGCTACGGCCACCTGTGGGCGCGGCCGGCGGATGCGTCGCTGATCGGCGCGTGGGTGTACGTATCGAGGCCGGTACTGGTCGGGACGACAAACCGGCTGGCCTACGCTCAGCGCTTCGCCCTCGAATCGGTACCGTTCATCAAGGAAGAGGACGACAACCTGTTGTGGTTGATCGACCAGCGCTTCCGTTTCCTTGCCGAACTGACCGCTGCGCTACTGTGAACCGCGAACCGGACGGCGCGCCGGTTTGGTAGCGCGCAGCCGTTGCACGGCCGCGTAGATGTCGCGGCGATGAGATCCAGAAGGCTTGAGCGCAGAGGCAATTTCACGCGCCGTCCGGCCCTCGGCCATCAGCTGCGCAACGCGACGATCGAGTTCGTCGCCACCGAGCTCGGTCTCGGCCGCTTCGATGTAAACCGCGACCGAGAACTCACCGCGCGGCGCGTGTGCCTGAAAATGCGCGGCGACCTCGCGCGCCGAACCGCGTAGCACCTGCTCGTAGAGCTTGGTGAGTTCGCGGCCCACCGCGACCGGCGGATCGCCGAGCAATTCGGCGATGTCTTCGAGCAGCGCCACGACGCGGTGCGGAGATTCGAAGAACACCACGGTCCGCCCCGCGCCACGCAAGCGCTCGAGCGCGTGGCGCCGCGCCGCAGGCTTGGACGGCGCGAAGCCTTCGTACGCGAAGCGATCGGTGGGAAGCCCGCTGATCGACAGCAGCGCGACCACCGCCGAAGGACCCGGCACCGCCACCACTTCGACGCCCGCTTCGGCAGCGGCGCGTACCAGCCGATAGCCCGGATCGGAAACGCCCGGAGTTCCTGCGTCCGACACCAGCGCCACACTCTCTCCTTCCACCATGCGTGCGACCAGCCCCGGTGCCAGACGGCGTTCGGTTTCCTCGCGATAGCTGACCATGCGCTTCTTGCACTCGATGCGTTCGAGCAGGCGCCCCGTCACCCTGGTGTCTTCGGCGGCGATGACGTCGACGCTGCCGAGTACTTCGACGGCACGCGGCGACAGATCGCCCATGTTGCCGATCGGAGTCGCGACGACGTAGAGCCGTCCGGCCACGCCTCAGAGCCCCCAGTCGCGAGAGTAGCGGAAGTCGGGATCGACGGTGCGGGCCGAGATCTTGGCGATCACCGGGAGCCTGCGTTTGAACTGCGAGGACCTCACCATGCGTGCAATGCGTTCGAGGAATGCGCGTTCGAATCCCATCGCCTCGAGCTCGTCCTGACTGCAGCGTTCGTCGATCATCCAATAGAGCAGGCGATCGACTTCGTGGTAGCTGAAACCGAGTTCGTTCTCGTCGGTCTGTCCGGCCCACAGGTCCGCGGTCGGCGCCTTCTCTATCACCGAGGAAGGAAGACCGAGATAGCGGGCCAGGCCCCAGACCTGGGTCTTGTACAAATCGCCGATCGGATTGAGCGCCGAGGCCATGTCGCCGTAGAGCGTGCCGTAACCGAGCAGCAGTTCGGTCTTGTTGGAAGTGCCGATCACCAGCGCCGAGCGCGCCGCCGACTGATCGTACAGCACCGTCATACGCTCGCGCGCCATCTTGTTACCGCGACGTAGTCGGCTGGCGTCGCTGAAACCGTCGAAGTACGCATCGACCTGTACGCTGATGTCGACCAGCAGAGTTTCGATGCCGAGAGCGTCGGCAACTGCCCTCGCGTCTTCTTCGCTCTCGCGACTCGAGGACTTGTACGGCATCAGCACGCCGAGCACGTTGGCAGCTCCCAGCGCGCGCGCAGCGATGGCTGCGGACACCGCGGAATCGACTCCGCCCGAGAGCCCGAGCACCGCCCGCGAGAGTCCTACTTTGCCGACTTCGCGCGCGACAAAGCCGACCAGCAGCCGTTCGACCAGAGCGTAGTTGGTGGCCGGAAAGCGCGCTGACTTCGCTACTGGAGCGCCGTCTGCGGCAACGATCGCCGATGGATTTTCAACAACGGCGTCGAGGCTGGCGGAATCGGATTCGATCGGTGCGGCCGCCTTGCCGCGCGGCTTCTTCGGCTTCACGGGCGCTGTCTCGGAATCGGACGGCGAAGCTGCTGATTTTTTCGCACGCGGCGGTTTCTTTTCGGCCGCCGAACCAGCGGTTTTCTTCGCGCGCGGCAGTTCGGCATCCGACGACGCGTCGGCGTTCTTCTTCGCGCGCGGCACCTCAGCTTTCCTCGGAGTCGGACCGCGGCAGTTTCATCGCGCGCGCCGGACGCTCACCTCGAGCCGGGCGCTTGCGCTCACGCGACGCTGCCGAATCGTGAGCGTCGCGTGGTTGCGGAGAATCCTTCGCGCTCTCGCCGAAGCGAGGCGCAGACGACCGAGGACGGCGCTCTCCTTCGTCGTCGCGACGCGGGCGCGGACGATCCGCTGAGCCGCCCGCGTCCTGACCGCTGCCGAAGCGCGGCCTCGGAGCCCGCGAACGGTCGTCGTCACCACCGAAGCGCGGTTTGAAACCACCCGGGCGATCGTCACCGCCGCCACCGAAGCGTGGCTTGTAACCTCCAGGGCGATCGTCGCCGCCGCCGCCGAAGCGCGGCTTGGAACCTCCAGGGCGATCGTCACCGCCGCCACCGAAGCGCGGTTTGTAACCTCCAGGGCGATCGTCGCCGCCGCCACCGAAGCGAGGCTTGAAACCACCGCGGCGATCGTCGCCGCCGCCGCCGAAACGTGGTTTGTAACCACCCGGGCGATCGTCGCCGCCGCCGCCGAAGCGCGGTTTGAAACCACCCGGGCGATCGTCGCCGCCGCCACCGAAGCGCGGCTTGTAACCACCGGGACGATCGTCGCCGCCGCCACCGAAGCGCGGCTTGAAACCACCGCGGCGATCATCATCGCCACCGCCGAAGCGTGGCTTGAAACCACCCGGGCGATCGTCGCCGCCGCCACCGAAGCGCGGTTTGAAACCACCCGGGCGATCGTCACCGCGGCCGTACGAACGCGGTCCTTCATCGCGACCTCGCGGCTTGAAGCCTCGAGGTCTGTCGTCATCACCGCCGCGCCCCTGGAAACCACGCGGACGCTCATCGCCTCCGTAGAACGGACGCGGCCTGTGCTCGCGCTCGACGGAACGCCGCTCATCGCGAGACCCCGACTGCGCCTCGCGCGCGGGTTCGGAGCGGCGTTTGTCCTCGACGGCGCGGCCTCGCACCCGCGAAAGTTCGTTGATCGTCAGGTCCATGTCCTCATCGCGGATAGTCGGACTGACGATGCGGCGGCGGCGCACCGCGTCCTCGGGAAGCATCGCAACGGCGAAGTCTTCTTCGTAGTAAGCGGACCTCACGAGCGTCGCGCCGGCCGGCGACACGATCTGCGAGCCGCCCCAGAACGCCACGCCGTCTTCGATACCGACGCGGTTGCAGAACACCACCCACAACCCGAAGGTGCGCGCCATGACCCGGTTGTAGTCCTCCCACGAGCGCGCGTTGGCGTCGGCTTCGTGTGTGGGTTCGCCCTCTTCGTCGGCTGCCGCGACCACGCCGCGAGCCGGACTCGCCGATGCGACCAGCAACAGCGTCGCACCGTCGCAGGCCGCGATCGTCACGGTACTCGGGTGCAGCATGTCTTCGCAGACCAGCATCGCCATGCGACCGTGCTTGGTGTCGAAGGCGCGCACGGCGCGACCGCGCGCGAAGTAGCGTTGTTCGTCGAACATCCCGTAGGTGGGCAGGTAGGTCTTGCGGTGCACCGCCACGATGCGTCCGTCTTCGAGGTAGGCCATCGAGTTGAAAAACAGGTGTTCCTTCGACTCCTCGACGAAACCGACCACGATCGAGACCTGGGCCGACAGCGCGGCCAATTCGGTCAGCGCGGCGGCGTCGCGGCGCATTCCCACGTCGGGGACCGAGTCCTTGAGGCGGTAGCCGGTCAGGCTAAGTTCGGGGAATACCAGGACGTCGGCGCCCTCTTCCACCGCGCGCGCGACCGCCTGGCGGTGGCGCTGCAGATTCGCCTCGATATCGCCGAGTGCGGGCGCGATCTGCGCGAGAGCCACACGTGGTCCACGCGTCGGTTTAGTGACGACATCGTTGGGTTCGGTCATTTTGTTGGATCCTCGGCGCGGAGGTTATGCGCGGCAGTCACCCTTTACCAACGCCGCGGCCGCGCCACCGCCGCGCGCGGTTGAGTGCCGCGGCCCGCCGAGCGCCGCACGCGGTTGAGTCAAAACTGCAATGCGTCACAATGCCGCACATGCCCAACGCAAAAGTCTGCATCAAAGAAGGCCCCGGCAAAGTTTCGTTGATCGACATGGCGCTGCCCGACCCCGGCCCCGGCCAGGCTCTGATCCGCACCACACTGGCCTCGATCTGCGGAACCGACATGCACCTCATCGACGAGTTCCCCGACATTCCGGCCGGGGTTCCGATGGGCCACGAGGCAGTCGGTGTGGTCGAAGCGGTAGGCGAAGGCGTCGAGAGGATTCGCGTCGGCGACCGCGTCGTCGCCGCGTGCCTGACCTCTTGCGGAAGCTGCGAACGTTGCACGGGCGGCGATCCGCAGGTGTGCTCGACCCACGGGGCACCGATGAACCTGCTCTTCGGCGGACAGGGCGAAGCGTTCCTGCTCAACGGCGCCGACTTCTCGTGCACGACGATCCCGGCCGGGTTGACCGACCGCGACGCGCTGCTGGTCGGCGACATCCTGTCGACCGGCTTCGGAGCCATCGAGCGGGCCGATTTCCGCGCGGGTCAGACGGTGGCGATCTTCGCCCAGGGACCGGTAGGACTGTGCGCAACGATCGCGGCCAAGACCTACGGCGCCGCGGCGATCTTCACCGTCGAGAGCGTTCCCGAGCGCGTCGCGATGTCGCGCCGTCTCGGCGCCGATCAGGTCTTCGATCCCGCCACCGCGGTCGAACAGATCCTCGCGGCTACCGGCGGCCGCGGCGTAGACGTGGCGGTCGAAGCGCTCGGTCGCCAGCAGACCCTCACCAACTGTTTCCGCGTGGTGCGCTTTGGCGGCACGGTTTCGTCGGTCGGTGTCTACGGTGGAAACGAACAGGTGGCGATCCCCTGCGACGGCAGCTTCTATCACCGGCGCTTCGTCACCACCCTGTGCCCCACCGGCCGTGATCGGCTCGATCACCTGCTCGGCCTGATCCAAAAGGGCCGCCTCGACGCGACTCCGCTGTTCACGCACAGCATGCCGCTGTCACAGGTAGTGCGCGCCTACGAAATGTTCCGCAACCGCGAAGACGGAGTACTCAAGATCGCGTTGTCGTGAGCGTGCGTGCTGAGCGCGTGATCTGCGCAGTCTGTTCAGAAAGGTCCAGATGCAAGGCGGGCGCGGTGTTAGCGAGCGCAGGCGCGAGCCCCGAGGTGGCGAGGGGCTCGGTCGATGGTACGTCGGAGCGAGCGTTCCGCGCCCAACGCCGCAGGTGGGCCTTTATGGACAGACTGCTTCGAGAGCCGTGCGGCTCAGCTCCAGGCGAACACCGGTTGCTCGAAGTGCGCGACGCGCGTGCTGCGTCCCCACACCGCCACCTCGCGCAATTGGTAGAGCACCGCAGCCGTCGGCGCGTGCACGTTTGTCCCCATCAGCGGAATCGAGATCACCGGCCGCTTGCTCTCGGGAATGCGCCGCAGCAACGGAACCTCAGGGTGCTCGAGTTCGGCGAGCGGTACGCGATAGACTTCGGAGACCTCGGCGACGTTGGCGACCAGGCACGCGTCGCGCGGCGCCCACACCACCACCGGCGTGATCAAGTACCCGGAGCGCGTCGGATAGTCGTCGAGAAGACCCAGTACCCGTTCGGCACCGACGACCAGACCGACTTCCTCACCGAGCTCGCGCAGCGCGGCCTGTTCGGCGTTCTCACCCACGTCCATGCGCCCTCCCGGCAGCGCCCACTGACGGCTGTGGGTGCGCATGCGCGCGGCGCGGCGGGTGAGCACGAAACACGGTCGCTCCTCTTCGTCCGCGATCAACGTGACGGCCACTGCAGCGGGTTTGAGTCCGCCGCGCGGATAGGCCCGGCGCTGGAAGAGTTGCAGATTGGAGCGCACGCGCTGGCGCAAAGTGCAGTCGAAGTGAAGAGTCGCTCCGGACACGTCGGGCAAGGATAGTCGCGACCGATGCGATGTCGAATGACGCTGGGTGCGAGCTGACGCAGACTGCGCGCCGCTGCCGCTCGCCGTCGCTGCGCCGCGCGTCCTACCGCCTGGTCGGGTCGCAACGATGAAAGAGTCGGCCGGTTATCGAGAGCCGCTCAGCGAGGCGCCGGTGCAGGCGTAGGCGCAGGCCCAGCCGCCGCGTCGGCCGGCGCGGTAAGTTCGACGATCGCGGCCTTGACCGCTTCGTGCAGCGTGGCGCGCATCTCTTTGGTCATCGAGTGGCCGACTCCGGCGTAGCTGCGCAACTCGGCCTCGAAACCGTTACTGCGCAGCGCTTCCACCGTCCACCGCGCCGAATCGATCGGTACGACGTGATCGGCATCGCCGTGAAGTGCGAGTATGCGCGGTAGCGGACGCAACTGTGGTCGCGACGGCGGCCACATCGGCGGCGGCAGGTAGCCGCTGATCGGGATCGCGGTCGCCACCAGTTCGGGATGCAACGCAGCCAACGCGAAGCTCAGCATTCCGCCCTGCGAGAATCCGGTAACGATGACGCGTCTCGGGCCCGTGTGCACGGCGAGCAACGAAGTGATCAGCTCGGCCACGGCTTCAGCGGCCGAACGGATTCCGCCGGCGAGTTGTTCGTCGCTGTCGGCGTGAAAGTCGAACCATGAAAAGCCTTCACTTCCCTGGGGCAGCGGCGCGCGCGGCACCACCAGCCGCGCACGGACGCCGAGATCGTCGAGAACCAGACGGAAGCTGTCGGGCCGATCGCCGAGACCGTGCAGCGCGATGACCATCGGCAACGGGTCGTCGGCGGCGCCGCCGCCCGTGACAACCTCCTGATAGACCAGGGTCTGCGCCGACGATGCAACCGGAGCGACCAGAAGCGCGAGACACGCCAGCGCGCCGCAACAGAAGAAGGCAGCCGCAGCGCGGTGGAATCGAGCGAACGGCCCCGGTTCGATCCCCGCGACTTGGAGCACGCGCAATCCGGCCGGGGCTCTTGTGACCATGCTTTGCTGCATAGGTGTCGGAAGTGGGCAGGTCAATCGCGCCGCGCGCGACCGTCGCCGCTACGCGCGTGGCAAGAGCGGCGAAGGAATCGCGGCTTGCATCCGGCGACCCGGATCCGTTCTCGACGCGTCTTCAGAACAAACGCCCGAACAACGCCGCCACCGCTTGCTCGACTCGCAGCGGCCGCGCGGACAACGACACGGCCCGGAGTCCGCCGACCTCCAACAGGCCGATCTCGAACTGATTGAAACCTCCTTCGGGGCCCACAACCAGTGTGACCGGCCCGGCCACCGCGCGCGGGCAAGACTCGGCCGCGGCCGGATGCGCCACCAACGCGAGACTGCCGGCTGCCAGAGCCGGCAGCTCGTCTTCGACGAACGGACGAAAGCGATGCTTGCGCGTGACCACCGGTAACACGGTGTCGCAGCCCTGCTCGAGACCCAGCAGCAATTCGCCGCGCAAGGCCTCTTCTTCCAACATCGGGCTCTGCCAATACGACTTCTCGACGCGCTCGGCGCCGACCAGAACCAGGTGCTTGACTCCGAACGCCGCCACCGCGCCGAGCAAGCGCCGCAGAACCTTTGGCCGCGGCAGCGCCAGCACCAACGTGCACGGCAAAGGCGGCGGCGGCTCGCGATCCAATTCCACCTCGAGCTGCACGCCGGCCGACTCGATGGCGACGACGATCCCGAAGCCGATGCGGCCGCCGAGCACGCCGACGCGCAAACGGCGTCCCTTCTCGGCACGGTGCACGAGCAATAGATGCCGCGCGCGGCGCCCGCTCAGACTCGCACTCGACCCATCGAGTTCGTGAGGCTCGAGCAGGACCAAGTTCACTCGGCGCGTTCCCCGCCACCGGTTTCGACTCGATCGGATCGCTCGCCGCCTTCACCTTGCGATTCGACAGGGTCGAATCCGACATCGAAACTCCACGGCCCCGCGTGCGTCGGCGTCTGCAGACAGCGGGCAAGAGCCGCGAGAAAACGCTCGCGCGGCCACTCTTCGGCGCCCATGCTGCGCAGGTGCTCGTTGCGCACCTGACAGTCGATCATCTCGAAGCCGCGGCGCTCCAGTTGCCGCACCAGCCAAACCAGCGCGACTTTGGATGCGTCGGCTTCGAGCGCGAACATCGACTCGCCGAAGAACGCGCCGCCGAGCGAGACTCCGTAGAGCCCGCCCACCAAACGGCCTGCGCGCCTGACTTCGACGCTGTGGGCGACGCCGAGTTCGAACAACCGCTCGTAGGCCTCGATCATGTCGGCGGTGATCCAGGTTCCGCGCTGCCCGGGCCGCTCCGCTTCCGCGCAGCGCCGTATGACACCGCCGAAGTCGTCGTCGATGAAGACTTCGAAATGCCCCGAACGCAGCCGTTTGCGCAGCGAACGGCTGACCGAGAGCCGCGCGGGCACCAGCACCCCGCGCGGGTCGGGCGAAAACCACAGTATCGGAGAGCCTTCGGTGTACCACGGGAAGATGCCCATCGCGTAGGCGAGCACCAGCCGCCGCGCCGACAGATCGCCGCCGACCGCGAGCAGGCCGCTCGGTTCGGCCTCCTCGGGCGGTGGAAACGCAAGTACGTTGTCGATTCGGTAAACGGTCACGATGCGTGATCCCACGCGCGCCGTTGCCGCCGCGCGTTTGCAGCGCAGAGTCTGAGCCCGTACGCGGGGCCTCGCAAACCGCTGCCCGCGTCGCGGCCGGACCATTTTCACGCCGCGGTTTGCGATAATCGAAGCTCGGCCCCATACCTCGACACGAGGAGCCTGAGCCGTGAAGCGCGCAAGACTGCTGGTGCTCGTTGCCTACGCCGCCGCGCTGATGATCGCGCTGATCGTGGGCCGTACCCTCGATGGCTACCACCCGCTGCTGGTGGCGCTTGGCGCCGACATCGCTGCGACGGTGGCGATCTTCTGCTTTAGCACGACCTTCGACAACGCGAGTTTCTACGATCCCTACTGGAGCGTGGCGCCGCTCGCGATCGCCTACTACTGGTGCCCTCGCACAGCCGCGACCGGTGGCGCCGACCTGAGACCGTCGCTGGTGCTGACGCTGATTGCTCTCTGGGGAGTGCGGCTCACCTACAACTGGTATCGCCGCTGGCACGGCCTCGGCGACGAAGACTGGCGCTACGTCGATCTTCGCACCGGCAGCGGCGCGGCCTTCGCGGCCGTCAATCCCGCGACGAACAGCCGGAAGAGTCGTCAAAGGCAAGTGGTGTGAACTACGTCACACCATTTACTTGTGACCTCCGTCACATTTTTCGCCGTCGGTAGTTCCTCTACTAGACGCTAGTAGAAGAGACTCAGGTCATGCGCATTGGCATCTTGACGGCAGCACACAGACCTCCTAGGCTCACGTCAGCCTCCCGCCGCGGATGCTTCGTTGCGCGAGATGCATGCTGAACTCGCGCGCGATCCACTATCTTGCTGCGGTCGCTACGAGGGCAATGCCACCCGTTTTCCGCAGCTCAGCCAAGAACAGGAGTCTGCCGTGCGAACATACATTCTTTTCGTTAGCCTACTTCTCGCAGCAACAGTAGCGAGGATACCGTCATCGTATGCTGGACCGACCTTAGATTCCGCCGACCGCTACTCGGTGGAAATAGCCGTGACAGCCACCGACTCACTTCAGAGTGTGCAACTAACGATCGACTACCGAGCGGTGCCGGGAGCGTTTGTCGGCGCGGGTAGCGACGTCGCTTGTACGCCGAACCCCGACCTCAGAGCACTGGCAGCGTTCTATCGCTGTGATCCGACAGCTTCGTCCGGTTGTATGACCGAGGGCCAACTCAATGCAGCAATGGTCCTTCCCGAGGCTGTAAGCGGGACGCTATCCTTGTTTACATGCACCTTTGAAAGCGCAGGGCAGACGCCAACGGCCGAAGGATTTGTCGTGCATCTAGGTGAGAGCGCCAGAATGTCCAATGGCAGAGCGATTCCCGTAACGGCAACAGCCCGCATAACGAGCGTCAGCTCGGTCACGCGCTAAGGGAGGAACGCAGAATGAAGCAACTAATCTACAGAACCTTGGCGCTGGCAACGCCATCACTGATTTTCCACGGGCTGCTCTCGCTCAGCCTTCTGCTGGCAGCACCGGGAAGCGCCTCAGCATACTATGGTGACTGCGGACAAGCGGCTTCGGACGGAGACCACGTCCACGCGAGCGATGCGCTTTACCTGCTCTACACGGCGGTCGGAAGCCCATCGTATCCCGCCCCGCTTTGTGTCGGCGACGTAGACACCAGCGGCTCAATTACCGCGTCTGACGCGATGCTCGTCGACCAAAAGGCAGTAGGTCAGAATGTAACCCTCGCATGCCCGACGGGAAGCACCTGCACTGCTTGCAACCTAAGCGCAATCTACAGCCGCTTGGCGAATCTTGCCGATGACGAGCGAGTCTTGAGTGACACGAGCACGATCTTTCTTTGTAATCCGGATAACGGCGAGGGAGACATTACGGTGGATGCGAATTGGTCAGCGTACGTCGCGGCTGACAACGTTATCGTTTCCGGGAGAGATCGAGCGCTGCACTTCCTCAGACATTCGAGCTGTCCCGGCTCCTCACCATCCACGGGAGTGCGTTTCGTCGACTTGCAAGGCGACGACATCGTCCTCCGTGACATGACCATCGATCGCTTTTGGACCAACGTGAAAGTCACCGGCAATAACAACACCGTATCGGATGTGGTTCTTGAACACGGCTGCGATGCGAGCGTGTTGGTGTCTGGGAGTTCCACCGGCACCGAACTTCGCGATAGCATCGTCAGCGCTTCTGTAGCCAAGGGAATACGAGTAACAGGGAGCAGCTTGAACACAGCTAACCAGTGCGACGTGCAGTACACTCAGCACGCGACTGGCAGCGATCGTACGTGTTACAATTTTGCAGCGTACGATACTGACTTCATCAATGTCGACGTACCCGTTCGCTTTGCTGCTGAAGGCAGATATTTGGTGAAAGGAGGCACGATGTCGGGAACTCCCGGCAACTGCAGCTATCCTCTAGTCGAGAACACCACGAGCTTCGATTATTATGTTCGTTTAGAAGGCGTGGCGATCAGCGGCTGTGTGGGCGGGCTTTATGCCAAGAACGATGCGGATATCGTTTTGGATGACTCGACACTGCAGGAGAACCGGAAGCGAGGAGTATTGGCTAAAGGGTCGAGCGCCCTTAGCCTATCCAACTCGAACATCTGGTATAATGGCGGCGTAACTGATGTGATGGACTGGGAGGGTGGGATCGTCGCTGCCGAGTCTTCCCTGGTCACGCTAGAGTCACCTGGCTCGGGCGAACCTGGCAACGTCGTCTGCGCCAACATCGATGGCGATGACGACCCCAGAAATCTGAATGAAGACGGCGGCTCTATTGTCGTCAATTCGGGGAACGAGGTCGCCGACACTTGCCCTTGACGCGAATGTCATGCTGAAACGGACGCCCGAGACACCAGACAAGCGGCCACTAGGCGCCTGGGTAGTCTCGGGCGTCCTAATGCTGACACTCGCCCCTGATCGCGCTGTTGCACAGAGCGCTGCAAGACTTCGGCCGGCGTCCGATGACATTCGACTGAACGATGGGACTCGGCCACGAGGACTCGACTATGCTAGCTATCCCAAGATAGCCGTCGCGACTCCAGACAGAGTCGTAGTTGTCTGGAACTCACCGCTTCTCGACGGAGACAATCCCGACACAGCTTTTGCTCGATGGTTTGATGGCAACATGGAGCCATTGACGACCGAATTTCAAATCAACACGCTGCCCCACCAGAGAGATTCTGGCGACACGAAAGTAACCGCTGCCGTCACCTCGCAGGGTGATGTCATCGCGGCATGGGTTCTCGACGGATTGACCAACCGAGAATACAACTGGTCGAACGTCAACGCACGACAGTTCCGCTATCCAGATGCTTACGCAGGCGATGTGTTTCGCGTCAACACCACGGTGAACAACGAGCAAACCAATCCAGTGGTTGTCTGTGGCCCCGAACAGGAGACCCTGATCTTGTGGCAGGCGTGGGACTTGGATACCAATATCGACGTTGTCAGGTTCCAACGCTACCACGGAATCGATGTCGATGGCCCCGAGGAAACGATCCGAAACCGCCCAGTGACAACCTATGGAACCGGGTTGTCGAATCGAGAGGGAGTCTTCTATCTCGCGTGGAGCGGTCGCGAGTTGAACGACGCGCCGAGATCCGTCTTTGTAGCGCGTTTGCAGACAGACGGCAGTCTTGGGCCCCCGAGTTTGGTAGCGGACACGAACGCATCGAGCCCGGCCCTGGCCGAACTCGAAAATGGGAACATTCTGGTGGTGTGGCGGCAAGAGTTGTCAGCGAACGAGTCGGCGGGGCTGTACGCGCGCGTTCTGAATTCGGACCTCAGTCCGATCACGGGCATTCAGCGAGTATGGATCGATCAAGCGCCGATGGAGAGGCGCGACAAAGTACCTCGACTCTCCGCAGCACCGGACGGTAAGCACGCCGTACTCGCGTGGGAAGTGGGCGTGCGTGGCAAGACTTCGCAGGACATCATGGCGCAAGTGCTCGACCTGCTCGGTAATCCCGTCGGTGCTCCATTGGTGGTGACCGACGAAACGCACGGCCAGGCTTGGCCGACAGTGGCACATCTCAGCAACTCACGGGTTGTGATCGGGTGGAACGTATTTGAGTTCGATCCCTCGGCTACGGTCGTGGTCGCCAGGCTTTTCGACATTGGCTCGCTGGCGCCGCTTTGCGGAGATGCGAACGATGACGGCTTCGTCCTCGCCAATGACGGTTTGGCCTGCCTGCGCGCCGCCGTCGGACTCTCCGCCTGCACGCCCTGTCTGTGCGACGTAGACTCGACTGGATCTCAAACGGCAACGGACGCACTCCTCGTCCTGCGTTCGAGCGTCGGACTACCAGCCGCGCTCGACTGCCCGGCTTGCGAACCTGCCAGCGGCTTGCCGTGATTCCCGAGATGCAAAGTCTCGCGTCAGATCTTCCGCGTGAGCACCGCACTACGTACGGCAGCTTGGACTCAGCCTGACTAGAAGGAGGTCGTGTGCCTCGAATCATCGTCAATGCCGCCGTCGGCGCAGTCCTGTGCTCGCTCTTCGTGACGACGTCACCGAGCTGCGCTACCGAAACGTGCTTTTTTACACAAATTTCGGCCGGTCAAGGTGACACGTGCGGTCTGCGGGGAGACGGAAGCATCGAGTGTTGGGGCGCAGATTCCCAGGGTCGATTGGTGCCGCCACCCGGGGTCTTCACGCAAGTGTCGGCAAGCACCCACGCATGCGGCGTGCGACAAGACGGAAGCGTGGCCTGCTGGGGCTACGATGCGTCGGGGCAATCGACACCACCAAAGGGACAGTTCAGGCAAGTCGCGACGGGCAGCGATCATACATGCGGCCTACGAAACGACGGTGGCGTGGTATGCTGGGGCAATCAATCCTACGGCCAATCGGCCACGCCCGACGGCACGTTCACCCAAGTCACGGCGGGCGCGTATCATACGTGTGGTTTGCGGGAAGACGGTAGCGTGGCCTGCTGGGGCGACAGTGACTACGGTCAATCGACGCCGCCCAACGGGATGTTCACGCAAGTCGCCGCAGGCGCTTTTCACACATGCGGAGTGCGAGACGACGGTAGCGTCACCTGCTGGGGCTACGATGGATACGGTCAGTCGACACCGCCGGAGGAACCATTCATAAGAGTCTCGGCGGGCCGCTGGCATACGTGCGGCATGCGACAAGACGCGAGCCTCGCATGTTGGGGCAACGACTTCTTCGGTGAATCGACGCCGCCAGACGGAGCGTTCACGCAAGTCACGGCGGGCTCGTCCCACACGTGCGGCCTGCGTCGAGACGGTAGCCTGGCGTGCTGGGGCGACAACTGGAACGGCCAATCCATGACACCGCTAGAACCCTACACGCAAGTCTCAGTGGGCAGCGACTATACCTGTGATCTGCGTCAAGACGGCAAGATCACGTGCTGGGGAGACGACGACGAGGGCCAATCGACGCCGCCGGACGGAACGTTCACGCAAGTTTCGGCGGGAGATACTCACACTTGCGCCCTACGAGATGATGGCAGCGCCGCTTGCTGGGGGTCCAACGAGGGTATCTTCGGTGATTTCGGTGGCCAATCTACTCCTCCGACCGGAACATTTACGCAAGTCTCGGCGAACGGCCTTCACTCCTGCGGCGTGCGGCAGGATGGGGGCGTAGAGTGTTGGGGGGACAACTTCTTCGGTGAATCGACGCCGCCCGACGGGACGTTCACGCAAGTCTCCTCCGGAACGGAACACACCTGTGGCCTGCAACAAGACGGGAGCCTCGCATGTTGGGGCAACGACTTTTACGGAGAATCGACACCGCCGGCGGGAGTGTTCACGCAAGTTACTGCGGGCACACGACACACGTGCGGTCTGCGAAGTGACGGCGCCGCCCTATGCTGGGGAAACAATGATCACGGCCAATCAACACCACCTACTGGGGTGTTCACGCAAGTTACGGCGGGCACGGACTACACGTGCGGTCTGCGAAATGACGGCGCGGTCTCGTGTTGGGGCGACAATCGCTACGGTCAGTCCGAGCCGCCACGCGGGCCTTTCACAGAAGTCTCGGCGGGCATCGAGCGCACTTGCGGCCTGCGCCCGGACGGCAGTGTCGTGTGCTGGGGAGACCGAGCTCTGGTCATCTCGGTATGCGCCGAGGCACAATCGTGCGGGGACGCCATTATCAACGGTGCAGAACAGTGCGATGACGGCGATACGCTCTATTCCTTTGGCGACTACTGCGGCAGTAACTGCAGTTGCGTGCCCTGCGGTCAGCCGACCGCGCCTGAAGCGCCCGAAACGGACGGTCCGACGGCGAGTGACGCCTTGTTCACGCTGAAGGCCGCCGTCGGATCGACCACGTGCGACGTGCGGGTCTGCGACGTGAACAGCAGCGCCACAGTGACTGTAACTGATGCGTTGGCAATCTTGAGGACAGCGGTCGGACAGCCACTGGAGTTGAACTGTCCCAACTAGAGCGTGCGTGGGCTCTCGACAGCCAACGGCCGCGTGGAACGCCTGCCCGTAGCACCAAGATCCCGTTGGCAGATCGAGAACTGAGCCCGTAGCTTGGCACAATCGCCACTCCGAGGGGCGCCGCCGAAGCCAGCGGAGTAGGCGCCTGCACGGTCAGGTCAGCCATCGCTCACCGCAGCAATTGAGGTACCGCCGGATAGCGGCAGCGCGGTCGTGTTCCCCCGTCACGACGCCGCGGTTTGCGATAATCGAAGCTCGGCCCCATACCTCGACACGAGGAGCCTGAGCCGTGAAGCGCGCAAGACTGCTGGTGCTGGTTGCCTACGCCGCTGCGCTGATGATCGCGCTGATCGTGGGCCGTACCCTCGATGGCCACCACCCGCTGCTGGTGGCGCTCGGTGCCGACATCGCCGCGACGGTGGCGATCTTCTGCTTTAGCACGACCTTCGACAACGCGAGTTTCTACGATCCCTACTGGAGCGTGGCGCCGCTCGCGATCGCCTACTACTGGTGCCCTCGC
>Ga0172369_10003502_pt1 | contig 20644 bp, 17 predicted proteins | sample LakKiv25m_FD_114539 | JGI IMG/M metagenome (GOLD analysis project Ga0172369, IMG submission 114539) | Freshwater microbial communities from Kabuno Bay, South-Kivu, Congo - kab_022012_11.25m | ecosystem: Environmental > Aquatic > Freshwater > Lake | place: Democratic Republic of the Congo...
CGATTTGTAAATTACTATAACACTGTGAAACCTCATAAAGGAATTAACAACCTGACACCGATGGAAAAACTGATTGAATATTTTTATCCTACGGAAATGTAAACAACGCTACTAATTCTTACATTTAATGATTATTTACTACCAAAAAATCCATATACTTATTATACGGAGCGAAACCCCTATTTATTGCAAGCGTTAGCTTTTATTCTAAAGAGATGGCGTTTACTGGGCAGCTATCAACCACTTGTTGGCAGTCACAATCGCCACATTCAGTCGAAATAACCTGGCTTTTACCATCTTCCAGCTTGAAGACTTTGGGGCATAGCGACTCGCAGGTTCCGCATCCTATGCAAATTTCCTTGTTTACTTTTAGTGTTGGCATTTTTTTATCTTAATTATTATGCTTAAAACATGACTGAGACATCGCCGGCAGAATTTTTTTCCAGATTTTTCTCAAATTCATTCATCCGCTGATCAGTAAATTCGACCACGCCCTCGTCCTTATTCCAGCGGAAAGCTCTCAGAGGTATTATTATATTAATATCTTTTTCCTGGTCTGACAGCCAATCTTTAAAATCCTTGATTTTGACGAAAATCTGCCGGATCCTGAATTTGTCAATATTATTTTCATTCTTTTTTTCCTCCACCTCGATGATGTGAAAACCAATCGAGCTTTCGATTATTTTGCTGTTTTCGCCGATTTTTAAATCCGGAATTACGGCTGCAATTTCCGGAAGCGCTATATTCAGATTGAGCCACTCTAATTCCCCGCCGTTTTTGGCGCTTTCTCCATCGGAATATTTTTTAGCAACCTCAGCAAAATCAATCTTATTTTCCAGTTCTTTCTGCGCTTTTTCAATTTTATTTCTGGCCTTATCTTTATCGTCGGTAAAATAGGAGTCGTCTTTTGCTAATTTTTCAGCCAGCGCTTGCCGGTACATATCGGGCTTCACAATATTTTCTTCGAACTGCCTGATGTTCCAGTCATAAAGCTTTTGTATATTATTATTCACGTCGTTCGTATTGTTGTCGTATTGCTGTATTTTGGTGGCTATGACCTGAGAAATATAGTCTGGCTTTAAAACAATGCCTTTTTTGTTAGCCAGCATTTCAATAATTCTATCATCAATTAAATTATTCAAAATATTTTTTTCTTTCACCAGGAGCCTTTTTTGGCCATCGGCAGTGGTAAAGTCAACCCGAAGCCCAAGCTTGGAATAATCCTGATGTTCGTAAAAAAATCTGGATGCGTTAAGATTGCTCCACAATTTATTTACGCTGATAAAATTACGATTATTGACGATGGCCGCCGGATAAGGCAAAACCCTTGAAGTAATCTGGGCAATCTTGTTTTGCATGCCAAAAAAATAAATTAAAATTCCAATTGCAATAAAATAAACGAACGCTATGCCGGCCAAAGAAACTATTATCGTCCTTAATTTTACTTTTTTCTTTTTTTCTTCCATACGACTAATATTTAAACAAATAATCCCACCATTTTTTTGGATTAGGGATATTTTCTTTGGTTGCGGGTTTAACCGGTTCGGCGGCTAACTCTGTTTTGGAAATCTCCGGTATAATGCTGGGTTTAATGACAACAACATTTTCATCCGGACTTTGTAAATTTAATTTATCCTTAGCTTCTTTTTCCTTATAATCGCTGGTCTGAAAATAATTTATTTTTTCCTGGATTTGCAAATTTTCCCGGCTTATTCTTTCGGCTTCATCCTGGAGTTTATTAATTTCATCCTGAACTTGCTTTTTTTTCTGCAGCTCCCGATAGGTTGCCGTGGCTACAAATACAATCACGGATAAAATTATAATAAAAAATATTTTTATCAAAAAAGGAACTCCTCCTCCCTTTTCTTCATTCATTTTTTTTATTTTAGCATTAAAGATGGAGCAATAGTAAAGGCTATCATGGAGAGAACCGCTAAAATCGATATAACCACCCAGATTTTGTATATTTTTTTATGTCGTTGTTTTAGGCTCATAAAATGATTTTAACAAATATCAAACTAATTAACAAATTACTTCTTAAGGACTGCCAGAAAGGCCTCGCCGGGGATGGATACTTTACCGATCTTTTTCATTTTCTTTTTCCCCTTTTTTTGCTTTTCCAGAAGTTTTTTCTTTCTGGAAACATCGCCTCCGTAAAGCTTTTCGATGACGTCTTTGCGGAAAGCCTTGATGGTTTCGCGGGCAATTATTTTGCTTCCGATAGCCGCTTGGAGGGCGATTTGGAAATTCTGCTTGGGGACCGATTCCTTGAGTTTTTCCACAATATGTTTGCCTTCACGGTAGGCCCTTTCCTTAGGAACGATTTGGGAAAAGGCGTCAATTTTTTCGCCGGCCACAAAAATATCAAGCTTCACCAAATCATAAGGCTTATATTCGGTAAAAACATAATTCATCGAAGCATAACCGGACGAAGCGCTTTTTAGATCGTCATGCATATTGGTAATGGCGTCAGTTAGGGGGCAGTCAAATGTTAAAACCATCCGCTCACTGTCGATATACTCAGTATTTAAATATTGGGCCCGGGTATTTTTCATTACCTCCATAATTGATCCAAGATAACCGGAAGGAGAGATAATATCCAATTTTACATAAGGCTCATAAATTTTTTCTATGATTGAAGGGTCGGGCAATTCGGTGGGAGAATAAATTTTTTCCCGGCCCGGTCTTCCCTTAAATTCAAGTTCGTAAACAACGCTGGGGGTAGTTATGGTTGGAGTGATGGAAAATTCCCTTTCTATTCTGGATTGGATGATTTCCAGGTGCAACATTCCCAAAAAACCGCAACGGAAACCGCGCCCCAGTGCCTGATTGCTTTCCGGTTCAAAAGTAAAAGCTGCGTCATTAAGTTTAAGCTTTTCCAGGGCATCCCGCATGAAATTATAATCGTTGCCCTCGATCGGATAAAAAGACGCATATACCATCGGAGTTGCTTTTTTATATCCTGGAAGCTTGGTTACCGGAATCTTTGGATTAGCTACCGAAACCGTATCGCCTACCCGGCAATGCTCGACGCTTTTGAAGCCGGTAGCGATATATCCGATATCTCCGGCAACCAACCTTTCGTTTTTTTGGAGGTCGGGTTTGAAAAATCCGACCTCAACGACATTGCTTTCGGCCTGGGCGGCCATCATAAAAATCTTATCTTCAGCCTTAATTTCTCCATCCACGATACGAACATAGGCGACAACGCCTTTATAAGTGTCATATTTTGAATCAAAAATGAGGGCTCGCAGCGGTTTTTCCAATTCGCCGCCGGGCGGTGGGATGTTTTCTACGATTTTCTTTAAAAGTTTTTCGACGCCCAATCCGGTTTTTCCGGAAAGTTCCAAAATTTCCTTCTCCTTACAGCCTAAGATATGGATTATTTCCTTTTTGGTTTTTATAGGATTGGCATTGGGCAGATCAATTTTATTGACGACGGGAATAATTTCCAAACCTTGTTCAATGGCTAAATATAAATTCGAAAGTGTTTGTGCCTGAACTCCCTTGGTGGCATCCACCAGAAGAACCGCTCCTTCAACTGCCGCTAAAGATCGGGAAACTTCGTAATTAAAATCAACATGCCCGGGAGTATCAATCAGATTCAAAATATAAGCAGAACCAATTAAAGAATATTCCATTCTGACCGGCTGGAGCTTGATGGTGATTCCCCGCTCCCGTTCGAGGTCCATTTGATCCAAAAGTTGTTCTTTCATTTTTCTCATTTCGACAGTCTTGGTCAACTCCAAAAGGCGGTCGGCTAAAGTCGATTTTCCGTGGTCAACATGGGCAATAATACAAAAATTTCGGACATTATTCATAATGATAAGTTTAACTCAAAACACGACAAATATCAATAAAAAGCAGATTATTTCCACTGCTTTTTTTATTTTTCTATTTTATTTTTTATATTTTTAGATTCCGCTGACGTCACTGGTATCTTCTGTAATTAGCTGCTTGGTCCTGAATAATTTTCTGGTCAAGGAATTTTTCAGGCGGAAAAATTCTTCAAGTTTCAAAAAATAACAGACCGATAAAAACACGATTAGTCCGGCAACGGAGGCTGCAACCAATTGGGAAAAAATACCTACGAAAGTATCGATTTTATTCTGATAAAGAATTCCAACCCCGACTTTTACCGCTTGGATGGCAATGCCGGCGCAAAAAGAGGCTATGCAAACCTTGAATAAGGACTTTATTATATTTTTATCATCTAAATTATCGAATCGTGAACGCAGAAAAAACAATAGCAGGAACATTTGGACCACACTCGAAACCGCGAAAGCGATTGCCAAAGCGTAAACCTTAAAAAAAGTGAATTGAAATTGTCCATATCCAAAAAAATTATAAGGGCCGAATACATGACCATCTTCGAAATTAAAGAACAATAAAAAGATGGTCAATATATTTATCATTTCGGAAGCCAAGGCCACATAAAACGGAGTTTTGGTGTCGTGTAGCGCGTAGAAAGATCGGGCCAAAAGTTGGGTGAGGCATTGGGCAAAAAGGCTTAAAACAAAAATTTCCAAACACTGAAAAGTTAAAACCGTGTCCTTCCAATCAAACTCGCCAGTCCCGAGAATTACCCGCACGATTTGGGCGCGGAGCACTAACATAAAAATGCTTATGGGTATGATGAAAAACATGATTTGGCGGAAAGTTTCTGAAAAAGCTTTAGTAAATTCTGCTTTTTCTTTCCTGGCGGAAAGTGATGAAAGTACCGGAAAAACCGCGATAGAAAATGAAACTCCGATAAGTCCTAATGGGACGCTTTGCAGATTTTGGGCAAAATTAAAAATTGCCAGACTGCCAGAGGCTAAAAGCGAGGCAAAAATGGTTATGACCAAAAGATTGATTTGGCTGACAGCGATGCCCATTACCCGGGGAATCATTAAAAATAAAACCCTTTTTACATCCGTGTTGCTAAAAGTTGCTTTCAGATCCCAATTAAATTTAAATCCGAGAAACTTAGCTGCCGGATATTGGAAAAGCATATGCATAGCGGCTCCGAAAACTACTCCCCAAGCCAAACCGACCGGCCCCCAAAAGCGCACGAACACCAGAATGCCGAAAATTATTCCGATGTTATAGAGCAACGGCGCCACCGAATAAATCAAAAATCGCTTAAATGAAGTAAGGATGCCGCCAAAAATTCCGCTGATTCCCAAAAATAATGGGCTTAAAAACATTATCCGGGTAAATAAAATAACTGATTGTAATTTTTCATCCGAAAATCCTGGGGTAATGATTTTCATCACCTGGGGAGCAAAAATTGCCAGCAGTGCTGAAAAGGAAAGAATAAAAACAATAGCCAGATTTAAAATTCCGTTGGCCATTTTCCAAGCTTCTTCCTTCTGTTCCTTACTGATGAGTCCCGTAAAAACAGGGATAAAGGCGGCTGATAAAGCTCCTAAAATAAGAAGATTATAAATCAAATCTGGGACTCTAAAAGCGGCATAATAGACATCTAGCGTGTCGCCGGCGCCGAAAGTGGAAGCCAGGAAACGGTCGCGCAGGAGTCCCAAAAGGCGGCTAGCCAGTCCCGCCATGGTAACGACAAAAGCCGCTGAAATTACCGATTCAGACGGTTTTGAATTAAGAATCAGGCTGTTATTTAGAATTTTTTTAATCATTATTTGTCTTGAAGGGCGATGCCAAAAAATTTATCCGTTTTTAGATCAGTTTCCAAAACGAAGTCGTCATCATTTAATTTCAGATCATCGGGATATTTCCAAATATTTTTTAGGCTGTTTGGATAGGTTATTTTTAAATTAAATTTGCTGCCCAAACTTCCGGATTGTTTTTGGGCGAGTAAGGAATAAGTATCGGCCGACTTTTGGTTGTTTCCCAAAAAAATTTTAAAGGGAAGTAAATATTTATATTTGATAACGACGGTTTCCTGGGGGCTCACATAGACCCAATTAGCAAAAACTGTTTTTTCTTCTTCATCATAAATCCGCGTTCCGCTGTCCTGATCGATTTTTATTCCATCATCTTCTATCTGGATTTGGGGATCGTGCTTGAAATTAAGCGAGGCATAATCCAGCGGCGGAGAATTGAATTCTCTGGTCTGTCCATCGGCTGAAATCAAAACCGAGCCCTTGGGCACATAAACCCGCATATAGTCGGCATTAACCTTATTCCACCAGTCAAACTTGCTGTTGCCTCCATTATGGTGACGGGTAATGGAAACGGTGTCAATAACCGATCCGTCGTCCTGAATTTCCGCCTGATGGACAATGGTTTCATCAATGACGCCGTCAGTTTTAAATCCATTGATGTTGGAATTGATGACACTTATATAATCCTTCCGGGTTTTTAAAATTTCTCCCGACCAGCCGATTTCCGAGAGCTTTTTTTCGATATCGTAATTTTTCGAATAAATGAGTATCTGTTTTTCGTTCAAACTTTCCACTAGGGCATTCATTACAGCTCCGATTTGAGAGACATTTTTCGCGTTAAAAATTTTGTCTAAAAGGAGCGGTGCGAGATCGGCTAAAATTTTCTTTGGCTGGTTCATTTCCTTGTCGTAATTAGTTTCTACTTCATTTTGAACAGTTTCCACGAAATTGTCGCTATTAACGGTCAAATTATAATCAGGCATCTCAATCGGACCGGTAATTTCTAAGAGCTTTTGCATAACAGTCGGGGTCATAGTGATTACTCCATCCACCGTCGGACCGCCGGTTTTTTCATAAAACCAAGCGGCTTTTTCAGCCGAAACCGGAAAATTTGGAAACCAATTGCTGTCGTGCAAGCTCCAGGCCGCGCTAATTTTCTGAATCGGAATCGGGGGAATAACTTTTTCCGTCAATTGTCCGTCCGGATTGAATATGCCATCAACAAAAAATTTCCGGATCCTTCCGTTAAATATATCCAATATGCCGTAACTTCCGATAAATCCCCCAGTTGCTCTCATCTCCTGATTATTTTGAAAAAGAAAAATATATTTGCGCGGACCATTTCCGCCTAAAACTTCGGCAAAAATCTGGCTGTTGTCGATCATTCCATTTATAAAACCCTGAATCATCGGGAGTTGATTTTTTAAATCAACAAATTTATATTTTTGGTCGTTGGGGATGTCGTCCACATTTATTTTATTTAAATTTTCGGCCGCATCATCAAGCGACAACTTAATTTCTTTGGAATTTTGGTCGATGCTCTTAAAAATGTCCAAAAAGGAAACCGGTTTTTTTTCAGAATCGATCGGATTTTTAATTTCCTTTAAACTTTCAACCATTTTCCCTCCTAAAATTCCGATTCGGGAGATATCTTTGCCGGCGTCAGCCAAATATTTTCCCGAAGATATTTTTGAAAGATAAGGCAAAAAACGGGTTGTTTCGATAATAATTCCCCCAAAATCATTCATTTGCTTGGAAATATCATCGAATTTTTCATAGGCCGAATTGAAGTTATAGGAAGATCGGTCGAAATTTTTGCTTAAAATATCGTCCTTGGCTTCTGCCAAGCTGGCATAAGCGCTTTGGCCGGCGCTCAAAAGGGAATCTTTCATTCCCAGCCCTTTTTTTATGAAGCCGAATCCTAAAATAATCAAAAAAATCAAACAGGCCATATAGGCGAAAGAAAAAGCAAATTTTTTCCGGCTAAATCCGATCGGATAAGCACTTAAACTGAAAAAATTTATGAATTTAAATTCAGCCCATTTTTTCTTTGCTTTTTTTCGATCGTTCCATTCCGCTTCTATTCGCACTTGTTCCTTTTCATTCCGAATTATGGAAAGAACATTTTCCATTTCACCGGCGCTTATCTTATTGATTATGGGGACTTTTTCGGTGTCGAAAACCTGTCCCAATTGATAAATTTCATTTTTTTTGATAAAAAAATCATCGGGAATTGAAAAATTTTTTTGGGAAACGGAAATTTCTTCTGGAGTTTCTGAAATAAAACTAGGATTATGGGATGTGATTTTAATGTCGGAAATGTTTCCGCCTTGAAAAAAATAATTATTTTTCTGATATATGCCAGAGCTTGATTTTAAATTTTTATGGGCTTTAATTATTTCGATTTGGGAAATTTTCTGAATTTTCTGGATTTTTTCCAAATCCAAATCACCGTCGCTGGTCACAGGTCGAACATCGAACATCTGGGTAAAAATCATTTTTTTCCTATCTTTCATTTTTTTTGTATATTTCCAAGGTTTTCTTGGCCATTTTTTCCCAGCTGAATTTTTTGCACTGGGCATATCCACTAAGTTTCAATTTTTCAATTTCGGCAGGATTATCTAAAACTTCCAGAATGCTTTTGGCAATCCCCCCTTTTTTATTTGGGTCAAAATAGAAGGCACTTTCCCCTAAAATTTCTTTCATGCATGGATGGTTAGAAGCGGCAACCGGCACTCCTTTGGCCATAGCTTCCAACGGCGGCAATCCAAAGCCTTCGTATAAGGAAGGAAAAACATATAATTCTGATTCGCGGTAAACTACATCCAAAACATTCTCCGGAATGTAGCCCGGAAAAACAACTTTACGTATTTTTTCCTGTTCAACTAATCTCTGCAGACGCTTGTAAAAATAATCTTCTTTTCCAACTAAGACCAGCTGGCAATCCCTCATCTTTTCGTTGATTTTAGAAAATTCTTTGATTAAATTTTCTAGATTTTTATGCGGATAAGCATTCCCAACATACAGCAGGTACGGCTTTATTATACCATAGTTTAATAAAATTTCATCGCTGTTTTTGAAAGAAATATTACAAAAATCTTCACAAGCTTCATAAGTGACGGAAACCTTTTCCGCTTCTATCTTATAATTTTTTAAAATATCGTTTTTAGTGAAATTGGAAACAGTGATAACCTTCGCCGATCGTCTTACCGCCGAGCGGATAATAATTTTGTAGGCAAAGAATTTTAACCAATAAAAAAAAGAGTTTAGTGTAGTTCCTTTGGTGGTTGGGTAATGAAGCAGTATTAAATCATGGATGGTAACAATAAATTTTTTCCGGTAAAAAAGTGGAACGTTAAAATGCGGGAAATGCACCAGATCCAAATCATATTTTCTAAGCAGTCCGGGCATCTTCCATTGTTCTTTGAAAGTATACCAGCGGCAATCAGCCAGTATCTTCTGAAAATTATCTTTCGTGGGCCGGTAATCATTAAAATTTTCCTTGGTTAAAAAGATAAAATATTGATTTTTAGAATCAATCTTTTCCAATTTTTCGATCAATTTTTGAGTATAACGCCCCAATCCTTTGCCTATTGGTCCAAAAAACCGAGCGTCGATCCCGATGCGCATAATTAAATTATATCATTTTAAAAAAATAAAAACGAGCAAAAAATATGCCCGTTTTTGCAATTTATTTTAAAGATTATTTGCAATATTTATAAATTTTCGGGCGGTTTTCCCCCAATTTAAATTTGACGAAATCAACAAACCGTCAGTTTTTAATTTAAGCCACAATTCCTTGTTATCCAAAATCTGCTTCATGGCTTCAAGAATCTCGCCTGGTTTATCAGGATCAACCAGTATTCCACCCCGGCCAACAATTTCTGGAAGGGATGAGTTATTGGAAGCGATTATCGGTATGCCGCATTTCATGGCTTCCAGCGGCGGAAAGCCAAAACCTTCAAAAAAAGAAGGGTAAACGAAAAGCGATGACAGATTATAGAAATATTCTTTATCTTCATCCTCTACGAAATCGACCAGTATTATGTTTTTTTTGTAAGCCGATGTATTTATTTCAGTTAATATTTTTTTTGTTAGCCAGCCTTTTTGTCCGGCAATCACCAGTTTACAGTTGTTTAAGCCGCTTGGTTTATTTTTTTGCGAAAAATTTTGCAAAGCCTCATAAGCCGTTACAATTGCCGAAATGTTTTTTCTTGGCTCAATCGTCCCGAGGTAAAGCATGAATCTGTAGGGTAAATTATATTTTTCTTTTACTTTAATAAGCTTTTCTTCATTGCGGTCGATTACTCTGAATTTTTCTGAAATTCCGCTTAGGATAGTTTCGACTTTTTCCGGCTTGATCTTATACAAGGAAACCAAGTCATTTTTTGTTGATTCGGACACGGCAATAATTTTATCCGCCTGCCGGCAAATTTTTTTTGGATTGATAAATATGTGCCAAAACCTTCTTTTTAGTGAAAATGTCTCCGGATATTTCTCAAAACTGAGATCATGAATAGTGACGATCAATTTTACCTTTTTGCTGACGCTTCCAAAAATAATATTAGGTATAAAAAAAATATCGACCCCGCCGATCAGATTGTCGATTTTTGGCCAATTGAAATACCAGAATAAAAAATTTAAAATTTTGTTTGGATAATTAAATTTTTTCAGAGTTACGTTGGGATATTTTTTGATCCAGGTAAAGTTTATCCGGGATGCCCTAAAGGAATTAAAAAAAAGAACAAATTCGTTCTTTTGGTCAATTTTAAACAAATTTTCAAGCAGATTGAGCGTATATTCCTCAACCCCTGTCCTCCGGCCTTCCGCCAAGCAGCGTACATCGATCCCGATTCGCATATATTATTTCAAATAATGGGTAATTAAAACAATCCAGAAAGCGATAAAAATGCCGATTAAAAAGAAAATCATCAGTATCTCCAACGGAGTTACCTTATTCAAAACAATTAATGGATCGGAAGCGTCAATTTTAAACCAGGTGTTTTCCTTTTGATCTGTATTTAAATTTGCGATATTCTTGGAAACGATACTGATAATTGCAGCGGAAATCTTTTTGGCAATGTCGGAATTGGGCGAAGAATAAGAAACAGCGACGACCTGAGATGACATCTTTTCCGGCTTGATGACTTTGGAAAATTTCCGTAGGCTGAAACCATTATAATCAACGCCAGCTTTGTCATAAATGTCTGCTACAATTCTTGGACTCTTGAGCCATTCAACTAATGTTTCGGCGAATTTTTCATCGGCTTGCAGCCGGTAAAAATCATCAAATTTGTAATTATCTGTATTTTGGCTGCCGCTTCTGGTTATATTTAAGGTCAAGGATGTTCCGTAAGAAATTGGCAAAAAAGAAAAATAAATAAAACCGCCCGCGATTATCAGAATAATAACTAAGATAAAAAGCTTAAAATTATTTTTGAATATTTGGATAAATTCCTTGAATTCCATAAAATCAGCGGTTTTTAAATATTGCCAGCTCTTTTTCCAGGTAGTCTTTAATTTTACTCTTGAATATTTCTCTGTCAAATTTCAATGATTTTGAGCGAATATATTCAGAATTAAAGCGGCAGTCCATAAATTTTTTGACGCAAGCGGCAATATCATCCTTGGTTTGGTTTTCAAAAAATATCCCGGTTTTATTTTCTTCAATATGTTCAGGAATGTCACCTCCCCGGTAAGCGATAACTGGTCTTCCCGAAGCCATGGCTTCAACCGCTACAATTCCAAAATCCTCCTCTTGCGGAAAAATAAATGCTTGGCATTCGGCATAATATTTGGCTAGTTTTCGGTCAGGCACCCGGCCAAGAAATTGTATGTTTGATTTAGCCATTTTTTTTAGTTTTTTCAATTCTGGACCGCGCCCGATAATTTTTAGAGGCAAGCACAATTCATTGAAAGCTTCAATGGCAATATCAAATCTTTTATAAGCCAAAAGCCGGCCAACCATTAAGAAATAATCCCCTTTTTTTTCACTGATTGAGAAATCATTTACATTGGCGGGAGGATGGATGACAACACTCTCTCTCGTGTAATATTTTTTGATCCGTTTTGAAACAAAATTGGAGTTGGCAATCAATTTATCAACTCTCTCAATACTTATCCGATCCCAAATCCGGATATAATTCATAACGAAAGGAATCAATTTTTTGATAAAAGTAGGGAAATAAAAATCACTGGTATATTTTTGGCAATCATCCCAGGCGTATCGCATGGGCGTATGCATATAACAGATATGGAGCGTTTGGGGACCGGTAATTACGCCTTTGGCGTAGCTTGATGAATCGGAAAGCACAACATCATAATCCGACAGGTCGAATTGCTCAATGGCCATGGGCATAAACTCAGGGAAGATCCGATGGCGTTTTTTGGCAAAAGGCAATTTTTGAATGAAGGAGGTTTTAATTGTTTTTCCGTCGAATTTGCCGTGCATGGCCTCTTTATCGTAAACCAAGGTATATATGGGAGCATAGGGAAAAAGTTCGGTAAAGCACTCCAAAACTCTTTCGGCTCCTCCGTATTGGACCAAATAATCATGGATTAAGGCAATTTTCATATGACCATAATAGCTTTTTCAAGCAAATTAGACAAATAAAAAACCATCCCGCTGAGCGGGATGGAAATGCAAACATTTTTTAAGTGTTTTTATAAAACCGCTTCTTTGGCAGCTTTTGCCAAGCGGAATTTTACCACAGTTTTGGCGGCAATTTTAATTTTTTCGCCAGTCGCCGGATTAATTCCCATTCTTTCTTTGCGGTTAACTTTTACCATCTTTCCGAATCCAGGCACTACGAATACTCCGCTTTTCTTTACCTCACCGTATGCGAGGGCTGCTAGCGCCTCCATAAGGCCATCGACATCTTTTTTGGCAAGCCCAGTCTTCTCTGCCAATGCGGCAAGGATCTGCGACTTGGTCATTTTGTTCGCCATAGCGTTTTTTATTACGTTAATTAATTACTTACCCCCAAATTATATACTATAATTATACAATTTACTGGGAAATGTGCAAATTATTAAATTGCCGGTGTCAAGAGCGTTATTTTTTTGCTTTTAATTGGCTCTTTTTTCAAAAAGCCGGAAAAATGTTTTTATGATTATCTGGATATCTAGCCAAAGCGACCAATTTTCTATGTAATATAGGTCCAATTTGTATTCATCTTCGAAATCCAGATCCGATCGGCCGGAAACCTGGGCCATGCCGGTCACTCCCGGTTTAATGGTTAGTAAGCGGCGGTGATAATCCATATATTTTTCAACTTCCCTGCCTTGATGTGGCCTGGGGCCAACCATGCTCATCGAACCGATTAAAACATTAAAAAGCTGCGGCAGTTCGTCAATTGACAAGCGTTCAATAATTCTTCCCACACGGGTTTTTCTCGGATCATCCTTAATCTTATACAGTGGGCCTTTTCTGACACTCTGGTTTTTTATCAGTTCTTTTTCCAGCTGGATAGCTTTATCCAGGTCGCTGTTTTTCCGGGTAACGCAATATTCCCATCTCATATAGCGGAATTTATAAACAAAAAACTTTTTTCCATTGTTTCCCACGCGCTCGTTCTTATAAATTATCGGACCTTTGCTTTCCAGCTTGATGGCAATGGCGGTAATGAGCATTATCGGCGAAGTAATAATAGCGGCAAAAAAAGTGAAAAAAATATCGAATATCCGTTTTAAAATCATTCCCCAACCGTCTAAGGGAGTATGCTTTATCTCAATTATCGGTTCACCGCTTAAAACATTCATCTCGAACCGTGGGGTTTGGAGCGTTGTCGGGATATATTTGTAGTTAATGTTGTTGATGGCGCAATAGTCGATTAATTTTTCCTGTTCGTCGTCGGTAATTGAAGGTTCGCACAAAATAATTTCATCAATTCCTTTTTCTTCCTTGATCTGTTTGATTACTTTAAGGTGGGCGGTTTCGATCCGGTCGACTACACGATAACCCAAATTTTTATTGCGCTTTATGAGTTTATTGATTCCATCCATCTTGCCGTTGCGGCCAATGAGCATGACCCGATGGACACCGATGCCGCGGTTTCGCAGCAGCCACTTTTGAATGATATTTAATATATAGCGGGCAACCACTACGTAAAAAACCGCAATGCCCCAAGCGGCTAAAATAATGAAACGTGAAGAAAACCACTCCCGTTTTAAAAATATGGCGACAATAATTATAACCAGGCCGATCGTGGTGGCGGAAAAAACCTTGATGGCCTCCTGCCAGAATTTTTTAGTAACGCGAATGTTATATAAGCCTTCAATCGCATAAATCAAAATAAAAAGCGGCGCAGTCAGCAAAACAACCCGCAAATAAATATTAAAAGGAAACGAATAAAGTATCGGTTTTAGGGTCAGAACGGAGGGAACATTTCTGACAGAAAAAGCCGTTATGGCGGCTAAGACAATCATAAGAAAATCAACGGGAACTTGGATAAAGCTGAAAAATAATTCGGATTTCTTCATAAGTTGAAATCAAATTTTTCGGATCCATTAAATTAAGGTTTGCCAAGGCAAATCGATAAGCCGGATTTTGTCGCGGGCAATAATTTATCTAGGGCTATTATTGCTAATAGTCTCAAGCGGCACCTCCAATCCCGCTGAACGGGAAAGGATACGGCCTTGCATCAGGCAGGGTTTGCCATCAATTGCTGTCGCCAGCAATGAAATGCTGTAGCCTATAACTTCGCTAATCAGCTGATAGAGCGAAGAGTACCATCGGCATACTTTTCACCTTTCTCCTGTCCTGCTTGGCGGGAACAGAATAGTATAGTCTCTGTGGCACTTTCCCTGGTTTAACATTGCGGTTAAACCGGTGGACGTTATCCATTGCCTATTTCCCTGTCACTCGTGAGTGGCGGGGGATGTCCGGACTTTCCTCTACTCTTATTGCTAAGAATAGTAATTGCCTAATTTACCTCGGCGAACCTTAATTTAATTATTAAAATACATTTTTTATAATAGACTAAAATTTGGCCAATGTCAATTATAAAAGCCTAATAATGGCTTAAATAAAGCAAATAATTAAGTTAATTCGTTTAGATTCTTGATGAGTTCTTGGATATTGGAGAGCTTTGCTTTATATTCGGTAATACGCTTGTCGGTCTGGTTTCTTACCTCTTCGGGAGCGCTGGAACTGAATTTTGGATCATTTAGTAATTTCTGATTTTTTTCAATAAGTTTGTTTAAATTCCGCTCTTCTTCCTTAAGGCCTTTAAATTCTTTTTTAACATCAATTTTCTTGGCAATATCCAAACCCAAATCATAATTTCCGGTTTTGATTCTGACCAATTTTTCTTTTTGTCCGGCGATTATTTTTATTCGCGCCAATTTTTCAATGATTTCTTTGTTTTCAGAAATTTCTCCATAAGCTTCAATGATGTCGGCTGGTTTAATATGGTAACTGGCGCGGATATTTCTGATTCCAGTGATGACATTTTGTAAATCTTCAAATTTTTCCGTTGCAGATGCATCGGCTAATTCAGACTGACGCGCTGGATATTTTTGCATCATAAGCAAATTATCATTGAATATGTCCCATATTTTTTCAGTTACAAATGGCATAAATGGATGCCAAAGCTTCAATATCTGGTCTAAAACGTAGCCTAAAACTTTCTGGTTTTTTTCAATTTTATGAATTTCTACATACCAGTCAGCTAACTGGTCCCAGGTGAAACGGCGCAGCCTTTCTTGCGATAAAGAAATTTCATAAATTTGCATAAAGCCAAAATGATCCTTACCTTCTTTGCCAATCGTATCTTTCATGATTTCCAATTCATTAACAATATATTTATCGGCCAAGGATTTAATATCTTCTTTTTTTATTTCCGAAACCAAAGCAAAATTTTCATCGCTTTGGGATGCATAGCGGGCAATGTTCCAAAGCTTGGTGACGAAATTACGGTAGCTGGCAATTTTTTCTTCATATAGTTTAAAATCCTGTCCGGGCGTGGTGCCGCTCACCAGACTCAAACGCAAAGCGTCAGTGCCGAATTTTTTAGTCATCTCCAGCGGATCAATGCCATTGCCTTTGGACTTGGACATTTTGAGGCCGTTTTTGTCGCGCACCAAGCCGGTAAAATATAAATTTTCAAAGGGAACTTTTCCAGTGCGATAAAGGCTCATAATAATCATCCGGCAAGCCCAGAAAAACAAAATATCGCGTCCCATAGTCATCGTGTCGGTCGGATAATATTCTTGATAATCTTTGCCATCAGGATAGCCTAGTGTTGTGTAAGCCCATTGACCGGATGAAAACCAGGCGTCAAAAGTATCTTCTTCCTGCACCCATTCCCCTTCCTTTGGCGGTTCTAATCCAACATAGATATCCGATTTGAGATTTGATATTTGAGATTTGATATTTTTTCGATAGTATACCGGAATGCGGTGTCCCCACCAGATTTGGCGCGAGATGCACCAGTCATCCAAATTTTCAAACCAACGGATCATCACATCTTTAAAGTATTCCGGATAAAATTTAATCGTATCATTTTTGATGGCCTCCAAACATTTTTTCTTGATAGAATATTTTTCGGTGTCAACATTGATAAACCATTGCTCCGAGATTAATGGCTGCATCACTTCTTTGCAGCGTTCGCATATGGAAATATTGATTTGTGTCTCTTCTTCTTTTTCAAATAAATCCAAAGCTTTTAGATCTTTAATAATATTTTCTCTGGCTTCCAAAACATCTTGATCGGCATATTTTCCGCCATCTTTAGTTATTTTAGCCTCTTCATTGATAACCTGGATAACTTCCAGATTATTGTCCTTGCCGATTTTCCAGTCCAATGGATCATGGGCGGGCGTAATTTTTACCGCGCCGGTGCCAAAACCAATTTCAACCCGGCGGTCAGCGATGATTGGAATTTCCCGGTTCATCAAGGGCAAAATGACGGCCTTGCCTTTATATTTTAAATTTTCTTTGTCGCCTGGATTGATTGCAACAGCTGTGTCACCTAGCATTGTTTCCGGCCGAGTTGTAGCTATGGTTATAAAATCATCGGTATCTTTAATGGGATATTTTATATAATAAAGTTTTCCCTTAACTTGCTTATGGATGACTTCCAAATCGGAAAGCGCGGTTGCGCAGCGCGGACACCAGTTGATAATCCGCTTGCCTTTATAAATCAAGCCATCGTCATACATTTTTACGAAAGTCTCCAGAACTGTTTTGGAAATTTGCGGATCCAGAGTAAATTTTTCGCGCGACCAATCGGCGGAAACTCCCAACGCTTTCTCCTGCGCGCGCATAAAATTAGCCCGGTCAATGCAGAAATCGTAAGCTTCCCGGTAAAATTTTTCGCGTCCCAAATCCTGGCGCGTGATTCCCCGATTTTCTTTTATCTTTTTTTCATAAACCACTTGCGTCAATATTCCCGCATGATCTTTGCCGGGCAAAAGTAAGACTTTTTTACCTTTCATCCGTTCATAACGGCCCAAAATGTCCATAACAGCATAGCCACTGGCATGGCCGATATGCAGTTCGCCATTGGCATTGGGTGGAGGCAAAACGTTGCAATATTTTTCATTAGAATCTAAATTGTCCGGATTGAAAAATCCGCTTTCTTCCCAGCGCTTATAAATTTCTCCTTCTTCCTTAAAATCAAATTGTTTAGGAAAATCTTTCATATTTCATATAATACCGCAAAAAATCGGTTTGAGCAAACAAAAAAACAAGATTTTTTAACTCCTGTTTTTTCATTTATCTTAAAATCGCGTTTAATTCCTGTTCCGTTTTTTGGCGGATTTCGGTTTGGATTTTGTTTATTTCTTCGTTGGTGAGCGTCCTTTCCATAGAGCGGTAAGTGATGCGGAAAGTATAGCTTTTCTTATCCGGGCCGAATTTTTCCTCGTTTTCATATTCATCCAAAAGTTTCACTTCTTCAATCAAGTCTTGGGCATAGTCGCGGACAATCTCATAATAATTATTCAGGTTGATATTTTTATCAATAATGAAAGAAATGTCCCGAATCGTAGACGGAAACTTGCTGACTTCTTTGAATTGGCTATTGATGTCCTTAAATTGGCTGGTGATTCTGGGATCATCTGACCATAATACCCTAATATCGTTTATGTTCATTTTAACCATCGCCCACCGGTCGACTCCGAAACCAAAAGCCCAGCCGTTGTAGATTTCCGGATCCAGACCGAAATTTTTCAAACATTCCTGATGCACCAGTCCGGAGCCGGACAACTCCATCCATTTATCGCCGAATTTAACTTCAATCTGCGTTGAAGGATCCGTAAAGGGAAATGTATCATCCAAAAATCTATATTCACAGTTTTGGCCAAAAACAGCCTTGGCAGTGTCTGCTTGAATATCCTCTAGCTCTATTCTGGTTATTTCATGATCCGATTTCTTGCAGATATAAAGCCCGTCTACCTGATTGAACGCCGGATAATGGCTGCGGTCAATTTCATCCTTTCTAAAAACAATACCAGGTGCCATAATTCCAATACTTCCCGTTTCTTTTAAGATTTTGAGAATTCTCTCATCTCGCAAACAATATGGCCACATCGTGGTAGTTTGGGTGCGGAGGATATTTTCTTTGTCCAAGTAATATGTATCTGACTCACGTCTTGACGGATGATCATTTGGAGTGTTTAAAACATCAAAATTTTCTTCCACAGTAACGATTTTCGGGAAGTCAACAATATTAAAATTTTTGAATCTAGGCAAAGCTAAAATTGCGTCAACTAAAATTTTAACCGGCGAACCTTCTTTTTTAGTCAGATCTGGCAGTTTCAAAAGCCTTTTGATACGTTCGGCCTTGATATCATCTCGCTTATTTAATTCGGCCTCCAATTCCTCTTCCTTATTATTCTCAATAACAATTCTTCGCATATTTTTTACTTATTGATATAATCCGCAAAGTTCATTCCAACTTTAGCTTTTTTACCCCCACACCAATTCGCACATAATTTATTAAATGGTTTCGAAAAATTTTTTAATTTTTTATTTGCTTCAAATTGGTGTGGGGGTGAATCTAAAATCATAATCCCTTCGTGGTTGGTTCCCAACCCGAGTTCATCTTCGGCGCAAAGCATTCCAAAAGATTTTACGCCACGAATTTCCACTTCTTTGATTTCCATTTCATTTGGTAATTTCGCTCCAATCAAAGCTACGGGAACTATTTGTCCAACTTTAATATTAGGAGCACCACAAACAATCTGTAGAACTTTTCCGCCGATATCCGTTTTTGTCACTTGCAATCGGTCAGCATTGGGATGTTTTTCAATTTCTAAAATTTTTCCTACGACAACATTATCAAATTGTGCTGATTTTTTAGCACCGAATAAACTTTTTAACCAATTGTATAAAAAAATCATAAATTATATTTTGTTGTTTTTAGTAAATTTATTTTCGTAGAAGTTGATTATGCCGCATGATACCAGATAAACAATAAAAAATAAAAATATAAATATTAGAAAAGATGATAATTTTTCAATATAAAAACGTCCATTGGATAAGTCAGTGAAAAAAAAGATTAGAGATGCTAAAAAAAATAAAATAATAGGATAATGACCTTGCTGCAATAAACCTTGATTCAAAGTATCTTCAACTTTTATGTAGGGAATTAAAAAAACAACAATAAATAAAACAATAAAAGTAATCATTTTCTTTTTAGTTGGTTTGATAAAATTTTTAAAGCCCATACTTTTAAAATTACTGGGTAAAACTTAAATTCCCGTTTCTGGTTTTGCAACGCCTTTGTTAGCCCGATTATCAATATTAAATGTAAAACAATAATCCCCAATTGGATGGTTCCATTCTTTCAGATAAAAATCTTTTTTGTCTTGAATTTGCAGGAATTTGGCGCAAAGCTGGTATTCCTTGTCGCTTTTAACCGCGTATTTTATCTGGAACTTGGCACTTTTCTGGATTTCGGTTTCAACTGGCAGGCTTTTTTTGTTGTCATATAACGTTTCGATATTCCCCTTCATGCTTTGCATTTCCGAAACAATATTGCTGTCAATTTTCTTTTCCCGCGCTACAGTCGGGCTATCACCAATAACCAAACCCGTCACCAGCCCGGAAAACATAATAACCATCGCTGTCCCGTAGAAAATCCGGAAAGGTTTTTCCAAAAATTCCTTGCGGCGAATTTCCCAAAAATAGAAAGCGGCGAAAAAGAGTGCTGTCAAAAAGAAGGTGATTATTTTCCCGAAAGCATTGCCAGTCAGTTCACCATTGAGATAATTGAAGAAAAGGACGGCCAGACTGCCGATAGTTATGGCTACCAATACAAAAAGCGCGATATAGGTAAGAAATTTGCGCACCAATGAATCCTGGCGGATTTCTCCCTTGGCAAGTTTTTTATTAATGAGGTAGGAAATGGGAAAATAGACGATGGCGGCGATAACCAGCGATGCCAGGCCGTATTTTACCGATGAGTCGTCAAATACGCTGCCACTGGAAAATTGATCCAAAATGGCTGTGTCTTCAATATATTTATTGACGAGTTCAAAATAGATGGAAATTATCCCCGAAATCAAAAAGCCAAGTGAAAAAAACGAAATCAAGTAAAGAAAAAGATGGAAAGCCGGCTGCACTTTTTCATTCCCCTTTTCACTAGTGGGAATATTTTTTTCGATTTCCATAGTTTCTTTTTTTACTATTACATACAATCCAAAGATTGGAAGCAATAGAAATAATGAATTAATTATTAGGCCAATAGCTATCATTAGAATTATTTAATGGAGCGTGACTTATTGCGCGGATATGTGATTTTATTCTATCTTAAAGCCTAAAAAAGGTCAAAAAAACAAGATAAGTAAAAAACTAGCATTGCTTTTTGTTGCTTTAGGACTATAATTAAAGCAGGGTAGTTGTTATTTAACAATTAATATCCAACAGAAGGAGGGGTTATGTGCAATATCGACAAATCACCATGCTTGAATTGCAAGAAATCCAAGGATATTCCAGGTTGCAGAGAAAAATGTTCGCAAATCGCCGAATACCAGCAAACAACCATTCTGGACCGCAAGCACAATTCACCGCCAGC
>Ga0172369_10003506_pt1 | contig 20612 bp, 11 predicted proteins | sample LakKiv25m_FD_114539 | JGI IMG/M metagenome (GOLD analysis project Ga0172369, IMG submission 114539) | Freshwater microbial communities from Kabuno Bay, South-Kivu, Congo - kab_022012_11.25m | ecosystem: Environmental > Aquatic > Freshwater > Lake | place: Democratic Republic of the Congo...
CTCGCGACCGACAAAAGAATTGTCGAATCTGGGCTCCTGCGTGACAGGGATGATCGCGACGCGCCCGTTGTCGGCATCCTTGAACCCGAGTTCCCAGGGCGTCCATGTCGAGCTTATGCTGTTGACGGTTGCCGCGAAGAGCAAGCACTGAGACCCACGCATTCGCGTCCTCAGAACGGCGGCTGTTGCCGGTGACACTGCCTCTCGGTCAAGGTGTGCATCAGCCAACCAATCGACGTAGACGGAGTATCCCAATGCCTCGATTTCTCGCTTGAGACCCAGCACGAGCCGAGCGTCATGAAAGCTGTGTGACAAGAACACGTCGAATTTGGTTGCGCCCGGAAGTATCTGTTCGTTAATCAGAATCGCACTTGCGTGCTTCGCTTTCCCCTCCTCTTTTAGAAGGGCAGCGGCCTTCTCCATGAACGCGCCCTCGCCCGACGCTCGCAGCTCGTCGATGTTGAACAAGCTCATTCGTCGTCCTCCACCCATCGCCCGAAGTTCGCGTAGCCATTGTGCGCGACCCAGTCATAGACAGGCACGAATTCGCTTAGTTGAACAAGACCGCCCGGCCGCATGAACGGCAGGTCGTTGGGAGCAACCTCAAGTTCATGCGCAAACCGTTGCCACCCGCCGTTGCTCCACTCCACTGCGGTCGCATTCCGGCCGGCTACGTCTACAAGGAACCCTACGTTGTCGAACGGGTTAGGCCCTGGCGGCTTCCTTTGCCCGTTCTTGCACGGGATCGAGTTGATGTGCACGCCGACGAGCGCGTTGCCCCGCTCGAAGCTCTTGAAGATCTCGTACCGCACCCAAGGGCGCGCGTAAGTCATTGAGCCAATTAGGACAGCCGTCACCGATGTCTGATGAAGGCCAGAGTGGATCAGTCGTTTGAGCGCCTGTTCGTTCTTCCTCTGTGCCTCCTCCCACAGTGAAGCATCGAAGTAGCTCGGGTCGCCCTTGCCGCCAACATAACGGTGGTTTCGGACGACATTGGCCCGGAAGTCTATGACGTCGTCGTAGTGAAACGAAAAGAACACGCGCTTAGCCATGGCGCGGCCCTCCCGTGCGCTCAAACGCTTCGAAGATCAACCGCCTCGTCCTGAACTCCCCATACGCTCGCTCCTCGCGCTCACGCACAATCGGGAACGTTGCCAGGACGTACTCCATCTCGGACGCTGTCAGGCCGAACACGTCGCGTGCGACGATGGCATCGATCTCGGCGCGAATGCGCAGGCGCTCATCTTCGTCTTCTATCCCCGGAGGTAGCCCGTCGGCCGGCACCGCTTCGCACCAGCCGTCGGCCGCCATGGCGTTCCAGAACTCGGTCATCTCCGGCCCGCAGCAACTCAAACGAAGTGCGAGGGGGACCAGGCACTGTGCGACGGCACTGTCTCGGTTCAATCGTGGAAATGGCAGGCTGTCCAGCACCGTATAGGACATCTTGAGCGAGATCTTTTTGCGGGCCACAAAGTCCATGGCGTACGAGTTGGCCACTGCCAGCCACAACAGCAGCGTCCAGTCCGACCCGTCTTCGAACACGATCGTTGGGACTTTGTCGCCCGACACAACATTGGACGGCAGGAGCGCTGCGCAAAGCGAGCGCTCATTCGTAGGGCTAGCGACATCGCAAAAACCAGCGCGATATCGGTTCATTCGCGGCAGCACTTTGTCGGGCACATCTCCCAGGGCAACCCTCCATTGCGGCTGGATCGACTTGGCTGCGTGCCCGAACGGCAGGTCCTCCCAAACAGCCGCTCGCCCTCGCCCGCTACGGTATCCTTTCGCACGATGGTCGAACTGGTCGACCATGCGTCCCTCGTATAGCGGAAGACCCGCCGCGGACTCGCCGAAGCACTCGCGGTCTGTTCCCATGTCGAATTCGCGCATATAGACACGCCGTGGTGGTCCAGCTTCGCTGTCGCCGAACTTCGGCCATCGGCTGTACATCTTTGACGCGATGACGACATCGCGCTGGTCGCTGAACTCCATGACGGCAAGCGCGTCCGGCGAGAACTCGCGGACCATTGCCACTGGTACCTGGAAAGCAGCACCGTGCGCGACGTGGGCGAGTTGCTGTTCGGACCGAATGCAAAAGGCGGCCTCGAACGCCTCAGTCGCCCCTCCTGGCGTTGCAGCGTACATTGCGAACTTCATAGCCGTGTGAACGTCTTTGAACCAGACTTCACGCGTGTTTTCGAAGCCGAACAGCCGTTCCAGTTTGCACTTCTCAAATAGATCCGCCCGGATCGCAGCGCAATTGGCGCCGTTGTAGAGACCTTCAGGCACGAACTGCGCTGCACGACCGCCTGGGCGTGTGGCCGTCAGGGCGTGCTCAACGAACATACGGTAGACGTTGAAGTCGCCCTTGCCGAGGTTGCCTTCGGCAAACATCCGGAACCGGCCGCTCTGCTTGATGAAGTGCACGGTCGCGAATAGATCTCGCCGATTTGCCTCCCAAGCCGCTGCGATGTTCGGTTCCTGAGACAGTCGGGCAATTGTCGCCGCTTGGCCGTCCTTGTCTTGAAATCGGATCTGCGGATCGTACGCGGCGAAAAACTCCTTCGCGTCCGGGCTCATCGTTTCCCATGGCGGATTGCCCAGCACAACGTCGAAGCCGCCGCGTTCGAGTACCTCGGGGAATGCCAAGTGGACGTGGAAGAACCGATAGTGTTCGGACAGGCGCGCGATCTCACCGTGGATCGCCTCGGGGATGCGTCGACCATCCTGAATAGCTTGGAATTCTGCGTTTGTCAGCGCCGGCGCGTTGGGCACCTTGGTCCACATGAACGCCGAACACCAGGCGTCGGATACAGCGCGGCCGCGAAGATAGGCCTGCGACTCCAGGTACTCGCGGTAATGCGTCGCTTTTGCACGCACATCGAGCAGTGTCGCGTCGCCGTCGTTGAGGACCGCACGCATCTGAGTCCTCAGCGCACCAAAGTCGATTTGCTCGCCAACGCTGCTGAACAGCAGGTCGCCGCCACGTTGGGCCTTGTTGCGCTTCCTCAGATCCGCCGTGACCTTCGTGTCGTCCCCCTCCAGTGCGACGAAGGCTTCATCCGGGATGCCCACAAGGCGTCCCTGTTCGTCCCGCCTATCCAGCAACTCGGGCGTCGCACCCAACAAGCTGTTTCCACACTGAATATGCGCATCCAAGAACGAAAGCGGCCGCCCGGGCTCCAGTGCCTCAACCCACAGTGACACCTTGCACAGCTCAACCGCCATGGCGTTGAGATCGACGCCATAGATGCACCGCCCGACCACATCGCGCAGCGCGTGCTGCATTGCCTCCGGGCTGGGCTCATCGTCGCCACTGCGCGCAGCCGCCAGTCGCTTCGCGATACGTCGCGCCGCAGCAACCAGGAAGTGGCCGGAACCACAGGCCGGATCGACAACCTTCAACTCAAGCAGCGCCGCCTCGCGGTTCGGCTTCTTCCACGCTTCGTCCAGTACCGGATCCAACGCCGAATCGAGCAGGCAGTCGACCAGCGATGACGGCGTGTAGTAGCTACCCGTGGTCTTGCGCTCGTTGCCTTGGCGCCCCTCCAGCTCGAACTTGCCGGTTTCGGCATGGACGACCGGATGCAGCTCCAGGAGCCCTTCGTAGACACTGCCGAGTTCTTCGGCGCCGAGTGTGCGAAAATTGACGGGCAAGCGCCCGCGCCGGTTGTCCGTCGCCACCGTCGTTAGGTGCGTTACGGCGCCCAACAGGTGGTGATTGCTGCATTCCGACGCCATCGGCCACGGCGCAGCTTCCTGCGACCAAAGGTAGGATCCCAGCGCCGGCAGACCCACCGCGGCATCGCCGCCCGCGAGCAACGTCTGCACGAGCTTCAGTTGCTGCCAAAGGTCGGCGTGCGGGCCGCCGCGCCGGGCCGCGGCCAGATCCCGCAGGCGCCGCAGCGAGTAGAAGCGTTGGTAGCGCCGGCGCACCAGGTCTGGCGTCGCGGGCGGGTGCAGCGCGCCGCGGTCCTCGGCTACCAGCACGAAAAGCAGCCGGTAGACGACACGCAGAATCTGCCGGTACAGGTCCAGCGGCGTCAGCGCGCCCGACTGCAGCGCCTCGCGCAGTGCGGTGTTCTTCGGATGTTGGATCAGGCCCGAGCCCAACGCGCAGATCGTCGCCTCCACGCCTTCGCGCAACTTGGCGTGCGCCTGCACACCCTGTTGGCGGCTGGTCAGAAACCACTTCTCAAGCCAGCAGTTCTCCGGCTTGTCAGCCTCGACGCGCGACTCGTGGCAAACCAGCCAGAGTAGCAGGAACTCGCCGTACAGCTCGCCATCGAACATCGCCTGCAGGTCGAACTCGACGTAGGCCTGGCGCGTGAGGCTCTGGTGATCGCGCAGAATGCGGAGCTGGCGGCCGTTGGCCAGCAGCCCCCAGAGGTGCGCGTCGGAGCGGTTGAGCAGATCCTGCACGAGCCCATGCGGCGAGCTCTGCGCTGCACCGGCGACGCCGCGCTGGCGCTTGTCCAGGTCCACGCCCCAGCCCAGCAGGTGAATCGGCGTTTGCTGCCAGGCGTGCGAGATGGGGAAGTTTTTACCGTCCACTTCCAAGGCGTTTGTGGTCTGCAGCCGCCCGTAGCCGAGCTCCTGGAACAGCGGCAACAGGAACCGCTCCCGCGTGACGCGAATCGCCGGATCGCCCTCTGGCTGCTTGTCCACGGCTTCGCGCAGCGACTTCCAAGCGCCAGTCAACCGGCTCCAGGAGCGCGACACGACCTCGCCGAAACGCTCGTTCGGGCCGAGGTGGTAGTCCTCAGCCTTGACGCCGTCGAGGGTCCGATCCGCGGCGGCGACGCGCGCCAGCAGGTCGTAGGGCAAGATGCTGCCTTCGCTCTTGACGCAGGTGTAGGCGAGGATGCGGTCAGCTCGGGCCATCAGTTACCTCGCCGGAACGTAGACGAAAACGCCCAGGATGTCGGGCTGGCCGCTGCGCTCAACCGCCATGCCGCGCACGGTCGCTTGCCCCGCTTGGCGGACGCGCCGGTGCGCCTCCAGCAGTTCGCGCCCACGCTCATCGGCAAGACGATCGAGCTGCGGCTGCATATCGCCGAGCCGCGGCAGCAAACGCGCGAGCATGTCGCGTGCCTGCGCTGCGTCGAGGTTGCCGTCAGGCAGCGCTTGGGCAAGCTCCTCGGCGCGTTCCGTCGGCAGCCACTCGGGCGCCTCGGGCTGACCGGCGAAGGCGACAAGCAACTGGTCTTCCGCGAGCAGTTGCCGAGCTTCACCGCGCCGGTCGCGCGCGCCCAGGTGGAAACGCACGCGCAAGAGCAGCACGACCTCGCGGCGTTCGACCTTGCGCGTGCGCACGATACCGCAGCGTCGCGCCACACTGGGAAGCTGCGGATCGAGGGCCGCTTCCAGGACGTAAGCGGCGAGGCCTTCGACCATCGGATGCGTGCGCCCGAGAATGATCGCCTCCCCGCGCGGCCGACCCTGGAACGTCACCGCCAGCTTCGCGTCGCCGCCGATGGCATCGCGCACGGCCGGCGGCGTTTCGCGCATGTCGACGGTGGCCGGATCAGCATCGCCCACCGCGGCGCCAAGCTCGCGCAGTGCGACGCGGACGAAGCGCTCGACATCGAGGGCGCTGCCAAGGGCCTTGCGCACGGCCGAAAGCTCTTGCGTGACTTCAGATTGCACGGCGCGTTCAATCGGCTGCTGGGCAAAGAGCGTGCGGCTGCGCCGCTCCCGATCCTCCGCCGCGCGCCAAGCCTGGTCGATCTTGCGCTCCATGTCGTCCATGAAGTCAAAGCTCAAGTTGTGCGAGCCTGCATTCTCGCGCAGCAAAAGCCCTTCGAAAATGGCCTCGTTCACCTGCGCCGCGTCCACGGGCACGGGCACCGACACGCCCAGCGCCGTGCGGATCGCCTTGTGGCGGCGCAGCAGGACGTTGAGCACCAGACCGTCGATCGGGTTGTCACCGCCGTACCAGGTGACTGCGCCGACGGTCGGTTTCTGCTGGCCGTAGCGGTCGACGCGGCCTTCGCGCTGCTCGTGGCGGGTCGGGTTCCAGGCCATGTCGTAGTGAACGACCGTGTCGAAATGCTGCTGCAGGTCGATGCCTTCCGACAGGCAGTCTGTGCAGACCAGCACGCGCTTCGAATGGGCCCCCAGCGCCGCCACCCGCACCTCTCGCTCTGCGGCCGGCAGCGTGCCATCGACAGCCGCGATTTCGACGCCTTTGAAGCGCTTGTCCTTGCGCAGCGCGTCGGCAAGGTACGCAACCGTCGGAATGAAGCGGCAAAAGACGATCGGCGCTGAACCCGCTGCCACAAGTTCCGCGATGAGATCGATGCCGCCGTCCAGTTTGCGATCCTTGCCTTCCAGCGCCTCCGCTTGTTTGGCCAGACGCAAGAGACCACGGCGCCAGCCGTCCTGCGTGCCGTCATCCTCCGCGTCGTCCGCGAGATCCATGCCGGGCACGACGTCTTCGCCTTCCAGGTCGTCTGCTTCGTCCAAGACAGTCCGCCGCGCCTCGGCTTCCATCGCGGCGGCTTCCAACTCCGCGTAGGAGGCGCGGTTGCGCAAGGTCGCGGTTGCCGCGCGCGGGCTGGAGCCGATCGAGCGGAGCAGGGCGATGGCTGACCACCACCGCACCCGCTGCCGGTGTTTCGAGAGCTGCGGATCTAGGACGCTTCTGCGACACCAATCCAGTACGTCCTCAATGAACTTACGGTAGTCCGCGTGCAGCTTGTACGTCAGCTCGCGTTCCATGCGCTTGGGGAACGGCGTATTCGATTGCAGCCACGTTTCCAGGTCCGCGCGGCGACGCTGGACTAGATGGCGCGCCAGATGTTCGCGGTGCTTGCGGTTTTGCTCGCCGCCAAGGTCCGTTGGCAGGGCAGCGAGGGCCGGATCCAGCAGCGACACCAGCGACTGAAACGCGACAGCATGGCCGCTGTGTGGCGTCGCCGTGACAAGAATCAGGTGCCGGGCTGAATCCTTGACCAGCGCCTGGAGCAGGTCGTGGCGCTGCTGGCTAGCAAGGCCACCGCCCGTATCCGCGCAGCCGTGCGCTTCGTCGACGATGACCAACTCGGGACAAGTACGCAAGAACTGATCGCGCCGCTCTTGCCGTTTGATGTAGTCGGTCGAAACGACCGTGACTGGAAAGCGCTCGAACACGGACTCGCCGGGCAGGAGCCCCTTTTCCAAGCGCGACACTGTCGAGGACAGCACGAGTTCTGCGTCCAAGTGGAACTGGTTGCGCAGCGCGCGCTGCCACTGTTCGGCGAGGTGCGGCGGACACAGCACCGTCATGCGCCGTATCTCGTCGCGATCCAGCAATTCGCGTGCAATCAGGCAAGCTTCAATTGTCTTGCCGATCCCGACGTCATCCGCGATGAGCAGGCGCACCGGGTCCAGTTTGAGCGCCAGGAGCAGCGGCACCAACTGGTAAGGCCGAGGTTCGATTGCGATGTGGCCCAGGCAGCGGAACGGCCCGGCACCGGAACGAAATCCGAGGCGCACGGCGTCGCGCAGCAACTGGCACGACAGGTGGTTGCCAAGATCGACCTGCGGATCCGGCGGCGCGAATTGATCCGGAATCACATCGGGTTCGAGGCCAAGGTGAATACCCGTCACCTCCTCGTCGGTGCCGCCGAGCGGTCGCAACATGATGACGTCTGGGTCTTCGGGTTCAGCGGGCAGAACGACCCAGCTTCGACCCCGAGCGCGCACCAAGGAACCAACAGTGAATGCGTGCACGGGGTCTCCTACTTCACGCCCAGCGCGGTCAGGAACGGGCTCGGCGCGCCATGCCAACTCAACCACAGCGCGTCGCGGGCGCGCGTCATGGCGACATAGAGCAGTTGCCGCTCCTGCGCCACTGCGGCTTCGCGGTCTTGCGGGTCGTCGTTGCCGGCGAGCGCCTGGGGATGTGGCAAGAGGTCTGCAGAACAACCCAGTACATACACGCGCTTGAACTCAAGCCCCTTGGCGCGGTGCATGGTGCCGATGTGCACAGCGTCAGGCAGATCCGGTGTATTGTCTTCTAGTTGGTGCACGGGAATGTCAACCGACTCCAGCGCATCGCGAACCGCCTCGACCTGCTTGTTCGTCCGCGTAAAGACCGCGAGGGAAGTGGGCGGTTCTCCGGCCTTTACGTGCGCCAGGATGTCCGCGATGGCGGCCTCGGTCTCCAGTTTTGGACTGGCGAATCCGCGTAGCGAGGGTTCTGGCCCCTTCAAGAGACTGCGGGTGCCGCGGCGCGACTCGGTGCCATCGTCGAGATCGTCGACGGAGTCGCCCAGCAATCGATCGGCGAACCGCCGAATTTGTTCTGTTGTTCTGTAGTTGATGCGCAGAACGTGCGAGCGCCCGCGCACGTCCACGCCAAGGCCTCGCAGCGAGTAGCCGCCGGGATAGATCCGCTGGCCGGCGTCGCCAGCGAGCATCAGTCGCCCGGATGCACCGGAGCAGAGCGCGGCTACGAAGCGGATGTCCTGCGGGCCGAGATCTTGCGCCTCGTCGACAAGCACTGCGTCGTAGTCAGTGACGATCCGTCCGGAAGTCAGGGCGTCCGCTGCAAGGCGCGCGATGTCCGGCCATGCACGCTTGCCGCCGCGTTGCAGTTCCTGGCGTACCAACTCGAACACGCCCCAGAGCTGCTTGCGCTCCTGCACGCTCAGCGGTCGACCGCGGCCCGTGCGGCGCGCGGCACGGTATTCGTCCCAGGTCGCAATGCCCTGGGCCAGAATGACGCCGTGCCATTCGGAGCGCACGAAGGCGGGAGGCAGTCCCAGACCCTTGAGCTGCGCGCACTTGCGCAAGGCCTCATCCACTTCTTTGTCAATCGGAGCTCTGCAGCCTTGTCCGCAGCGGCTCAGGACGGACGCCGCTTCGGAGCGGACGGTAGAGACGCGAATGCGCGCGAGCTCCGCTGGCGCGCACAAGAGGTTGAGGTGACGTTGCAGGTTGGCGCACAACGTCGTCACGAAGCTGGTCAGCAGTACCCGCTGTCCTTGGCGCGCAAGATGCCGCGCGCGGTGCAGCAGCACGACCGTCTTACCTGTTCCCGCTGATCCCGACACCTTGACCGGCCCCGCAAAGTTCCCTTCGGCGAGCTTGCGCTGGTCCGGGTGCAGAAACGTCAGCCAACCTGCCAATGGCGCGTTGAGTGCGGCCTGGAGGCCGGCTACATCCTCGACAAGATAGAAGGAACGTCGCGTCTCGGCATGTTGCGCGAGTGGAATGTGTATGCCCGCGGCCTGCGGTGGCACAACCAGCTTGTTCTCAGCCACATCCATCAGCCGCTCGCCGACATCGGCAGGCAGATGGGCGACAAGCTCAAGCAAATGCTCGTCATTTCGCACTTCTCGCACGGCTGGCAGGGCCGACTGCGGAACACCGAGGCTGAGCAGATACGCGTCGTCGTGGGCTGCGAACATCCGCGGCGCCACCTCAGTCTTTCGCTCGATGATCCGCTCGACGATGCGACGGACTTCTTCGACTTCGACAACTTGCAATGCGCCGGTCTGCTTGTGGCGTTCGATGTCGCGGCGCTCCGCCCACTCGTACGCCTTGTCGTGACGGTCCACATGCAGCAGCGTCAGGTCGCCGCTCTCCCGGTGCAGAATCGCGCGGATGTCGTCTGTGACCCTGCCAGACCAGACGTCCTTGGACCGTGCGTTCGCCACGGGATGCAACTGTGCGCCGGGGTTGGCTGGGTTCTGCTGCAGCTCCGACACAAACCGGATGACGCCCGGTTGGTCTGCCATCGGCAAACGCGAAATCGCCTGAAAGAACGTCTGTCCGATAAGCACGGCCATGATCAGGCCTCCCAGGCGGCAGCGAGGTGCGCCAGCGCGTCTGCCTGCTGTGCCAACAAGCGAACAGCAGTGAAACCAGCTGCGTGCGCGGCCGCAAGTGCTTCGTCAGCTTCCGTCGCAGCACCGTCGATGACGAGCACTTTGCGATCCGCGGACTGAAGCGCGAAAGCCGCGGACCCGGCAACTCGGCCATCAATCGACAGATCCTCGCCTGGCTTGACGAGGCCCGGCCAGCGCGCGTCGGCTGCAACAACGACTACATGCCACGACGCGTCGAACAGATTCAGGTCGAGCGTTGCTACGTCCGGCGCTGCGGACGGACGTCGCTCGGGCAGGGTGCCGAAGACGCTTGCGTGACGGGCAAAGACCACGCGCCAGTCTGCGTGGTGGTGAAAGCGCGCGAAGGGAATGCCGGACGCGTCGAGTCCGTCCTCCTGGGCATGGTCAATCTGCTGTTGGCGCGGAGCATCGTGGTGCGGACCGTCGATGTAGACAGCCAAGCCGGAGCGCGAATACCAGAAGTCCGCGCGTGTCGCAGCAGTCGGAATCAAATGTTGCGCCTCATCTGGCAAGATCAGGCCCAGCGAGAAAACCTCTGACAGCCAGCGACGTTCCAGATCAGAGTCGCAACGCGCAAGCAACTTCTCATAGTGCGCCTGGCGCGAGATTGGGCGCGGCGAGGCCTCGACAGTCGAAGCCGCCAGCTCCATCAATGTCGTGTGCAGCAGCTTGCGGTCGACAAGGCGGTGGTCGCGCTGGTTGTAGTAGGACAGCAGGCACTCGTAACAAGCCGCTTCGCAACGTTCTTCGCCGCGCGCCGGCCCGCCGAGATCGATGCCGTGCGGGTCGAAGTGGCAGAGTTCGAGCGCCACACCCGCAATCGTCCGAAAAACCTCGACGTCGTCACCGTCGACGAGTCGGCGCAGAACGCCCGCGCCGCCCTCAGAGGCTTCATAGAGCAGAATGGCGGCACGGTTCTGGTCGTCGGGCAGCGGCTCCGCGGCAAGTTCGCGGTCTTCCAACTGGTACTGGATCTGGATAGCCGTCTTCAGCGCCGCCTGTAGGCTCGCCATGTACTTCGCGCGTTCGTCGCGATCCGCGGGTACATGTTTGGGCCGCACGATGAGCGCGTTCCGGTGGTCCTCCACGAACGGAACAATGCGCCGTGGCTTGGCCATGTTCTGGGTCGCAGCCTCTTGCTCCTCGGGAGCTTCGGCGTCGTCTTCTGCGTCTTCCAGTGCTGACTCTCGCGCCCAGTATCCGCGTTCAAAGTCAAGCACGTAGCCGAGAACGGCACGATCCTGGCGTCGCCGCCACCCGAGGTTCATGCGCCACAGCGTTGCCGCATCGCCGTAGTCGAGTGCCAGCAGTTCGCCGCCATCGGCTGCGCGAACGACCGCCGTCTGGCGGCCGGCGAGACCGCCTCGTTCGGCAAAGCGGACGCCCGTCTTGAGCTCGTAGCCCATCCGCGCCCGCTCCTCCTCGTCCGAGTTGATGCGGTCTCTACGCCGCGCGGACACATTCTGCATCCGAAACAGGTTCTTCCACGCGGCCGGCAGGACGGCGCCGCATGCCACACAGATGTCCGGCGTCGGTTCGCCACCGCGCGAAGGGTGCATGTAGCCGCACGAGGTGCACAATGCAGCATGCGTCTCCACCGGCGTTCGGTCGCGGTCCACGGGCATGATGAGCTTGTTGACAATGTACCGACCGCCTTCGTGGTAGATGAAGCTGCGCGGCCCGAATTCGGACACGGCCAGGAACCGCGGGCGCTGCAGGAACTCGTCCTTGTCGCCCTTGCGCTTGCGTCCTGGCAGGAACGCCGCAAGCGGCAGACGCGGGAAGTTGTAGCCAGGCAAGAACCCCTCGCTGGCAAGGTAGCGATACGGATAGAATTCTGACTGCTCTTGGTAGTCGCCCTCCTCGTCGCCGCGCAGCAGACGCAGTTGCGCCTCGGCTTCGTTCCGCAGACCGACTGCCTTGTCGCGATCTCGCGCATCGCGCGACGCGTCTTGCATGACCTTGGACTGGCGCCAGAATTGGGTCCAGGCCGAACGAAAGAGATCTCGCCAGCGGTTGCAGGCCTCGTCGAACCTGCGCGGCATCTCGTTCAAGACATCCGCGATCCAATCGTCTGCTTTGCCAGTCGGGCCGAGCATCGCCGCGACCAACTCACCTAGCGCTTGCCGGGCGTGGATCTGCGCCTTGGCGCGAATCGTTGCCGCGTGCAGCGTGTCGTCAATGTCCTTGTGGACGACCAAAATTGGGTCATCGCCGCCTGTGTCGACGACTTCGGTCATCTTGGCGCCGAGTTTGACCTTTGCCGCCGACAACCAGACCGCGTGGATGTGGGCCCGGACCAAGTCCTCATTGGTCAGATCGAGTCGCGGCGCTGTGACGGACCCAGCCACCATCTTCGCTGGCTGCCGGAAATAATACTGATCGTGGGGGCTTGCCGCCGTGCAGTACGTGAACAGGAACGCCGGCTGGCCCGTCCGACCAGCCCGACCGCTGCGCTGCGCGTAGTTGGCGGGCGTCGGTGGCACGTTGCGCATGTTCACGACGTTCAGTTCGGAAATATCGACGCCAAGTTCCATCGTCGGCGAGCAAAACAGGACCGGCAGCTTGGCGGCACGGAAGTCGTCTTCGCGTCGAACGCGCAGTTCCGGCGTGACTTGCGCTGTGTGTTCGCGACCTTCAAGGTTGCGCAGCGTGGTCGTGCCTTTCCGGTACAGGTCGACGAAGAACCGGTTCACGCGCAGACCGTCGTCCGGTGCGTGTGGTGTCCTCACTGGGTCGTGGATCGCGTGCGTACCCGCGGCGGCACGCCAAATGAGAGCTGCGGCAGGCAGTTGGAATCCGCGGACCCCATCTGGCGTCGCATTGCGGTCGCTGCTGCACAGCAGCCCGGCCGACAGCAGCACGTCCACCAGACTGCGCAAAATCTGTTCCGTATCCTGCATGTTGAGCTTGCGTGCGCCGGGTGTCTGCAGCAGGTCCGGGCGTCGGAGGTACAAGCCTACACCGCTCATCGGCGTCAGGAACACGGCGCCAAACTGCCGACGATCGGCCTCGCTCGCGGTTCGCGTCAGAAAGGCCAAGCGCGCGCGTTCCATGACCTCACGGTCGTCGATCTGCCACGATGGCACGAGGCGCTGCCCCGCGTCGGCGCGGATCTTGTCCTGTTCGATCGGGTCGAGAAACTCGACGCGAATCGCCAACTCTCGGCGCAGGTGATCGAGCACGGTACGGCAGACTTCGGCGCGCGTGCTCGGGGACGCATCGAGCAGCGCGCCATGCGTGCCCTTCCACGCGGACTCATCGGCGCAGAGCTCTTCCAGCGACAAGTAGTCGATGTGCAGAAGGCCAGTCTGCTCCAGGTTCGGCGACGTGAGCCGCCATCCGCGGTGCAGGTCCCGGTACACGTAGTAGCCCAACACGCGCCGTAGCGCACGGTCTGTCTCATCACGGGCGAGATAGCGAATGCTGGGGTTTGGCGCGTACTCGCCGACCTCCAGGTCGAGTGCCTTGAACATGCGATCGGGCAAATCGTCGTGGCGAATGCCAGCGGGGCCAGCTTCAACCACTGCCTTGGCGAGTGCAGACCGCACGAGACCGACCTCGGCAAAGTCGTTGAAGTGTCCCGCCTGAAGCGCGGCATCTTGACGGTTGTCCGTAAAACTCAACAGCTTCCGCGCCTCGGCCTTGAGGGACGATTGCCGCAGTTCCCGGATCGTCGCCATCGCCATGATCGTTGTGGCTGTACTGCGGCCATCGGTGCCGAGGCTGGCCAGCTTGGCGAAGTCCGACTTCTGCCTCGTGCTGTACGCGACACCACAGCGCAGACAGAACCGGAACGGCGCCTTGATCCAATGGACTCGCTGCACACCCTGGTCTTGTTCGCCGAGCGCGGACACCAGTGCCTCTGAGGGTACGTCTGGTTTGCGGCTGTCTTTGACAACGACCCGCCCGCGGCGGTCCTCCAACCAGCTCTCAGGCAAGCGTGCCTTGGCATCCTCCGGGTCGATCGGCCACGGCTGGTCGCAAGTGTCGAGAAACAGATACCCGGCCGTTTCGTGCGGCGGCAGCTGTCTCTCCGCCAGGCCGCGGTATTCGAAGCGCACGCCGCCCTCGACCGCGACACGCTTGACGACGTAGTACTCCTGACCGCACTCGCGGCAAAACGCCAAAGGAAGCAGCACCTTCGTGCGTGTGCCGTCAGGCACGAACTGCTGATAGGCGAGCGTAACGTGGCGGTCAGGCTCGGGTTCGAGCGACGCGTAGACGGTCTCGCCCTTCGACACGAACTGGTGGAGCCGAAATGCAAATGTGGGCTTGCCATCCGGCGCGACGCAGGCGAATCCGGCCAGCAGCGTCTTCTGCAGCAGCTTGCTGCATGCCAAGACGTCCGAATCCGTCGCAGCTGCAAGCAATGCCGCGGCCGACGTCAAGGAGCGCGGCACGCAGCGACGAAGTCGGTCGTCGCTGAGGTCGGCTTCTACGCCGAGCCGTCCTTCGACCCAAATCGCGAGCGGATGCGTCCGAAATCGTTCGAAGTCACTGGAAGCCGGAACCTCGCCGCGGCCAACGCAGCCCTTGAGATCGTTGACGAAGTCGATGTCTTCGAGTTCCTGCGCGGCACAGAGTCGGCGCAGCGTCTCGCCGACAACGCGCTCTGGCGCTACTCGCGCGCCGAAGAGCCGGGAAGCAACCTCAGACACGGATTCCTGTTGCGCGCGCCAGCTGTCACCGCTGGCCATCGTTGCCGACGTGCCTACGCAGAGCACATCCTCGGAGCCACTCGCCTGTCGCAATCTGCGGACCAACAGGGCAACGTCGGCTCCTTGGCGTCCACGGTAAGTGTGCAGTTCGTCAAGCACCAAGAAGCGAAGCTGTTTCGCCCCTTCGATGAGCTTGTACTCTTCTGAGTTCGCCCGCGTGAGCAGGAGTTCCAGCATCACGTAGTTGGTCAGCAGGATGTCCGGCGGATTCTCAACGATGGCGCGGCGGTCGTCAGTCTTCTCCTGGCCGGTGTACTTGGCGAACGTCACTTTGCGCGTCGCCGGATCCTTGCCGAGGTACTTCTCGAGTTCGCCAACCTGGGAGTTCGCCAGCGCATTCATCGGGTACACGATGACCGCCTGCACGCCGCGACCGGAGCCGGAGCGCAGCACGTGATCGACGATCGGCACGATGTACGACAGGCTTTTGCCGGAACCCGTGCCCGTAGTGAGGACGTACGGCTCGCCGGAGCGGGCGGCGTGGATGGCCTCAACTTGATGGCGGTGCAATGTCAAGACCTTGGAGGCGCCGGTGTCGTCGCGCAGGCGGAAGGCGTCGAGACAGCCCGCGTGCAGGACGCCGCTCTCGACAAGATCGGCCAGCGGTTCGCCGGGTGTGAACCGCGGACTGAGCTGGACGAGAGGTTCGGGCCATAGGCGTCCTCGCTCCAAAGCGTCCCGGACGGCGGCCTGAATGCGATCATTGCGGATTTGAATGAAGCTGCCGACGTACGCTGCATGGTCGGCGATGACACGGTTGCGGAGTTCGAAGACGTCCATTCGGGCCTCATGAGTCCGGCGCCGGGATGCCTCTGCCGTCGTGCAACCGACCCGGCCGCGCTCGTTCCCAGCCGAGAGCGCGGTGTTTTGCAGGCGGGAAGCCTGGGCCGATCGCCGAGAACAAGTCAAGGTTGCGCCGAAATCGAAACCGCTTGGCTGCTTCCGACGCGGTTCTCTAGTGCGAACGGGCCAGTGGTACCGAGCGCTGCGCGCGGCGGGCGCAGCGCCACGCACCGCCGCATGTAGTCGTCACCCCGGCCGCCGCGCACACAACCCGTCAAACACCGCCTCAAGCCGTGCATTCGTCCCGCGCAGCCCCGCCACCACGGCCGCCGCCCAGTCGAAGTACGCCTGCCGGCGCTCCAGACTCCAGTCCGCTGGCGGCGACTTCAAGATGTCGCGCAGGTTGCAGATCTTGTCGCCCAATTTCACCAGCTTGGCCTGCGGCGACGTGTGCGCGGCGTGGAGGATCTGCAGCCGCTTGCGCTCCTCCTTCTCTAAGTCCTTGTCGTCCGAGACTTCCAATACGATGTTCGTCACAACATCGCCAAACTGCTCCCGAAGCTGAGCCGCCGTCGTCGCCGTGTCCTCAATCGTGTCGTGCAGCAACGCCGCGCGCAGCACGTCGAGATCCTCGACGCCGCCCTCGTTCGCCAACACGTCCGCTACGGCGAGCGGGTGGTTGATGTACGGAGAAGCACTCACGTCCTTGCGACGCTGGTCGCGGTGCTTGTCCGCCGCAAATGAGGCCGCGCGCAGCAGCAACGCAGCCGCCGTCACCGGACTCCGGCGTCCTTCGTCCATTGGTTCCTCCGTACGTTCATGCTGTTCGCAACTTCGCAAGTGTCCGCGCGTACCACGTCTCTGCGTCGTCGATGTCGACCGGCTGCGGCTCGCCGCACACGACGCTGACCACAGTCCGCAGCAGTTCGCCGGCATACGTAAACCGTTGGCCGGATTCGTCAACGCCCGTGCGTAGCTGCGACCACGCGACCCGGCAACGCTCATCGTCTCTGTCCCGCCACAGCGCAATCCCGTATGTCTGCAGCAGAGCTGCCGCCTGGGCGATGTTGAGCGGGTCACGCGGCTGCAAGGAGGCCATCGCATTGCGCAATCCGTCCAGATCGCCGCGTAGGCTGGGCAGTTCAAACTCAAGCTGCTCATGCGCGAAGTCCTGCTGCAGTAGCGCCAAGTGCCTGTCAAGCTTCGCCTTCTCGGAGACCATGTACTCCAAAGTCTCGCAGCGTTGCCGCGGTCGCGCGTCCCGCAACTGGCTCGCGGACTCGGCGATGGCTTGCGCGGCTTCCTCAACCGCCCGAATCCGGCTCTGCACAAGCCGCTCAGCCTCTTGCTGGGCTTCGTCGAGTTCGCCGCTGTCTGCGCGATCTCCACCTGCCACGCCTGCGTATTCATTTCGTTGTTACCTCGTCTCAGCGCTAGAAGCCCCGCTCGCGCTCCGCTCCAAAGCGTCGGATACCCGGAAGCCCATTGGACCGACTTCGCAGTAGGGCAGCTCCCCAGCGATTTTCATCGCAGCGGCAACGACTTTCGCGCAGTCCGGCACCGCGGCGAGCCAGTCGAAGTGCAGGTACTGCAGCGCCTCGTCACAGATCCTCAGCACTTCCAGCGCCGCCGCGTTGTCGTTACCCGCCGCCGCCTCGATCAGCTCCGCCACCATGGCCGGCGCCGCGCGCTGTTCGGCATGGTGTTGCCCGCATTCGGCAATCCAATCACCGTCTTCGGCGTTGATGCACAGGCCGATGACATCGCAGGCGGAATGGCAAACGCCGTCGAAAACCAGCCACTTCTCAGCGAGATCACGGGCAAATCCCGTGTCTCCGCGTGCCAGATGAACGCGCGCCAGATTGCAGTCGCACGTCGCCAGCTTGCGCAGGTGCTCCGCCGCCGGATCGGTGGGCTGCGCCTTCACATGGCGCTGCAACTCGCGCGTGTAGCGCGCAGCGGCGCGGCGAAGCGCGGGCGCAGCCTCGGCATGGCGCCCCGAATGCCCGAGGAATGTCGCGTAGTTGATCTGCAACGTGTCGTCATCGGGCGAAGCTGCCAGCGCGCGCTGAAAGACACGTTCCGCGCGCTCGAACTGCTCGGTTTCCGCCAGCATTGTCGCCAAGGTCGTCGCGACGCCGGTGTCGGCAAGGTTCGTGGACCAGGCATCGTACAGCAGCTTGATCGCGGCTTCGATGTTCCCGGCGCGACGCAGAGCGAGAGATTCGTTGACGGGAGAAGGCGTTGGCGCCGCCACAGGCTCCGCTGCCGGCAGCGTTTGCTGCAGCCGCGCCACCTTCATCTGTTCCGCGAACCGGGCCTTGAGGTGATCCATCTTCGGCCGTTCGCGGTCGGTGAAGTCGTTGTCATCGTACAGATCTGGCCGCTCTTCCTTCGGCGGCATGGGCGTCATCTTGACCTCCGGGTTGGCAGCTTCGTCGGGCGCATTCTCGAACCTGAACTCGACAACTGTTGTCGCATGCGAACATCGAAAGCGGCAGATTCGGCAGATCTGCTTCGTATCCGGAGCATATGTGTATCCGGAGCACCCTACGCTGTCCAGCTATGGACGCGCACGCCATCCTCATCGAGCGAATCGGAATGCTGGCAAGGCGCAAAGGTTTGAGCATCAATCGCTTGGCAGATTCGGCCGGCATCTCGCGTGGCTACCTTTCGGGCCTGCTGCGGCGTGTCCACTCGCCGAGCTTGCAGACCGTGCAGAAGCTGGCGACGGCGTTGGAAGTTGAGGTCTGGCAACTGTTCAAGCCCGTCGATCCGGCGCCGGAAGGTGCGCGTCGGCCGCCGGCGGGTCGTTCGCGCCTCACCTGAACCGCGCGGCGCGCGGCGACCGTTACCTGTCGTCGTCGTAGAAGTCCTCATCTGCGTACCCGTCACCAGGCAGAATCGGCTCCAGCAGCGCCACGAGATCCGCGGGTCGAACCAGCACGCGCTTGCCCGCGCGTTGCGCCGGCAGCTTGGCGGCCCGGATCCACGCCCGGATCGCGCCGGGGCGCAGTCGCGTGCTCCGCCTCGTCGCCAGCTGAATCGTTTGGCCCCTCGGCGCGTACAGAACCAGGCATTGCCGCGCTGTGTTCTGTTCGCCGACGGTGCGGATAGCGTGCAGCAAAGCCGTCGCACACTTTCAGGAATCTCGGGACGACCGGATTCCATTTGCTGCAATGGTTCGGCTACCATCGCCGCTCTTGCTGGGTTGACCTATGTCTGAAACGCACACACGCATTGCAGCACTGGCGAAGGATCGCATCGCGCTTGATCTGCGCACGGAAGACGTTTGCTTCCTCGCGGCACTACAATTGCACAGCGACGCCTCCGGCGAGCCGGTGTTTAGCGACGATCGGCTGGTGGCGACGTTCGCGCAGGTCTGCGAGCTGGTCGACCCGGGCGCAGACAACGTGCGCAGCCGCGCCACCCATGCGATCCAGCGCATGGTCGACCAACGGATGCTCGCGCGTATCGATGGTGCCGGGCTTGTGCGCTCAGGCGACTACGCGCTGAGTCCGATGGCGGTCGCGATCGTCAAGAACCTGCTCGACGACGAAGCACTGACCCGAGAAAGCCTGACGCTGCTGACCACTGCACTCCGCGCCCAGCTTGGCGAGGTCAAACAGCGAGCGCATCAGGCGGATTCGGAAGATGAATGGCGCCAAGGAGTTATCGAGCCGCTGCGGGTGACCGTGCGCGACCTTCTTGCCGGCATCGATCGGCGGGCGCGTGGCCTCGACGAACAGCACATCGAACTCCAGCGCCGGATTGCGGACCTGCTGGACGCCGACTGGTTCTCGTCTATCGACCGCTGCGAATCCTTGCTCGGCCGGACCACCGAAACGCTTGCCGAATTGAAGGACGTGCTCCTGCGTGACGCGGCGGACCTGCACACCCAGCTCCAAGACATCGGTCACGCAGCGGAAATGCGAGACGCGCACGACGCGCTCGCTGCCGTGCAGCAAGTCAGCGAGAACGTCGATCGGCTCACGGCGTGGGGACAGGCGCGCCAGCGCTCATGGTCAGAGTACCATCGCTATGTTCACGGCTTCTTGCGCGACGTAGTTCGTCTGGATCCCGAGCGCGCGCTTAGTCAGCGTCTCCGCGACCAAATCGCGGGTTGGAGCCAACGGCCCTTTCGCCTTGTGCTTTCCGATGCAGAGCCCATGCGCATCCTCCGGCCGATCGAGCCGCACGGCGAACGCGAGCGGGTGACCCGAGCGCATCGCCGCCGAACAACGGAGTTGGCGGAGGTGCAGCCGGACGCGCGACCGGCCGCCCTGGAGTCGGCAGTCGAGACCGCGCTGGCCAGCCGTCCAGCCTGGCTTAGCGAGGTGCTAACATCGGTACTGCCTGAAATACCTGCACAACAGCACTACGTCGTCATCGGCAGAATTGCTGAGCTTGTTGCAACCCGCGTCTACCTGCATCGGGCGCGGAGGCGTGCGTGGGTGAAGGTCGCGGGGCCGTTGGAAGTGCAAGATTGGCAACTCGGCCGCCAGCGCAAGGGGCTGAAATGAGGCCAACCGCATTCACACGCTTGGAAGAGGCGGTCTCGGCTCCGCATTTCCCAGAGGCCGACCTCCTGCTCCGCCGCGGGCGACACGTGCACCAGGATGACGGCGAGTTGTACGCCTTTTTGCGCGACGCTCAGGACTTCTTGGAACCACTCTACCGCCGGTTCGGCTGTGAGCTGGTGCACGTGTCTGACGGCTACTTCTACCTGATGCCCGTCAGCGACCAACTGCCGAAGCGCCTTCTGGGACCGGGCGAGATGCTCGTTGGCCAGACCCTGGCGTTGCTCTACCGCGACCCGGAAACACTGCGGACGGCCGGCGTGGTACCCCGTGTGCGGCTACTCGAACGGCTGAGACAACTTGTTGGTGAGACTGAACTTATTCACTTGCTCAGTCCGCGGAAACGACGCTTCGACAGTGCGCGGGCAGCTGAGCAGATGGTTCGTGACCGCGTCGCAGATGCCGTAAATACGCTGAATCGGCTCGGCTTTCTGACAGTAGAAGGGGACGCGAACGTGCGTCTCCTTCCGCCCATTCATCGGTTCGCCGAACCGGTGCGAAGCCAGGGCGACCCACAAGAAGCGCTGGAACGGCTGATTCGGTCGGGGCGCATAGCGATGGCTGACGACGAGTCCGACACATCGGAGGACGTGGAGCCATGAAGCGAGTACGTGCCAGCCAACTGGCTCTGGTCAACTGGAAGGGCGTGTTCTTTCAGGTCTATGACCTGGACAGACACGTGACCGCGC
>Ga0172369_10003509_pt1 | contig 20604 bp, 16 predicted proteins | sample LakKiv25m_FD_114539 | JGI IMG/M metagenome (GOLD analysis project Ga0172369, IMG submission 114539) | Freshwater microbial communities from Kabuno Bay, South-Kivu, Congo - kab_022012_11.25m | ecosystem: Environmental > Aquatic > Freshwater > Lake | place: Democratic Republic of the Congo...
CGAAGAGGCGTCGGCAATGGCGCCGACTTCGGAGGGAGAAAGCACCTGTGATTCTTTCACCCCCTGGCGGTCTTCCCGAACAAGCAGACCGGACAGAGCATAACTGATGTCCTCGTCTTCCTTATCGGAGGGGCACTTGAACATTTCGGCGCTGCCGCCCAGGTACGGAGAGATCTTTCCGTTCCAACTGCCGGCATCGATACCCGGATACTGAGAACCGTTATCCTGGGAATACAGTTGGAGGGCCAAGGCCAGTTGCTTGACGTTGCTGGTGCACTGGATCTGGCGCGCTTTTTCGCGCGCCTTGGCAAAGACCGGGAAGAGGATCGAGGCCAGGATCGCGATAATCGCGATGACCACAAGCAACTCGATCAGCGTAAAACCACGCTGTTTCGGGGAACGCATTATATGTCTCCTTTCGAAAGAGAATTGTCGCCCTGGCGGACGTTCCCGTGCCCGAAAGGGCTTATTCAGATATTGTTATTGTACTACAGCAGGTAGGCGAGAAAAGGGCTTTCCATATAGAAACGGTCAATAAAAGATTAAGGCTACATTAAAGTATAACCATACGCTTGCTTAAGCTCCGAGTCCCAGGTAACCAAGTTCGGAGTTCGGAGTTCTGAAGTTCCGAGAATGATACAAAGAGGAGTATAGCGGTGGTTTCCGGTATTACGGGCCATCCGCTCAGGTCCGGCGGGTAAAGGTTTCGGGGCACATCGAAAACGACATGCCCCGTATTCACAGGCCGCTATTTCGGCTCTATCATCAGGCGGATAGCCGTGCGTTCCTGGCCATCGACCTCCAGGTCGGTGAAGGCCGGCCTGCAGATCAAGTCAATGCCCGAGGGAGCCATAAACCCCCGTGCGATAGCGAGGGCTTTGACCGCCTGGTTGAGTGCCCCGGCTCCAATGGTCTGCAGCTCCGCGCCGCCTTTCTCGCGTATAACCCCGGCCAGCGCGCCGGCGACAGAATTGGGATTGGATTTGGCTGATACTCGTAAGACTTCCATGGTGCGCTCCTTAGTTCGTCGATGTCGTTGATAAGTTGTACCGATTCGCCTGAGAATCGGGGTGCCCATGCCGCGCCGGGATACTCAACGGCTCGCCGGCGGCACTCTTTGTCAGGCCGGACCGCGCCGGCCTGTCTCGCTTAAGCTAGCCCCCACATTATAAGACTTCCGCCGTGAAGGGATGTCCGAAACGGCTGACACGAGTGTCGGTGTTTATTATCCCGCAAAGGTGGGATCGATGGTATCCTCCATTCGCATAATATTGAGAGCTTTCCCGCCGGTCTCCTCGATATCGACCAGGACGGCGCTGACGACGACGGGGCCGCCGGCCGGTTCAAAACGCACCGGCATCCAGGTTTTGAATCGCTCAATCACGATGTCGGCGCGCACGCCCAGAATCGAATTCCATGGTCCGCACATCCCGACATCGGTGATGAATCCCGTGCCGCCGGGCAGGAGCCGCTCGTCGGCGGTAGGCACATGGGTATGAGTGCCGATCACCGCGCTCACCTGGCCATCGAGCATCCACGCGAGCGCCGCCTTTTCACTGGTCGCCTCGGCGTGGACATCTAATATGATACAAGGTGTTTGCTCTCTAAGCAAGGGGACCAGCGATAATATGCAGTGAAAGGGATCATCGATGGGGTCCATGAAGATACGGCCCATCAGGCTTACCACGGCCAGCGGGCAGGATCCATGGGCGGAAAAGACGCCATAGCCGCGACCCGGCACGCCGGGAGGATAGTTGGCCGGGCGCAGGATGCGCTCGTCTGCCGCCAGCAGTGCCGCGGCCTCTTTTTTGCGAAAGGTGTGATTGCCCAGCGTAACGACGTGAACGCCGGCGGCGAAAAGCTCGGCCGCCGTGTCCGGAGTAATGCCCATGCCGTGTGCCGCGTTTTCGCCATTAGCTATCACGATATCCGGCTGATATAGTTCACGCCAACGCGGCAACACGGTGGCAATCGCCTTGCGCCCCGCCTGCGCCACCACGTCGCCGAAAAAGAGAACTCGCAATCAAGCCTCCGAATTCTGTTGGAAAAATGGAAGGGTGGTTAACGAATTGTGATCCAACAAACTTCAACCTTCCACTCTTCCATTCTTCCATGTCTTCTAACTAAACAGCTCCGCCACGTCCTCACGGTTGAGTGATTTGAACAGGCCGCCGTCAGTGTGAATGAGCTGGCGGACTAATTCGCGCTTGCGATCCTGCAGCAGCAGGATTTTCTCCTCGACGGAGTCCTTCACAATGAGGCGGTAGATGAATACCGGCTTGTCCTGGCCGATACGATGAGCGCGGTCGCTGGCCTGCATCTCCACCGCCGGGTTCCACCAGGGGTCGATATGGATGACATAATCGGCGGCGGTCAGGTTGAGCCCGACTCCGCCTGCCTTCAGGCTGATGAGGAAGAACGGCGTGTCCGGCTGCTGCTGGAAGGCATCCACGCGCGCCTGGCGGTCCTTCGTCTGGCCGTCCAGGTATTCATAAGGTATGCCGCGCTTATCGAGCGCCTCGCGCACGATTTTTAGCATGCGGGTGAACTGCGAGAAGACCAGCGCCTTGTGCCCTTCGGCGCGCAGCGTCTCCAGCAGCTCGAGCAATTCATCAAATTTGGCGGAGGTTCCGGTGAAGTCGCCGTCCACCAGTTGCGGATGATTGCAGATCTGGCGCAGGCGCAGCAGCCCTTCCAGGATTTTCATGCGCGCGTTATCCATTCCTTTATCATCGATGAGACCGAGCAGCAGGGCTCGGTAACGATCGCGCATGCGGGTGTAAACCTGCTGCTGCGGGGACTCCATTTCGCAGTAGAGGGTGCGCTCCGTGCGCGGCGGCAGTTCGGATGCCACTTGCTCCTTGGTGCGGCGCAGGATGAAGGGGAATACCAGCCGGCGCAGCGCCTGCGCCGCCTCCGCGCTGCCGTTCTTCTCGATGGGCGTAGCGAATTCCTGGCGGAAGTATTCCAGGCTGCCCAGCAATCCGGGATTGAGGAAGGCGAACTGCGACCATAACTCGGTAGCATTATTCTCGACCGGCGTGCCGGTCAGCACCAGCCGGTGGTCGCCGCAGAGCAACCGCACTGCGCGCGCCGTTCGGCAGAGTGGATTTTTCACCGCCTGCGATTCATCGAGGATCACATAATGGAAGGCGTATTGCCGGAACTGCTCGATATCGCGCAGCAGTATGCCGTAGGTAGTCAGCACCACGTCATATTCCGCAAAGGACTGCAGCGACTGGTCGCGGGTCTGGTCGGCATGGATCAGCAGGCGTAAGCCGGGAGCGAAGCGCTCCGCTTCACGCTGCCAGTTGAAGATCAGCGAGCGCGGCACCACCACCAGGTCGGCGGACGTCGCGTGGCCGCTCTCGCGCAAGGACTGCAGCAATGCCAATGCCTGGATAGTCTTGCCGGTGCCCATGTCGTCGGCCAGGCAGCCGCCGAAACCGTAATCATGCAGGAAATGCAGCCATTCATAACCGGCCTGCTGATAATTGCGCAGCTCGCCTGCCAGCCCCCGCGGCGGATCATGATGCTCGATCGAGGAAAAATCGCGCAGGCGCAGGCGCCGCTCTTCATACTGCTCGTCCACGCGAACCTTGTCGGCGCCGTCCAGCAGCGCGTCGATGGCGGTGATCTGCGCCGCGGACAGCCGCAGCTTCTCACCGGACGGTTCGCCCAGGTCCAGCAGGCGGCGGTAGCGCGCCAGCCACTCCTCGGGAATAGCGCCGATGGTGCCGTCCGCCAACTTCACATAACGCTCGCGCCGGTGCAGCACGCGCCGCAGCTCGCGCAGGCTCACTTCCAGCTCGCCGAAGTGAACCACGGCCTGCACGTCGAACCAGTCGATGCCGGAAGATACCGCGAAGGAGATGGTCGGTCTGCTGCGATTCACCCGCGCGGAGGTGAGCGCCTCCTCGCCATACACTTCAAAGCCGGCCTCCGCCAGCCGCGGCACCTGGTGCAGCAGGAAGTCCACCGCGCTGACCGACTTGCGCAGCACGAAGATGCCCGCCTCCTCGCCGCGCTTCAGGCCAAAGCCGGAAAGCGCTTTCCACGCGTCGCGCTCGACCAGCGAGGCGCGGTAGATGCGAATCAGCGCGGCGCCGCCTTCCTGCCTTACCAGGCTGGCGTCGGGCAGGTAGGATACATACGGCACTTCGTAATCCGCGTAGCCGAAGCGTAGCTCCGCGATGAACTGACTACCTTCCTCGCGGAGATAAACCTTGCGCACCGGCTCGGCGCGCACTTCACCCGCCGTGGCGAATTCCCCGGAAAGCGCCACCTGGTCAGCCAGCGGCGTCAGATATTTTACGCTGAATTCTTCGATCTCCTCCGGCGGGATGATGAGCTCGGGATAACGCAGAAAAGCGTGCAACAGCGCCCCCGAAATATCAATGCGAAAGATAACGTCGTCGTGCAGCACCCAGCCCGATTTGCGCCCGAGCAGCAGCGTTTTGCCGGGCACGAGTTGAAAACGCCGATCATCCAGCGAGAGCCACAGCGACAACCGCATGCCCGCCCCGGTTTGCTCGGTTACCACCTCGGCAGTCGCCTCGGTTTCAGTGATGGTCAACGGCCTGGCCAGGGGATTTGATCCGTCGCTGATGAAAACCGGGCAGGTTTTCAGCAGCGGAATGAGCGTGTCGAAGGAGCCCTCCTGTGAATTGTATGCTCCGCCGGCGAGCATTAATCCCATGGCAGCGATCAACTCCGGGGTGGCATTGTAAATCGTAGAAAAATCCATGCGCGAGTAGAGCGGCCGCGCCGTCACTCCTCTTGTCTGCTCGATCACGCGAGCCAATTCGGGGCCATCAGCGGGCAGGTCCGGCGGCAGGTTCCGCCGCGAAATACTGTTCGGCGTGATGTGCGTATAAGTCGCGTTATCGGTATGCACGCTAAAGACGATTATATTCCGGCCCGCGGTGGTTTTGCGCGCGCGTTCGGATTTGACGGCTTCGTCGAGCACCTGCTGCCAGACGCATGGTGGATTTTGCTGCAGGTAGCGCTGCAGCTCGAAATAGGCGGCGACTTTATGCCGGCATTCCAGCTCGGCGCGGGGGCAACTGCAGTTCGCCGCGATCTGTCCATCTCGCGCCAGCGCGATCTCGACTTGACGCGCCTCTTCTCCGTGCGAACGCACCTGAACCTGAGCTCGCGTGCGCTCGACGCTCAATATATGGGCCTGCCGGTAGGTGAATGCGTTGTAGCCTTCCCAGTATAATTTCGACGGGTTCCGCCAGTATCTATTCATCAAAGGGGCAATGACTTGCGCCGTTAAATATCGTCCCGCCATGTACCTTCCTTCATCAAACCCAAAATTGCGGATATTATTGTAGCGGGTTTACGGGGTATAGGCAATGCGCTCCGGGACCGTTCCTGACGAGAAATCCAGCGAATGCAGGGAAAATACGATCCGATGGAACTGTCCCGTGCCCGTATGACCGACTGCCGGCCGCCTTCATCAACATCCGCTTGTATCGCCTCGGGACGGCCCCCTTGGATTGGATGTTCCCCCTCGTGTGAAAGGCTTGCCTATCACACGAGGGCATGAGTTCCCGAGCAGGAACGGACTTCAGTCATGCGAGCGCGGGACAGTACCGGAGCCTTTCACGATGCCGATTACGATCTTTTCGTCCCATAGCTCCGCCTCTTCTGTATAGGCATCGGCCGGAGGCGTCATGAAAGTCATTTCGTCGGCCAGTGTTTCGGTCGCGATGTAATCAAGGTGCGGGCGGATGGCGTCCGCCAGCGCGTCGGACATCGCCAGGAACAGGCGGATGTGATCGCTGATCTGCAAGCCGGCATCCTTGCGCGCGTCCTGCACGTTGCGCACCAGGTCGCGCGCCAGTCCTTCGCGGCGCAGCGCCTCGGTGATCTCGGTGTTCAGCGCGACGACGTAGCTGCCTTCCTCCGCCACCGCGAAGCCGGTGGGGGAGGAGGACTCGACGAGGATCTCATCGCCGTTCATCTCCAGCGTTTGCCCGTCAACGGTCAGCGTGAAGGGCCGGCCGGCGTTGGCGGCGGCGACGATGGCCTGCGCCTGCTCCGGCGACAGGTTCTGCAGTGTGTTGCGCAGGGCGGGCACCAGCTTGCCGTATTTGCGGCCCACCACCGGCAGGTTCGGCTTCAGGCGGTATTCCACCATGCCGCCGGCGCCCTCGATGAAGCTGAGCGCCTTCACATTCAACTCGTCGAGCAATTCGGACTCGAAGCGCTGCAGCGCCTGCTTCTCCGCGGCCCCGGGCACGTGCACCAGCATCACCGCCAGCGGCTGCCGCACCTTCAAGCCGGACTCGGAGCGGGCGGAGCGGCCCAGCTCGACCACCTTCAGCAGCACCGCCATGTCGCGGTCCAGCTTCGGGTCGACCAGCGCCGGGTCCACCCGCGGCCAGTCGGCCAGGTGCACGCTCTCCGCGACGCCGGCTTCCTGCTCGGCAAACAGGTTGCGGTAGATCTCCTCGCTGACGAAGGGCGCGAAGGGCGCCAGCAGCTTGGCCACCGTCACCAGGCAGGCGTGCAGCGTGTAATACGCGGCCTGCTTGTCGGTATCCGCCTCGCTCTTCCAGAAGCGGCGGCGGTTGCGGCGCAGGTACCAGTTGGAGAGCAGGTCGGTAAAGCTCTCGATGGCGCGCGCGGCGTCGGTCACTTCGTAGTCTTCCAGCTTCGTCGTCACCTCATTTACCAGCGCCTGCACCTGCGACAGCGCCCAGCGGTCGATCAAGGCCAGCTGACTCCCCCTCTCCTCGTAGAGGAGGAGGTTGGGGGGAGGGGTCCAGCCGTCAAGGTTGGCGTAGGTCACGAAGAAGCTGTAGGTATTCCACAGCGTAAGCAGGAACTTGCGGATCGACTCGCCGACCAGATGGCCGGAGAAGCGGCGCGGGTTGCCGGGCGCGGTGCTGGTATACATGTACCAGCGCATGGCGTCCGCCCCCTGCTCGTTGAGCACCGACCACGGGTCCACGATGTTCCCCTTGGACTTGCTCATCTTGAAGCCTTTTTCGTCCAGGATGTGACCGAGGCAGATGACGTTTTTGAAGGCCGGGCGGTCGAAGACCAGCGTGGCCTCCGCATGGAGCGTGTAGAACCAGCCGCGCGTCTGGTCGATCGCCTCGGAGATGAAGTCGGCGTAATATGCGTTGTTCTGCTCCACCCATTCCTTGTTCTCGAACGGGTAGTGCCACTGCGCCACGGGCATGGCGCCGCTGTCGAACCAGGTGTCCATCACGTCCAATATGCGGGTCATGTTGCCGCCGCACTCCGGGCACGCCCAGGTGATTTCGTCCACATACGGTCGGTGCAGGTCGAGCCGGGACAAATCCCTGCCGGCCTTCTCGCTCAGCTCCGCCACGCTGCCGATACACTCCTGGCGCCCGCACGCGCATTCCCAGAGGGGCAGCGGCGTGCCCCAGTACCGCTCGCGGCTGATGGCCCAGTCGATGTTGTTCTCCAGCCAGTTGCCGAAGCGGCCATACTTGATGTGGTCGGGCGCCCAGTGGATATCGTCGTTGTTGCGCAGCAACTGCTCCTTGCGGGCGGTGGTGCGGATGTACCAGCTCGACTTGGCGAAGAAGAGCAGCGGGGCGTCACAGCGCCAGCAGAACGGGTAGGTGTGCTTCACCCGCCCGCTGCGCAGCAACAACCCGCGGTCCTTCAAGTCGCGGATGATCTTCGGGTCGGCTTCCTTGAAGAACATCCCCTCCAAGTCGCGCAGGTCGGGCAGCGCCATCATGCTGCCGGTCAGGTCCACGGAGAAGAGGGTGGGCAGTCCGTGCCGCCGGCCGACCTCTAGGTCGCCGTAGGCGGGCGCGGTGTGCACCACGCCGGTGCCGTCCGCCAGCGAGACGTAATCGTCGGCCACCACGCGGTAGGCGTCGTCCCAATCGATGGTTTCGCCGGCGCCGGGCAAGCCGCGGTATAGCGGCTCGTAATGGATGCCGGCCAGCTCCGAGCCCTTGAAGGCGCGCAGTATGACCGTATCCTCGCCGAGATTGGCCGCCAGCAGCGCCTCCGCCAGGATTAATACCTCGCCTTCGTGTTGCGCGGCGACATAGGCGCCGTCCGGCTTCACCATCAGACCGGTGTTGCCGGGCAGTGTCCATGGGGTGGTGGTCCACGCCAGGAAGTAGGCCGGCTCCGGCAGGCCCGCCAGCGGCGCCGGCAGCTTGCCGTCCACCGTCTTCACCTTGAATTTCGGCCAGATAGACGGGTCTTCAGTATCTTCTTTATATCCCTGCGCCACTTCATGATCCGAAAGCGTGGTGACACAGCGCGGGCAGTGCATGGTTACTTTGTAGTCGCGGTACAGCAGCCCGCGATCCCACAGCGTTTTCAGGATCCACCAGCCGGATTCAATATATGTATTGGTATAGGTGATATACGCGTCGTCCAGGTCGATCCAGTAGGCGATGCGGTCGGTCATCCGCTCCCAGTCCTGCACGTAGCGGAAGACGCTCGCCTTGCACTTCTCGTTGAAGGGGATGATGCCGTAATTTTCGATGTCGCGCTTGCCGCTAAGGTTGAGCTGCTTCTCCACCTCCACCTCGACGGGCAGGCCCTGGGTATCCCAGCCGCCGCGCGCGCCGATAATGTGGAAACCCCGCATGCGCTTGTAGCGAAGGATGATATCCTTGAACACGCGCGCAAGGACGTGGTGCACGCCCGGCTTGCCGTTCGCCGTGGGCGGCCCCTCGAAGAAGATGAAGTTGGGCCCGCCTTCGCGGCCCGGCATGGCGCGCCGCTGCACGCCCGACTCCCGCCACCAGGATACCAGACTCTCTTCCAGCTTCGGAAACGATACCTGCGGATCTACGCTGCGAAACACCATTATCTCCCTTACAGAATAGCAAACGGGGAACAGCGCCTGTTCCCCGAAAGTCAGCCTATATTGTAGCGAATTTTGCGCAAGGGTGGAAGGATGGGTTTTCGCTCAGGGACTGTCCCGCGCCCAGGGAACCGGAGCAGGCCGCCTTCCTCAACCACCGCTTGTATAACACGGGACTGTCCCCCCACGTTAACTGGTAAGCCTCTCGCGCGAGGGGGGATAGTCCCTGAACTACGCGAACTTCAGCGTGCCGAACATCCACGGGCGATGAAAATCGCGCTTGCCGACTTCTGCCCAGGAATAGTAATCGAGTTTGCCTTCCTCGTAAGAATCGAGACGGTAGAGGTTCAGGCGCCACTCGTCGCCGCTTTGCGGAACCAGGTGGTCGGCCCCGATGAGCGCGGTGAAGGGGATGGCGTATTCCGCCGACCAGCCCTTCGCGCCTTTGACGCCCAGCTCGCCGTCGATGTGCGCTTTAGTGACCATACCGGGCGTATCGTATTGCGGTAGCGAGATGATATTGTGCGGGCCGTCCTCCGGGGTGCCGTTGAGCACGGCGGAGTCATACACCGTATTGCGGGGGCTGACGTTGATCTCGTAATACTGGCGTATCTTCCCGGAGGGGCATATGAAAACCTCCACGCATTCCTGCTTCCAGATGGGCGCGTCACGTTCGGTGTGTGTGCCCCAGACATAATCGTCTTCGCACAGGAAGGCGATATACAGGTATGTGTCGTTATACAGCAGCTTCGCCGTGGTGCGGAATTTGCCGGGCTCGCCGGTCACCGGGTGGTTGAGGGTGACCGCCTCCGCCGCCGCCCACAGCGGGTCGTCGACTTGGCCAGTCTGGTTCAGCTCGCGGTCAATATGCTTGCACAGGTAGGTTGGGAACTTCATGGCATCCTTCTTTCGAACAGGTTCACCGATTTTTTCGACATGGCGGTTGCTTACCCTTCTGTAGGGAACGCCCTCCGTGGCGTTCCTGTTCTCGGATTTCCACCCGTGCGGAAAAATGAAAACAGGAACGCCGCGGAGGGCGTTCCCTACAGGAGGGGTTATCTTACCGGTGGAGAATACCACCGCGGGGAGGGCTTAATATGACCGGTATCGCCTTGAACGAGGACAACAGCCACTACTTCTCCACCCGCGCGGGGCAGCGGTTGGACGCGGAAAGGGTGGCGTCGTGGGTGGACCAGTATGCAGGAACGCAGGTGATGGAGTTGTTGCTGTGCCCGAACTGCATGCGCACGAGTTATGACAGCGCGGTATGGGATCCGATCTGGCGCGGCTATGACCCGGCGGCGGGTGACGACCAGCCGCTGTTGGCGAGCCGGCCCGCGGAGGAGCGCGCGGGCGCGCGTGGATGGATTCACACCGCCTGGCAGCTCGCGCGGGACGGCATCGACACTTATTCGGTGTGGATCGCCCGCTGTCGGGAGCGCGGTATCTCCCCCTGGCTCTCCATGCGCATGAACGACGTGCATCTGGTTGATGACGAGCAGGCGTATATTCATAGTGAATTCTGGCGTTCGCGGCCCGACTTGCGGCGCGGGCAATACTGGGAAGGCCCATGGACGCAGAAGGCGTTCGATTACGGCCAGGCCGAGGTGCGCGAGCATCATATGCGGCTGATCTGCGAATTAGCGGAACGCTATGATTTCGACGGGTTGGAGCTGGATTGGATGCGCTTCGGGTATCACTTTCGCCCGGGAAACGAGTTGGAAGGCGGGGAATTGCTCACCGAGTTTACCGCAGAGGCGCGAAGCCTGCTGGATGACTGGTCGAAGCGTCGCGGGCACCCCATCCGCCTGGGCGCCCGCGTTCCCTCGCGGCCGGAGACGGCCCGACGGCTGGGCATGGACGCAGTGAGGTGGACGAGGGAAAGACTGATCGACTGGCTGGTAGTGACGCCGTTTTGGGCAACAGCGGAGACGGACATGCCCATCGAGCTGTGGAAGGCACTGCTGGACGGTACTGGCGTCACTTTGTGCGCCGGTTTGGAGGTGCTGTTGCGCCCCTACGAAGCTTTCTCGCAATTATTCACCAACTCGCTGGATACGGCGCGCGGCGCGGCGGCGTCCTTCCTCGATCGCGGGGCGGACCGTGTCTATCTCTTCAATTACATGGACAGCGAGACCGCGATGGAAGACCTGCCGAATTATCCGGCGCTGCTGCGGGAGGTGGGCGATTCCGCCACACTGTCCGGCAAGTCGCGGCGGTACGTGGTGACCTTCGCCGATACCTGGGCGCCGGGGGAGCCTCGCGCTTACCCGCTGCCCGCCACCATAAGAATAAGGCAGGCGGGCGCCTTTCGTCTGCCCACCGGTCCGCCGCTCGCATCCGGCGAGGCGACCGTGCTGCTCGGTACGCTGGACGGCGATGTCGAGGGGATGGAAGTGCGCCTGAACGGGGCAGCCTGCACGCCGCTCGGTATGCGGGAGCTGCCGGCGCCGGCGCCGGAGTTCCCGGTTTACGCATTCAATATTCCGCCGGCGGCTTTACATCGTGGCGACAACGTGATCGAAGTTCGGCCCACACGGGAAGTCACCCTCGGTTGGATCGAGATCGGCATGCGGCCATGAATGGAAGAATGAGAGAATGGAGAAAGGAAGAATTGATGAATAGATGGCTGGATGATTGGATGGAGATATAGCAATTACCATTCATCCACCCATCTATTCTTCCAACCTTCCATCCTTCCACTCTTTCGTTTATTTATGCCGCTACCTGCTTGCTCGGGATTTCCAGCGCGCGCTGGACCATCGCCGCCAGCGCGGGCGGCGGGAAGGGTTTCAGCAGGCAGCTTGTGCCGGCAGAGTCTTCGCCGGGCAGCCGATCTCCGTTGCACGCGCTGGCAATGAAAATCACCGGAATACCCGCCGTAACGCTCTCCTGCCGCAAGCCTTTCAGAAAATCGGCAGTGCTCATCTCGGGCATGCGCGTATCGAAGATAATCGCGTCCGGCTCTTCCGTGCGAGCCAGCGTGAGTCCGGTCACTACATCACCGGCAAGCAATACACGATATCCGGCGGATTGCAATACGACCCGCGCAAGCTCCTGCATGGACCATTGATCATCGATAACCAGAATCGTATGTCGCATTATGGATACCTGTTCCTTCATAAGGAGTCTCCCGGCAACACTCCTTGTTCTAATTATACTTGCCATACTTGTTTTGTGCTGTCTTTTCAATGCTCATTATTATTCTTTTTGCGGTTTTCCTCATCACGCCTGTGTGATTATTTTTACAAACAATCGGGGGCATCCATCGGCGGATCAATTATTTGCTTATCCTGGCGAGGGTGATAGCGGCAGCATTGCAGATGCGCGCAATCTTGTAGCTATTCTGGAAAGGAACTGGCCGCGATGCGGCGAAAGAAGAGATATCGACAAGCGTGAGTGAGATCAGGATGGCAAAAACTACTTCATGGGTGCACCGCTATACCGCGCGAGAATTGATGGATGACGGCTTCGATCTCTTCAAGGAGCGCGCGCTCGACTTGATGATCGCCGGCCTTCTTCCCGGATGCCTGATCGCCATCTATTGGGTGCTGGTACGCACCTTCGCCTTCCCGGGCAACCTGTTGACCGAGTATTCCCAGGTATATCTCGAGGAGCTGCAGCGCGATTGGAAGTTCTGGGTCTTTATTATAGTGCTGCCGTATATAGTCGTGATGCCTGTCTCACTTTCACTGGCACTGATCCTGCAATGCCGGATTGCTGTTCGCCATGTTCTCGGAGATAATTGTTCAGCCACGCGCGCGCTCGGTATGCTTGCCAAGCCGTTTTTTAGTTTATTTATAGTCTACCTCGTCTTTGGCGCCATGGAATTGCTTGTCGGGGTGGTGGCTTTAATCGTCAATATGATCATCATGGGGATTTTCGTCGCCATCGGCGGGATTTTTATCTACACTTCTACTATGTCAGGCACTATATCGGCTGTCGGTTTTATTATCATCGCGATCGGTTACGCGATTGTATTTGCGATCGATAGTGTGATTTACCTCGGCTCATGCGTCCTGTTCCTCTCGGCCCCGGTATTGCTGGCTCATGAACATCACGGACCGTTCAAAGCGATAGGACAGTCGTTCAACATCGCCCAGGCGAATTTCAAAGCCCACTTTCTCGCTTTGCTGGTTATCGTCCATGCCCCAGTCATCATGTTAGTGATGTTGTCATCCATCACCGGCATTGTTTATGCGCTTATGCGGAACAGCTTTCCACTCAGCATCGAAATTATCACCGCTTTGTTCATGCTCGTGTTTACAGCGGCATGCACGGGATTATTCTCCTGCCTGGGCGCGCTGGCTTACGTCGATGGCCGCTGCCGGCGCGATATGCTGGATCTGCAACTGCTCGCCGCCGACATCGGGTTGGGCGAAACCTTCGCCCGCTTGTATATGCCCGGACTCCGCATGCCGCAGCCGTATTATCCGAACTATACCGGCGCGCCAGGCCAATCCGCCATGATGCCGTCCCCCAATTACGCGGCGCCGCCGCCCGGCGCCGGCCTTCCACCGGTGTCGGCTTTTCCCGATTATTCGGCGCCGCCGCCGCTGCTGGGCGGCCCCGCACCGACGGCGCGGACTTTTCCCGACTATTCGGCGCCGCCGCCGAAGTTGGAGCCGGCGGACACCATGCCGACGCAGGCAGCGGCGGCGCCTCCGCTATTGGAGCCGGTAGACGCGCCGCCGCCGGAGCCGGCCGGTTGGGTGAAGACAGAAGGCGAGACGGAGACAGACGAACAGCGGGAGGACGCCAATGCTCCGTAACCTCTGGCTGTTGCTGCTGTGCTGCCGCATGTTGACAGCGTGGGGGGCAACCCCGCCGGAGTCGTTGCGCCGGCTGGAGCAGGCCGACCGGGCACTGGAGCAGGCCGAGCGCAATCCCGTGCGCGCGGGCGAGCTGGCGCGCGAGGCGGCGGCACAGTTGCCGGCGGGCGCCTGCCCCGCGCTGGAGGAAGCGAGCGCCCACCCCGGCAAAGACACCATCGCCGGCGCGCGACGTGAATTGCGCGCCTTGCGCGGCGCGACAGAGCTGCAGCCTAGATCAGGACCATCCGGCGCCCGAGCCGGCGCCGCGTTAAGCGGGGTGTTGGCGCGCGGCGAGTTCAGCACCAATAAACCCGGCAAACTCACCTTCCACAGTCCGAGCTGGTTGACGAAAATGCTGGCGGCGCTGAAAAGGGGCCTGCTGTCCGCCATACGGTCGATCGTCGGTTTCTTAGGCAGAATATTCAGATGGTTCGGCCGGTTGTTCGGCCGATGGTTCGGCAAATGGCATTACAACCCGACGCGCGTCACTTCGATGGGCAAAGGATTGCGCTACATGCTGATCACCCTTGCCGTGCTCGGAGTGCTGCTGTTGTTCGGCTTTCTCCTCAATCGCCTGCTGCTCTACTGGCAGCTCCCCGAACGGCGGAACAGGCGCCTGGCAGGTGAGGAAAAAGCGGAGCCGGGCGAGCGCGTTTTTTCCACTCCCTGGGATCAGGCGCTGGCCGGCGCGGAGGTCTGCTGGGCGCGCGGTGAGCAGCGCGAGGCGCTGCGCATTGTGCTGCGCTCCTGCCTGGCGTTGCTGGATGGCCGCGGGGTGCTGCGTTATGACGAAAGCAGGGCGAACGGCGAGGTGCTGCGCGAGCTGCTCCGGCTGGGCCGCGGCGAGCTGCACGGCCCGATGCGGGTAATCGTGCGGTGCTTCGATCGCGGATGGTATGGATTTCTAGCGATTACCGGCGACGAATTTGCCAACGTGTTAGCTACCAGCCGCCAATTGCGGACCGCCGTCACGGAGGATCACTGATGCGTTTTCGATCCGATGTGCTGGTATTGCTGCTGATCGTGGCGTTTCTCGCCGTGATGATTTCGCTGTCGCGCCGTGATGACTTCGATCCATCTCGGGGCAAGATGGGCATGAAGGTATACAGCAGCTACCGTACCTTCCCGGAAGGATACAAGGCGCTGTACCTTACCCTCGACCGGCTGGGATTCGACATACGGCGCCAGGTGCAATTTTACGGCAATTTGCCCCGGCGCGGCCTGCTCATCGTCGCCGACCCCTACCGGCGCGAGATCACCGATTACGAGAAAAGCCGGCTCAAGGCATGGATCGCCGGCGGCAATTATGCGCTGATCGCCCTCGAACATCATGCTGAGGCGCTGCTCGACGGCGGCGAATACCGGGCTATCCAATATATGAACGCTCCGACGTTATCGCCGCACCCGACGGAAAAGGAGCTTATCCTCGATATCGGAACAGGGTTGCGCGTGGGAAAGGCCGCCCCAATCGCCGACTCCTTCCTGTCGTCGCGCGTCGAGACGCTTGCCATGAAGACCTGCTACCGCTTCACGCCGGACAGGACACCGGAGGTAATGCTGGCCGGCGAGAAGATCGGCACGGCCTACCTTTACGCGGATGAAAGTGGCCCGGTGGTGGCCTATTCGGCGATCGGCAAAGGCGGTGTCTTATGGTGCGCCAGCCCCTGGTCGTTTTCTAATGACGGGCTGCGAGAACATCCGGAGAACCTGGAGTTCATCCTTGCGCTGGCCGGCTTGCAACCGGATGCGCCGGTTATCTTCGACGAATATCATCATTCCTACGGCGCCAGCGCGAGCGTATGGTCGGTGACGCCCACCTTGACGAAGCTGGGTATCGTGCAGGTGGGGATCGCCTTCCTGCTGCTGCTGTTGACGCTGGCGTGGCGATTCGGCGCGGTGCAACTTCCGCTCGAGGAGCGCTTCAGCCGCTCCCGCGCGGAATACCTTACCTCCATGGCGGACCTGCTCAACCGAGCGCACGCCACCCACGTCGTGCTGCGGCGGCTGCGCGCGCGGCTGGGACGGACGCTGGGCCGTCGCTTCGGCCTGCCGGTGAACGCCCCGCTGGAAAAGCTGATCGAGGCGAACACCGCGCACCCGCTGGTAGACCCGGCGCTGCTCATGCGCACCTGCCGCGAGCTGGAGCTGCTGGAAAACGGCCCGCGTCCCGACGAGGAGTTCCTGTTGCACCTGGCGCGCAACATCGAGCGGCTGTTAAAAAGGTAGGGAACGCCCTCCCTGGCGTTCCGGTTACCGTTAAACCGAGCCGCGTGGAAATACGAGAGCAGGAACGTCACGGAAGGCGTTCCTTACAAATAATTCGATAATCAGTTAGCGAAACCGAAAGGACTACCAATGACAGACTCGATCATATCAACGGAGACCGGCGTGGTGGCGCGCATCGGCGAGATGGTGAGCGCCGAGGTGGGCAAGGCGGTGAAGGGCCAGACGGCGATCATCGAGGGGTTGCTTATCTGCCTGCTGGCGGAGGGGCACGCGCTGCTGGAAGGGGTGCCGGGCACCGCAAAGACGCTGATGGCCCGCGCGCTGGCCACCAGCCTGCAATGCGAGTTCCACCGCGTGCAGTTCACTCCCGATCTGATGCCGTCGGACATCGTCGGCACCACGGTTTACGATATGAAGACGGCGGAGTTCCACGTGAAGAAGGGGCCGATCTTCACTTCGATCCTGATGACGGATGAGATCAACCGCACGCCGCCGAAGACGCAGGCGGCGCTGCTGCAGGCGATGGAGGAACGGCGGGTGAGCATTGACGGCGTGGATCACGAGCTGCCGGCGCCCTTCTTCGTTATAGCTACGCAGAATCCCATCGAATACGAAGGCACCTATCCGCTGCCGGAGGCGCAGCTCGACCGCTTCCTGATGAAGCTGAAGGTAGATTATCCCACGCCCGAGGAAGAGACGGACATGCTGCGTATGTACCGGGAAGGCTTCGATCCGCACCAGTTGGCGCTGTCCGACGTGCGGCCGGTAGTGGCGCCGGAGCTGCTGGCGAAGGCGAACGCGGAGATAAAGGCCGTCACCGTGGAGGAGGGAGTGCTGAAATACCTGGTGGAGCTGATCGCCGCCACCCGCACCGCGCCGCAGGTGATGCTGGGCGGCAGCCCGCGCGCCGCGGTGGCGCTGCTCCGCTGCAGCCGCGCCATGGCTGCCCTCGAAGGCCGCACCTTCATCACCCCGGACGACGTAAAAACCGTCGCCCGCCCGGTACTCCGCCACCGCCTTATTCTGCGTCCTGAAGCGGAGATCGAAGGCTTCACCACCGACCAGTGCGTGGAGAATGTGCTGACGGCGGCGCCGGTGCCGAGGTGATTCCATTCACAGGATGGAAAGGATATCAAAGATAGACTGTTTTAAAATCCCGCTAATCCCGCAGCGCCGCCGGTAGGCTCCAGCGTCTCCACCGGGGCATCGGCGAGGGGAAGCTGGCGGTCGGACGAGGACGAGATGGAGAAGGTGGCGACCACCGCGGCGTGATCGGACATCTCCACCGGACGGCGGCCCACTACGCGCGCTTCCTGCACCACCACCGAGGGCTCGGCCTGATAGAAAAGGTAGTCGATGCGGGCGCGCGGCTCCGCGCTGGGGAACGTCTCCGGTGGACCGATGCCCGCGGTGTGCCAGGCGTCCACCAGCCCGCCGCGCTTGCCGTCCATGTCGATTTTGCCCTGCAGGAAGGCGATCGACTGCTCGGTCGGCGGCGCGTTGAAATCGCCGCCCACGATCACCAGCACCGCTTCCTCCTGCGCCACCTGCTCCCACAGGCGTTGCGCCGCACGGATGCGCGCTGGTGGATCGAGCGGGAAATGGGTGTTATAAAGCACCACCGACAGGCTGTCGAGCCCGAGCTCGACTCGGTGAGCAACACGACGCTCGCCGGAGCCGGAAGCGAACATGCCGGCGGAGGGGCTGATTTCGCGCACGAGCTGATTGCTCATCGGGAAGCGCGACAGGATGGCCAGCCCATTGGAGATGGACGGCAATGGGAAAAAGCGATGCGCCGGGGTGAAGCTCATGCCGTAGCCGGTCAGGTAGGCGATCTCCTCCGCCTGGTGCATCCGCCAGGGACGCTGCTCCACTTCCTGCAGCAGGACGACATCGATCTCCTCGTTCTGCAGGAAAAGCAGCAAGCGCTCGCGCCGGGCGGCCCAATCCCCCCGGAATCCCCCCAGATTCAACGTCATGACCTTCAAGCGGGGCACGGCAAATCCCTTATGTTGGAAGATTGGAAGGATGGAAGGTTGGAAGAATGAATGGGAGATTGGGCAAGTAGAGAAGAGGAGATATTATTTCTCCTCTTCTCCCTTTCTCCCATTCACCCATTCTCAATCTTCCAGTCTTCCATTCATCCAATCGTCCGATGTCTGCTGTCGCGGCGAACCGGATCGCCGCCTGCGGCGACGATCAGCCGCCTTAATTCCATTTCGGAGAGCGCCTGCGGCGATGTGCCGCCGGCCATGTGGCAAATGCGCTCCTCCATAACCGTCCCGTCCAGATCATTTGCCCCAAACGGGATGGCAAGCTGGGCTATTTTTACTCCAAGCATCACCCAGTACGCTTTGATGTGCGGGATATTGTCCAATAACAGCCGGGAGACGGCTACCGTCAGCAGGTCGTCTCGCCCGGTGGTCGCCTCGCCGCCCAGCGCGGTGTGCGCCGGGTGATAGGCCAGCGGCACGAAGGCAGTGAAGCCGCCGGTGCGGTCCTGCTGCTCGCGGAGGGCGAGCAGATGCGCCACGCGCTCTTCGATAGTCTCCACGTGGCCGTAGAGCATGGTGGCGGTGGTGGGTAGACCGAGCCCGTGGGCGATGCCGTGAATCTCCAGCCAGCGCGCGGCGTAAATTTTTTGCGGGCAGATGATCCGGCGCGCGCGCGAGGCGAAAATTTCCGCGCCGCCGCCCGTCAACCCGCTCAGTCCCGCGGATATCAACTCACGCAGGCAATCTTCCACGCTCATCTCGCCCGCGGCTGCCCAGTGGTCGATCTCTACCGCGGTGAATGCCTTCAACGCTACCTTGGGGAAGCGCGCGCGTAAGGTGGAAAGCAGCTCGGTCGCGTAGCTGAACGGCAGATCGGGATGCAGGCCGCCGGTGATGTGGAATTCGGCAGGGTCATGCTCGCGGTATTCTTCCGCCGCCGCGGCTACCTCCGCCACGGATAGGCAGTAAGCGCCCTCCTCACCCGGCGAACGGGAAAAGGCGCACAGCGGGCAGCGCAGCGAGCAGATATTGGTCGGATTCAGGTGCCGGTTGACGATATAGCTCACCCGCCGCCCGTGCAGTCGCTCGCGCACCCGCCCGGCCAGCCGGCCCACCCGCAGCAGATCGCGCGAGTGGAATAATATAGCCCCGTCTTCCGCGGTCAGCCGCTCGCCGCCGGCGACTTTATCGGCAATCGGTTGTAATTCGGGGGACAGCGCAGTCACGAGTATCCCTTCCCGGTTGAGTGAGTCGTGATGAGTAATAAGTCGCTTATGAACCATTTTGGTTCACCGATGAGCATGAAAACATCCTGTTTTCATAGGAGGAGTAATAAGTGATAAGGTTTGACACCCGGTTGAGCTGATAGGAAACCATTCCAGCTCAATCACTGGCGTAAACATCTTACCACTTATTACTTACCGCTTGCCACTTATCACTTCTTACCATACCGCGCATGCGGTATTTTACCTCTCCCCGGTTTCTTCCACTTTCACACGTTCAGCGTAGTACGCCGGGTTGCGCTCGAATTCCTCTTTATGCGTGTCCGAGCAGAAATAATAACTGCGTCCCTCGTATGAGGTGACGGCGGGCGCCTCTTCGGGTTCCATGCGCATCCCGCAGACCGGGTCGATCAATTGCTCGCGTATCGGTTCCGGCATGTCCTTTGCCTCCTTAGGTTCCAGGTTCAAAGTTCCAAGTTCAGAGTTCCTTGGAACTTCATACGATCAAGCGGCGGGTTCTTCCCAGCCCGGTTTCCAGGTAGTGCCGCCGCGATGAATGTAGATGATGTCGTGTGGACCTATGTCGTAGGTGAATTCGCTGCCCAGCAATAGGTCGAGCGCTTGCGCGTAGGTCGCATTATGGAGATCGATGTTGACCGTGCCCTGCACTTCGGGCGGCAAATCGTATCTCGCGCCCATCACCATAAACAGCTCATCCAGCACGTCGCGCAAATTCCGCCCGCGCGCTTCAATTTCCACCGAGCCGCGCTCCAGATGCATCGCCATCGGCATTGCCTCCATGAGTTTAATACCCGGAATATGAAACGAGGCGCGGGATATGGACTGACAATCCAACATCAAAATCTATATTCCAAAATCAAGCGAGCCGAAAGATCAGCTTGTAGATGCCGACGCCGATTTCATCGCGATCGTGCATCTGCTCCTCGCCGACCAGGGCTTCGCCGTTCAGTAGCGTGCCATTGGTGCTGCCGAGATCCGCGATGAAATACTGGCCGTCGAGAAGGCGAAGCTGGGCGTGGCGACGGGAGATGGTGTTGCCGGGGAGGCAGACGGCGCAATCGTCGCGGCGGCCGATGATAACTTGTTCGTCGCTCAGCTCGTAGACGCGCTCGACGTGCTCGCCGGTCAGATCGAGTAGCCACAGTCGGGCGATACGCTCGCCGGCAGCAGCGCCGGCGCCGTGTTTTTCCAGGAGCTGAATGATTATGGTGTCGTCATCCACCTCCCGGCCTCCAGCCGGTGTTAACGGGACGCCGCAGTCCTTGCAGAAACGATGGTCATCCGGATTGATGGCGCCGCAGCGCGCGCAGATTGGCATGCCTTCATTCTCCATTCATAATGGTAGGCATCGTATCAGGCATTGTCAACCGAGTATCACTCGCGGACTCAGAGGTCCGCGCTCCCATTTTCTTGACAAAGAAAATCATTCCGCTACACTGATAACAATGATCGAAGCATTACTCTACAAAAAAATGGAAGATGACGCCGTCCGCTGCAACGTC